>Ga0209465_10000792_pt1 | contig 14456 bp, 7 predicted proteins | sample PanSoiPlot1MoBio_FD_188321 | JGI IMG/M metagenome (GOLD analysis project Ga0209465, IMG submission 188321) | Tropical forest soil microbial communities from Panama analyzed to predict greenhouse gas emissions - Panama Soil Plot 1 MoBio (SPAdes)... | ecosystem: Environmental > Terrestrial > Soil...
CCACGTGCAGGAACACGGGGTGCGTCACGCCTGACAGATCCACGGTCTCCACGGCCTGCGCGTAGGAAGGGAATCCCAGCTTGCGGAGCGCCTCGCTGCCGGCCGCCCGCACCGCGTTGTACCGCTCTCGGGCCGCACCCGATTTCTCCGCCAGCAGGCGCATGATCGCGCCGGCGTCCATGTCGTCCGCCAGCGCCGCCTCCATCACCAGCCGACCCGGCTGCGCGGACGCGGTCCCGGGCAACTCGACGACGCGCGCGCCGGGAAACGCCAGGTGGATCCGTTCCCAGGCGAGGCCGGGCTCGGCCGCGTGAATCGCCACCTTCGTCAGCTTCAGGCGCGCCCGCCGCCCCAGGTCGAAGATCGCCAGCACGATGCTGGCGAACAGCGTCGCCACGCAGGCCAGCGGGATGGCGCCCAGCCCGCAGGCCATGCCGATCCCGATCATCACGAACATGACCGCGGCGTCGCGCGTGTCCTTGATGCCCGAGCGAAAGCGGATGAACCCGCCCAGACCGACCAGGCCGAATGCGCGCGCCGTGCTCTGTCCGATCACGACGACCATCAGCGCGCCCGCGATCGCGATCAGCGTCTGCGCCTGCGCGGTCTCACGCGCCGGTGGCAGCATGTTCGGCAGCAGGCGGCGCCAGAGCCGGTACCCGAGGAATGCGCCCAGCATCCCCGCCACCATCATGCGCAGCAGGATCACCTCGAAGCGCGCCACGTCCAGGGTGCCGGTGCTGAAGCCGTCGAAGGAGGGCATGACGTCAGGCCGCCATCACGGTCGGGTTGAGGTTGCCGCCCGTGGCGATCCCCGCCGCCTGCTTGAGCAGCGAGATGTTGTCCGGAAACTGCTCGAGCGCCCGCTGCAGCAGCGCCTTGCCGCGCGCGCCGCTGACCAGCACGCCCAGGCTTTTGATCGCGCACGCGGGCCACTGTTCGAGGTAGCTCTCGCGCAGCTCCCAGGCCGTGGGATGGTCGAGCCCGATCAGAGAATCGAGCGCCTCGCGGCAGCTCGCGGCCATGGCGACCCGCATCGCCCAGGCGCGGCCGTCGTCGAGGCCCGCGATCGTCGACAGCACCGTCTTGGGCGCGCGCCCCAGCATCTTCTCGCGCCAGCGCCAGGCGCGGTCGCTGGTCAGACCCGCCAGCGATGCGATCGCCGGGACCGGCGCGGCGGCGCGCGCCGCCTTCCGGATCGCCCAGGCCCGGTCGTCGTCCAGCCCGGTGACGGAACGCGCGGCGGCGCGCGCGCCCAGATAGCCGCCGAGCGCCGCATCCAGTCCGCCGCGCTCGCAGATCCAGCGCTCGCGCAAACCCCAGGCCCGCACGCTGTCGAGCAGCGCCAGCGACGTCAGCACGCCGTCGGGCGTGCGGTAATAAAGCGGCTCGCGCAGGGCCCAGGCGGTCTCGTCGTCCAGCCCGCGCAGGCTCGCCGCGACCTCGGCCGGCGCCGCCTCGGCGAGCAGCTCGCGCAACGCCCAGGCGCCCGGTGCCTCGGCCGCCTGCTCCGCGAGCGACAGCGCGACCTCGTGAGGCGCCGCCTCGGCGAGCGACCGGCGCAAGCGCCAGGAGACGGCGTCGGACAGGCCGCGCAGGCCGCGGGCGATCACGCGCGGCACGCGGGCGGCCAGCCCCAGGCGGCGATCGTCGATGCCGTTGCCCGCCAGCCCGGCCAGCACGTAGGCGGCCAGCGTCGGCTCGTGGTGCGCGCGTTCGTCGACCCACGCGAGGAACGCTGCCAGCGCGGCGTCGGGGCTGGTGACCGCGTCGCCACGCGTCGCCGCGGCGCCGTCGCCGGCGGTCCGGGCGCCGCGGGCCCGGGCGATCGCCGCCGGAACGCCGCGGGCGCGCGCCTCCATGATCGTTTCGCAGATGCCGCTGACGATCTGATCCAGATCGGCGGCGCTGTTGTCGAGGACGATCCAGCGAGCCGGATCGCCCGCCGCCATCGCCAGGTATCCTTCGCGCAGCCGCTGCCCCAGCCCGCTGCCGACCAGGCCCTTGCGCGACGCCGGCCGCTGCTCGCGGGCCAGGATCTTCGCCACCTTGCGCCGCCCGCGCGCGACCGACGGATCGACGTCGACGAGAAACACCAGGTCGGGCCACAGGCCTCCGGCGGCGTCCGCGATGATCGACCGGACCGTGGCATCCGGAAGGCGGCGCACGTGTCGCGCCAGGACCTCCGCGGTGTACAGATATCGATCGGTGATGACGACGTCGTTGCGCGCCAGCGCGGGCGCAACGACCTCTTCCACCAGCTGGACCTCGCGCGCGACGTACAGCAGCAGCTCGGCCCGCGGCACCAGCGCCAGGTTGCGCGCGTCGCGACAGAGGTCGCGGATCGACTGGGTGACGCGCGACGCGAACCAGCCGCCCTCCCGGGCGTGCTCGACGGAGAGACCGCGTTCGCGCAGCGCCGCCGCGACCCGGTTGGACAGCGTCGTCTTCCCGCTGCCGTCAATGCCTTCGAACGCGATGAACATTCCAGGCGGCATTGCGCGTTCGCTCATGCCGTTCCCGGGGTTGGCGCGAAGTAGGCCGCGGCGTCCAGGGTGGTGTTCGGGTCGGCGTCGGCGTTCGCGACGTCGTCGGTCGCCGGCGGCGACTCGTCGATCGGCTCCAGCTTGCGCGTCATGGCCGCCATTCCGATCCGGAACTTCGAGAAATCGTCGGCGGGCTGCAGGCCGGTCAGCGCCCAGGTCAGCCAGACGGGCCGGTCGCCCCAGTGCTTGATCTCGAGGATCCGAGCCGGGCCGGGCGCGATCACGTCGGCCGGGTTGGGCGCGACCTCGGCACCGACCACGCCGACCGTCTGGGGCCGACAGAAGGTCAGACGTTCGTCGAGCGTGATGCGCAGGCGCCCGGACTCGGCGGTCATCGCCGCGCGCCGGTACCAGGTCGTCAGGCGCGGCGCCATGGTCGGAATCGCGAGCTCGCGGGCCAGCGTCGCCAGCGCCGACAGCGGCTCCAGCGACGCGAAGGCCGCATCCCGCTGCCCGCGCCGCTCGATCAGCTGCCGGAGCAGCGTCGGCGTCGCCTGAAGCCGGACCTTGGAACGGGCGGTTCCCGTGTTCTGCTTGAGCTCGAGGCACGCCACCGCCGACAGGATCGGGGCGTCCTCCAAGGAGGCCGCCATGGCGTATTCGCGCAGCCGCAGCCGGCGAGCGACCGGCCCCGCGCACGACTGCAGATACTGGGAATCGTCGGTGTCGAAATAGGTCGTGCGCGTATACGCGATCGGCCGGTTTTGATCGTAAGTCTCGACGGTGGCGCGCGTACCGATCGCGGTGAAGAAACGCGTCACCTGCGCGCGCGTCAGGACAAAGCGCTCTTCGTGCTCGGACGATTCCACGACGCCACCCATGTCATCTCCCGGATGTTCGAATTCCGCGTGTTCGAAACTCGGACGAGTGCACTGCAAGCACGGTGCCGCCCCGAGGTCGGCATCGTGGGAGTTTTGACGGAGGGGCGCTCGGGGGTCGTTACCGGCGCGTAATCAGGGGACCAAAGGCGAGTTACCGCGTGCGCATCGTGGCGATGCGCTCGGCGAGCCCCGACGATCTTTCCAGCGGGCGCGCGGCGGCCTGCTCGAGCAGGGCGCGGCGGCCGACCACGGTGATCGAGTGCCGGACCCGCGTCACCGCGGTGTAGACCAGCTCGCGCGACAGCAGCGGCAGGTCGGTGTCCGGAAGAATCAGAGCCGCTCGATCGAGCTCGCTGCCCTGCGCCTTGTGGACGGTCGATGCGTAGGCCACCGCGAGCGCGCCCTGCAGGGCGGGGAGCGGAAAGGGAACCAGCGCGCCGCCCCGCGGGAAGACCGCCGCGGGGACAGGCCGACCGCCGCCGGCAGGAACCACCGAGAGCACCACCCCCTGATCGCCGTTGTAGAGGCCGCGATCGTAGTCGTTGCGCGTGATCATCACGGGCGTACCGGGCAGGATCGCGCCCGGTGGCGGGGCCGGCAGGCCCGCGTCGGCGGCGGCGCGGCGCGCCAGCTCGGCGTTGATTCGATCGGCTCCGGCAAAGCCGCGGCGGGTGACCGTCAGCAAGCGCGAGCGCTGCTGGCGGCCCAGCGCGAACGCGACGGCGGCAGCGGCATCGGGGTCCAGCTGGGCGTCGCTGCCGGCGCGCAGCGCGTAGCTCTGCCGGGCGGCGTCGGCACCCGGCCGGATCCATTCCGCGTACCAGCGATCGATGAACGTCGCGACGGTCCGGCGCGCGACCGGCGCGGCGTCGCCGTCCGGCTCCAGGCATTCGAAGCCGGTGAAGGTCAGCTCGGACGGCGCGCGAGCCGCGGGCGCGCCGCGTCCGGCTAGGTCGCCGGCGGCGATCGCGCGCGCGACGTCCAGCACGCGCGCGCCAGCCGGATCATCCGGGTTCATCCGGTGGCTGCGGGTCAGCCGGAGGGCGGAACCGACGCCGACGAGATCGCGGAACACGCTGCCCGCCTCCACGGCCGGCAGCTGATCGCCGTCGCCGATCAGAACCAGGCGGGCATCCGGAAGCAGCGCGCGCGAAAGCTGTTCCATCAGCGCCAGCCCGACCATCGACGCCTCGTCGACGATGACGGCGGCGTAGGGGAGGGGTCGGTTCTCGTGGTGGCGGAACTCGCCGCCGCCCAGCTTGAGCGCGCCGCCCCCGAGGCCGAGCAACCGGTGCAGCGTCCCGGGCGCCGGCGCCGCGGGATCGTCCGTCGCCAGCAGCTCGGCGATCCGGTTGGCCGCCTTTCCGGTGGGCGCCGCGATCGCGATGCGCTCGCGATCGATCCCGGCGGCGATCCACGCCTGCACGATGCCGCCGATGAGCGCGGTCTTACCGGTGCCCGGGCCACCCGAGATCACCGTCAGCGAGCGCCGGCGGGCCGCCGCGATCGCCGCCGCCTGCTCGTCCGTCCATCGCGCCTTGGGGTCGGTCGCGGTCGGCGCCACCTCGGGCGCGGACAATCGGGTCGCGAGCGCTGCGGCCAAGCGCATCTCCAGGCGCAGATCGCGCTCGTGATACAGGAAGCCGCCGTCGACGATGAACGGCCGGTAATCGCCGGGCTGTCCGACGAAGGGCGCGAGCGCGGCCCCGGCCAGGCCCGCGCCGGCGAGGCGCGCGGCGGCCGCGCGATCGTCGTCGGTGGCTCCCAGGCGGGCGACCCGCTCGCCCACGGTCGCGAGGCCGAGCCGTGTCGCGCCGGCGCCGCGCGATTCCAGCGACGCCAGCACCACCAGCGCGAAGGCGCGCCGCTCGGCGCGCGGCAGGTCGGCCGCTGGCCAGCCGCCCGCCTCGATCGCCAGGTAGAGCGACGCCTGATCGACATCCGCCGCGCGCGGCACGAGGTCGCGCGCCCAGGCGGGCGGCCAGGCGGCGCGATCGGCGTCGCTGGTCATTCCGGCGCCGCCTCCCCGCGATCGAGCGCGCCGGCCAGCTCGCCCTGCCACCGCAAGATCTCGTCGAAGTCCGGCCGGCGGGCGAGGATCGCTGCGGAGGGGCCGGCGCCGCGTTCCAGCCCGCGCACGAAGACGTAGAGGGTTCCGCCGAAGCGGGCCTCGTAGGCCGCCGCGTCGCCGATGCCGAGCATGCGCACCAGCGCCAGCGCATACAGCTGCTCCTGCAGCGCGTAGTTCACCTCGACGTGGGCGGCGACCGACTCCGCGTTCCAGGCCGGCAGCCGATCGGTCTTCCAGTCGGCGAAGTACGAGCGCCCCTCGTGCTCGAAGATCACGTCGACGAATCCCTTCACGAAGCCGCGCGCGGGACCGCCGGCCTTGGGCGGAAACGGGAACAGGAACTCCATCTCGCGCGCGCAGCGCGCCGCGGCTGCCAGCCCGGACAGCGTCGCGCCCACGACCGGCAGCGGCGCCGTCAGCGCCGCGTGGGCCAGGCGCAACGCCGGGCCGAGGTCGTCCGGATCGCGCCCGTAGCGACGCAGCAGCGGCTCGACGACGGTCCGCACGTCGTCACGCGCGCACCAGACGTCCCGGTCGGGGGCGGGCGTCGCGCGCAGCGTCTCGAGCGGCAGCTGTTCCAGGAGGGCGTGGATGAAGATGCCGGTCTCGGCGCCGCCCGCGAGATCGCCGGCGTCGTCGCCCGCGTGCGTCCCGGCGTCCAGGCCGACCTCGTCGGGCATCTCGGTCGGGGGGTGGTAGCCGCCCCGCGCCTGTTTGATGCGGCTGTATGACGTGGTGATGGCCCCGGCGCGCGCGCGGCGCAGGCGGGCGAGGGTGGGGTCGGGCGCGATCGGCGCGATGTCGGCGGGATCGGGACGCCAGGCGGCGAGGGCGCCGGCCGCTGGCGTGCCGCCGGAGTCATCGGCGGCGCGCGCGTCGATCCGGATCTCGTGCGGCGCCAGCAGGCGGCGGGTATCCGGCTCGATCATCAGCTCGTGAATCCGGCGGTTCACGTGCCGGTAGCCGCCGTTCAGCTTCCAGGTGTCCTCCTGCGGTGGGCTGTCGAACGGCGACAGATCCCCCTCGGGAACGTTGCCCGAATACGGGAGATAAAGCCGCTGGCGCGCGCGCGTCAGCGCGACGTAGTAGAGGCGCTGGTCCTCGGCGTCGCGATCGCGCTTGATGAGCTCGAGGACGCCGGGCAGTCGCGGCTGTCCCGCCAGGCGCCGGCGCTGGCCGTCGACGTCGACGAAGCTGCGGACGACGTCGCGGCCGACGAGGTTGAAGCCGCCGTAGACGAACACGATCTCGGCCTCCAGACCCTTCGCCCGGTGCATGGTCATGATCTGCACGGCGTCGCGCTCGCCCTCGGCGCGCAGCGTGTTGCCCTCTTCGGGCTGTGGCACGGCCAGCCGTGCGACCAGGGCCGCGAGACGGCGCGCGACGTCGCCCAGCGGACGACGGGTCCGGGCCGCGTCCAGCGCGAGCAGCTCGAACAGCTGGCGCAGGTTCGTCAGGCGGCGCATGGCATCGCCGCTGAACAGCTCGCGACGGGCGAGGCCGCTCTCGTCGAGAATTCGCCCGAACAGATCGGACAGATCGCCGCGCTCCGCGGCCGCGTGCCATTCGAGCAGGCGATCGACCAGGGGCTGATCGGCGCCCGCCACGGCGTCGGGCAGATCGGCCAGCCCGAGGCCGAAGAAGGGCGTCAGCCAGGCGCGCAACCGTCGGGCGGGATCGCGGGGATCGGCGATCGCGCGCAGCAGGTCCCGCACCTGGCGCGCCTCATCGGTCTCGTAAAGGCCTTCCTGCACGGCCAGCACCGCCGGGATGCCCCGGCTCGCCAGCGCGTCGGCGACCGTCTGCGACTCCCGGCGCGTGCGGGTCAGGATGAAGATCTCACGCGCGCTGGCGACGTCGGCCCGCGCCAGCAAGTCCGCGATCTCGTCGGCGATCGCGCGCGCCAGGCGCGCGCGCACGACGCGCATCGGCAGCTTTTCCTCGTCGTCGGCTTGCACGCGCAGCAGGGTGAGCGGCCGCATCTGGTCGACGGGCTCGCTCTCCTTGCCCCCGTACTTCACCGGGTTGCTGTAGCAGATTCCGCTCGAGAAGAACGGCTTGGCGGCCGTCTGATCGAAGATCCGGTTGTAGGTGTCGATGACGGCGGGGGTCGAACGAAAATTTCGTTCCAGGTGATGAACGCCGCCCATCGCGGTCACCGCCGCGCGCGCGGCGGCGTAGATGCTGACGTCGGCGCCGCGGAAGCCGTAGATCGACTGCTTGGGATCGCCGACCAGGATCAGCGGCCGCGGATCGCCACCGTCGAGGAAGATCGTGCGGAAGATCTGCCACTGCACCGGGTCGGTGTCCTGGAACTCGTCGATGATGGCCAGGCGGAAGCGCGCCCGCAGGGTGGCCACCAGCTCGCCGCCGCGCGGGCCGCGCAGCGCCTCGTCGACGAGCAGCAACATGTCGTCGAAGTCGTAGAGGCCGGCGGCCCGCTTGCGGGCGCGCAGGCGTTCGTCGACCAGCGGCCCGAAGCGCTGGGCCAGCACGCTGGCCAGCGGGAGGGCGGCGTCCGCCAGCGCCTGGATGCGCGCGACCAGCGGCGCGACGGTCGGCCTGTCACGCGCGCCGCCCAGACGTTCCGGGTCGAGGATGAACTCGAAGATCTTGCTGCTCCGGACCAGGGCGTCGATCCGCCCGAGCAGGAAGGCCGCGTCGCCGTCGCCAGCGAACAGCGTGCAGGCCGCGTGCAGCTTCTCGACGCGTTCCACGACGTACTTCGCGCGCTTGATCGAGCGGTTCGTGATCGCGCAGGCTTCCTGCAGGTTGCTCGCCGCGAACGCGCGTGCCGCCGCGCCGAGGCGCTGCGGATCGTACGGGACCGCCCAGTCGCATCGGATGCTGCGCGCCTTGTAGAGCAGGTCTTCCAGGCCGCGGACGTCGCTGGTCCCGAGCCACGCCGTCAACAGGGCCTGGTGCTCGTCGTCCAGGCGCGCCCGGATGACCTCGTCGAACGCGGCGGTGAAGGCGGTCCGGCTCTCGACGGCGTTCTGGGCGAGCAGCCGGCCGCTCGCGAACGCGTGCTCGGTGAGGACGCGCTGGCAGAAGGCGTGGATGGTGGAGATCGGCGCGACGTCGAGGCCGCGGCTGGCCGCCTCCAGCCGCTCGCACGCGGCGACGTCGATCGCCCAGACGTGCGGTCCCGTCGGCTCGTCGCCGGCGGCGTCGGGGCGGAGGACCTTCCGGATCAGCCCGCGGATCCGCCGCGCCAGCTCCGCCGCCGCCCGCTCGCTGAACGTCACCACCAGGATCTCGTCGATCCGGGCGTCGCCGCGCACGATCCGGTCGACGACCAGATGCTCGATGAGATAGGTCTTGCCGGTACCGGCCGACGCTTCGATCACCGCGGGCCGATCGCGGGGCAGGTCGGCCAGCTCCGTGGGGAACGGATAGAGGTAGGCGGCCGTCACGCCGGCTCCCGCAAGGAATGGAAGTACGGGCCGAAGCGCTGCTGGACGCGCGACTCGGCGTCTGCTTCGTCGGGAACCGGGTAACGGCGCGCGTCCGCCACCGGTCCACGATCCGAGCTGAGGCGCGTCCACCCGTCGTCGCGGACGAACATGATCGCCTGCCGAACCGTCATCGGCTCGCGCTTCTGGCGGCGCCGCCAGGTGAAGATGCCCTCGCACGGCATCAGATAGGCGTGGACGCCGGACAGCAGGTCGGCCGCCAGCCCCGTCAGCAGCGCCAGCGCATCGGCCTGCGCGAGCGGCGCGAAGACCGAACGCTTCACCTCGGCGGCGTCGTCGCCCTTGGCGCCGAGCGCGATCGAAACCAGCCGGCGGCCGGCGCCGGGGCCGGCCGCAGCGCGCACCAGGTGCGTCAGCCAGGCGCGCAGGCGGTCGCGCTCGCTGTCCTCGCCGCGCGATCGGGCCATGACCAGCGTCAGCGACAGCGCGTCGCCGTCGATGGCCGTGAGCGGCTCGCTCTGGCCGAAGAGCGAAACGACGCGCGGTCCTTCGGGAAGCGGAACCGTGAGCGTCACGGCCGGCGAGATCTGGATGTCGGGGCGGTGCTCTGGCGCGGCGCCGTACCAGATGGGCGCGAGCCCGCCGGGCAGGCGGCCGTCCAGCGCCTGCCGCAGCCCTTCGCGCCAGGACCGCAGCGTCATCAGATGCCGTCCCCGCATCACGGACCCGAAAAGACCCGACGGCAGCGTCCCGTCGAGCCGCAGGCGCGCGATGGCCGTGTCGTAGCGCTCCGCGAGCGCGGTGTCGTCGGTGGCGCCCGCGTCGATCGCGCGCCCGAACAGCTCGCGCAAGAGCGGCAGCGTCTGCATGCGCGCGTCCCCGAGGTTCTCGCGCTCGCGCAGCGCCGCCTCGGCGTCGTCGTCGGCGTCGTCCTCGTCGCGCATCGGCAGCAGCACGCGCACCGAGCCTTGCAGGGGACACTCGAGAAACCGGCGCAGGTCGACCAGCGTCAGCGTGGTGACCGGCCGCCGGGGCGTGTCCGGCCGCGAGGCCAGCGCGATGCGGCCGAGCGGCGGGGCGATCGCTTCCCACGCGGCCGGCGCCAGCGCCGCAGCGAGCGCGCTCGCCTCGGGCAACTCCAGCAGGTTGGCCGCCTGCCGCAGCGACCGTCCCAGCGTCGCGGCTTGCCGCTCGCGGGCCGCGGCGGGAAAGACGGCGCAGACGTCGTCGTCCTCATGCCGCGCGAGCGGCGGGCTCTTTCGCGTCAGCTCGCGGACCACCCGGTCCCCATCCGGACCGGACGCGAGCACGTCGCAGAGCGCGAGCACCGTCGAAGAGGGATCCTTCCCCTCGCCCGTCACCGCGTCGCGGCCGACGTAGGAAAGTCGAAGCCGCTCGCGCGCCGACTGCAGCGTCTCGAGAAAAAGGTATTCGTCGCGCTCGCGCGGCGTGACGTCGCCCGGCTGCACCGCCGCGGCGCGCAGGTCCAGCGCGCCGAACCCTTCCGCGGACGGGAAGATCCGCTCGTCGAGCCCGACCACGAACACGGTGCGAAAGGTGAGCGCGCGGAGCGGCGCCAGGCTGGCGACCGTGACGCCCTCGGGCGTCCGGCGCCGCGGCCGCGCGGCGCCGAGGCGCGCGCGCACCAGCTCGGTGGCGACGGCGAACCCGACCTCCAGATCGGGCGGCGCCGTCTCGGCGACCCGCTCGAGAATGGCGAGACAGTCGCGCAGGACGGCCTGCTCGTCGTCACCCTCGGGCCGGATCGTCGCGGTCAGGGTCCGCCGCAACAGCGCCATGAAGGCGGGGATGGGGGCGGTCAGCGCGCGTGCCGTGCGCGCGAAGTCGCAGAGCTCGCGCACGATGGTGCCGAGGGCGCGGGCGGCGGGTTCGGCGCCGGGGGGAAGCTCGGCGGCCAGCACGCTGCCTCCGTCGTGAGAGAAGGGGCGCTGCTCGCCGCTGCGCGGGCCGGACAGAAACGCGCCGAGCGCCAGCCGCCGCAGCCCGTGGTCCCAGCTGACCCGATCGTCGTCGGCATAGGTGTCGCCCAGATCGCGCCCGTCGGCGCCGCGCACGATCCCCAGCTCCTCGCACAGCGCCAGGAACATCTCCGGGTCGACATCGGGAAAACGCCGCGCCACGGTCGGGTGCATCGCGAGGGCCAAGAGGTCCCGCCGGCCGAGCGGCCCGGTCGGCAGCGCCAGCAGCAGCGCGACGGCCTCGACGATGTGTCCTTCGGCGGGCGAGGGAAGATCGAGGACCGTGTGCGGCAGGTCAGAAGCCGCCCCGAACACTTCGCGGGCGAGCGGCAGGTAGGTCGCGGCCGATGCCGGCGGGACGACGACCGCGAAGTCGTCGAAGCGCAGCGTCTCGTCGCGCTGGACCAGCGACCAGATCTCGGCGGCGACCGCCTCGAGCTCGCGCCGCGGATCGGGGGCCGCGAAGATCGCCAGGCTGTCGTCGTGCGGGGCTGGATCGCGGCTGCGCGGCGCCCGATCCAGCACCTCGCGCTGCAACGTCGCGAGCAGCGTCGGCGCGCCGTTCGCGGCCGGATCCTCGAAGCGCTCGTGGAAGTTGCAGTCGGACAGGTCGTTGTAGAGCCGGATGCTGTCCCGCCCGGGACGGCCCCAGAGCGCCAGCAGCGGGTTTTCGTCGGCGGCCGCGGCCGTCGCGGCGGGCGCGTCGCCGAGCGCGAGCGCCAGCTGGCGCGTCGGTCGGGGGGAGGCGGCGCGCGGCTTGCCCGATCGCCGCGCCGGCTGCAGGTCCTCCCACAGCTCGCGGCAGGGGTTCAGCGTGTAGACGAACAGCGGCGCCGCGCGCGCCAGCGTCGCGAAGATCGATCGGTACAGGCGGGCGACGAACGAGATCCCGAAGACGTGGACGGCGCCCGCCACGCGCAGCGTCTCGGGCGATGTCTGCGCGAAGAACTGGGGAAGGGTGGCGCACGCGTCGCCCGACAGCCGGCCGGTTCGCCCGAACAGCGCCAGCCAGAGCGCGCGCTGCCAGGTCTGAAGCGGCTCGTCCCACCCGGCGATCAGGCCGCCCTTGCGCCACGCCGCCAACATCTCGGGGCGCGCGTAGGCGTACTCGTCGAACAGGTCCGCCATCTTCGCCGCCAGCTGCGCGCGCCGCCGATCGAGAGCGTCGCGGTCGTCGTCATCCAGGCCTCGCGTCGGGGCGGAGGCGGCTTTGCCGCCGGAGTCCCATCGCGGGGGGTCTGGGACCCTTTGAGGGTCCCAGGAGTGAAGGTACACGCGGACGGCCGCGAGGTCCGCCGGCGCCAGGCGGCGTGCGTCGTGGAACAGCGCCAGCAGCTCGCCCTCGATGACGTCGCGATCGACGATGCGCAGTCCGGGGGCGCTGGCCTCGGCGACGTCGCGCAGGAAGCCGCGCAAGAAACCGGTCTGGACGTTGGCGGCGATGCCGCGCCGCCGCGCCAGGCCCTGCCGCAGGTGATCGGCGACGGAGGCGCTCGGAACCAGCACCGTCACCGGGTCGTACAGCGTCGCCTGTGTAGCCGCGACGTTGACGGCCAGCGCGTCAAGCAGCGGCTCGATGCGGTTCGAGTACGTCAGGTCGATCACGCCGCCCGACAGCTTGCCTCAAACCGGGCCGCGTGGCTGTGCTGTTCGAAGCGCGGCCGTGGAGGTGGGGTAAAATGAACTGCCTTGTACGAATTCACGATCCTGCTCGTCGAGGACGATCTCGACGTGCGGGAAGCCCTCGCGGAGGCGCTGCGCGACGAAGGCTACAGCGTCGAGGTCGCCGCCGACGGCGAGCAGGCGCTCGGCTACCTGCGTGCCGGCGGCCGACCCGGGCTGATCCTGCTGGACCTGATGATGCCGCGTATGAGCGGCTCCGAGTTCCGCATGGTCCAGAAAGTCGATCCCGTGCTGTGCGGCGTGCCGGTGGTCTTGCTCTCCGCCGACGGTCACATGGAGGAGAAGGCGCGGGCCCTGGAGACCCACGGCGCCATCCGGAAGCCGATCGACTTCGAGGAGCTGCTCACGACGATCCAGCGCTTCACCGCCAACCGCCCGTCCGCTTAGTAGAAAAAGCGCATGAACCAGCGCAGCAGGCGCTGCGTGCGCGATTTGTACGGGAAGGTCAGCTCGCGCCCGAGCAGCGGCGACAGCCACCCGAGCAGCGGGTGGTCCTCGACGATGGTCTCGACCCGGCAGAACTGGCGCAGCCCCTCCGGCCCGTGGCGGAAACCGGTGCCGCTCGCCTTGACGCCGCCGAGCGGCGCCTCGACGCAGAAGTAGTTCACGAGGGTGTCGTTGACGCAGACGCTGCCCGCCTGCAGGCGCCGCGCGAGCGCGGCGGCGCGCGCGGCGTCGCGCGACCAGATGCTGCCCGACAGCCCCATCGGCGTGTCGTTGGCGGCGCGCAGGGCCGCCTCGGCGTCCGCGACGCGCATCACCGGCAGCACAGGCCCGAACGTCTCCTCGCGCATCACGGCCATCTCCGGCTTCGCGTCGGCGATCAGCGTGGGCGCGAAGAACTGGCCCGGAAGATCGACACGCCGGGAGCCTCCCGCGACCACGCGCCCGCCGTGCGCGACCGCGTCGGCGATCTGCTGTTCGGCGCGCGTGATCTGCGGTGCGAAGGTGATGGCGCCGACGTCGACGTCGGTCGCGTCTGGTTTCCCGAGCGCCGGCGGTCCCTGCCGCAGGCGCGCGATCTCTGCGGCGGCCAGCTCGACGAAGCGGTCCGCGACCTTCTCCTCGACGATCACGCGTTCGGTCCGGATGCAGACCTGGCCGCTGTGGGCGAAGCCGCTCCAGACGGCGGCGTGGGCGGCGCGGGCCAGGTCGGCGTCGGCGAGCACGATCATCGGCGACTTGCCGCCCAGCTCCAGCACGCACGGCACCAGACGGGCGGCCGCGGCCAGGGCGACCTGCTTGCCTGTGGCGGCGCTGCCCGTGAAGAAGATCATGTCGGCGGCGGCGGTCAGCGCCGCGCCCGCGTCGCCCCGTCCGGGCACCACCTGGAAGACGCCCTCCGGCACGCCCGCGTCGGCGGCGATCTCGGCGACCCGCAGCGACGTCAGCGGCGTGTGCTCGGACGGCTTCAGGACGACGGCGTTGCCCGCCGCCAGCGGCCCGATGCAGTCTCCGTAGTTGTTCAGAAGCGGCCAGTTCCAGGGTCCGATCACGGCGACGACACCGCGCGGGTGATGCACGACACGCGCCCGCTTGTTGGTGAACACGAACGGGTGCCGGAGATCGTCGTCGAGCGCGCGGCGGCCTTTGCGGCCCGTGTAGTAGCGGGTGAGCTCGAGGGCGTAGAAAAGCTCCATGCATTCCGCCTCGTAGCGCGGCTTGCCGCTCTCGCTGGAGAGGATGTCCAGAAACGTCGCGTCGTCACGCAGGCCGCGCGCGACCCGGCGCAGGATGCGGGCGCGCTTGGAGAACGGCAGGTCGCCCCAGGCGGGCTGGGCGGCCCGGGCCCGGGCGAGGGCGGCCTCCGCGGCGGGCCCGTCGGCCGCCGGGACCTCCCGGATCAGCTCGCCTGTGGCGGGGTTGTGGACGCGAAGCGGTTCCATGACCTGCGGTTCTACCGGAAAGGCACTCTAATGTAGACTTCTGCCAATGCCCCG
>Ga0209465_10000793_pt1 | contig 14453 bp, 14 predicted proteins | sample PanSoiPlot1MoBio_FD_188321 | JGI IMG/M metagenome (GOLD analysis project Ga0209465, IMG submission 188321) | Tropical forest soil microbial communities from Panama analyzed to predict greenhouse gas emissions - Panama Soil Plot 1 MoBio (SPAdes)... | ecosystem: Environmental > Terrestrial > Soil...
ATTGCAAAAAGGGGCCGCGACTTCTGATCTGGCTTCAGCAGGAGTATCCACAGAACAGCGATTCTTGATCGGCCATCCATCGGGTAAACCGGATGAAGGTTCCGTCAAGATGGGCATCGGGAATCTGGACTTCTATTATGGGGATAACAGGGCGCTCAAATCCGTCAACGTGCCGCTCTATGATCGCAGAGTTAGCGCCTTCATCGGTCCGTCGGGGTGCGGAAAATCGACGCTGCTGCGCGTTCTCAACCGCATCTATAGCCTCTATCCGCATCAGCGGGCGGAGGGCGAGGTGCTGCTTGACAACGGAAATATCCTGGATCCAGGGCAGGATCTCAACCTCCTCCGCGCTCGCATCGGCATGGTGTTTCAGAAGCCGACGCCATTTCCGATGTCGATCTACGAAAACGTCGCATTCGGGGTGCGCCTATTCGAGCGCCTGGCACGCGCCGAAATCGATGAGCGGGTTGAATCGGCGTTACGACGCGCCGCAATCTGGGACGAGGTCAAGGACAAGCTGGAGGCGAACGGGCTCAGCCTGTCGGGCGGTCAGCAGCAGCGATTATGCATTGCCCGTACCGTCGCGTTGAGGCCTGAAGTCATCCTGCTCGATGAGCCGTGTTCAGCGCTCGACCCAATCTCCACCGCCAAGATCGAAGAACTGATCGACGAGTTGAAGGACGACTACACGATCGTGATCGTCACTCACAACATGCAGCAAGCCGCCCGCGTGTCCGACTATACAGCATTCATGTACCTCGGCGAGCTGGTCGAATTCGACACCACCGGCAAGATGTTCACAACACCTGGCGACCGGCGCACCCAGGACTACATCACGGGCCGCTTTGGCTGACCTGCGGGTGACCACGAAGGGCGGCACAGGAAATGGCGATCATGATGGAGCACACGATCAAGGCATTCGATACCGACCTTCAGGAGTTGGCGCGGATGATTGCCGAGATGGGCGGCCTTGCTGAGCGCCAGATCGGCGATGCGTTGGATGCGCTCAACCGGCGCGACGCGGAGCTTGCGCGTAGCGCCGTCGCGGCCGACGCGAGGATAGACGCCTTGCAGCGCGAGATCGAAGAAAAAGCCATTCTGACGATTGCTCGGCGTCAGCCGATGGCCATGGATCTGCGTGATATCGTCAGCTCGCTGCGGGTCTCCAGTGACCTCGAGCGTATCGGCGACCTTGCTAAAAATATCGCCAAGCGGGTCGAAGTTGTAGGCAGCGAGTTGAATTTGCAGAAAGTCCTGCGCGGGGTCGAACACATGACCGAGCTCGTGCTGACCCAGATCAAAGACGTGCTCGACGCCTATGCCAGGCGCGACGTTGCTAAAGCAGTGCAGGTTTGGCGCGGCGATGAAGAAGTCGATGCGGTGAACAACTCGCTGTTCCGCGAACTCCTCACCTACATGATGGAGGATCCGCGCAACATCAGCGTATGCATCCATCTGCTGTTCTGTGCAAAGAACATCGAGCGTATTGGCGACCACGCCACCAACATCGCGGAGACCATTTACTACATGGTCGAAGGCCAAACGCTCGCCGATGAACGCCCCAAGGGAGACACCACCAGCACCACCAATATTCCTTACCGGAATGAACGGTGACCAGCCATCGCGAGGGAACATCATGACGGCCCGCATCCTGATCATCGAGGACGAGGAACCACTGACGCTCCTGCTTCGCTATAATCTCGAAGCGGAAGGCTATGCTGTTGATTCCGCCGTTCGGGGCGATGAAGCCGATCTCAAGCTCAAGGAGCATGCTCCTGATCTCGCCGTGATCGACTGGATGCTGCCCGGCCTGTCAGGAATCGAATTGATCAGACGACTGCGTGCCCGGCCGGAAACCCAGGCCTTGCCCATCATCATGCTCACGGCGCGTGGCGAGGAGACCGAACGCGTGCGCGGCCTTGCGACCGGCGCCGACGATTACATCGTCAAGCCGTTTTCAGTGCCGGAATTACTGGCGCGCATCCGCGCGCTGCTGCGGCGTGCGAAGCCGGAGCGCGTCGCGGGCGTGCTGGAGGCCGGTGATATCGAGCTTGATCGTGAGAAAAAACGCGTTGCCCGCGCCGGCCGCGATGTTCCCCTGGGGCCGACCGAATTCCGCCTGCTCGAGTTCCTGATGGAGAATCCCGGACGGGTCTTTTCGCGTGAGCAATTGCTCGATCGCGTTTGGGGCCGCGACGTCTATATCGACGAGCGCACCGTGGACGTCCACGTCGGACGCCTGCGCAAGGCGCTCAACCGCGGGCGCGCCATCGATCCGATCCGCACGGTTCGCGGCGCCGGCTACGCCCTCAACGACCGCTTCGTCAAAAGCCCCTGATCCCTGGCGCCTCGCTCATCCGCGGACGACGCGCCGGTCACGACGGCGATCGGCCGCCGGCTGATAGGCAATGCGGGAATGGTATCCACAATAGGGCAGGCCCTCGATGGTCTTGCCGCCGCAGAAGAAGAAATCCGGCGAGCTCGGATCGCCGATCGGCCAGCGGCATTTGCTTTCGGTCAATTCGAGGATCGAGCAGCGTTGCCCTATCGGGACGATGTTCTCGATCAACTCGGGCTCTGGCTCAAGCTCCGTCTCATAAGAATGCAGCGGCGCCAGCGCGGTGTTGCCACGGATACCGGGGCGCGCAATTCGCACCATCTGCCCGTGGGCCCGGGGCTTGCGTTGGCGCGGGACCGATGCCGACGGGCTCTTGGCGCGCCCCGACAGCCCGAGCCGATGCACCTTTCCGATCACTGAGTTGCGGGAAATGCCGCCGAGCTCAGCCGCAATCTGGCTCGCCGACAAGCCTTCGCCCCACAGCTTCTTTAGGAGTTCCACACGATCGTCGGTCCAGTTCATGTTTACCGTCCCTGGTACTCGGACAGTCGCTCGACAGAATCCGGACCTCCCCGCCGGTCAACCCAAGGGCCGCCGCCGGCAACGCGTCACTCCGAAACTGAAGAAAAGACCGCCCGCCGAACACCCGTCGAACGAGATATCGTATCAACGTAGGGTGACGCTACTATATGAAGTAACTCATGCGCAAGAGTCCGCACCCGGCGTCTTCCACATCTTCAATGCTCCATCGGGCTTGAATCGGGCAGTCATCCACAACAGATGTCTGAAGGCGGCCGCCGGAGGGCTTGTTACCTAGCGCCGTGCCTCCCAAAACGCGCGCTTTGCCTACGTCCAGTCGTGTATCGGGTCGTGTTGACAGACGGCGCGCTCACAATACAATGTGTTTGGTGCCGCCCCGAGAGGCGGCACATTTCATTTTTGCCCACTCCGTCGTGATAACCCACGACCCAACGAATGAGCGCGTTGTGACTTCGCACCTATTGCCGACCTATGCGCGCGTTGATCTCGCCTTCGAGCGAGGTGAAGGCCCGTGGCTGTTCGCGACTGACGGCGAGCGCTACCTCGATTTCACCGCTGGTGTGGCGGTCAATGGACTTGGCCATGCCCATCCGCGCCTCGTCGAAGCGCTGAATGCCCAAGCCAAAAAGGTTTGGCACGTGTCGAACCTGTTCCAGATTCCAGAGGCCGAGCGGCTGGCCGAACGTTTGTGCGCCGAGACCTTCGCAGACCTGGTTTTCTTCAGCAATTCCGGCGCGGAAGCGATGGAGTGCTGCATCAAGGTGGCGCGTAAATACCACTACGCATCCGGACGACCGGAACGCAGTCGCTTCATCACCTTCGAGGGCGCTTTTCACGGACGCACCCTGGCGACGCTCGCAGCCGGGGGGCAGAATAAATATCTGGAAGGTTTCGGTCCGATCGTGGAAGGTTTCGATCAGCTGCCATTTGCCGACCTAGATGCTGTCAGGAAGGCGGTCGGGCCGGAAACCGCTGCGATCCTGATCGAGCCGATCCAGGGTGAGGGCGGCGTTAGGGCGGCGCCGACAATGTTCCTGCGCGGTCTGCGCGAACTGTGCGATCGGCACGGCCTCTTGCTGGTATTCGACGAAGTCCAGACCGGCATCGGGCGAACCGGTAGCTTCTTCGCCTACCAGCGCTGTGGCGTGGTGCCCGACGTTATGGGCATCGCCAAGTCGATCGGCGGCGGTTTTCCGCTTGGGGCTTGCCTGGTCACTGCAGAAGCCGGCAAGGGAATGACGGCCGGCACGCATGGCTCGACCTTCGGCGCCAATCCATTGGCAATGGCGGTTGGCAATGCGGTACTCGATGTGGTGCTGGATGCGGGGTTCCTCGAAAACGTTCGCCGCAGCGCGATCCTGTTCCGCCAGCGTCTCGCCGAGATCAGGGACCGTCATCCCAGCGTCGTCACCGACGTGCGCGGCGAAGGTCTATTACTCGGCCTCGTAGCGGCCTGTCCGAACAGCGAACTGGTCGAAGCGATGCGCGCCGAGAAGCTCCTTGCCGTCGCGGCTGGAGATAATGTGGTGCGGCTGCTGCCTCCGCTGATTATCGAAGAGCCGGATATTGCCGATGCAATCAGCCGTATCGAGCGCGCTGCTGGGCGGATCGAGCGCATGCAACGCGACAAGCAGCAGGCTGACAAAGAGGCCGCCCAGGTGAATTCGTGAGCGCCCAGCCCCGCCATTTCCTCGATCTGATCGATATTGCGCCAAGTGAACTTCGCGCCATTATCGAGGACAGCCGTGCTATGAAACAGCGCGGTCGCGGCCCTGCCGACCAGGCAGTCGCCGGCAAGGTGCTGGCAATGATCTTCGACAAACCGTCGACCCGGACCCGGGTATCTTTCGACGTCGCGATGCGCCAGCTCGGCGGCCAGACAACGGTGTTAACCGGTCAGGAAATGCAGCTCGGACGCGGAGAGACGATCGCCGACACGGCGCGCGTGCTGTCACGCTATGTTGATGCCATCATGATTCGCACGCTGGATCATGAAATGCTGGTGGAACTTGCGCGCCATGCCACCGTTCCGGTGATCAACGGGCTGACGCGGCGCTCCCACCCGTGCCAGATCATGGCGGACGTGATGACGTTCGAGGAGCACCGCGGCTCAATCCGGGGACGCAAGGTGGCGTGGACCGGGGACACCAACAACGTGCTCACATCGTGGATGCATGCGGCGCGCCAATTCGAGTTCAAACTCGCGATCGCGACCCCGCCGGAACTGGCGCCCAAAAAACCCCTGCTCGACTGGATAAAATCGTCGGGCGGCGATATTCGCATTGGGTACGATGCCGAACATGCCGTCGCCCACGCCGACTGCGTGGTTACCGATACCTGGGTATCGATGGGGGATCGTGGCGGTGAGCGCCGGCACAATCTGCTCAAGCCTTACCAAGTCAACGCGCAGCTGATGAAAAAAGCAAAGCCCGAAGCCATTTTCATGCACTGCCTGCCCGCCCATCGGGGGGAGGAAGTCACCGACGAGGTCATCGATGGTCCGCAGTCGGTGGTATTCGATGAGGCCGAGAATCGCCTTCATGCCCAGAAGGGTATCCTGGTCTGGTGCCTCAATGCGGGTCGGCAATGAAGCGCTTGGAGGTCACCTCGCGTGCGCCTGCCGATGAGGTGACCGACGACACCGTCCTGCCGTTTGAGGTCGCCACGCTTGATCTGCGGGGGCGCGTGGTTAGGCTCGGGCCGGTGCTCGACGACATCCTGGGCCGCCACAAATATCCATCGGCGATTTCCAAGCTGCTCGGGGAAGCCATCGTTCTGACGGTGCTGCTCGGCTCCTCGCTCAAATTCGACGGCCGTTTCATCCTACAGACCAAGACGGACGGCCCCGTGCGCATGCTTGTGGTCGATTATCGCAGCCCCGGAAAGGTGCGGGCCTGCGCTCAATTCGATCCGTCGGCTGTCGCCGCCGTGCAAGGGAAATCGGCGACGGTCCTCACGGGTCATCTGTTAGGGCGTGGCCATCTTGCCATGACGATCGATCAGGGCGCGGACATGAACCGCTACCAAGGTCTTGTGGCGCTTGTGGGCGGCACTCTTGAAGAGGCCGCCCACGAATACTTCCTGCGCTCCGAGCAGATTCCCACCAAGGTTCGGCTGGCGGTCGCCGAGGAGTTGCGGGCCGGCACCGGCGGCCCGCGTCACCGTTGGCGTGCCGGCGGCATGCTGCTCCAGTTTCTGCCCAAGAAGGCCGAGCGCATGCGCAGACCCGATCTCGACCCCGGAGATGCCCCGGAAGGCACGCCTCCCCACTTGGTTCCGGCAGATGACGCGTGGATCGAAGGTCAAAATCTGATCGGCACCGTTGAAGACATCGAGCTGATCGATCCTGATCTGTCGAGCGAGCGATTGTTATACCGGCTTTTCCATGAGCACGGCGTACGGGTATTCAAGTCTTCCAGCATCGAGGCAAAATGCTCGTGCTCACGCGAGAGCGTAGCCAATATGCTGAAAAGCTTTTCCAGTGCCGACCGCGACCATATGGTCCAAGATGGTGTGATCTCGGTCACCTGCGAATTCTGCAACTCCAAATACGTATTCGCGCCCGCCGAAGTGGCAGTCGCGGAAGAAGGGTGAACACCGGACCGGCTTCGCGTCTCGCGACCGGTCCTTCCCGACGCGTTGTGATCGTGACGCTTGGCGTCGCGCAGATTTTGGTGTGGAGTTCTTCCTACTATTTGCTCGCCGTGCTTGGCAGGCGGATTGCCGCTGATACCGGGTGGTCATTGTCCATCGTGGTCGGCCTGTCGCTCGGGCTGCTTGGGGCGGCGCGCGCAGTCGAGATGACGTTCGGGGGCCGCTACCATCCGATCTGGACTCTTACGGCCGCGAAGGGTCTCGTCAGCGTTGCCGTGGTGTTGCTGGTTGCCGGAACTCCGCTCGTTTGGCTGGCGGTGATCACCTACGGGGCTGGCAATGGACTTTGGTCGATCGCGCGAGGAGCGATGCCGCTCGCCTTGTTCGGGCCATCAGGCTACGCGACGCTCATCAGTCGTTTCGCCCTGTTTGGCCTGCTGGCTCAGGCCATGTCACCCTCTATTGCGGCGGTGGTGCTCGATCGCTTTGGCTCGGACACGGTATTGTCGATGCTCGCCCTGATGGCGCAGGTGAACGCCGGCGTCACGGCCACGCTCTGGGTTCTTCTGACACGAGCGAAACGATCCGGCCAGTCATGATAACCCCTCTTACGCAATTAATTACCATCCGGGCAGGCGTCGCTTCATCAAACGGCAAGTTTGGAGCTATGAGAGTCTTGGATCTATGCTCGAATCGAGTGCGTACCTAATTGATCGTGCGCTTTGCCTCCGGGCTGTCCAGGGAAAACGCCGGGATGTCAATTTCGAAGTGCTCGCCATCCAGCGTAACCATCCCGTAGGTGCCTACCATGAACCCTGACGGGGTTGGCAGCGGGACGCCGCTGGTGTAGGCGAACGATGCTCCGGGTTTGAGCACGGGTTCCTCTCCGACGACGCCGGCACCGCGTACTTCCTGCGTTTGCCCGACGCCGTTGGTGATGCGCCAGTGACGGGTCTTAAGCTGAACTGTGGTATCGCCACGGTTGCTGATTTCGATCGTATAGGCCCAGAAGTAACGACCCTCTTCGGACGACGAGCGCTCCGGCAGGAAGCGCGGTGATACCGTTACCGCAATATTGCGTGTTACTGCCTGGTACATGGCGCCCTCGTCCACAAAACGTCCAAATGCTCGGGTTGCTGAAGTCAAACAAAATTCATCGGCCTGAGGCAACCGCCATGCGGCGGCGGAAACCATATTATCTCATACTATCGTCGTATTGTGCCGAGCCCAAATCGTCCTCTTGCGTGATTGGGTCAGTAGTCGCACCTGTGGACCGATTTGCTCGTAAGTGGTCTCGTTGCCGCCCGTTGAAGGAAGCGTGATGTTGTTACCGAAACCTGGCGAACGTGACTTGCGGCTGGATTTGTTCCGCGGACTCGCGTTGTGGCTCATTTTTCTCGATCACATCCCCTCTAACATCGTGAACTGGGTCACCATCCGGAACTATGGATTTTCCGACGCCACTGAAATCTTCGTTTTCATTTCCGGCTATACGGCAGCGTTCGTGTACGGCCGCGCGATGCGCGAGCATGGTACTCTTGTGGCGGGCGCTCGCATCCTCAAACGGACATGGCAAGTTTACGTTGCGCACATCTTCCTGTTTGCGATCTACACCGCAGAGATTTCCTACGTTGCTCACAGTTTCGAGAATCCGCTTTACGGCGAGGAAATGGGCATCTTCGATTTTCTTCAGCAGCCCGACATCACATTGGCTCAAGCGATGCTGCTGAAATTCAAGCCTGCCAACATGGATGTGCTGCCGCTTTACATTGTGCTGCTGGCCGGCTTTCCGCCGATGTTGTGGCTACTGCTGCGCCTGCCCGCGGTTGCCCTCGGGGCTTCAGCGCTGCTTTACGCGCTCACCTTGTATTTCGAATGGAACATTCCGGCCTACCCGGCGGGCAATTGGGTTTTCAATCCGTTCGCGTGGCAGATGCTGTTCGTGTTTGGCGCCTGGTGCGCCCTCGGGGGGGCCAAGAAGCTATCGGTTGTGATCCTTTCCCCGATCACGGCCGCGCTAGCGATTCTGTTCCTCGTCTTCGCATTTTTTATCGTGCTGACCTGGTACATACCGGGCCTCGACGCGTTGGTACCCCGACGGTTGGAAGAATGGATGTATCCGATCGACAAGACCAACCTGGGTCCGCTTCGGGTTGCCCATTTCCTAAGCTTGGCGGTGCTGACTGTCCGAATGGTACCCAGTGACTGGCCCTGGTTACGGTCCTTGTGGCTGCGGCCGGCCATTCTGTGCGGCCAGCATTCCCTGGAAATCTTCTGTCTGGGGGTATTCCTGTCGTTTGCTGCCCACTTTGCCATGGTGGAGATCAACCCAGGCGTGAGTATGCAAGTTGGTACTAGCTTATTGGGTATCCTCTTAATGATTGCGACAGCCAGCCTCATTTCGTGGTACAAACGCATAGAAGGACGAAGTCCTCGATCACGACCTGGTCCACCAGGCGCCACCCTCGTGGGAGGAGGGGTATGAAACCGATCGTCGTTGCACTACTGTGCCTTTTGACCGGTAGTGCGGCTGTCGCCAAGGAGGGCAATGAGTGCATCACCGCCGCAGGCTCGACTTCGCCGGATTTTGGCCTACCTCATGTGGCCCAGGCAATTGCCAAGAAAAAGCTTAATATTGCAGTTGTCGGCAGTGCGTCTTCGGAACTTAGCGGTCCGGCCGGAACAAACATTGCCTATCCGACCCGGCTGGAAGAGACATTGCGCAGCCTTCTGCCCGGCGTAGCCGTCAAGGTCACCACTTATGCGCGGCCCAGAGAGGTCGCGTCGGAGATGGAAGCGAAACTTCCGCGCATCATCTCGGAAGCGAAGCCCGCACTGGTGATCTGGCAGACCGGTACGGCGGACGCCATCCGCGGCATCGATCCGGAGGAGTTCCGCGTTTCTCTCGATGACGGGGTCGACAAGATCCGCGCGGCTGACGCCGATGTGGTGTTCATGAACATGCAGTACAGTCCGCGTACCGAGGCAATGCTGGCGGTCACGGCATACGCCGATGCAATGCGGATTATTGCGTTGAAGCGGGAGGCAGTCCTGTTCGATCGTTTTACGATCATGAAGCGCTGGAACGAGAGCGGCGTATTCGATCTTTATGGGGCAACCCGCACAACCAATGTGGCCGAACGGGTGCATGACTGCCTGGGGCGACTGCTGGCCGATGTTGTGGTCACGGGAGCAAAACTGGCGCCCCCCGCCGATAAAGGAACACAATAAATTATGCCTATCTCGTTCCGAATTTCCGCCCTAGTCGCCATTGCGATACTGATTCCTCTCCTGGTGTGGAAGCCGGCGCGCGGCTACGCTGACGGGCCCCCCACATATGAGTGTCGCGACAACGCCAAGTTGGCGCGGCTTTCCGCGCCGCTGGCGCGCATGCAGCGGCTCCTCGCTGCGGGGCGGCCGGTGACCATCATGGCGCTCGGTTCGTCATCGACGGCCGGCGCCGGCGCTAGCGCTCCTTCAGCATCCTACCCGAGCCGTCTTGAAACCGAATTGCGAGCGCGGTTCCCGGGACTCACGATCACTGTGACAAACCGCGGCGTAAACGGCGAGGAAGTCGGCGACATGCTGGCGCGTTTCGGTCAAGCCGTCGCCGACGATAAGCCCGACGTGGTCCTCTGGCAGGTCGGCACCAACGCCGTCCTGCGCAACAATCCGCTTGGCCAGATCGACCAACGCCTCCAGGACGGCCTCGCACGGATGAAGATGCTTGGTACCGACGTAGTTCTGATCGATCCGCAATTCGCCCCGAAGGTCATCGTAAAGCCCGACGCGGAAGGCATGGTGAAGGTGATCGCCGCAGAGGCGACCACCCGCGGCGTTGACCTGTTTCCACGCTTCGCCGTTATGCGGGATTGGCACGAGGTGCAGGCCATCCCGTTCGAGGCGTTCCTGTCGCCGGATCTGCTTCACATGAACGACTGGGGCTATGCCTGCTTAGCCAAGCTGCTCGGCAGCGCCATGGCGGAGGCCGCCACCCGCCCGGTCGCGGCCGCCGTGATGATTAAGTCCAAGTAACCAGTCACACTTTCTCCAGCGCCATCGTCAGGTCGGCCGCAATATCGTCAGCGTGCTCGAGCCCGACCGACAGTCGCACCAGCCCATCACTGATGCCGAGTTCGGCACGGGCTGCGGGTGTCAGGCGCTGATGCGTCGTGGTGGCCGGATGGGTGATCAGGCTCTTTGCATCGCCGAGATTGTTGGTGATATGGACGAGCTTGAGGGCATTGAGAAAATGGAACGCACCTTGCTTTCCCCCCGCTACCTCAAAAGCGACCAGATTGGAGCCGCCGCGCATCTGCTTGTTGACGGTTGCGGCTTGCGGGTGGTCAGCCCGCCCCGGATAGATAAGCCGCGTGATCTTGGGATGACGGGCCAGCAGGTCCGCGACTGCCGCGGCGTTCTGGGTCTGCCGTGCAATGCGCAGCGGCAGGGTCTCTAGTCCCTTGAGCAAGACCCAGGCGTTGAACGGCGACATCGCAGGCCCGGTCTGGCGGAGCAGATTGTGGATGTTGTCCTGAATGAACTTTTCCGATCCCAAGATGATGCCGCCGAGGCAGCGGCCCTGGCCGTCAATATGCTTGGTAGCCGAATAGACAACGCAATCGGCTCCGAGCGTGAGTGGCGATTGGTATATCGGGGTCGCGAATACGTTATCGACCACAAGCCGCGCTCCGGCATCGTGGGCGATCTCCGCAATGGCCCCGATATCGAGTACATCGAGCGTCGGATTGGTCGGGCTTTCCAGAAAAAACACCTTGGTGTTCGGCCGGACCGCGCGCCGCCACGCATCGAGATCAAGCCCATCGACGAGCGTCGAGGCGACGCCGAACCGAGGGAGAAAATCCTCCACCACCCAGCGGCAGGAGCCGAACAGCGCCTTGGCCGCGACGACGTGATCTCCCGCCTTTACCTGGCCGATCACGGCATTGTGCACGGCCGCCATGCCGGTCGCGGTGGCGCGCGCGGCTTCAGCGCCCTCGAACGCGGCCATGCGCATTTCGAACATGTGCACGGTCGGATTCGAAAAACGCGAATACTGGTAACCCGGATCGGTCCCGACAAAGCGCGCCTCGCACTGTTCGGCGCTGTCATAGACAAAGCCCTGGGTGAGAAACAGCGCCTCCGAGGTTTCACCGAACTGCGAGCGCAGCGTACCGGCATGAATAAGGCGCGTGTCGGGATGCAGGTTGCGGGATACGGACATCCGGGCCTCCTTTGGCCAACAAAAAACCCGGCCGAGGGAACCATTCCCAATGGCCGGGTACGCATCCCCGGCCTTTTAGCAATTTGTTTAACGTGGCTGCAAGCCGGCCGGCTCAAATGACCACGGGATAACAAAGCTCATAGGCGGCTCCGAGCTTTCCGTCAAGCGGGTCATCGGATAAAGGCGAGTAGCCCGCATGGAGCGCAGCGGAATGCGGGACCGCCTTCCCCGGATTTTCGCGACGCTCCATCCGGGATACGGTTCGTGAGCCAGGACGTCGCCGTGTCGCTCAATCTGCGTGCCGATGAAAAGGGCATTTTGCCCGATCGCATGATCGCGACGCTTGTCAAGATCGGCGCTCTCATCCCGGCCAGCGCGCTTGACGATGACCAGATCCAGCCCGCCAGCGTCGACCTGCGCCTTGGCGAGATCGCCTATCGGGTGCGGGCAAGCTTCCTGCCGGGACCGGGCTCCACCGTCGCGGAACGCATCGACGAATTGAAGTTGCATGAGATTCCGCTTGGCGACGGCGCCGTCCTGGAGACCGGCTGTGTCTACATCGTGCCGCTGATGGAAGGCTTGTCGCTGCCGCCCGAGATCGCCGCTTCCGCCAATCCGAAAAGCTCAACCGGCCGGCTCGACGTCTTCACCCGGGTGATCGCCGACCAGACGCGCGGCTTCGACCGCATCAATGCCGGCTACCACGGTCCGCTTTACGCAGAAATCAGCCCGCGCACCTTCCCGGTGCTGGTGCGCGAAGGATCGCGCTTGTCGCAGCTCAGGTTTCGTCATGGCCAGGCTGTGGTGACGCGAGAAGCGCTCGCAGCATTGCACCGGCGTGAGCATCTTGTCGACGCTGACGCTCCCGATCTTTCCGATGGCGTTCCGGTAGGCGTGGATCTGGTCGGCTTCGGCACCGATAAATTCATCGGCTACCGCGCCAAGCGCCATACCGGCCTCATCGATGTGGACCGCCGTGCATCTTATGAGCTCGCGGAATTCTGGGAGCCGATCCGCGCGCGGCGCGACCGCAGCCTCATTCTCGATCCGGGCGAGTTCTACATCCTGGCCTCCCGGGAAGCCGTCCAGGTGCCGCCCGACCACGCGGCTGAAATGGTGCCTTTCGATCCCCTGGTCGGCGAATTCCGCGTTCACTACGCAGGTTTCTTCGACCCTGGCTTCGGCTATGCGGGTGCCGGCGGCCGTGGCTCCCGCGCGGTGCTGGAAGTGCGTTCCCGGGAGGTGCCGTTCATTATCGAGCACAGCCAGATCGTCGGCCGGTTGGTCTACGAGCGCATGCTGGCACGGCCTGACACCCTCTACGGTCACGGCATCGGCTCGAACTACCAAGCACAAGGCTTGCAGCTGTCGAAGCATTTCCGCGGGTGAGGGGAGGCGGCATTCCGTAGAAATTCGGATGCGGTCAGACCGAACCGGCATCTGGACCGCGCGCCGATGGGCCTCTCGCCCGATTGACGGCCGATCGGTTGTCGGTGCTGGGACGCCGCCGGCGGCGGAAACACCCCGCCAGGCCGCCCAAAATGCGGCATCATTACAGGTTTGGAGAACATACTTGAGGCCGGCTCAGCGGCAGAGACCCCTAAACGAACGTTATTAACGCTTTGAATCTGATTATGTTATATAGCGTTGCAATTATGACACAGTTTCGGGCAAACAGATTTTAGACAATAATTTGCCGTTGTTCGTCGCGTCCGATCCTGCCATATTGCCTTTAATCGCTAAATCGGTCCGGCAAGCTGCGGCTAGGAGAGGTCCATGAGGAAGAGACCACATATCAGTACGCGTCGGCAACTGTTCAGGGCAGTGGGTGCAGGCGCTGCAAGTGTTCCTTTCCTTGCTTTGGCCAAGAGATCTGCCGCTCAAGTCGTCGCTCCCAGCGTGCGGCCGCCACCCGTGCACTGTCTACTAAAGGGGACAAAGATTTCGACTCCTTCAGGTGATCGTCCGGTGCAGGAACTGCAAATTGGAGATGAAGTTCATACGCTTGCCGGCCGTAAAGCCATCAAGTGGATCGGCTACCACAAATTCACAAAGGAGGAAGGCAGGGCTTGGCAGGATAGCGTGATGCCGATCCGCGTGGCGTGCTTTGCGATTGATGATCAATCACCTCACCGCGATCTCTACCTCTCGCCATTGCACTGCATTTTCTTCAACGAAGCCCTGATTCCGGTGAAGTATCTCATCAATGGCAGCAGCATCGCACAGGGTGCGCCTTCGGACATGTCTGAAATTGAGTACTATCATATCGACCTGGATACGCATGAAGTGCTCCATGCGGAAGGAGCTTTGGTGGAGAGCTTTTTTGATGGTGATTCGGAACGCGAGTACTTCTCAAATTTCGTCCAGTACGAACGACTTTATGGGGCTGAGCGTCAACCCAAGATGACGCCGTTCGCACCGATCCTCGGATACCGCAACCGGCGCCAGAAGATGCTGGGCTTAGCGAGGTGTCTGGTTTCCGGCGTTTTCGATCTCCGCAATCCCATCCAAATTGCTCACGACCAGATTGCCGGACGAGCGGAAACGATGCTCGTCTAACAGTCGGTCCCGCTGTCCGATAGGGCTCTTAGGAACTGTCGTCTCCGTCAATATTGCAGGCCATTTTCGTCCGGTCACCTATTTGAAATAGAGATTCGATGATGAGAACGACGGCGGTACTCGCCTATGCCGTTGTGGCAGTTTGCTTTGCGGCCATTTCGGCGCCAGCTTGTGCTCAGGAAACCTGGGACGAAACAC
>Ga0209465_10000794_pt1 | contig 14433 bp, 10 predicted proteins | sample PanSoiPlot1MoBio_FD_188321 | JGI IMG/M metagenome (GOLD analysis project Ga0209465, IMG submission 188321) | Tropical forest soil microbial communities from Panama analyzed to predict greenhouse gas emissions - Panama Soil Plot 1 MoBio (SPAdes)... | ecosystem: Environmental > Terrestrial > Soil...
GGTCGGCCGGAGCGTAGGCGGCCGCTTGGATCGTTGCGGCCGACGGGATTCCGAGCTTGCTCGCGGAGGACGGCCGAACAGCCGTCCCTCCCGCCCCCGCCGAAGAGTTGAGCGAGCGGAGCCTTACTTCTCCCGGTGGCGGACCTGGCGGATGAGCGAAAGGAACTCGCGCGAGCTCTTGGGGGCGATGATCCAGGCGGCGACGGCGTAGGCGACGACGCCGGTCGCGAACTGGGCGACCAGCGAGAGCGCGCCCGGAACGCCGGCGTGCCGGAGGCCGAGACGAACCGCGGTCACGGCGGCTGCCATCACGAACGCCGCGGCCAGCGGCGGAACCTGCGGGCGGAAGAACGACAGCAGCGGAACGTTGTCGAGCTTCCAGAGCAGGACGCCGGTCGCTACCAGGCGCAGGATGAACGTCAACCCGACGGCGATGCAGGCGGCGATCGGGCTCAGGCGCCCCAGCGTCAGCAGGCTGCCGAGCAACGTCACCAGCGTGAACAGCTCCATCGCGAGGAACGCCCGACGCCGCTGCCTCACCTGCATGTACGCGCCCACGACGCCGGAGAGCGGCCGCGGGAACGAAATCACCGACAGCCACATCAGCATCGGCCCGACCTCGGCCCAGCGCCGGTCCAGGAAGACGCTGGTCAGCGTCGGCGCAAGCGTCCCCAGCCCGACCGCCAGCGGCGTCATCACGAACGCCAGCACCGACAGCGACTGCAGCAGCTGCTGCCGGGGCTCGTTGGCGCGGTCCTTGGTGAACCCGACCTGCAGCGCCTCGGTCACCTGCTCGCCGATCTGCACGGCCGGAATGTCGGCCAGGTTGTAGGCGAGGTTGTACGCGCCGACGGCGGCCGTCCCGTGAAGGCGAGACACCACCAGGTTGTCCCAGCGCCGGATCGCGAAGGAGACGATCTGCCCCAGCGAGATGGGCGCGCCGAACCGGACGAAGCGCCTGATGGCCGGCCAGCGCAGCCGGACGGGGCGCAGCCACTCGCGCCAGCCGACCAGCGAGAAGACGATCGGCAGCCGCCCGCCGGAGCGGGCCACGTTCCCCGCCACGATCGCCATCCCGCCCATGCCCGCCAGGGCGGTGCCCACCGACACCACCGTGTAGAGCATCTCGGCGACCGCGCGCTGCAGGCTGGAAGCGCGGAAGCGCATCTGGCGCACCAGCAGCCGCTCGGGCACCAGCCCGACCCGCTCGCACATCAGTGCGAACGCCAGCCCCGGAAGGTAGCGGCTCATGGCCGGGGCGCCGAACGCCGCGCCGAGCGGGCGCCCAAGCGCCAGCATGGCCCCGAACAGCACCGCCCCGATCGCCACGTGCAGGAACGCCCCGAGAAACAGATCCTCGGCGGGCGCGTCGGGGTTGGCGATGACGTAGGTGCCGGTGCCGACGTTGGCCAGGGCGTGCGTCGTGAAGGCGACGACCACCGCGACCGACACCTCGCCGTACTCGGCGGGCGCGATGAGGTGCGTGATCATCACCGTTCCGATCACGGTCATCACGCGGCCGATCAGCCCGGCCGCCACCAGCCACAGGCCGCCCCGCACCACCGCATGATCGAGGGCCACTCCCGAGCCGCTGGAGGTGGGCGCCTCGGCGGATGCAGCGGCGGTGGCGGGCTCGGGCGCGGTGGGGGGTACGGACGTCACCGAAGCTCGCTCATATGGCAACGCGGTTCCTAGCCGAAAGGCAAACCGTGGTCAATGAACCAAGGGGTTGGTGTAAATGTTGTTTACGAGTGTGCTCCAGATCTCCCCCGCCCCCGCGGTCTGTGCCAGAATGGTTTTTGTGGAGATATGCGGGAGTGACCGGATGGACAGGGGACCGATGAGCACCGCCGACGGCTCCGGTGAGCCCGCGGTGGCGCTGCGGTGAGGCCCCCGACGTCCGAGCGGGAGGTGGTCGCCGGCGAGGCGCCGCGGGCGAAATTCGTGCCCCCCCTGTCGCTGCCCCGGCGGATGCAGCTGGCAGCGCTGGCGGAGCGCTTCGGCGTGACGGGCATGCTGCTGCGGGCGCGCGCCCACCGCCTCTGGCCCTGGCCGACGCTGACCGTGCTCGGGTACCACCGGATCAACCGCCTGGAGGCGGTCGGCGACCTCGACCGGGACCTGATCGACGCGACGCCCGAGGAGTTCGAGGAACAGATGCGCTTCGTCCGCGCGCACTTCAGCCCGGTGAGCGTGGAAGCCGTGCTCGAGGCGATGGGGGGCGGCGATCCCCTCCCGGCCAACCCGGTGGTGGTCACGTTCGACGACGGCTACCTCGACAACTACGAGCACGCCCTGCCGGTCCTTCAACGCACCGGCATGAAGGGGGTGTTCTTCGTATCGACCGACTACCTGCAGCGCGACCGGATCTTCTGGTGGGACCGCATCGGCATGATCATCCAGCGCGCGCGCGTCGACCGCATCACCCTCTCGTATCCGACCGAGCTGGTGCTCGAGCTCGGCACGGTGATGGCGCGGACCGCGGCCATCGCGCGCGCCAACGGCGTCGTGAAGACGACGTTTGCGATGAACCTGCCGCGCTTCCTCGACGAGCTGGCGCGCGCCGCCGGCGTCACCTGGTCCGCCGAGGAGGAGCGCGGCCTGGCCCGGCAGTCGCTGATGGGCTGGAAGGAGGTCCAGGCCCTGCACGCCGCCGGCATGGAGGTGCACTCGCACACCCGGAGCCACCGGGTGATCACCACGCTGCCCGACACCGACCTGACCGACGAGCTGGTGGGCGCGCGCGCCGCCCTGGAAGAGCGCCTGCGCGCGCCGGTGCGTTCCATCGCCTACCCTGTCGGCCGCTCGATCTGCGGCCGCGCGAACGTCCGCAAGGCGGTGGCGGACGCCGGCTACAAGCTGGGGTTCACCGCCTGCGCCGGCGAAAACCGCCTGGGGACGATGGATCCGTTCGATCTGCGGCGGGTGTCGATCGATCGCGGTCTCCCCGACGAGGTGATGCGCGGGCTGTCCGTGCTCCCCTGGCTGGCCACCGATCCGAAGCCGCTGCCCGACTGAGCGGCGTACGGCTCTGATATGCTGCGGCCATGAAGGTCGTCCTGTTCTGCGGCGGGCTGGGCACGCGGCTCCGCGACTACTCGGACCAGATCCCCAAGCCGCTGGTCGAGATCGGGTCGCGCCCGATCATCTGGCACCTCATGCGCTACTACGCGCACTTCGGCCACAAGGAGTTCATCCTGTGCCTCGGCTACCGGGGCTCGTCGATCAAGAACTACTTCCGGAACTATGACGAGTGCCTGTCCAACGACTTCGTGTTCAGCCAGGGCGGCCGGCAGATCGACCTTCTGCGCAAGGACATCGAGGACTGGAAGATCACGTTCGTCGACACCGGCATGCGCTCGAACATCGGCGAGCGCCTGCGGCAGGTGCGCTCGTACGTCGAGCCCGACGAGGTGTTCATGGCGAACTACACCGACGGCCTGACCGATCTCGATCTGGCCAAGTACGTCGACGACTTCATGAAGCGGGGCAAGACCGCCTGCTTCCTGAGCACGCGCGTCCCCCAGACCTTCCACATCGTCCACGCCGACGCCGAGAACCACGTGCAGCGGCTGGAGTTCGTGGGCGACTCGAACATCCGGATCAACGGCGGCTTCTTCATCCTGCGCCGGGAGATCTTCGACCACATGAAGCCCGACGAGGAGCTGATCCACCAGCCGTTCCAGCGCCTGATGGAGAAGAAGCAGGTCATCGCTGTCCCCTTCGACGGCTTCTGGCGCAACATGGACACGTTCCGCGACAAGATCGAGCTCGACGATCTGGTGGGGCGCGGCCGCGCCCCCTGGCAGGTCTGGCTCTAGGCGGTCACGCGCCCGGCAGACGCCTGGGCGGACGTCGCCGCGCCGCCCTCACGCGCACCACGAATACGACGATCGCCAGCGCCAGCATCGCGGTCGGCGCAGACGGCCCCCCCGCCCCCTCGGCGCAGACGCAGACGAATCCCTTCCCGCCGGGCGCGACGCCTGTCCCCCCGGTGCTGCCGCCGGTCCCGGTCGGCATGATCATCGGACAGACGTAGGCGCTCGAGCCGAGGCTGGGCGTCCCGACGTCGTCCGACGCGCAGAGCGTCCCGAACAGGTCCTGGTCCGGCGGCCCGCCGATCGCGCCGATGTTGTTGCCGGTGCCGTCCGCGGGATCGCCCGCGCCGACCAGCGGGCTGCCCGTGCCGGGCGAAAATATCCCGCGGTAGAAGCGCAGGATCTGGCAGACGGTGGTGTTGCCCGCCTTGATGTCGTCGTCCGAGTAAGGGAACGTCACCGGGATCTTGTCCGCGAACTTCGGATCGACCTGGTCGTCCACATTGCCGCCCGACAGGGCGTCGTGCAGGGCGAACCCCGCGTCCAGCCGCTCGCGCTTTCCGGCGACCGCCAGCGCGTAGTTGTCGCGCACCGCGGCCTTGGGATTGTAGAAGAGGTTGTAGTCGGTGTAACCGAGGCGCACCAGAGGCGGATTCTTCGGTTCGTACAGCGGCTCGCCGGGGGCCGGGTTTCGATCCGGCCCGCCGCCGCGCACGATGGCCGTGTCGGCCCCGATCTGGGTGACGATGCCGACGAGGGCGTTGCTGCGCAGGCTGGCCAGGAACGATCCGGGCTCGACCACGACCCCGGGCCCGCTCTTCGTCCAGCAGTCGCCGCCGCCGTAGAAGGTGTTGTTGTAGATTTCGCCGCCGCTCGAAGCGGTGTCCGTGTCGGGGTGGCGCACCCAGACACCGTCGACGATGTAGCCGGGATCGTTGCGGATGAAGACGTTGTGGTGGACCTTCTGCGAGCCGTCGCTGTCCTCGAGGATCAGCCAGGGGCGGTCGTGCGAGTCGCCGAGCAGGTTGTAGCGGATCTCGACGTCGGCGCCGGCGACGTCGACCAGCCAGTTGCCGTCGCGGATGACGTTGTGCTCGATCAACATCTGATTGCCCTGTATGACCAGCGGCTTCACCTGGTTCCACCCGTACAGGTTGCCGGGGTTGCGCACGTAGTTGCCCACGATGTGCATCACGCTGGAGAGGTTGGTGAAGATCGCGCCGCGGTCCCCGATGATGACGTTGCCCTCGCCCGGGTTCATCCCGCCGATCAGCCAGTTCTGCGTGTGATCGAAGATGATCGTTCCGCGGAAGATGCGGTTGCCCTGGAACACCTTGGCCGTAGCGTTCACGGACCCGTCGAACAGCATCGCCGGGATGGCGTTGTCGCCCGACGTCATCATCACGTCGATCACGGAGGTCTCGAGCACCGTGTTGCGGAGGATCTGCACGCCGCCCGTCCCCATCATGTTGACGTGGATCTCACCCGAGGCGTCGAACGTGTTCCCGTCGAGCGTGACGTCCGCGGTGCCGTTCGGGATCACCACCAGCCCAGGCGTGGTCACCGACCCGAGACCGTGAACGTTACAGTTGCGCATCAGGAAGGTCGCCGAATAGGCCGGGTCGGTGCTGAGGGTGTGCCCCTGCCCTTCGATCATGCAGGGATTGTCCGGAGCCCCGTCGGCCATGAAGGCATCGCCCGGCCCCAGCACCATGTCCTGGTCCAGCGTCAGCATGTCCCCCGGACCGAGCGTCACAGGGGCGGCCGCCGCCCGGCGCGGCAGGACCGCCAGACCCATGATCAGCGCCCCCGCCGTCAGCAGAACCTTCGTGCGCACCGAAGCCAAGCGTAATTCCCCTTCTCTATTGCGGTCAACGTGGCAGGCCGACGAACTTCCCGTCAGCCAGGGACGAAGAAAAGAATAGATTAGCAGTCCCGCCGCCCGATGTTCGTCATTCCCCCCATCTTGGCCATGCTGGCCTTCATCTACATCCGCCCCCAGGAGGTCTGGGAGACGATGCAGGTGATCACCTTCCCGATCATCCTCGGGCTGGGGCTGCTCGGCTACGTGCTGGATCTGCGCCTGGGTGTCACGCGCGCCCCGAAGATCTCGCCGTTCCTGGCGTTCGGTTTCGTCTTCTTCGCCTGGGCGCTGCTGACCATCGGCATCAACGCCCCCGACGCGCTGGTCCTCAACATCACCTTCTTCTTCGGCCCGATCGGCCTGCTGTTCTTCATCTCGCAGGGCGTGCAGACCATCCGTGGCTTTCGCTTCGTATCGCGCACCCTCCTGGTCGTGACGCTGGCGATCGCGGTGATCGCCATCCATCAGGGAATGCGGCCGGAGGTCTGTCTGATCGACAACACCGGATTCGGCGACGCCGCGCTTCCCATCGTCGAAGGCCGCCCGCAGATGATCCCTTGCAAGGAGCGCATGGACTGCAGCGAGGCGATCGGCTACGAGCAGGACTACTTCTGCGAGCACTGGGGGGTTATGGGCACGACCTCCGTCGAGGGCCGCGTCCGCTACCGCGGCGTCTTCCAGGACCCGAACGAGCTGGCCTTCGCGATGAGCCTGAGCCTCCCGTTCGCGTTCGGGTGGTTCGAGGGTCGACGCCGCCGAGGGCGCAACTGGGCCGGTATCGCGGTGGTCGTCGTGGCGCTGGCCATCTGCGTCACCTGCAACATCATGACCCGCTCGCGATCGGGCCAGATCTCTCTCATCGCCACGCTCGGCGTCTATTTCTTGCGTCGCTTCCGGTGGCGCGGCGGCGTGCTCGCCGCGATCGTGGCGATGCCCGTGCTGCTGCTGGGCGGGCGCAGCGCCGAGTCGTCCACGCAGGAGCGACTGGAATGCTGGGCTGAGGCGCTGGCGCTCTGGCGCGAGCACCCGATCTTCGGCGCGGGCGCCCGGCAGTTCACCGCCCACCACCACCTGACCGCGCACAACTCGGTGCTGCTGGCGCTGGCGGACATGGGACCGATCGGCCTGCTGGTGTTCACCTGCGTCATCTACATGGCGTTCAAGATCACCCTGCAGGTTCAGAACGACTTCGCCGGTCGACCCGATGCGGCCGAGGTGCGCGGGGTGGCGTTCGCCACCCTGGCGGGCATGGTCGGCCTCGTTTCGTCGGCGCTGTTCCTGTCGCTGACCTATCACGTGGCGCTCTGGATCGAGGTCGGCCTGGTGGGGGCGGTGCAATCCATCGTCTGGCGGCACGAGCCCAACTGGCGGCTGCGCTGGCGCTGGCGCGACGTCGGCTACGTGATCGTGATGGACGTCCTTTTGATCGTGGCCATCGCTATCTACCTGCGCGCCAAAGGATATGAAGCCTGAGCGTCACCGACAGTTTAGGGACGCGGCGTATGGCTAACCCGAATCGAGGAACCAGAGATCTTCGGGCGGGGATGGTAGGATTCAGTCCGCTCCGGAGGAACCTTGTCGGCCAACCTGATCAGAGACGTACGCGGGCAGGTTTATCGCCTGCACTGGCAGGTTCGCTCGAGGCTCACTGAGTTCGATCTGCTGGACGCCCTCGCGCTGCTCCGGGAGAGCGAGCGCTGGCCGCGAGAACGGCTGCAGGAGCTGCGCGACAAGAAGCTGCGCGGGCTGGTCATGCGGATGTGGGAGACCAGCCCGCACTACCGGATGCTGATGGCCACGAAAGGCGTGCGCCCGTCCGACATCCAGGGCCTGGCGGACCTCCCCAAGCTGCCGATCATGGACAAGGCGACCCTGCGCGAGCACGCCAAGGACCTGCGCGCGCGCGACGTCGCCGACAAGGAGGTCGAGTGGGGGGTGACCGGCGGCACCACGGGCCTGCCCATGAACGTGCCGCGCGATCTCGACGGCACGCCGTGGATGCGCGGGTGTTACTGGCGGGGGTTCAGCTGGGGCGGCCTGCAGCTCGGGATGCCGTGGGCGCAGCTGTTCGGCGGCTCGCTGGGACACCGGGCGCGCCGCTTCAACAAGGTCAAGAACTGGTTCGCCGGCAAGGTGTTCCTCCCCGCGTTCGAGCTGTCCGGCAGCAACGTCGCCGAGTACGTCGCCGAGATCGAGGAGGCAGGGGCGCGGTTCCTGGTCGGCTATGCGTCGGCCTGCCATCAACTGGCGGTGTTCGTCGAGCAGGCGGGCCTGAAGCTGCAACTGGACGCCGTGTTCCCGACGGCCGAGTTGATGCCCGACGTGTGGGGCGAGCGCATCGCGCGCGTGTTCGGGGCCAAGGTCCTCCCCTACTACGGCTGCGGCGAGATCCAGTCGCTCGGCTACAGCTGTCCCGAGGCGCCCGGCGTCTATCACACCTGCGACGAGCACGCCGTCATCGAGGTGGAAGGGGCCGACGGCCGCCCCGGGCTCGAGGGCGAGGGCGCGTTCCTGATCACCGACCTCGACAACACCGCCTTCCCGATGATCCGCTACCGGAACGGCGATGCCGGCAAGATCGCGGCGCCGGGCTGCCCGTGCGGGCGCACGCTGGGGCGGATCGTGCGCGTCGACGGACGGATCAACGACGTGCTGGTCACCATGTCGGGCACCGCCATCTCCGGCGTCATCGGCACGCACGCGTTCCGGCTGGTGCGCGGCGTGGACGCGTTCCAGATCGTGCAGAGCCGGCCGGGACAGGTCGTCATCAAGATCGTGCGCGCGCCGGCCGGCTACGACCCGGAGGTCGAGGAGCCGAAGCTGCGCACCATCTTCGGCAAGCACCTAGGCGACGGCGCCGACATCGCGATCGAGTACCCGGCGGCGCTGCCCAAGACGCCCGCCGGCAAGTCGCGCTTCATGATCAACGAGTACCTGGCCGGGCAGGCCCCCAAGGCCTGACCGTCGGGCGGTCAGGTCAGGGCAAGCCGAACTTGTCGTTCGCGTTCGGCGTGCCCGCCCCGACGGCGCCGATGTCGTTTCCGGCGCCGCCCGCCGGATCGCCCGCGTCGATCAGCGTGCTCCCAGCCTGCGGCGTGTAGTGCATCCGGTACAGCCCCAGCACGCCGGAGACCGTCGTCTGGCCCGTCCAGATCGTTGATTCGTCCAGAAAGAAGCGCATGGCGGGCATCGCCAGCTTCTCGTCGCCGATCTTGTCGTGGGCGGGCGTCCGCCCGTCGGAGTAGTTGCCGCCGGCCTTGTTGTCGAAGGCGTTGTAATCCGCCGCGGTCAGCGTCCCGCCGTTGATATGGATCGTCGGCCCGTCGGGGACGTTGACGAACGCGTTCGAGGTGACGGACATCGCGCCCATGTCCAGCTCCACGGCCGCCACCCAGCCTTCGAATCCGTCGAGCGTGTTGTTGTAGAACTGGACGCCGGTGTAGGGGTCGCGGATCCAGATCCCGCCCACGTCGTTGCTGCCGCCGACGAACAGGTTGTGGTGGATGTTGCCGTTCGGCTCCGGCCAGAGCCATTCGTGGCCGGCGTCGAGCACGGCGTTGTAGCGGAACTCGCAGCCCGCGCCGCGGACGGGCCATGAGCTGCCGTAGATGACGTTGTGCTCGACCAGCATCGTCGGCGATCCGTAGAGCTCGTAGTTGGCGCCCTCGCTCCAGCCGCCGTAGTAGTTGTGGTGGGTGTAGTTGCGCCGCACCTGCACGTTGCTCGAGCCGGAGAACTGCAGACCGACGCGCACCCCGATCAGGACGTTGCTGTCGGCGTCGGTGTCGCCGCCCACCAGCCAGTTCTGGACCTTGTCGAAGTTGAACCACCCGGCGGCGGCTCGGTTTCCCGCCAGCACCTTGCTCCCCGTCGACGCCCCCGCAATCGCGAGGGCCGGATACGAGGTGGGCGAATACGGGTACTGCCCGAGCGGCTGACGCATGTTCGAACGGAACGTGTTGCGCTGGATCGACGCCGTGGCCGAGCCACCCAGCGACAGCGAGACCGTGTTGCTGCTGTCGAAGTTGGAGTCCTCGATCGTGACGGTGCCGGTCGTCGTGACGTCGATGCCGCTCATCGAGGTGTCGCTCTCGTTGCCCATGTCGAACACGTCCACGAACTGCAGGGTCAGGGGGCCGCTGGTGCTGGTCGCGGCGATCTTGTGTCCGTGGCCGTTCAGCCGCACGCGTCCGTTCGCCGTTCCCACCAGCGAATAGCCCGAGCTGTCGACGGTGACATCGGCGGTCAGATCGACGGTGTTCGCGTAAGTCGGCGGATCCGAGACGTTGATGATCATCGGCGGGCTGTCGAGCTGCTCGCTCGGGGTGGCGAAGATCGCCCGGCACCAGACGCGGTGCTGGCCGGCGCCGATGCCGCTGGTGAAGCCCTTGAACACCCAGAACTCCGCGTCGGTGCCGGCGACGGTGAGGACCATCGTGTCGTCGACGTAGAACTGGACCGCCATCGCGTTCCCGCCCTTTCCTTCGACGGGGGTGTTGTTGTAGACGAACGGATCGTATGCGGCGCCGACCAGGCGCAGCGACGCCGGCGCGATGAACTGCTCGCCGCCTGTGGGCGAGATCATCGCCGAGTAGCGGCCCGCCGTTCCCTTGGACGGGTTTTGTCCGACGCCGATGGCGGTCACGGCGGTGACGTTGCCGTGGCTGTTGGTGGCCGTCAGCGTGTAGATGGTGCTGGAGGTGATGTTGACGCCGGTCGACGTCCCGCTCACCTGACCGATCCCCTGGTCGATCGAGATCTTGTCCGCGTTCATCACGTTCCAGCTCAACGTCGCGGCCCCACCCCCCATCGGGAGAACGGGCGGGTCGGCCGCGAATTTGACGATGATCGGAAGATTCGTCGGTGGCACGCCGCTGCCGCCCAATCCTCCGCCGCCCCCGGTCCCCGTCGAGTTTCCGACCTTGCCGCCCCCGCAGGCACCCGCGACCACCGCCAGCATCAAGAAAACCGTCCGTAAGGTGGTGATTGGCATTTCCGTCTTTCTGAACGTCTGTGAGGGTTGGTGTTCCCGCCCCGCCCGAACCGTCACATCACGCCGCCGAACATGGGGGCCGCGCCCGGCCCCCAGCCGAAGACACCGCGCACGCTCAGGAACACCGTCTGGCGGGCCAGATCGGGCACGGGGTTGTTCGGCGTCGCGCTTCCGCGCTGCGACAGCGCCAGGTAGCTGACCGCGAAGGACATTGGCCAGTTCGATATCCGGCCCGTCAGCGTCGCGCCGCCCACGAACTGATCATACAGGCGCGCGAGGTGCTGCGACTCGCTGGCGACGCGAGCATACGTGTAGCCGCCCCACCCACCCACGAACAAGCGCTCGCTTCGGGTGAGCGGCAGCGCCAGCCGCACGATCACCTGGTCGTTCAGCGTCGCCTCGCCCAGGAACAGATTGGGCGCGGGCGACTGCGCCAGGCTGACGCTCGCGAACCAGGGGAGGCGCGTGTAGTTGACCATCCCGTTGAACGCGGGGGCCAGAACGCCGGAGCCGTCCAGCTTGAAGATCGTGGAGGGTCCGCCCTGCAGCGTCGTCGTCCAGGTCGGGGAGATCTCGCGGCGCCAGCCGGCCATCAGCCTGGCGATGATCGTGTGCCCCTCCGCGTACGGGTCGGGGGGCAGAGCCGGGTCGGCCTCGCGGAAGGAATCGCCCCCGTCGAGGACGAGGGTGTACTGGTTGCGGCCCATCTCGCGGTTGCCGGACACGCCCGCCGCGATGAAGGTGGTCGTCGGCTGGGGAACCACCATACCGTTGAGCGTCGGCGATTCCAGGTAGCGAACCTGCGTCACCGACGCCAGCTCGTTGTAACCCTGCCGCGGCGTCGGCTGATACGAGAGGTTCTGGTTCACCCCCGTCGACAGATAGAGCAGCGAGCCCGCCACCGCCGCCTGCGTGGTCGCGGCCACCGGGTCGACGAGAGAGAGCCCCGACGCCTTCGTCAGCGTCCCCTGCGCGCCCATACCGAGCTTCCAGCGCGCCGACAGCTCGGCGGTCGAAGTGAGCGCCAGGTTGTTGGTGAACGTGGCCGCCCCTTGGGTACGCACGTACTGCGTGTAGGCTCCGTTGTAGCCGAGGCCGAGCGTCAGGCGCGCGTTCGAGTACGCGAGGCGCGTGTTGCCCCCCACGAACGTGTAGCTGTCGGCCACGCGCGCCTCACCCGCCGTCGTGACCGCGGCGTTGTCGGTCGCGCCGACGCCGACCAGCGGCTCCAGCTGGTAGATCAGGTCGGCCCGGGCGGCCACCGGCGCGAGTCCCGTTCCGACGGCGACGAGCAGCCAGACGAGACGGGGCGCCATCGTGCCCCAGGCTAGCATGACGAGGCTCGTCGCCCGCAGCCGTCGCGACGGTCAGGCGCGCTTTTCGGCGTACCAGGCGATCGTCCGGCGCAGGCCTTCCTGGAAGGTGACCGCGCCCTGGTAGCCGAGGCCGGAGCGTGCGGCTGAGATGTCCGCGAGCGAATGCTTCACGTCGCCGACGCGCCGGTCGGCGTAGGTGACCGGGATCGATTTTCCGAGGATCTCGCCGATCAGGCGGACGACATCGTTGAGCGTGGTCGCCACGCCGCAGGCGACGTTGAAGACCCGCCCCGACGCGGCGGCCGCCGGCGCGCTGGCCGCGGCCAGGTTCGCCTCGACCGTGTTGTCGATGTAGCAGAAGTCGCGCGACTGGGTGCCGTCTCCGTAGATGGTGACGCCCTGCCCGACCAGGCCCGCGGTGACGAAGCGCGGGATCACCGCCGCGTATTCGGATTTCGGATCTTGCCGCGCGCCGAAGACGTTGAAGTAACGGAGGCTGACCGTCTCGAGGCCGTACGCCCCCGCGAAGACCGCGCAGTAGTGCTCGCCCGCCAGCTTGCCGACGGCGTAGGGCGACAGCGGCGCGGGACGCATCGTCTCGATCTTGGGCAGCGTCGGCGTGTCGCCGTAGGCGGACGACGACGCCGCGTAGACGACGCGCCGTACGCCGGCGCGCTTCGCCTCGTGCAGGAGGTTCAGCGTCCCGGTCACGTTCGCCTCGTTGCTGGTCATCGGGTCGGCGAGCGAGCGCGGCACCGACGGGATCGCCGCCTCGTGGAACACCACCTCGACCCCGGCGCAGGCCCGCGCCACCGCCGCCGCGTCGCGCACGTCGCCCTCGATGAGCTCGACGTCCGCCGCCACCTCGGCCAGGTTCTCGCGCTTGCCCGAGAAGAAATTGTCCAGGACCCGCACCTTGTCGCCCCGCGCCAGCAGCGCGCGCACGATCCCGGAGCCGATGAAACCGGCCCCGCCGGTCACGAGGAAGGAGCTTGCCATGCCGCGCAACCTATCCGAACGGGGGCCCGGCGAACAAGTTCCCCGGAAATGTCCGCGTGGAAATCTTTGGTAGTATCCGCCGGCCCGTGGACTGGAAATCGACCCTCAACCTGCCGAAGACGGAGTTCCCGATGCGCGCCGATCTGGCGCGGCGCGAGCCCGAATGGCTGGCCCGGTGGGCAAAGGAGCGCCAGTACGAGCGGATCCTGGAGGCCCGCCTGCGCGACGAGGCGCCCGAGTACGTCCTGCACGACGGCCCCCCCTACGCGACCGGCGCCATCCACTACGGCACCGCGATGAACAAGGTGCTGAAGGACATCGTGGTGCGGTCGCAGCTGCTGATGGGCAAGCGCGCGGTCTTCCGGCCGGGCTGGGACTGCCACGGCCTGCCGATCGAGCAGCAGGTCGAGAAGAACCTGGGCAAGGACGCGCGGTCGCTGGACGCGGTCGCCTTCCGGCAGAAGTGCGAGGAGCACGCGCTCAAGTTCGTCGACGTGATGCGCACGGAGTTCAAGCGGCTCGGCTGCGTCGGCCACTGGGACGACCCCTACCTGACGCTGGCCAAGGACTACGAGGCGACGATCGCGCGCCAGCTGGCCGGGTTCGTGAAGGCGGGGCTCTGCTACCGCGACAAGAAGCCGGTCCACTGGTGCTTCTTCCACCGCACGGCGCTGGCCGAGGCGGAGGTCGAGTACGAGGAGCACGCGTCGCCGTCGATCTACGTCCGCTTCCCGATCGTGGGCGACCTCGGCAAGGCGGACGCGCGCCTGCGCGACAAGCGCGGCGCCTTCGTCATCTGGACGACCACGCCCTGGACGCTGCCCGCCAACCTGGCGGTCGTCGCCAACCCCGAGCTGGACTACGTCGCCATCCCGCGCGGCGACGAATTTCTGATCGTCGCCGCGGGCCTCGCCGAGGCTTTTCTGGCGGCGACCGGCATCGCGGCCGCGAAGGAGACCTGGATTCCGATCTCGCGCGCCGGCCTGCGCACGCTGGAAGGGACGACCTACACGCCGCCCTACCCGCGCCCGACGGCCGACGCAGCCCGCGATTACCGGCTCTGGTTCGCGCGCCACGCGACGCTCGAGGCGGGCACGGGCCTCGTCCACACCGCCCCCGGTCACGGCGCCGAGGACTACGTGGTCGGGCGCGAGCACGGCCTGGAGATCTTCGCGCCGGTCGACGCGCACGGCGCGTTCGCGGGCGCGATCGATCTGCCGAACTGGGCCGGCAAGCGCGTCTTCGACGCCAACCCGGAGATCGTGGCGGATCTGGCGGCGCGGGGTCTTCTGCTCAACAAGCCGGGCGAGACGGTGCGCCACCAGTACCCGCACTGCTGGCGCTGTCACAACCCGATCATCTTCCGCGCCACCGAGCAGTGGTTCGCGCGCCTCGGCGAGGCGGGCGACGAGCGCTCGCTGCGTCACCGCGCGCTGGCCGAGA
>Ga0209465_10000795_pt1 | contig 14429 bp, 13 predicted proteins | sample PanSoiPlot1MoBio_FD_188321 | JGI IMG/M metagenome (GOLD analysis project Ga0209465, IMG submission 188321) | Tropical forest soil microbial communities from Panama analyzed to predict greenhouse gas emissions - Panama Soil Plot 1 MoBio (SPAdes)... | ecosystem: Environmental > Terrestrial > Soil...
GCAGCGCTCGAAAGTTGAAAGAAGCGAGGCTCATTCTGCCGGCGTGGCGGCGATCTGCGAGCTCATCTGCTGCTCGCGGGCGAGCCGCGTCAGTCCCAAGTGCACGAAGGCGGCGATCACGGCCCCCACGACCGGGGCTATCATATAGAGCCACGCATCGGTGAAATTGCCGGTTGCCACCATCGGTCCGAGCGCCCGCGCTGGATTGAATGGGGCGCCGGTCAGGGCCCCGCCCATCATGATATTGAGGGTCAGCGTCATTCCGATTGCGAGCGGCGCGAGACTGCGGGCGCGGCCGGCGACCGCGGTGCTGAGCACGATGGTCACCAGGAAGAACGCGAGCACGGCCTCGATCACGAATCCGGCTGCGGGCGTAATCGTGACGGTGGTCGCGCCGAGCACGAGTCCATGCGCGAGCTGCGGCGTCCCCAGCCCGGTAGCCACGCCGCCGAGCACGGCGCGCAATAGCAGCGCGCCAGCAATGCCGCCGGCGAGCTGGATCACGATATAGCCGAGTACGTCGCGGAGGCGGATGGCGCCGGCGGCGAGCACGCCGATGGTGACCGCCGGGTTCATATGAGCGCCCGAAAGGCTGCCATAAGCGAAGGCGAAAACCATGATGGTCAGGCCGTGGGCGAACGCAATCGCGGCGATACCGTTGAGGCCGGCACCATCGCCGACCACGGCCGCCGCGCCGGCGCCGATGAACACGAACGCGAAAGTACCGATGAACTCCGCGAGGAGCTTGGCTGAAAGACGGTTTGGCATGACTGATCCCTCGGAAAGGTCTCTGATCCGTTCCCGCACGCGCGATCGGCGTTGCGGCACGACGATGGACGGGTGGGGGCATTGCCTACGGACGCTTGAAACAGTCAGTAGGCGAAGCCGGATTGGTCACTCCGACCCAGACGCGCTCGTTCTCGGCATTGATGAACGAATAGGTGTGCGAGCCGTAACCGTTCATTCTCCATTCAAATTGCAGAGGAGAAAAAGGTAGTAACCAGGATCGAAAAGACAGTGCTTGAATTGCTTCCGCTATGCGAAACTTGCGATGATATGGCTCGCGTGAAAGCTTTCCGAGATTAAAGAGCGGCCGCGATGGAGAAGTCCATGAGCGGTTGGGCGCACCCGATCGCCAAGCTCCGCTGCGCTCGACCCATATTGCGAGCTCACACGCGGCGCCATCCAGGCTTGCTCGCATCGACGAGTTCGAAGTGCACCGGAGCGATGCCGAAAATGCCGATGACGGCGGGCTCCTTCGCGGAAGGCTTGACGCCGTCGTAATGCGGCGTGTGTGCGACGCGCCGAACGAAGCCTCCTGCGGGGACCGGCACCGCATGCTCGGAATCGAAGTCGGAGCCGCTGTTGACCCACCAAGTGCCGGAAAGCACCAGCGACAGTCGATCGGTCGCATAGCTATGCGGCGCGCTCATGTAGCCGGGATACCACTTCATCAGCACGAGATAAGGTCCGGGCTGATCCAAGCCGCCGTAGAGCGTCGCCATCTCGCTGCTGTGCGGCGGAACCGTCCCTGCGCGCCACGCATCCCATTTGATGGCGTCCGGAAGGGTGATCATCGTCTCCGACGGATCGAGCTTGCTGGCGCGCGCGCCCGTATCCGACAGCACGAGTGGAAGCGCCGCAAGCAGCGGCGCGAGCAGGAGGCTGCGGCGCGACGATAACAGATCATGGTTGGCGGCGCGTATGGCGCGCGAGAACGCGTCCTCGCAGTCGTTGCGAACAGACATGGAGTACCTCTTTTCAGCTCGGCTTGTGGGGCTTGGAGGCGCTGCCGGCATGTTTGCCGTCTTGGGCAAGCTTCAAAGCCCGCTGCAGATGATCTTCGATTTTCGGCAGGGTTTGGCGGGCGAATTGCTTGAGGTCGGGATCGCTGCCGTTTTGGATCTCGTTCCTGAACAATGCAGCATTTCCCTTCTGATACTCGACTTGGCCGTTGACGTAGTCGCGGTCGAAGGCCGCGCCGTGTTCGGCCTTAAGTGATGCCAGCATGGCGTCATAGGCGCCATGCAGCAGGGGCTCGGACGGCGCAGTGATGCCCTTGTGCTGCAGGATCGTGTTCAGCGCATTGACCACCGGGATGTGACTCACCACCATCAGATGGGCGTAGTCGCGCAGGTTGCTGGACAGCGCCTTGCTTTCAGCAAGCCGGCCGGAATCGATCTGGAAGGGAGCACCGAGATTGGCTTGGGCGATGAAATTGTAATCGACAGCGCTCAACAACGACGTCGGCTCGGAAGCTGCGGCGGTCGTGCCGGCGGTCTGCGCGCCGGCATCAGCAATTCCGGCGGCAAGCGGCAGAAGCGCAAGCGCAACCGCCAGATATCTTATTTGGCTCATGGGTGGGCGCCTTTCGTCTATGTGGCCTCAAGGTTTCAGAGTCTCGAGATATGCAAAGTCAATCTAGCGACGGCAGAACCGAGCGCTTGCCCCGGGTTGCCCCGGTTGCTCGATTTTTGCTCAGAAAGATCAAGCCATGTGTGTCGTCGTAAGAAATCGCCGGTGAAACGCGGTGGTTGTCCATCACAGTGAGGTACGCTTGAGCGACAGCGAGTGCAGCGGATCTGATTCTCAGATGCGGAGGTTCGAATCCCGCCGCCTGGGCTGAGAGTCTTGGCGAATTCCCATTCTGGAATGCAGAGGTTCGAATCCTCCCGGCCCAGCCAGCCAGTCCTGTCTCCGTCGTGTCACCGTACGGGCTGTTGAATGCCGGGAGCGTGGTCTCTCGCCCGGCAAGCCTTGGCAGAATGTGAATTCTGCTCGGCTCAACGTACATTACAGGCCGCGGCAAGTCGGTCGATGGCCGATAGCGCGAAGCGTAAATTCGGCTGGTCAACCAAGCGGCCTTGTAGGATCTTTTCGGCAACGTTGCCGATCACGATTTGCGGGCCGGTCACGATGCGCGCCGGGATTGCCAGCAGCGTCTCGTGGATCTGGGCCTGAGCGCGCACGCCTCCCGTGAACGCGGGAGAAACAGACATGACGAGAACTGGCTTCTCGATCAGCACCGAACGTCCGAGGGGCCGAGAGGCCCAGTCGAGTGCATTCTTGAGGACACCGGGAATGCCATGGTTGTATTCGGGCGTTGCGATCACGATGCCATCGCTCTGATCGATCGCCCGCCGGAACTGCCGGACGATCTCCGGCGCATCGGCACCATCTTCATCTTCATTATAGAGCGGGAGACGCAAGTCGCGGATCTCGAACTCTGTAGCGGCGCCGAGCTCGACCTTGAGGCCCCGGAGGACGGCACGGGAATAGGAGGCCTTGCGCAGGCTTCCCGGCAAGCCGAGAAGTCGCATGCGTCTGACAGCTTGATCCATGACAGCACCTGTTTGGTTCTAGCCGGCGTCAACGAGCGTGAGTCGACATATCGCCGGCCGCCGCGGTCTGGCGCGACGGGCTATCCTTGGAGCTCTTATTGACCTTGGCGCTGTTGTCGGAATCAATGTCCTTCACCGTTCCACGTCAGATTTTCCTCCGGTCTCGGGCGCCCGGGGACATATGGGTTAGGTCACTCGGCTGCTTGATCGAGTTTGAGGCCAAGTGCAGCAGCGACACCTGCACCATAAGCCGGATCGGCTTTGGTGCAGTTGGCGATGTGGCGTAGCTTGACTTCAAGTCGGGCATCACCCATGGCGCGGGCGGTGTTCTCGAACAGAACCTGCTGCTGGGCGGGGCTCATCTTCCGAAACAGATTGCCGGGCTGTTCATAGTGATCGTCGTCGACGCGATGGTCCCAATACGTCGCATCGCCCTCGATCGGCAGCGGCGGTTCGATCAGCGCCTCGTTGCGGTCGATCCAGGCGCCCTTGCTGTTGGGCCAATAGCTCGGTGTGGCGCCGAGATTGCCGTCGGTTCGCATCTTGCCATCGCGGTGATAGCTGTGGAACGGGCATTTCGGCGCGTTCACCGGGATATGGTTGAAGTTGACCCCGAGCCGGTAGCGCTGCGTGTCACCATAGGAGAAGAGGCGACCTTGCAGCATCTTGTCGGGCGAGAAACTGATACCCGGCACCACATTGGCCGGCGAAAAAGCAGCCTGCTCCACCTCCGCGAAGAAGTTGTCCGGATAGCGGTTGAGCTCCATCACCCCGACCTCGATCAGCGGATAGTCGGCCTGCGGCCACACCTTCGTCAGGTCGAACGGATTGAAGCGAAAAGCCTTGGCCTGCGCGTCGGTCATCACCTGGATGAACAGCGTCCAGCGCGGAAAGTCGCCGCGCTCGATGCTCTCGAAGAGGTCCCGGCCGTGGCTCTCGCGATCATTGGCGATGATAGCCGCAGCCTCCTCGTCGGTGAGGTTCTGGATGCCCTGCTGCGTGCGGAAGTGGAACTTCACCCAGACACGCTCATTGACGGCGTTGATCATCGAGAAGGCATGGCTGCCGTAGAGGTGCATGTGCCGGAAGCTTTTCGGGATGCCCCGGTCCGACATGGTGATGGTGACCTGGTGCAGCGAATCGGGCTCCAGCGTCCAGAAATCCCAGTTGTTGTCGGCCGAGCGCATGCCGGTGCGCGGATCGCGCTTGATGGCGTGGTTCAGGTCCGAGAAGCGTAGCGGATCGCGGAAGAAGAACACCGGCGTGTTGTTGCCGACGATGTCCCAATTGCCTTCCTCGGTGTAGAACTTCAGGGAAGTGCCGCGAATGTCACGCTCGGCGTCGGCGGCGCCGCGCTCCCCGGCCACGGTCGAGAACCGGGCGAACATGGGCGTCTTCTTGCCGATGTCCGAGAAGATCTTCGCCTTGGTGTAGCGGGTGATGTCGTGCGTGACGGTGAAGGTGCCGTGCGCCCCCCAGCCCTTGGCATGCATCCGGCGCTCCGGGATCACCTCGCGGTCGAAATGCGCCAGCTTCTCGATCAGCCAGATGTCCTGGAGCAGCGCCGGGCCGCGCGGGCCCGCCGTCTGAATGTTGGTGTTGTCCACCACGGGCGAACCGGTGGCATGGGTCATGGGCGGGGTATGGTTAGTCACAACGATCTCCTTTGCTAAGATTCTTTGAACTTTGCTTGGCGGTCGAGCCTTGGAGTCCTTGAGTCGCGTCAGTACGCGTCGCCGCCCGGAGGGTATTCCCGCTGAAGCTGACTGCGAATATTGGGGTCGGGATCGCGACCGACGATTTGCCCATCTTCGATCACGTCTCCCGGCCGCACTCGGACGGGCGGACCGTACTCTCCGCTCTCCCAGGAATCATCCGCCGTGGCGGGCGCGCGATGCCGATACGTCTGAGCAGAAGCGGTGTCGGCAGCCACAATGGTCGCGAGCAGCGCGGAGCTCACCAGCATCTTGGTTACTAGCATCTTCATGTTACATTCTCTCTATGGATGGTTGATGCAGATTTGCTCGGTTGAGATAACATCTGGGTACGGAGATGCTTGGTGAGGCTTGTCGTGTCTTGTCTGAAATTGCGGGATCGTGCTTGAAACCGATGTCTCGGTCGCGGTCAGCCGTTTTGGTTTGGCGGTAGGGACAGTGGTTCGTCGGAGACGAATTCATGGGCCTATGTCGTCCCAGTGCAGCACGCCGATCCGACACCTAGGTATGTGTCTCTCAGACACGCGTGTCATGTGACTCAACCTGCGTAGAATGGACTCGTGCATCCCGATCGCCATGTTGAGGGGATCACAAGTGCTACGTCGACACTGCAAAGTTACCGTCCCAGCACTCCAACATCATGCGAGGGCGTAATGATGTCGTTGAAACTCGATCTGTCGACTCCGCGTGCAGAGCGTCGCGATTTCCGTCCTGACGTGCTGCTGCTGAAGCCGGTAGGCTCTGCCGTTCCCGACAATCTGGATCTGCGGGCGAGGCCGGAGACTTTGGCATCGCGCATGCGCCAGTTCCCCTTCCTTGCCCGGTTTGCCGTCATCAACCTGGTCGGCGTGGCGCTGTTGGCCGCAGCTTGGGCGGAAGGTCTGTTGCTGAAGCCCTATCGCGCCGATGAATCGGGAATGTGCTACCTTATCACCGTCCTGTTTTTGGCTGGACTCGTCGCGGTCGCGCGCAAAGACTGGCAGACGGTGCGCTGGCTCGGCAACGCGCTCGTCTATCTCGGCATGGTCGGCACGGTGCTCGGTCTTATCATCACTGTCTCCGATCTCTCGGTCGACAAGGCGCAGAACTTCGAGAGCTTCAAGACGATCGTAACCGCGATCTATGTCGGAGCCGGCACCGCGCTCTACACCAATCTGCTCGCCTGCATCGGCTATCTCTGGCTCGGTACCAACGCCCACCTGCTCGCCCGCCAGGAGGTCTAGCGCCATGTGGCGGGGGATGAATGTCTCCTTCCGAGACATGCTGTTCTTATTGGTCTTCGCCTATCTGGTGATCGGCGCCCTCGCCCTCGCGCATGTCACCAAGAATGACGAGGAGCAGAGCAAGGGGCAGACGGCCCCCGGCAATGTCATCGTCGAGATGTTATGGGACAAGGCGATCGATGCCGACGTTGATCTCTGGGTGCAAGCGCCGGGCGACGTGCCGGTCGGCTACTCGAACAAGTCCGGCGTGATCTTCAACCTGGTGCGCGACGACCTCGGCAAGGGTGGCGACCCCAACTCGATGAACTACGAGGTCTCCTATGGCCGCGGGCACTGGCCGGGCGAATATGTCGTGAACGCTATGCTGTATCGCTCGCGCGATCACAAATATCCGGTCGGCGCCCAAATCAAGGTATCGCTGCAGAATCAGGAGGGACTGGTGCACCAGGTGCTACAGTCGAATGTCGAACTCGCTTTCGACGGGCAAGAGACGACCGTGTTCCGTTTCCGCTTGGATGAGAAGGGCGAGTTCATCGCCGACAGCATGAACCGCATCCACAAGAACCTCCGCGCGGCAGGCGGCTCGTGACCAGCTTCCTCATCGCCTTCCTCTCCCTCGCCCTAATGCTCGGCGCCTTCGCCTATGTGGCGGTGCCGGCGGCGAGCCGGGTGCGCCGCGCTATCATCGCCGGCTCCTTCGCGGTCATCCTCGGCGTCCTATTCTTCGGCTATTCCGACATGCTGGGACGGCCGAAGTCGACGCAGCTCGAGGTGTTTCGCGCGAACATGCCGGACGCCAAGGTCATCGGCTCCTATTTGAAGGAGAACGACGGCATGTATCTCTGGCTGCAGCTGCCCGGCTTGCACGAGCCGCGCTACTATAAGCTGCCTTGGGATGACAAAGTGGCGAAGGGGCTGCAGGACGCGATCGCCGAGAACGAGCGCCAGCATGGCAGCGGCGTCGGCATGGTGCTACCCTTTGAGCGCGGTTGGGACCGGGAGGAGCCGAAATTCTATGCGCTGCCGCAGCCAAAACTCCCCGATAAGCCCGGGGAGAGGCCGCCGGTCACTGTCTACAAGGCACCCGAACAGGGGATCTGAGCGCCTGCCTGCGCAGCCGATCGTGTCCGAGCGAGCGTGGCAGTCCAACGAGTGGTGTGCTCAACCGGACCGCGATCGAGGAGATGCTTGCGCGACCCCTTGGAACGACCAGCTCGCTCCCTAACCGTGCCGGACTTGAGCGCGCCCGCTCAATCAGCTCATGAGTGAAGGACTACCGAGTCCTTCTGGATCTCTAACAGGTTCGCACTGGTCTCTCGACGTTCTGCCTCAGCTCGTGGCGGGACCGGTTGGTCAGAGAGATCACGGCGCATTTAGGCAAGGCCGCGCAATTGCGGGCAATCGGTACAAACATGTTTTTCCTGTCCGGTCGCCGTCGCGCCAGACCGCGGCGGCCATAGTCCGTCGGTGTCTGGCCCGTGATCCGATGAGACCCCGCTGGTAAGACGGCAAGCGCTCATAAAATCCGGCAATCGCGGGCAAGACCGCTCGAACCCTTTCTGAAACATTCGCCGCGTGAGCAGGGCGCACGCGTGCAACCTATGAGCAGTCTCATGTTGAAGGCCGAGTCCGGTCCTCCCCGCCTCGCTTCCGCAACGACGACGGACGCTGCACCAGAGCAACGCGACCCCCGAGCCAACGGCGGCGGCAGCGCGCAGGGCGACATTGGGTTTGTCGGCCTTGGCCGCATGGGCACGGCCATGGCCAAGAATCTCGTCGCCGCCGGCCATGGCGTGATCGCCTGCGTGCGGCGCCCGGAGCAGATGGGAACGCTGTTGGCGCTCGGGCTCAAACCCACCACCGATCTTGCCGACTTGTTCGGCTGCGAGGTCGTCATCAGCATGCTGCCGGACGACGAGGCCGTGCGCGAGGTCGCGCTCGGGCGCCAGGAGCGCAAGGGCCTCGCCGCGGGCCTCAGGCCGGGCGCGATCCATCTCTCGATGAGCACGATCAGCACGGCGGCTGCCTCCCAACTCGCGAGCGTGCATGCGCGCTGCGGGCACGGCTATGTCGCCGCACCGGTGTTCGGCAACCCGGACGCGGCCAAGGCCCGCCAGCTTTACATCATCGCCGCCGGCGCCCCGGCCGACGTCGAGCGTTGCCGCCCGCTGCTGGACCTGCTCGGGCAACAGACCTTCGTCGTGGGCAGCGATCCCGCGCATGCCAACCTCATCAAGCTCATGGGCAACATGCTGACCGCGACGGCGCTGGAGATGCTGGGCGAGACCGTGGCGCTGATCCGCAAACGCGGCCTCGATCCCGGCCGCTTCGTCGAGGTGCTGACCAGCACGATGTTCGGCGGTCGCGTGCACCGGATCTACGGCGAAAGGATCGTCGCGCAGGACTATGCGGCGGGATTCGCTCTGCCTTTGGTGCTCAAGGACGTGGGCCTGGCGCTGGCGGAGGCGGAAAGCGCGGTCGTGCCGATGCCGTCGGTGAGCGTGGTGCGAGACCGATTGATGACCGGAATCGCGCGCGGCTACGCGGAGCTGGACTGGACCGCGCTCGGCCTGATCGCCGCCGAAGAGGCGGGCGCACCGACATCGCGCTCCGCGGCGCCGTGAGCGAGGCGCGCATCGCCCCCAACGGCGCACCGGCGCGGTCCCCGCAGGATCGGGGCAAGGCCGGTCAAGTTGCGGCAATAGCGGCAAAGCCCACCCGCTCCCCATGACTACATTCCTCGACATTCGCGCGCAGGCGCCATCCGCCGAGCTCGTCGAATGAAACTGTGACGCATTCGTCGCCATGAGCGCGACTGTCGAGGAGATCATCCCGATGAGCAAACTCCCTGCAGACAAAGCCGTCCCGCTCCGACCAGAGAGGGGAGCAACGAGTTTTCTGTCGCGCCGTGACATGCTCGCGGTCGCCGCGGCCGGCGGTGCGCTGCTTGCAGCCGGTTCGGCGCATGCCGCCGCATTCGGAAATCCGGACGAGCCGCCGGAAGGAGCCGTCAACAGCAGCCCAGGCGCTCTCACCGACCCGGGGCCGCGTAATCCGGCGCTTCAGTCGCAATTTCCGGATGCGGTCAATCCGCCGGCCACGGACGTCGGCGAGTTGTCGCAGTTCTGGGCCTCCTTCAACAACGCGCACAAGCGCATCCAGAGCGGCGGCTGGGCGCGCCAGGTGACGCAGGCCGACTTCCCGATCGCGAGCGCTGTCTCCGGCGTCAACATGCGCCTCGGCCCTGGCGGCATCCGCGAGCTGCACTGGCACCAGGCGGCGGAATGGGCCTACATGACCAATGGCCACTGCCGGATCACGGTGCTGGACACGCAAGGTCGCGCCTACGTGCAGGATGTGGGCGAGGGCGATCTCTGGTTTTTCCCCGCCGGCCGGCCGCACTCGTTGCAGGGGCTCGGACCGCAGGGTTGCGAATTCCTGATCGTGTTCGACAACGGCCACGCATCGGAATTCAACACGCTGCTGGTGACCGACTGGCTTGCGCACACTCCGCCCGAGGTTCTCGCGCTCAACTTTGGCGTTCCCGCCGAGACGTTCAAGTCCATCCCTCTTCACAACCTTTGGATTTTCCACGGCAAGGAGCCGGGAGCGCTCGCGGCCGACCAGGCCGCGGTCCGCTCCGGCGGCGTGCCGCCCAATCCGTTCACCTTCTCGCTTGCGAGCGCGACGCCCTTTCGCAGCAATTCAAGCGGCAGCGTGCGCATTGCGGACAGCAGGACCTTCAAGGTCTCGACTACGGTCGCGGCGGCGCTGGAGACGATCAAGCCGGGCGGCCTACGCGAGATGCACTGGCATCCGAATGCCGACGAATGGCAATACTGGGTCAAAGGCGAAGGGCGCATGACCGTGTTCAACACCGGCCCGCAGGCGGCGACGATGGACTTCCGCGCCGGCGATATCGGCGTGGTCAAGCGCAATTACGGTCACTACATCCAGAATACCGGGACGACGGAGGCGCAGATCTTGGCAGTGTTCAAGACCGCGGAGTACGAGGAGATCTCGCTCTCGGACTGGCTGACCCACACGCCGCCCGAGCTGGTCGCCCAACACCTGAACATCGACGCGTCGGTCGTGCGGCAGTTCCCGAACAACGCCCCGGGATTTCTGCCGGTCTGACCAGTGGAGCTTCGCGATCGAGCGGAGCGCGAGCGGTGGCCTGCTTCTGCGCACCGGGCGGGCGTGCTGGCAGAGCTGCGCGACGACAACAAGCAGCCGGCAGCGAATATGCGCGAGACCCACGCGCTTTGCGAGAAGCAGGACGGACCTGGGCCGGCGAGGCTCAGCGGCGCACCTGGTTCCTGTTCGAGGCGACCCGCGTTTCACGGGAGTGAGCTTTATTGTGAACCCGGCGCAGTGCCGTTCTGTTTGCCGGCCGCCCAGGTGGCGCTTTTAGGCGCAAGAATGCACAAACGGCGGCAATCAATGCCAGGCAATTCTCGGGCTCCGTCTGCACCTATTGCGATGTCCCCTGTCGCGAGATGCGATGTAGCCACTGATGGCGCGCATAAGCGAACGTCGCAGGGATAGCGCCAGAAGGAGAACGACGATGGTCTCAGGTCCGCTTGTCGACGCTGCAAGCAGGCCTATCCCTCTGCCGGCCGCGCGGCAGCGCGGCGCGCTTTCAGTGCGGTGGGACGGTTTTGAAGCGATCACCCGGCGCATCGCCGAAGAGACGCCGGTCGCGATCACCTACAATAAGCTTCCCTATGCTGTGATGATGGCGACGCCAGCCGATCTCGAGGATTTCGGCACCGGTTTCAGCATCACCGAGCGGATCGTCTCACATTGGCGTCAGATTACCGACATCTCGGTGCAGGCCACAAGCCTCGGGGTCGAGCTACGCATCGGCATCGAAAAGAGCAGCTTCCGCGACGAGCTCGCTACTCGGCGAGGAAACGTAACAGGCCGCACCGGCTGCGGTCTGTGCGGTATCCGCAGACTGGAGGATGCCGTCCCCCAATTGCCGCCTGTTCCAGCGGGGAAGCGCGTGCACGCTTCGGCGATACGCGCAGCGCTCAATGATCTCGCCTCATGCCAATCCTTGAATGCCGAAACGCACGCGGTGCACGCGGCGGCCTGGGCCGCATCCGACGGGCGCCTGCTCACCATACGCGAAGATGTCGGACGTCATAATGCGCTCGACAAGCTCGTCGGCGCGATGGCCGCCGGCGGCGTCGATCCCCAGGCTGGCTTCTGCGTGATCACGAGCCGTTGCTCTTATGAGATGGTTCAGAAGGCGGCACTGGCCGGGATCTCGATCATCGTTGCGATCTCCGCGCCGACGGAGCTCGCCATACGCCAGGCCGAGGCGGCGGGTCTCACCCTCGTAGCCCTGGCCAGATCTGACGGCTTCGCCATCCACGCCCATCCCGGGCGCATAATCATCCCCTCGGTCTCTCGGCCGGTGTCCATCCCCACAAGCTAAAGCGCGGAGGCTTTCCCTGAATGGCCCGGAAACAGAGCATTCGCCCGTATAACAGCCCCGCTGGCGGCTGGGGCGCTCTCGGGGCGACGCTGGATGCTTTCGTTGAGCAACACGCGCTCATCAAGTGCACCAAGTCTCTCTTTCGCATCAACCAACCCGAGGGATTCAAGTGTCCGAGCTGCGCTTGGCCCGATCCAAGCCGGCACTTGCCCCTGAAATTCTGCGAGAACGGCGCCAAGGCGCTTGCCTGGGAGGCTACGGCGAAGCGGGTGACCCGTGAATTCTTCGCTGCCCACACCGTGTCCTGGCTCGAACAACAGTCCGATTATTGGTTGGAGGAGCAGGGCCGGCTCACGGAGCCGATGGTTTATGATGAAGCCTCCGACAAGTACGTGCCAATCGCGTGGGATCAGGCGTTTCAACTGATCGGACGCGAGCTCAATGCGCTCGCCGACCCCAATGAGGCCGAGTTCTATACCTCGGGGCGAGCCTCGAACGAGGCCGCCTTTCTATATCAGCTCTTCGTCCGTGAGTTCGGCACCAACAACTTCCCGGACTGCTCGAACATGTGCCACGAGGCGACGAGCGTGGGGCTTCCGCCAGCACTCGGCGTCGCCAAGGCAACGGTGGTGCTCGACGACTTTGCCCACGCGGACGCCATCTTCATATTCGGCCAGAATCCCGGGACCAACAGCCCGAGAATGCTCGATGAGCTGCACGCGGCGGCCCGGCGCGGCGTGCGAATCGTGACATTCAATCCCTTGCGTGAGCGGGCACTCGAGCGGTTCGCAGATCCCAAGAATCCGCTCGAGATGGCGACGCTGAGCTCAACTCCCATCAGCTCAAACTATTTTCAAGTCCGCGTTGGTGGGGACCTCGCCGCGCTCAAAGGCATCATGAAGGCGCTTATCGAGACCGACGGTGAGGCAATGGCTAGCGGCAAGCCCCGCGTCCTCGACGTCGATTTCATCAACACCCATACGCAAGGCTTTGACGCGCTCGCCGCCGATCTGCGCGCGACCTCCTGGGCCGCGATCGAACGCCAGTCGGGACTGACACGGGTAGACTTGGCCACGGCAGCCCGCATCTATGCCGAAGCCAAAGCTGTTATCGCAGCTTGGGGCATGGGCATCACCCAGCATCTGCATGGCACGGAGAATGTCCAGCAGATCGTCAACCTCCTGCTGCTGCGCGGCAATATCGGGCGCCCCGGCGCCGGGGCCTTGCCAGTGCGGGGGCATTCCAACGTGCAGGGCGATCGCACCGTCGGCATCACGGAAAGACCGACGCCGGAATTTCTTGACCGGCTGAAGGCGGTGTTTGGCTTCGAGCCGCCGCGGGACCACGGCCACGCCGTCGTCGGCACGGTCGAGGCGATCGTGCGGGGAGACGCGAAGGTCTTCATCGGACTCGGCGGAAACTTCGTCGCCGCGATTCCCGATACGGAGATTGCAGCGCGCGCCATGCGGCGGCTCAACCTGACGGTCGGCATCAACACCAAGCTCAATCGCGGCCATCTCGTGCACGGGCGCAAGGCGCTCATCCTGCCATGCCTCGGCCGCACCGAGCTCGATGAGCAGGCCGAGGGGCCGCAGATGGTCACGATCGAGGATTCGACCTGCGTGGTGCAGGCATCGGCCGGTCGCAACCGGCCGGCAAGCCCTCACCTCCTCTCCGAGCCGGCGATCATTGCCGGCATGGCTCGGGCGACCTTGCCTAAATCGCGGATAGATTGGGAGGAAATGGTCGCGAACTATGACCGCATTCGCGACGCGATCGAAGTGGTATTCCCGATCTTTAAGGACTTCAACAAGCGCGTTCGAAAGCCGGGCGGCTTCCACCTCGAGTCCACGGCGCGCAACCGCGTCTGGAATACGCCAACCGGCAAGGCGAATTTCCTCGTCTTTACCGGAATCGAGGAGGATCCGCATCGAGATGACCCTGATGTGCTGTGGCTGACCACGATCAGAAGCCACGACCAGTTCAATACGACGGTTTATGCGCTCAACGATCGTTATCGCGGCGTATATGGTCAACGCCGCGTCCTGTTCCTCAGCCGTGAGGAAATGGAGAAGCGCAAGCTCGCGCCCAATGAGCTAGTCGATCTCAAGACCGCCTCGATCGACGACACGGAGCGCGTCGCCCGCCGATTCAAGGTGGTGCCGTACAGTATGCCAAGCGGTGCCTGCGCCGCCTATTACCCGGAAACCAACGGACTGGTCCCGCTCTACAGCCGGGATGGACAGAGCGGCACACCGACGTCCAAGTCGGTTCCTATCCGGATTGTTCGCAGCGAGACCGCCGAAGCGACGCCTTGAGAGGGGGCCGACAAAAGGATGGCGAAATGAAAATTGGCGTAATCGGGGTCGGGGCGGTGGGCTCCGCTTGCGTCTTGGCGACAGTCATGCGCGGCTGTGCGCGTGAGATCGTTCTCCTCAATCGAGGGCGAGAGCGAGCCAAGGCCGTCGCAACTGACATGCAATACGGCGCCCCACTTTCTGGGGTTGCTCGATCAGGAAACCGGCGTGCGCGGCTACTTCATCACAGGGGACGAGGATTTTCGGAGCCTTGTCATCAGGGAAGCGATAACTTCACGGCGGCGGCCTGATCTGTCAGTGCTCTGAGTTTAAGCGCGCCAAGAAAAACCTGTCCCGATTTGGGCGACGGAGGTTCAAATGACGAAGCCGCGCTGGATGAACGCCTT
>Ga0209465_10000796_pt1 | contig 14423 bp, 9 predicted proteins | sample PanSoiPlot1MoBio_FD_188321 | JGI IMG/M metagenome (GOLD analysis project Ga0209465, IMG submission 188321) | Tropical forest soil microbial communities from Panama analyzed to predict greenhouse gas emissions - Panama Soil Plot 1 MoBio (SPAdes)... | ecosystem: Environmental > Terrestrial > Soil...
AGAATGGCAGTTCGCTCACCCTCGACGATCAAGGCTTGCCCATACTGGCTTCCCCGCACCCCGAAGAAGCGCTTCGTTATATGGAAGCTGAAATCAACAGCCCGATCGTTTCGCTCGCGCCTGGCGAATCCTATGCCATGGATACGGACTGGCTCCCCGTTCGCATCGACAAGCACCTGAGTGGCACTGCCGTGGCCGACGCCATGCGCAGTCTCGAGCCTGGTGGGGCCGCGGAGGGGGTCGCGAGAGCCATACCCGTCACCGTGGACGTTCAACCGCAGCAGCTGACCCGACAGCCACCGGACAAGAACTGGTTGTCCTACAATGGCGACTACACCGGACGACGCTACAGCAATCTCGACCAGATCAATGTCGCCAACGTCTCTAAGCTGCGCGCTCAGTGGGTATTTCATGCGCCCCATTCGGACAGCCTCGAAGTTACTCCCGTCGTTGTAGACGGTCTGATGTTTGTCACCTCCGGGAACGATGCCTACGCCCTCGACAGCCGGACTGGGCGAATGATCTGGCACTACTCACGGCCGGTCACCGAGGGTCTGATTGACGATGCTTCGCAACATCACAATCGCGGTGTCGGTATTTGGCACTCGCGCGTCTATCTTGAAACCGACAACGCCCATCTGCTGTGCCTCGACGCGCAGTCGGGTCACCTGCTTTGGGACGTTCCTTACACGGATGGAGGCAAAAACTATGGAGCAACCAGCGCGCCCCTGGTGGTAAAGGATAAAGTTCTCGTGGGCACCTCGGGCGGCGACGACGGCGTGCGCGGCTTTCTCGCGGCGTTCGACGCGGAGTCGGGAAAACTCGCCTGGCGCTTCTGGACCATTCCCGGTCCCGGTGAACGCGGTTCCGAAAGTTGGCCGGGTGACGCCTACCTGCACGGCTGCGGCACGACTTGGATGCCCGGCACGTATGACCCGGAACTCGACACGCTTTTTTGGGGCACGAGCAATCCGTGTCCCGATTTCGACGGTGATCCGCGTCCGGGGGACGATCTTTACACGGATTCTGTGCTCGCTCTCGACCCGGACACCGGCAAGCTCAAATGGCATTTCCAGTTCACGCCGCACGACCTGTTCGACTACGACGCAACGGAGACGGCAGTCCTGATCGATACCGTCTATAAGGGCCAGCCGCGGAAATTGCTGGCCGAAGCCAACCGCAACGGCTTTTTCTACGTCCTCGATCGCACGGACGGGCATTTTCTTTCCGCGGTCCCTTTTGTGGAACTGCTGAATTGGGCCAAGGGAATTGATGCAAAAGGCCGCCCGATTCGCAGCGACGTGGAGCCGACCGCAGATGGCACGCGCGTTTGCCCGGGCTTCAGCGGCGCCACAAACTGGTACGCGCCGTCGTACAACCCCGATACTAAGCTTTTCTACTTTCTGGCTTTGGAACATTGCGACCGGTATTTCAAAAAAGCGGAGAAATTCGAGGAAGGCCAGGCCTACTACTCCACCGGCGTCAAACACAGCCCCGGCGATGATCGCAAACGAATTCTCCTCGCCTATGATCTTGAATCCGATAAACCTGCCTGGCGCTACCCTCAGGTTGGCAATGGTCATGGCTTCGCCGGAACCATGACCACAAAGGGGGGGCTTTTGTTCTTTGGTGATGATGCGCAGTCCTTCGAGGCCGTCGACGCCCGGAGCGGTGCTCCTTTGTGGCACTTCAACACCGGTCAGAATCTTCACGCGTCTCCGATGTCTTATGCGGTGAACGGCACGCAATACGTTGCCATCGCCGCGGGAAGTGATATTTTCAGTTTTGCGTTGCCCTAGAAGCAAGCATCTCAGGTGGTTCACCTATAAGGAGGAAATGACTCTATGTTTTCGACTCACAGCTCGCGCCGAAGTTTTGCCGCCCGCTTCGCCTCTCTCTTTACGGGAGCCGGCGTTGCGACCCTGCTCGCCGATTCCGGCCCTGCGGCCGGGCAAGCTCCCACCGGCGTGCAAAAGCTCGATTACGAAGGCAAGGCCGCCGGCACCGGCTTCATCACCCCGCTGGTCATTCACAACGGCGTGATTTACATCGCCGGTCAGGGCGCGCATTCCCACGATTCGAGCGAATTCCCGATGGACATTGAAACGCACACGAAAAAAGTTATGGAAAACGTCAAAACGCTCGTCGAGCGCGGCGGCGGTACCATGGACAGCATTTTGCAGCTCACTGTCTATCTTGCCGACATCGACTTCTACGAGGGCATGAACGCCGTCTTCAAAACCTATTTCCCGAATGGTGGACCCGCGCGCACCACGGTTGCCGTCGCGGCTCTTCCGGGAAAGTCTCTCGTTGAAATCACCTGCATCGCCGCGGTCGTCAAGAAGTAAGAAAAAAGGAGAAGGCCATGGGACTAAACCTCGAGTGGACACGGCGATCGTTTATGGGCAGCTTGGGCGCTCTTGCTGCAGCGGCGTTGAACCCCAGGAAACTGTTCGCGTCGACGCCGCGGCAAGGCGACTCGAAGATCACCGGCTTCGGCTCAAGCGGCAACGTCTACGAGGAACTCGGCGTCACCACGGTGATTAACGGCCAGGGAACCATGACCGTTCTGGGCGGCTCCTTGATGCGTCCGGAAGTCGAAGCCGTGATGGCTCTGGCCAGCCGTCATTTCGTCAGTGTTCCCGAACTCGAGGTGGCCGCCGGACGGCGCATCGCCGAAATGCTGAAACTTCCCGACGGTTACTCCGCGATCGTCACGTCGGGAGCCGCGGCTGCAATGCAATCGGGCCTCGCCGGCGTCCTCACCGGAGACAATCCCAAGTTCATCGAACAAATCCCCGATCTCACCGGCATGAAGTCCGAGGTCATCATCCAGAAGTCGCACCGCAATCCTTTCGATCACCAGCTTCGCAACACCGGTGTGAAACTCATTGTCATCGAATCGCGCGAGGACTTGCGAAAAGCGGTGAACCCGCAAACCGCGATGATGCATTTCTCGAATTTCGCGAATTCCGAGGGCCAGATTAAGGTCGACGAATGGGTGAAGCTCGCAAAAGAGTTGAAGATCCCCACCTTCATTGACGCCGCCGCCGATACGCCGCCCGTCTCGCATCTCTGGGACTATGCCAACATGGGCTACGACCTGATTGCCTACAGCGGCGGTAAGGCGATCCGCGGACCGCAATGCGCCGGGCTGTTACTCGGCCGAGCCGATCTGGTCTCTTATGCGCTCCTCAACAACAGCCCACACGAAGATACGATCGGCCGCAGTCAAAAAGTCGGCAAAGAAGAAATCATCGGCATGATCAAGGCCCTCGAGCTCTATCTGAAGGATGATCAGGAGGCGCTCAACAAGGAATGGCAGCGCCGCCTGGAAGTCATTTCCGCTAAAATCACCGGCCTTCCTTCCGTCACCACTTCCTATTTTGTTCCGGACATTGCAAACCACGTGCCTCACATGGAAATCAGGTGGGACCCCGCGCGCATCAAACTTTCGCCGCGGGAGGCCAACGCCGCCTTGCGAAGCTCTAAGCCTTCAATCGTTCTTTCCACTTCCGAAAAGCATGGCGGCGAGTATGCCGGCCTCGCGATGTGTTCCTTCATGCTCCAGCCCGGAGAGGAGAACATTATTGCGGACAAGCTCTACGAACTCTTGAAAGCTCACGCTGCGTAACGCGACAAGGTCTGGGCCACTTGCGGAAGCCGACCATGCAGGATAAGGAAAGCGAAGTGCGTGCCCGCTGGTTAGGAAATCCTTCGCCGCAAACGGCCCAGCACGCCTCATCCCGAGCCGGGGCGAGCCGATCTTTTCCTAGATTCGCGAAGCGTCGCGTTGCGATCTCGATTTTGGAGCTGGGCGCTTTGCTACGGTGGATCCATGTCTGACGGCGAGCATGGCAATGTCCGCTGGTACCTCGTCTTCTGGCTGTTCGTCCTGAGCGCTGTTTCTTTCCTCGATCGCGTGAACATCTCCGTTGCGGGAAGCTCCATTGCCGCCGAATACCGTCTGAGCCAAATTCAGCTCGGCTGGGTCTTCAGCGCCTTCCTGCTGGGATATGCGCTCTTTCAGACTCCCGGCGGATGGCTTGCCGACCGGCTCGGCCCGCGGCTTGTGCTCACCGTCGGCGTCCTTTGGTGGGGCATTTTCACGGCGCTTACGGCCGCGGTCTCGCCGGCGATGACCGGCGCCATCCTCCTCTTCATTCTGGTGCGCTTTTTGCTTGGTGCAGGCGAAGCCATCATTTTTCCGGCTTCCAATCAGTTCGTCTCGCGCTGGATTCCGAGCGAGGAAAGAGGCTTGGCCAACGGCTGGATTTTCGCGGGCGTGGGCGCGGGCGCCGGATCCGCCCCGGCCTTCGTCACCACCATCATGGTGCACTACGGGTGGCGTTGGTCTTTCTGGCTGAGCGCGCTCATCGGCCTGCTGGTTGGAGCGATCTGGTATCTGGCTGCTCGCGACACTCCCGAACAACATCCGCGCGTTTCGCTCCGCGAATTGGCCCACATTCAATCCGGCCGCACAGCACAATCGCCCGCCGACCCGGCGGCCACGACGCACAATGTGTCGTGGTCCACGATCCTTCAGAGCGTGGATGTCTGGGCCGTCACACTCAGCTATTTCTGCTTCGGCTATGTGGCGTGGATCTATTTCAGTTGGTTTTACATCTATCTTGCCAAAGAACGTGGCCTCGATCTGAAATCGAGCGCGTTCTACAGCACGTTTCCGCCGCTCGCCATGGTCGCTGCGAGCCTCTTAGGCGGCGTAATCAACGACCGTATCACGAAAACCCACGGCAAGCGTGCCGGCCGCTGCGGCATCGCCGCGTTTGCTCTATTTCTCGCGGCCGTCCTTTTGATTTTTGGTTCGCACGCGGCAAGCGTGCGGCTTGCGGGCATGGTTCTTTCCGCTGGCGCCGGCGCCCTTTACCTCTCGCAAAGCTCCTACTGGTCGGTCACTGCTGATATTGCCGGCAGCCGTGCAGGGTCCGCATCCGGCTTCATGAACATGGGTGCGCAACTGGGCGGCGCCGTAACCGCTTCGCTCACCCCCGTCATCGCCGCCAGACTTGGCTGGAACGCCTCGTTTCTGGCCGCCGCCCTCTTGAGTGCGCTTGGCGCGCTGGCATGGTTCTTCGTCAATCCCAATAGGAGCCTCACAGCTTCCGCTCGAGTGTGACCGTGACAAATCCGGCGGCTTCCCCAAGAATGAATCACTGGCAATTTCCGTAACCGTAACTCCAGGAGCGGGCTCATGGCTCTCGAAGACACAATCAGACGAATCAGGGAGATTGGCATCGTTCCGGTGGTCCGCGCGGCGAACCTCGACGAAGCCCGCCAGGCCATCAACGCGATCTGTCGTGGCGGCATTCCAATTATTGAAGTTACCATGACGGTGCCGAACGCGCCGGCGATGATCCGCGAGCTTGTGCAGCACTATGGCGACCAAGTCCTCACGGGAGCTGGTACGGTAACCACGGCACGGCAGGCGGAGGTCTGCTTGGACGCCGGAGCGCAGTTCCTCGTCAGTCCCGGCCTCTCGAGTGCCGTACTTCAAGTTGCTGCCCAGCACGGCACGCTGGCTATCCCGGGTGCCTTGACCCCTACGGAAGTGATGGCGGCACTTGAAGCCGGCGCTCGGGTCATCAAGATCTTTCCCTGCGGGAGCGCCGGAGGCGCCAAGCACATCAAGGCCCTGCGCGCCCCGTTCCCCGAAACGCCATTCATCCCAACGGGGGGCGTAAACCTCTCGAACGCCGCTGAATACTTGGCTGCTGGCTCCTTCGCGCTCGGCGTCGGCGCGGACCTGGTGGACCTTGCCGCCCTGCGGAGGAATGAGTCGCAAAAGATCGTGGAAATGGCCGAGTCTCTGGTTGAGGCGGTCCGCCTCGCGCGCAGCAGGCCTGCCTAGGGCGTAGCGCAGAGCATTTGCGAGGCAGGCCGGGCACTCCTTATCGGCAGGCGAGCCAGTAGGAATCCCCAGCCTTCAGGCGGGGGAGGAGCTTAACCGTGCCCCCCCGTCAATTCCCGCACAATCGATCCCACGAAATTCTTCGCGTCACCAAAGAGCATCAACGTTTTGTCCATGTAGTACAACGGGTTTTCAATTCCGGCAAATCCGGCGCCCATCCCGCGCTTGATGACCATCACGGTGCGCGCCTTGTCCACATCCAGAATGGGCATGCCATAAATCGGGCTGCTCTTGTCTTCGCGGGCGGCCGGGTTCGTCACGTCATTCGCCCCGATAATCAGCGCCACGTCCGTTTGCGGAAAATCCCCGTTGATATCTTCCATGTCGAGCAGCTTGTCATACGGAATATCGGCCTCGGCGAGCAGCACATTCATATGTCCCGGCATGCGTCCGGCCACCGGGTGTATGCCGAACTTCACCTCGACGCCCCGCTTCGTCAGCGCGTCGTAGAGTTCGCGTACCTTGTGTTGTGCCTGCGCAACGGCCATGCCGTATCCCGGCACGATTACCACTTTACTCGCTGCCGCCAAAATCCCCGCCGCTTCTTCCGGCGACGCGCTCCGCACCGGCCGCGCTTCCTTGCCTGCCGCCGCGGTTGCCTGTTCCTGGCCGAACGCGCCAAACAGCACATTGGTGAACGAACGGTTCATGGCCTTCGACATGTTCACGGAGAGAATGAAACCGGATGCGCCGTCGAGCGCCCCGGCGATGATCAGCAGCTTGCTTTCTAGCACGAACCCCATGGCCGCTGCCGAGAGTCCCGCGTAGGAATTCAACAGCGAAATCACCGTTGGCATGTCCGCGCCGCCAATCGGAATAATCATCATCACCCCAAAAATCAACGGAATAATGATCATCGCCGGGAACAAGTACGTCTTCTCCGGATGCATCACAAGGACCACCGCAATGACGATCGCAACCGCCAGCATCCCCAGATTCACTAGGTTCTGGCCCTTGTACGTAATCGGCCGCTGCGGCAGCACTTCCTGCAATTTTCCCGCGGCCATCAAGCTGCCCGTGAACGTCAGCGCCCCGAGAATAACCTCCAGTGAGAGCACGCCCATCATGAATGGCGGTACATCCGGCGCGCGCAGATAGAACTCCGACGAGCCCACCAGCGTGACACACAACGCTCCAAACGCGTGGCTCAGGGCCGTCCGTTGCGGCACTGCTGTCATCGCCACTCGCCCCAGTGGCACGCCGATGGCCGTTCCGAGCACCAGCGCGATCGCGATCCATCGGTAGGAAACAATTCCGTGATGAAACAGCGTCCCGACGACCGCGAGCAGCATGCCCGCTTCACCGGCCCACACCCCGCGGCGCGCCGTCGCCGGCGAACTTAGCCATTTCAGTGAAAGGACGAAAAGGCCCGTTGCAATCAGATACGCGATTTCGATGAGGTGCTCAGTCCGAATCATGTCGTTACGGCTTCCTCGGGCCGCTGGCCTTGAACATCTTCAGCATGCGGTCTGTGATAAGGAAGCCGCCCACAATGTTGCTCGTTGCCGCCACGATCGCGATGGTTCCGAGCACAATCGCCAGCTTACTTTTCTCTTCGCCCGCCAGAATGATCGCGCCCACAACCGCGATGCCGTCCAGGGCATTGGTCAACGACATCAGCGGCGTGTGCAGCAGCGGCGACACCCTCCGGATCACTTCGAATCCAATGAATGCGGCCAACATGAACACGTACAAGCTCGTAAGCAGATCCAGCTTCATCAGGAGCTCCTTCCCGCCGATGTCGATTCCAGCGCCGGCAGTGAGAAGAATTCGCGTACCCGGGCGTTTACCACTTCTCCTTCGTTCGTCACCATGGTTTCGCGAATGATGTCGTCCTCAAGATTCAGTTGCAGCTTGCCGTCTTTCGTCAGGTGCTGCAAAAACGCGCTGATGTTCCGCGCGTACAGCTGGCTCGCGTGGTATGGCACGGTCGCCGCAAGGTTGAACTCCCCGATGATCGTCACGCCGCAGGCCACCGTGGTTTCATCCGGCTTCGTCAGTTCGCAATTTCCGCCGCGCTCCGCCGCTAGATCCACAATCACGGAGCCCGGGGCCATCCGCTCCACCATCTCCTTTGTTACCAGCACCGGCGATTTCTTTCCCGGAATGACCGCTGCGGTGATTACGACATCGCTTTCGGCGACAGTGTTCCCGAGCAACTCTCTCTGTTTCCCATAGAAGCTCTCGTCCTGAGCTTTCCCGTATCCGCGCGCGTCTTGTGCATCCTTCGCCTCAATCGGCAATTCCACAAAGCGTCCGCCAAGGCTTTGCACCTGCTCCTTTGCGGCAGGACGCATGTCATAAGCCGAGGCCACCGCGCCCAGCCGCCGCGCGGTGGCGATTGCCTGCAACCCCGCGACGCCCGCTCCAATGACCAGCACTCGCCCCGGCGCAATGGTTCCCGCGGCCGTCGTTAGCATCGGAAACATTCGAGGCAAGGTGTCGGCCGCGAGCACCACGGCCTTGTATCCGCAAATCGTCGCCATCGACGACAGCGCGTCCATGCTCTGCGCGCGCGTCGTTCGCGGAATCATCTCCACGGAAAACGCCGTGACGCCGCGCTCCGCAATTTCCTGGAGCGTCTTCACCGTGCCGAGAGGCCTTAAGAATCCCACCAGTACCTGGCCTTTTCTCATCAGCGGCAGATCTTCCCGTCCGTTCCTGTCGTTCGCACCGTGACACAGGAATTGCGCGACGATGTCCGCCCTTTGAAATATTTCCGCGCGGCTCGGGATCAGCTTTGCTCCCTTGGCCACGTAGTCGGAGTCTGGATAGCCCGCCAGCACGCCGCTGCCCGCCTCGACATGTACTTCGAGCCCGGACTTCGTCAGATTTGGAACTACGGCCGGCACGAGCGCTACCCGGCGCTCGCCCGGATAAATCTCTTTGGGCACACCTACGATCATGTACCCTCCTTCCTTATTGATAGCCTTTTCGGTCGGAACCCTTCATGCCCTGTGCTCGAAGCCTGGCTCGCTCCTCGAGTGCGCATTCCTACGCCCGTGTTTCACTGCCCCTGGCAGATTTCGTTTCCGTCTGCATGCTCATCCGGAATGGAGGGCGGAGCGATTAACCCTCTTGGAACGGGAAGAACGCACTCATGCTCTTCATACGAACCGCATGAACAGCAACTTATCGGCTTGACTCGTGAATTTTATCCTTAATGTGCTGCCTTCGACAAGGATGCGGGCTTTCGGGTTGATTGGGCCGCAAACGGAACAGTGGGGAGAATCGAGGTTAACGCAGGCCTTGGTACACGGCGCGTGCCTCGCGCAGCTTGTTGATCACCGACCGCTTCTCCTCTGTGGAATTCCAGTCGGGGTAGGCATCCGTTATTTCCAGTGTGCGGTCGATCCAAGCCTTGAAGTAATCCGCGTCCTCCTGGGAATAAGCGCGCTTCCCGCCGATGGTCACATACACCGGACTCGTGGTTGCGTAGGGATAATTGTCCATCACGGGATACTCCGGCTTTTCGCTCCAGGCTCGCAATAGGCACCACCCGCTCTCTTTCATAGGGATGGTTCCCGTCGTATCGGCCCAGTCGCGCAATCCTTCAAGCTTCAGGCTCTGTGCGACCTTTCCGTTGCAGACAACTTCCAGGTGATCGATCGGCACTACCGACCGCATTTTCGCGCTGAAGGGAACGGCCGCCTTCGCTCCTTCAAACTGCAATTCGCCGCCAACAATCTCCTCGCCCAATTTGAATTCAATCAGCGGCCCGTTCGTCGCAAATGTACGCCCCTTCCTGATTCCCTCCATCCACTCCTTCAGATTCAGCGGCAACACCGGTACCCAGACGTACACGCGGTCAAATCCGACTTGGCCGCGAATGGGCGCGGCATAATTCGCGGTCGCATCCGTGCCGGCCCCTGCCGGAAGCCTGAAACCAAGGTTCAACAGCTTGTACCACACGGTTGCCGTCGACTTGTGGTCGCTGAATCCGACAATCTCCACGTAATCGAGCTTGCCAAGGGCCACATCCACCGGCATTTCATCGGTTATCCGCTGCGCGGGCTGCGCAAACGGATCGGGCACACTGTCGAACGGGTGCACTGCTCCGACCAGCGCTTCCTGGGCGTGCGCCATGTCGTAAACGTCCAGATTGATCGGAACCAGGCTTGCTGCCGCGGTGTTCGGATAGCCGGAATATCCTGGAAGCAAAAGATGCTCTTTGAGGTCGAGGATTCCCCGATGGCCCCAGTAGCTCGTATGAAACTCCTGTCCGCGCAGGATTGTGCTGTTTTTTCCGAGCATCATGTCGGAATTCGTGGCACTCGACGCAATGTCCGGAAAACGCTGCTCTTTGTTTACGATCAGGTTGTTCACCACCGACAGGACTTCACTCTCAGTTTGCAACTGCAATTGCTGCGAAGTCTCTTTGTAGGTTCCGGCATAATTCAAATGCACGTGCATGTCACCGCTGACCCAGTGGCCTTTGGTTGCGCGTTGCCAGTCATTCCTCACGAGGTCGATTTCAACTTCCTTCTCTTGTCCCGCAGCCACCTGAATCGTTCTCCGCTCCGGCTTGATTTCCAATCCCTTCGCCACCTCAATGGTGATCTTCCCGGGCGGCACCTCGAGGTTGAAGCCGCCGCGGAAAACCGGATAGAAGTAGTGCCTTTCGAGCGGCCGCTCCGCGCGGTCAAATCCGTCGTCTGCATAAATCCAGGCATTGTCGGGCGCGTAGGAGCGTCCTTTTTCGTCCGTAACCGAAACTCGGGCGTATTCTCCGTGCTCGTTCTCTCGGATGCTTACGGCCACGAGCGCCTGAGCGGAAAGATACTTTCTTCGGCTGATGGTAAGGGCTTGTTTCGCCGCTCCAGGAATTGCCTGCAACCACAAAGACGTGTCGCCTGTCTGGTTCGAGATGTATGCCAAACGCGCGCCGTCCGGCGACCATCGCACGTTCGTCTCGTCCCAGTCGCCGTATGATATCGGGAAAGCGTCGCCACCCTTTGCCGGCATGACCCACAGGTTTTGCCACTGCCTCCCCAGGTAGGAGCTGTACACCATTCGCGACCCATCGGGAGAAAAGTCCGGCCGCGCCTTCCAGCTCGTTTCCTCGTAATGAATCTCGCGCGCCTCGGCGCCGGGTTCAGCCGGCATCAGCCAGAAACCGCCGCTTCCGTAGATATGCCCGCGGTTTGACACAAACAGGATTTCTTGCCCGTCGCGCGTCCACACCGGACTAATTTCCATGTCGTACTGGCTGTAGTAATACCGCGGCAGGGAGCTCCTGGTTTCCCCCGTCAGCCGCGCTGCATTCTTCAACTCGCCGTCCAAATAATCCGCAATGAACACGTGGAATCGCTTGTTGTACTCTGTCGATACCCAGGCAATTTTCTTTCCATCGGGCGACCACCGAGGCTCCACGTTCACCGCCCCGCCGTTCGTCAATTGCTGCGTTCTCCCGCTCGCCAAATCCAGCAGCCACAACTCGATCGCGTCCTTCTGGTAGCACACGTACACAACGCTCTTGCCGTCCGGGGACCAGTCCGGCTGGTAGTCGTAACCTGAGCCGCCGTTCGTCAATTGCAGCGCTTCATTCGAATCCACTCTCTGCCGCCACAGCGTGCCCGCCATCGAGTACACCAGTTCCTGCGAATCGGGTGACCAGCTCGGACTGCTTGGCCCGCTCGTCTGCTGCGGCAAATATAGTTCACGGTAGTAGTAAGGATGGGGCTCGTCGATTTGCGGCAGTACCGGCTTCCGTTGCGCGCCAAGCGGTTCGGCTAGTCCCGCGATGAGCAGGCAAACGAGCCCGAATTCCCGTCTCAATGTGTCCTCCACACGCCTGCATACTACGCCAAAAAAAACAAAGGGGCGCAGCGCTGCTGCACCCCTGTTGCTTCATTCGTAAATACTTTCGTTTGAATCTGGCTCCGACATTGCTGCGGCGCGAAGGACCGCTCTTTTATGCCACCGTTGTGCCGCCCCCACCGCTCACGCCAACCCGGCCTTGCTCAGCGGCATTTCCCGGATTCGCTTGCCCGTCGCCGCAAAAACGGCGTTGTAAATGGCCGGGGCGATCGGCGGCAATCCGGGCTCGCCGATCCCCGCCGGAGCCGCGGCACTCTCGACGATATATACGTTGGTCTCCTTGGGCGCCACCTTCATCCGTGCCACCTGAAAAGTGTCGAAGTTCGATTGGTCGATCACCCCGTTTGTGGCGGTGATCTCGCCGTAGAACGCGATGCCCGTTCCCATCACCGCCGCGCCCTCGAATTGCTGTTTCACCGTTGTAGGATTCACCACCGTCCCCGCATCGAGCGCCGTATGCACCCGCTGAACGATCACCTGGTTGTCTTTCACTTGCACCTCGACCACCGCGGCCACATAGGTCAGAAAGCTCCGGTGCACCGCCAGCCCCATCCCGCATCCGTTGCCCAACTTCTGCTTGCCCCATCCGGATTTTTCGGCCGCGATTTGTACGACTCGTTTAAACCGTGCCGTATCGATCGGATAGGTCTCGTAGTCCCCATCGTAATTCTTGTAATCCTTCGCCAGCTCGGTTTTTGGAATGATCCGGTCCTGCCCGAGCAGCGCCAGAACATACTCCACCGGATCTTTTCCCGCCGCGTGCGCTAACTCATCCGCAAAGGAGTGGATCCCGTAGGCGTGATAAATGTTTGCGACCGAGCGGAACCAGCCGATACGCGTGTGCGCCTGCGCCGGCCCGTTCTCCACCCGTTGATTCGCTATCGCGAACGGCACGTCACTGAATCCCAGTCCGATCTCCCCCGCGTCGGCATACTCCCCCTGCGGTTCAAACGTCGAGGCAATCGGCGGAAACACGCTTCGTTGCAACCACGCCGTCGGCTTCCCGTCCGCTCCGAGCGAGGCCTTGAAATACATCGCTGCAACGGAGTGAAAGGCATCAAACTTGATATCGTCTTCACGGCTCCACACGACTTTCACGGGCTTCCCGGTTTTCTTTGAAAGGACTGCCGCCTCCACGACGAAGTCCGGAAACGATTTTCTGCCGAACGCTCCGCCGAGCAGCGTCACATTCACCGTTACATCTTCCTTCTTGATTCCCACCGCCGCAGCAATGGCTTCCGCGGCTCCCTGTGGACCCTGTGTCGGCGCCCACGCCTCTACCTTCCCGTCGCGGTACACGGCCAGCGCCGCCGGCGGTTCCATCGAAGCGTGTGCGAGCATCGGCGCGTAATACTGCGCTTCCACGATTTTTTCGCCCTTTGCGAACTCCGCGTCGACATTCCCGTTTTCCCGCACCACTTTGCACGGCTTTCGCGACGTGGCCTCGAGTTCCTTGCGGTAGGCATCGGAAGTCCACACGCTATGTTCGCTCGTCTGCCACTCGACCTTTAGTTTCTTTTTACCCTGAAAGGCAGCGTAGGTGCTGTCTGCCAGCACAGCAACTCCGCCGAGAGCCTGCATGGTGACCGGTGGCTTGAACGTGTCAATCACCGCCGTTTGCTTCACGCCGGCCACTTTCAATGCCGCTGCGTCGTCCACACTCTTGACCGTGCTGCCATACACTGGCGGATGCGCCACCGATGCGTAGAGCATCCCGTCCATGTGCAGGTCCTGTCCGTAGGTCGCTTTTCCCGAAACCATGTCTTTCAGGTCATACGACGAGGCAGGCTTCCCGATATATTCCCATTCGCTCGGCTTCTTCAGCTGCAATTCTTCCTTCTTCGGCACCGGCAGTTTCGCAGCGGTCCGAGCCAGTTCCCCGTAACCTAGCTTCTTACCGCTCGCCTTGTGTACAACCGCGCTTGATTCCGTCGTGCATTCTTTTTCCGGAACGCCCCACGTCTCAGCCGCCGCGCGCACGAGCATCAACCGCCCGGTTGCTCCCGCTTCCCGCAAGGGGACAAAGAAGTCCCGCACGGAATGCGATCCGTCCGTGTCCTGGTCGCCGTATTTTGGGTCCCCAGGAGCTTGCACGACTTTCACCCGATTCCAGTCCGCGTCCAGTTCATCGGCCACGATTCGCGGCAGTCCGGTGCGATTTCCGCTTCCCATCTCCGCGCGATGGCACACGATGTACACGGTCCCGTCCGTGTCGATCGCCAGATACACGCTGGGCTCGAACGCCGCCTTGCTCATCCCGCTTTCACCCGCATTCACGTTTGCGCCAAACAGCCGCTCGGGCAGGATCTGTGCGCTCAGCACGAGCGCGCCTGCACCAAGCATCCCTTTCAGAAATCCGCGACGGCTCACATTTTCGACTTGGATCATTTTTTCACCTGACGTCGGTTCGACGATAATCGCCTAAAATCCGTCGGTCACCCGTCCTCTATCCTACCCGCATTGAGATTCCTTGCAACACCGGTCTGCGAAGAAGCGCCTCGCTCGATCGGCCGCCCTGGTCGTCATCCGGCCGGGCTTCCGTGCCGAAGGATCTAGAACCCTTGCGCCTTGTCGTCGGACTGTGAATACACTCAGCGCGGCTCATTTTTCGGAGATCACACCCGTTGCGCAGCGCCGCCAGCGGATGACTCCTCCCGCGAAAACCTGTTTTCCT
>Ga0209465_10000798_pt1 | contig 14404 bp, 14 predicted proteins | sample PanSoiPlot1MoBio_FD_188321 | JGI IMG/M metagenome (GOLD analysis project Ga0209465, IMG submission 188321) | Tropical forest soil microbial communities from Panama analyzed to predict greenhouse gas emissions - Panama Soil Plot 1 MoBio (SPAdes)... | ecosystem: Environmental > Terrestrial > Soil...
GCTGATGTCTTTTATCAGGGTTGGATCGGCCAAGCGATTGTGGAGACGCTCAAAAAAGACGGCGGCGTCATGACTCTGGATGATCTCAAAAACTACAAGCCCATTTGGCGCGAGCCGCTCATCGGCACGTATCGCAAACGGACAGTAATTACTATGCCGCCGCCGAGCTCCGGCGGTATCGCGATCCTGGAAATGCTCGACGTTCTCGAAGGCTACAAGTTGAACAAATTCCCCCACAATTCTGCCACCTATCTGCACCTGCTCGCCGAAGTTATGAAGCATGCCTTTGCCGATCGCGCGCAATATCTTGGTGACCCCGATTTTGTGAAGGCGCCGGTATCGATGCTGGTATCGAGGGAATATGGGTCTTGGATTCGCAGCCGCATCTCGCCGGTCAAGACTTATCCGCCGAAGTATTATGGTTTGGCCAACTTAAAGGTCGAGCAGGGAGGCACGACGCATTTCAGTGTGCTCGATCAATTCGGTAACGCCGTGGCGTGCACGTTATCCGTGAATACCCGATTCGGTTCGAAAATCCTAGTACCCAAAACCGGCATCGTTCTGAATAACACCATCGACGATTTTGCGCTTCACGCAAACGGGAATACCTATGGACTGGTGGGTAACGACGCGAACTCGTTGCGGCCGCGCAAACGTCCTCTCAGCAGTATGGCACCGACGATTGTACTTCAAGGGGAACGCCCGGAACTTGTTGTCGGGGGGGCTGGCGGCCCGCGGATTATCAGCGCCACCTTACAAACGATGCTAAATATTTTAGAATATCAAATGCCGGTTAAAGAAGCCGTAGCGGCCGCGCGCATACATCACCAATGGATACCGGACGAATTAAGCGTCGAGGTCGAAATACCGGCGGATATCAAAAAATCCCTCGAACGGAGAGGGCACGTTGTTAAGGAACGCAGCGAGCTGGGCGTGGTACAGGCGATTGTGGTAAAGCGCGGAAAGATCAGTGGCGCGCCGGACCCCAGAAAAGAAGAACGCGGGCGGGCGGAATGAAAAAGATGTGGAGCCGATGGCTAATGGCGAATAGCCGATAGCACCGCACGGTTTTGGCGCGCAACACAGTTCGTAAGTCGCAAAGAAAGGGATTACTAGAGGAGTTTAGGTTCCTGGCGGCGGCGTTTGTTCCACCAAGACCAGAGCGGGCGCGCGATGCGCACGAACTTTAGTAGATCGCTACCTGACTTGGTCAGCTTGCGGGCATAGCCGCTCGCCAACAAGCTTGAAATCGCGGCCGCGATCAGAGGATGCGTTACGAGGATTCGACCCAGGCCAGCCACGGCGCCGTAGAACGTAACAGAGGATCTAATGGTGGTAAGCGCTTGAGCGAATTCGAGACGCTCCCTGGCGCACTGGGCGATCAAGTCTTGCTTTTGACGGGAAAGTTGCTCCAGCCGCTTACTCATGGGATGGTGCCCCCAATCGGTCACAATCTTTTTCCAGTTCAGTTAACGTGGCAGGAAAGAGACCGCGTCGCGTGAGGAAGTTCTTGCGCAGCATCAAAACCGCGATAACGCCCAAGACAAGATAAAAAGCTGCAAGACAACCGAGGGCAACGAGCCATCCCTTGTCCCAAAAAAGCGCCACGATAAAAATGTTGAGCAAGATAAAGCCAAAGTTCAATCCCAAAACGGCAAGCAAGCCAAACAACAGGGTTTGTTTGAGCCGCTCACGCTCCTCTTCCAGCTCCAGGACGAAGAGGTTCACGCGCGTGCGCAGGGCGGAACTCAGAGCTACTCGCGCGGTTTTGATCGCGTCGAAGAAGCTCTGTGACTGAACTTGGTCGGGGCCAGCGCCGTTGTCGATCATGGTGCCCCCCAATCAACTTTTGCGCATGAGTAACCCTACCACAAGACCTACGCCGGCTGCGATGCCCACCGCGCTCCAGGGATTTTCCCTGACGTAATCATCAGCGATTTCGGCGCACTCTTTCGATTTCTTGATTACCACCTGTTCGGCATCTGCGAGCGCTTTCTTACCCTCAATTACGCTCTGCTCGATCTTCTGCCGCGCCACGGCGATCTTCTCCCCGGCCTGGCTAGTGGTGGCTCTCAGTAGCTCTTCGGCGTCCCCGATTATAGTTTTTAACTCCCCCACGAGCCTCTCCATGGTTGTCTCACCGTCCATAAAACCCTCCTTCACTCCATGCCTAGATTGAGGCCATGATAAACACAGCAAAACGCCTATTCAAGAACCGCTGCTAAATTGGGGTAACCGACCTTACGTTGATTTACAGATTTTCTTTTCATAACATAAATCGATTAGTAATGACTACCTTTAAGATTTACGGAGGAATTCGATGGTATTGGGTTTAACCTCGATGCGGGCAATTGTGCTCGCGGTCTTGATCGCGCCGTCGCTATGCCAGGCTCAGGATGCAAAGGTGATAGAAGGGGCGAAAAAAGAGGGCCAACTCGTTTACTACACGACGATGACCCTGGATCAAAGCAAGCATACGGTAGACCAGTTCGAGAAGAAATATCCATTTCTGAAGGTCACGCTCTTTCGGACGGGGGGCGGTCCCATCCTCAATAAGATCCTGACCGAGGCCCGGGGCGGCCGGTATGATTGGGACGTGGTGGTGGGAAGAGGAGAAATGGTAATACCGTTGATGGACCGAAAGTTGTTGGCTTCCTATCGTTCTCCGGAAAGCAAAATGATCGATGCCCAGTTGGTCGACAATGAGGGCTATTGGACCGCCTATTATGTCAACAGCTTCGTGCTTGGTTGGAATACCAAGCTGGTTAAACGAGATGACGTGCCGAAAACCTATGAGGCTTTGCTCAATCCTAAATGGAAGGGTGGGCAGATTTCCCTTGATACCGAGGCCTATGGCATGGTTGAAGGTCTTAAACGAGCATGGGGGAAAGAGAAAGCGGTCGCCTATTTCAAAAAACTCGCGGCTTTGGATCCGGTTTTAAAGCGTGGCAACACCGAGAGAGTCCAGCTTCTAGTGGCGGGGGAATACCCTCTGATCATCGCCTACAATCAGACCATCCAGAGAATGACCTCGCGGGGCGCGCCTGTTGACTGGATCCCTCTCGAACCGGCCGCCACCCAGGTGAATCCGGCCATGATCGCCGCCAAGGCGCCTCATCCCAATGCGGCGCGGCTTTTTTACGATTACATTCTTTCGAAGGAAGGGCAGGAACAGCTGCGAGGGTACCAGAGAATTCCGGTACGAAAAGACGTGGAGCCCGACCCGCCGCGGCTATTCAGGGGATTTAAGTACGTGATCGAAAACCCGGAAGACTATAGAGACTTTGACGCCACGGTGAAGCAATACCTGGAGATCTTTAAGCTGCGCTAGGAAGGGTAGCGGGGGACGAGGGTTTTAACCGCGCTCCTACAAACACTCCGTGCCACTGCCTATTGTTCGAAGGGATTTTTCAGCACCACCGTTTGTTCCCGGCCGGGACCGACGGAGACCAAAATCACTTCCGTCGCAAGGATTTCCTCAATCCGGCGAACATACTTCTGCGCGTTTTTCGGCAGATCGGAGAATCTTCTCACAGCGGACAGAGGCTCATCCCAGCCGCCCATCTCCTCTAGGACCGGCTGGGCAAGACTCATGACTCTAAGGCTAGCGGACATTTCGTGGTGTAGCTCGCCGTCGCAACGGTAGGCAGTACAGATCGGGATTTTTTTGAAGCCGGTCAGAACGTCGAGTTTGGTAAGCGCAATGCCGGTGATGCCGTTGACCCGTACCGCGTGCCGCACTCCCACCGCATCGAACCAGCCACACCGCCGTGGCCTTCCAGTAGTTGCGCCGAATTCTACTCCCTCACGTTTGAGGGTCTCGCCCTCGGGGCCGTAAAGCTCAGTAGGGAACGGACCGCTTCCTACGCGGGTCGTGTACGCCTTCGAGATGCCGATGACTTGATGGATATGTTGCGGCCCTACGCCCGCGCCACTCAAGACTCCGCCGGCCACTGTAGTCGATGAGGTTACGTACGGGTAAGTGCCATGATCGACGTCCAGGAGCGTCCCCTGCGCTCCTTCGAAAAGCACTCTCTTGCCCGCGCGCATCTCGCGGTCGAGCAGGAGACCGGTGTTCGTGATGTGGGTTCTCAGCTTTTCCCGGTAGGCGCCGTAGGCGTCGTGAATGTTGTTAAAATCGAGGGTTTTCTCCTTAAGAATTGCTTTCAGATAGATATTTTTCTCCTCGATGTTGCGCCTTAGCTTCTCCCGAAAGGTCTCTTCTTCAAGGAGATCAATGAAACGGATGCCGACACGCGCTACTTTGTCTTCGTAGGCTGGACCGATACCTCTGCCGGTCGTCCCGATCTGGCCTTCGCCACGCAGCCGTTCACGCGCTTGGTCGATGGCCTTGTGATACGGCATGATCACGTGGGCTTCTTCGCTGAGGCGCAGGAGTGAGTCGTCCTCAAGATGTCCTTGGGCTTTGAGCGCACCAACCTCTTCGATGAGAACCTCCGGATCCACGACAACGCCGTTGCCGATGACGCAGAGTTTATTGGGATGCAAGGCGCCTGATGGAATGAGGTGAAGGACCGTTTTGTTGCCGTCTACGACCAGGGTATGCCCCGCATTGTTGCCGCCCTGGAAACGGACAACGATGTCGGCATCGTCGGTAAATAGATCGACGACCTTGCCTTTGCCTTCGTCGCCCCATTGGGCGCCGATGATTGCGACGTTAGCCATTACAGTTTCACCAATTCCGCCGATACAATTTGCGGTAGAGCGCGCAGTTCCGCGAGCGCTTTTTTGGGAACGACATCATCGACGTGGGTAAAGGAGATGGCGTTTCCGCCTTTTTCGCTGCGTCCCAACTCCATGCCCGCGATGTTGATTCCATTTTTGCCTAGAATAGTGCCCACCGCGCCGACGACGCCGGGAACATCCTTGTTGTGAAGAATCAGAATATAGCCCTCAGGCACCGCTTCAAGATAGAAATTGTTGACCCTTACGATGCGAGGATGTTTGCTCCCGAAGATCGCGCCCTCGACTTCCAACCCTTGGTTCCGACCGTTGGCTTTTACAGTTATGGAGCTGGCGAAATCGCCGGCACGTTCGCCCTTGGATTCCATTACCTGAATGCCTCTTTCCCGTGCCACAAGTGGGGCGTTGACATAGTTAACGCCGGACTCCATCACAGGTGTGAGGAGTCCCTTTAACACGGCCAGTGTCAATGGCGCCAAGCTGTATTGCGTCACCTCGCCGCGATATTCAACCTGAACTTCCTTTGGAAGGCTATCGGCCATCTGTACCAGGAGGCTGCCGAGCTTCTCCGCAAGGGTCAGGTACGGTCGGAGAATTTCCAGGAGTTCAGGACTGACTGATGGAACGTTCACGGCGTAACGGACAACGCCCCGGGCAAGAAAATCAACCATCTGCTCGGCGACGGCAATGGCGACGTTAAGCTGGGCTTCATCCGTGGATGCGCCGAGGTGCGGTGTCGTGATGACTTGAGGCAATTTGATCAGCGGATGATCGGCGGGCGGCGGCTCATCGACATACACATCCAGAGCTGCACCAGCCACTTTGCCTTCCTTGATCGCGTCCGCCAAATCCTTTTCATCCACAATGCCGCCGCGGGCGCAGTTGATGATGCGCACGCCAGGTTTCATCTTGGCGAAGGCCTCTCGATTGATCAATCCTTGGGTGTCCGGTGTCAGCGGCACGTGCACGGTAATAAAATCCGACTTGGCAAATATCTCATCCAAAGTGCCGGGCTCGACCCCCATGCGCGCGATATTTTCGGCGGGGATGAATGGATCGAAGCCCATGGCTTTCATCCTGAGACCGGCGGCTCTTTCCGCGACGATCCGTCCGACGTTGCCGAGGCCAATGACGCCGATGGTCTTGTTGCACAACTCGACACCGACAAATCTGTTACGGTCCCATTTACCGTCTTTTAGCGAAGCCACGGCCTGGGGGATGTGACGGGCCAGTGCCATCATGAGAGCGATCGTGTGCTCCCCGGTGGTCACATTGTTTCCGCCAGGGGTATTCATGACGACGATGCCTTTTTTGGTTGCGGCATCGGCGTCGATATTTTCAAAACCTACGCCGGCGCGGCCGATAACTTTGAGATTCTTGGCTGCATCGATCAGCTCCGCAGTGATGCGAGTTCCGCTGCGGATCACCCAGCCATCGTAGTCGGCGCAAATTTTTTTTAGCTCATCCGGTTTGAGCCCCAAGCGGACATCGACTTCGAAACCGCCGGCGCGCTGGAAGACTTCTAACCCCTCAGGGGCCAATGAATCGGAAACAAGAATTTTCATCGGCTAGTTCAAAGCCTCCATCAAGACTTCCTGAGCCGCTGCGACACCACGGCCAAATGGAATCTCCGCGCCAAATCTTCTGAGCGCCATTTCCAGCGCCGCAATGGCCGTGATCACGTCGAAGGCGCCCATGTAACCGACGTGGGCGATGCGAATGACCTTGCCCTTGAGCTGGTCTTGTCCTTCCGCCAAAGTGACGTTCATGTGATCGCGCAAATAATCCAAAACCTTATCCGCGTCAATACCATCGGGCATGAAAATACCGGTCGCGGCCGGGCTCGGATTATCCGGCGCGAGCAACTTGAGACCTATCGCCGTCGCTGCGGCCCGCGTGGCGCGCGCCATGCGCGCGTGACGCGCGTAAACGCGCTCCAATCCTTCGCGTTCCATCATTGCAAGGGAGGCCCGCAGTCCGAAGATCAACGACACGGCAGGAGTGAACGCGCCCGAGCCTTTTTGCTGGTTTTTCCTTTCGAGATTGAGATCAAAATAGAAGCGGGGAAGCTTGGCCTTTTTGGTTTGTTCCCAGGCGCGATCGCTGAGCCCGATGAATCCCAATCCGGGCGGAAGCATGAGCGCCTTTTGCGAGCCCGTCACCAGAGCATCGATGCCCCATTCGTCTAAAGGCACGGAAACCACTCCCACAGCTGTCACTCCGTCGACAAGGAACAAGGGTCCGTTCTTTGTGAGCTTTGCGATTTCCTTAATCGGATGAAACACGGTGGTGGAAGTTTCGCTTGCCTGGATCATGAGGCCTTTAATATCCGGATGAACCTTCAGTTGTTTTTCCACGGCATCGACTTTAACCGCTTTGCCCCATTCGACTTTCAGATCAATGGGGTTCAAGCCAAAGGCGTTTGAGATATTGAGCCAACGTTCGCCAAACTTCCCGCCGTTGATAACCAAAACTTTATCGCCAGGAGAAAATAAATTCGCCACGGCCGCTTCCATGGCGCCGGTGCCAGAGGACGCTAAGATCAAGACGTCATTTTGCGTTGCAAAAAGTTTTTGGAGTCCCTGGCGAGCCTCTTCAAAGACTCGGTTAAACTGCGGCGTGCGGTGGTGAATCATTGTCTCCGACATTGCCAAGGAGACTTCATTGGGAATCGGGGTGGGACCGGGGGAGAGTAAATATTGCTTAATCATCGTTTCGTTCTCTAGTTTCCGCTAGATTGCGCGTAATTAGTGAACCCCTGCGCAAAAAAATAGCCTGGACCTCAAGAGACCCAGGCGTTCGGCCATCTCAACGCTTTGCACTCCCTCGTGGTCAATTCCACGTAGACGCCAGTCGCGCAAAACCTATACAAAACTTTAGCTTACAAGCTTTGGCTTGTCAACGATTGCATCATCAGCTAGACACAGAGAGACAATCATTGGAATTGTCGCAGCGGCGGTATTTTCTAACTATAACATGGCGATGGAAGGACTAATTCTTTTCGATATCGACGGTACGCTTACGCGTAGCCAAAACGGCTATATTCCGTTTAACGAAGCGCTGCTCAAAACTTTCGGCATCGAAGGTGATATCCGGACGGTTGTACCTGACGGGAATACCGATCCGCGGATTGTCGAAGATATTTTCCGCACGGCAAATATTGAAATAGAAATTTCCCAGGCGCAGTGGGCGCAATTCGAGGCTAACTTGCGAAGCAGCTATCGCCATTCGGTCCAGCGAGGGACGACGACGGTTCGCGCCCTTCCGGGGACGTTGGATTTGCTCAAGACGCTTTCGGCGCATGGGAGTTTTTATCAGGGCATCGTTACCGGTAACTTCGAAGTGACCGCGCGAATCAAATTGGAAACTGCGGGTCTCGATTCGTATCTGGGCTTGGGAGCATTCGCCGGTGATTCTTCCCATCGTCCCGATCTCCCCGCGATCGCAAAGACGCGTTGGGAGCTATCGCTAGGTAAATCGATTCAAGCGGAACAATGCGTTATCATCGGCGATACGCCCAACGACCTCGAAGCCGCGCGGCACAATCACATGAAGTGTATTTTGGTGGGGACGGGAAGATACCCCTTGGAAGAGCTGATGTATTGGTATCCAGACGCCTACCTGTCGGATCTGTCGGACACGGCGTTGGTGCTAGACACAATTATGAGTCTCTAGCGAAGAAAAAAGCCGTTTCAGGTTCAAAGTTCCAGGTTCAACGTATTAAACTCCGGGTTCGACTTTGAACGTCGTTCTTCCATCATTGTGGCTTAAATAATGACGTACTCATGAGGTGGCAGCATGAACTATCGGAGTATAGGAAAAACCGGCCTAAAAGTCTCTGAAATAGGCTTTGGTTGCGGCAACAACGCTGTCTTGATGGTCAAAGCGAGTTACGAAGAACAGTTAAACGCCGTGCGCCATGCCCTCGACCGCGGCATTAACTACTTCGACACGGCCTTCGCTTACGGTTTGGGAAAGTCGGAGGAAAATCTGGGACGGATATTAAACGAACTGAAAGCTCCAGCTGTGGTCTCGACCAAAATTCGACTCGAGGCTGAGGCTTTAGCCGATCTTAAAACGGCGACGATTCGGGCGATCGAAGCAGGACTTCAGCGATTGCAAAGAGACAACGTGGATTTCATCCAATTACATACGCGAGTGACAATGGAACGAGGTAGCGGAAAGCGCTTTAGTTTGACGCCCGAAAATGTACTCGGGCGTAATGGCGTAGTTGAAGGATTCAAAGTTATGCGAGACCGCAAAAAGGTCGGATACTTTGGTTTTAGCGGCCTCGGTGATACCAAAGCGCTGCATGAGCTAGTGGACAGCGGCGAGTTTCATGCGTTTCAGGCATACTACAACTTACTCAATCCGAGCGCCGGCCAGCAGGTTACGCCAAGCTTTAGCGCGCTTGACTACGGCTTGATCATCGATCGCGCCGCTGCCCAGGGGATGGGTGCCTTCGTCATCCGCGTATTGGCGGCCGGTGCTCTTACATCCGATCCCAACGCCGGTGGTGGCAGCAGCCCGGAGCCGCTCTCCCCCGGCTCGGATTATTCTCTTGATCTCGACCGCGCCGAAAAAGTAAAGTCCGCTCTGAATGTTCGTGGCAAAGAACTGGCTCAGGCTGCGATGCGTTTTGGCTTGATGAAATCCGAAGTTTCCACGGTGTTGGTAGGGTTTTCTAAAACGTCGCACATAGATGAGGCCGTCGCCTGCTCCGGCGCGGGTGGATTGTCTCACGAGGAAATGGCAAAGATGAGAAAACTTTGGGACAACGATTTTGAGAGGTTGTCAGTTTAAAATAATCGTGCTGGACCGAATAAAACATCAAATTACATAAAGGAGGATGATATGCCGGTTGTTCAAGTTTATCTCTACAAGGGAAGGTCGAGAGAGGTGAAGAAAGAACTCGTAAAGAGAATCACCCAAGACTTCCAAGAGGTCGCCAACATTGCGCCCGAGTCGCTGCATATCCTTTTTCACGATATGGAAAAGGATGATTGGGGAAACCGGGGCACACTCGCATCTGAGCAGTCGCCGAAATAGCACTTTTGTCAGAAACCGATTTCACTTGTTAGCAGACTGTCAAAAGTCCTGAGTTTTACCCTTCGATTTATCCGTTAGTGCTGGGCCATTGGAAGCAAGTGAGTCGGTTTTTAGCGGGCTGCGAGATTGATCGGTGGTGAGAGCGATCGCCCGCATTTACAAAAATCCATCGAATGCTGCAAAGTTGGTCACCTAAGGTTTGGTAATCGGGCGAAGACCGATCGTCTTCTGTTCGCGTCGCAATCTTTTTCTCACCTCTGCCTTAGGAGGCTATATGAAAAAGCTCCGCGCCCAGAGCCCGTCCTGAGCCTAGCGAAGGAGCGAACTTGGCCTTCCTAATGAACGGCCCTTTTTCACCGTCTGTTGATGGACAAGTGCAAGCTCCGCAATACTTGTAAATTCTCTCTCCACAATGCTACGGTCAAAAAACCATGGAGCAAGCACAGACTCAAACAACCAGCGTAGATATCACGGTAACGAACTCTTGGACCCGCTTGGGCGCGACTGCCGTGGCCCACATGACCGAACATCTCTACGTGGGGGTCATTACCGTCGCGCTTCCCGTGATCGCCTCGGCCATGGGGTTGTCGATGGCCCAGATCGGCTCGCTGGTTTCCACACGGTCCCTTGTGGCCGGGATTGTTAATCTTCCATCAGGATTTCTCGCCGATGCGATAAGACGTCGGACCGTTTTGCTCGGTGTGTGTCTGGTCTTTTTAGGACTTGCGAGCCTGCTCATGAGCTTCGCGCAAAGCTTCTGGTCATTGATGGTTTTTATGGCCATCGGCGGGCTCGGCTCTGGGAGCTTTCACCCGCAATCGATTGCCATTCTGTCAACGGCTTATCGCGAGCGCCGCGCCTTTGCTTTAGGAATTCACGACAGCGCGGCCAATTTGGGCGAGGTTATTGCGCCTCTTACCATAGGCGCGCTGCTCGCCTACACGGATTGGCGCACAACACTACAAATCTGGGCGCTGCCGGGATTGATCGTGGGCATTTCCTACGCGATGTTTTTTCCGGAGGCCAACCGCCGGGGCCATCGCGGTGCGCGATGGCAGCGTTTGTTACCGAAAGAGTTACTCAAGAACCGAGATATTCTCGTCATGTTTCTTGTCTCGGTTTTCAGGACGCTTGGCCAAAGTGCGCTGACCGTGGCCTTGCCTTTGTACCTCACGTTACACTTAAAATTGTCAGTGGCGGTTATGGGCCTTTATATCTCCACATTATTTTTCTTCGCGGGGATCTCGCCGTCGATTTCGGGTTGGGTTGCCGACCGAATCGGGCGGATGTCACTGATCATTATCGGATCAGCACTCGCGGCACTATCTGTGGTCGCGCTTCCTCATTTACGCGCCGGAATTCCGCTTGGGATCGGGTGCGCCTTCGTCGGAGGCTTGCTTTGGGCCTTACGGCCCGTGATCTTTGCCGCCGCGATGGAAATGGTTCCGCCGGAGTTATCGGGCACCACGGTAGGGTTGCTTTACAGCGGCAATATGGGGCTTTCGTTTTTGGCACCGCTCACAGCCGGCTTAGTCGCCGATGCCTATGGTTTACCCACGACCCTGACCTTTATTGGTATTTTTCCGCTCCTGGCCTGCGTCATGCCGTTATTTTTTCTACGTCGAAAACAAGCATGATTACGATGCGCATTTTGGCCTTCATGGCGAACCGCAAAGAAATAATTTCAAGGTTTGATGTCCTGCAAAAACCAATCGCTGGGTATTTCGTGACCTAGGCCTCTTTGTTGGGCACCTTTATAGGCGCAGTAGCCCATAGCGGCGAACTGTACGCCGGTGCCGACGTTGTTCAAAAAGAAAGTAATTTGCTTGTCGTTGGCGCGGCTCGGAGCCCTGCCGGCGATGAGGTCGCAAATTTCAGGATAGCGGGTCCAATTACGCGGCTTCTCGCGCCGTACTCCCGGCATGTCGTCAACAATACCGGGTGGCTGGTAGTGCTGAATGCCGCCAAAATTCGTGTGAATTGCGATCACATCGCATTTCTCCAGGGCCGTTATATCGGTCTCGAATTCTCGGATCGAGTTGTAGTGCATGCCGGCTTCAAGCAAATCGGTTGAGAAGACAGGTCGGGATGAATTCGTTGCACTACAAATCACATCGCATCCTCTTATCGCTCCTTGGACGCTGGTGACCGATTCACCGGGTATGCCGGTTTCTTGGGTCATGGCTGCGACGAATGCGTTTCGGTGTTCGGTGTTAGGACTGAATACCTTGACTTTTTTGATGGGCAGCACGGAAGTCATGAACCGGTAGTGAGTGCGTGCTTGGCCTCCCGAACCAATGAGGCCAAGAACTTCGGAATTTTTGCGCGCCATGACTTTCATAGCGAGCGCGCTGGTGACTCCGACTCGGACCTGCTGGATGAAACCATCCGGCATGATCGCCAACAGCTCGCCAGTCTCCGAGCTAAAGAGCTGGACAAGGCCGACAAACATTCCATTGGCGAGCGGGATCTTTTCCAAACGCACCGAACCGTGGAGGTTTTGCTCCTGGACGACGTCGGAGGTGACGCGCAGTGCCAGCACCCCGAGTTTGCCGACCCCACCGTCGACTGATTTAAAGCTGTACGTGGACTGTGGGAGCGAGTGCGGCAGATACGAGTGACAGGTAGGCCGGTTCACCGCGCGGCTAACGGCCTGTTCCCGATAGGAATCTTCCATGACATCGAGACATTCCTGTACTTGGAGCGCTTTCTGAACGTCACTGTTGCTGAGAATAAGCACCATGGGTTTCTCCCTTTTGACGAATATCAAGCTAGCTGATCAGTGTGGCGTTGTCCAATAATTGTCCGAGACATCGCTGGTTCTCTATCTACGATTCTTCGAGACTTCATGATGCGGAAACTGCAACTCATCAAGAGAAAAAGGGACAGACGCGACGCAGATTTTGAAATTTTCAGCGGCGATAATGTTTTTGCTCAGCTAATCGATGCGAACCATCGGCGCATAGACAGGATCGCGGCGCTGCTTAGGCGTTATGAGCCCGTAACCTTACCAAGGCTGGCTTTGCTTTGTTGGATTAGAGTTCCCCTAAGTACCAAATACGACAGTTTGCCGTATGAAAAATCCAGCAGGGCTAATAAAGTCTCTACCCTTTCTGCCGATGAAAAACTTATCAAATCAAACTTTTTACGAATGATGGCTGCTTGGTCTTTTCGGCCAATCGTTCCAAGTTACATTTAGTTTAGGGAGATCGAATGGAAGAGCGCATAGAAGTCACGGCAGCCCGTAAGTGCTCAGCCAGCGGCAGTCCGGAGCTTTTGGCCACTTCCGTGGCCGACATTATGACGACCAGATTAACTACTCTCTCTCCTCATCACACCTTTGGGGAAGCCGTCCAATTGATGGCAAATTCGCCTTTTCGACACTTCTTGGTGATCAATGCTGACAGAACCCTTGCGGGGGTCTTCTCAGACAGAGACGTGCTGCGAGCTTTGGGACGGACGCCTAACTGGCAGGCCAAAGCCGTCAGCGGTGTGATGACGCGCTACGTCGTCACGGTTAACCCCAAGACCCCTCTCTCGATTGCGGCGATGCTGATGCTGGAGCGACGGATCAACTGCCTGCCGGTTGTTGACGACGATCGAAAAGTTTGCGGTATTCTTACTTCCACAGATCTCCTGAGCGTCTATCAAAAAATGCAAGCATCATTGGAAGCGGCACAAAATGGAACGGCGAGTTTACCTTCATCATGTGATCGCCTTCCAGCAGAGACGAAAGAGCATGGCTATGAAACAAGATAGTGAAATCATTTTCGACTCGCAGTCAACGAGCGATCAGCGCGATGCAGCTCAAAAGGAGCATTGCGTCGGCGATGTAATGACGCGGGAGGTTGTCAGCTTGAGTCCCCATCATACGTTCGAGGATGCGGTCAACTTGATCTCTAACCGTCACTTCCGTCATTTCGTAGTGATGGCTAACGGACAGATCGTGGGGATAGTTTCCGATCGCGACGTCCTGCGTGGTCTAGCGCGCACCGATAACTGGCAAAAGAAGCAGGTAAGCGAGTTCATGACTCCAGAGCCGATTACAGTCAGACCCGAGTCGTCTTTGTCTGTCGCCATCGCCAAGATGCTCGATAAGAAAATCAATTGTCTCCCAGTCGTTGCCAATGATGGCACGGTTTGCGGGATACTCACTTCCACCGATCTGTTAAAAGCCTACCAGAAGGACCTGGAATCCCTCGATCTGAAGCAGCGCTGAATCCAGGGTTTTCGAGACTAGATTCAGTTATATCTCCTCAATACTTGATTCCTATTCTGGCGACGGTAGGGTAAGGCGTGCCGTCGAAGATTTGGGTAAAGGTAAAAGCGCAAGCGACGGAAGAAAGCGTCACACAACTTCCTGCCAGGGACTATCATGTCTCGGTTTGCGCGCCGCCACAAAAGGGCAAGGCCAATAAAGCCGTCATAGCTCTTCTTGCCAAATACTTTGTCGTACCAAAGTCGAAGGTCAAAATTCTCCGTGGCCACGCCGCGAAAATAAAGCTTATCCAAGTGGGCTAAAACTGGCTTCGAAAGGCGTGTCCTTGTGCGCTCCCACAGGGTTCCGAACACTCGTAAATCGATTCCCTCCGTAGCGTTAACGACGGTGCTTGCGGGCGAGTTTCGGAGCGGGTTTCGCTTCTTCGGCAGT
>Ga0209465_10000800_pt1 | contig 14339 bp, 13 predicted proteins | sample PanSoiPlot1MoBio_FD_188321 | JGI IMG/M metagenome (GOLD analysis project Ga0209465, IMG submission 188321) | Tropical forest soil microbial communities from Panama analyzed to predict greenhouse gas emissions - Panama Soil Plot 1 MoBio (SPAdes)... | ecosystem: Environmental > Terrestrial > Soil...
GCGGAAAGGGATAGTGCAGCACATAGCGCCAAATCATCGGCGGCACGACCTTGCTGCGATAGAGCCGATAGCGATAGGTTTTCGCCCGCGCCGACCAGCGCGCATTGAAGTCAGGCCCGGTTTCTTCGACCGCTACGATTCGAATCGCTGGAGGCAGCAGCGCATTGAGCGCCCGCTGCAGATCGCCGGTTGAGAGCGCGGTGTGAGTGCGAAAACTCGCAACCTGTCCGAGCGCGTGCACACCCGCATCCGTGCGACCTGCTCCGTGGATTGCAATGTTTTCTTGAGTCAACCGCCTGAGGATTCCGACGATTTCACCCTGAATGGTGGGCTTGCCTGATTGAATCTGCCAGCCGTGGAAATCCGTTCCGTCGTAGGCAATCGTAAGCTTGAGGTAGCGCATGCGCCAGAGTGGTCAGTATCTCACGGCGCGGAGCGCACAAAGCGGCTGCCCGGCTTCACAGCCGCCGAGCCTTCACGGCACAGCGGGCATTCCTCAGGTTCATAGCTCGCTATCGGAAGATTCAGCAGAGCTTGCGACTCGACGGGAAAGTCAATGCTGCCGCCACTGCGATCGATTAGCGCCCCCACCGCTACGACCCGACCCCCAGCTTCCTGCACCACGCGAATGGCCTCCTGGGTCGAACCGCCAGTCGTCCAGACGTCTTCCACTACCAGGACGTGCTGGTCGGTCTGCAGCGAAAAACCGCGCCGCATGCACATTGTCCCGCTGGCGTCGCGCTCCACGAAGAGCGCCGGCACGCCTCCGCCCGGAACGGCCGGCGCGCCGGGTTGCGGAAGAGCTCGTGCCACTTCCTGTCCGATAATTACGCCGCCCAGCGCGGGCGACACTACCGCTTCAATCACGGCATCGGAAAACAGACTCGCCAGCGCGTGCCCCAATTTCTCAGCAAATCTCGGATATTGCAGCACCAGCGCGCATTGCACGTAGGTCGAGCTGTGCAGCCCGCTCGAGAGCTCAAAGTGGCCGTGGCGAATCGCGCCAGCGGCCTCAAAAATCTTCACGTATTCGTCTGTCGCACTCATGCTTGGGCTAACCGTTGAATTCCTCTAAACGTCGAAATGTCAGGAGCTTAGTGGCTGCCGTGTTGCGTTGTCAAGGAATGCATCCGCTGTTAAACTTTCTGACTTCGCTACCGGTATGGCCGACCCGTTCCGGCTCCCGGCGGGACGCCTTCTCCTGCCGGTTTCTGATGAAACAAAAACGAAGCTGCAAGCGTTTAGATAGTGAAGACATTCAGAATCAGCATTTTAAGTCCCGCGGGACATCTACTTGAGGGGATAAGCACAACATGATGAAGCAGCTTGTACGACCGCTGACCGCGATCACGCTGGCCCTGTTGCTGGCCTCCGGCGCGCCCACGCCGTCTTTCGCGCAAAGCGCCTCGCAGAATCCGACCACGCCCGCACAAACCACGGTCGGCACCGGCGCGACACCGCCCATCTCGCTCGGCATGTCGAAATACAACTACTCGCGCGCTCCAAAGGCGTTCCCGAATCTCATCGCTCCGTACAACCCGGTGTCCATTCCCAGTCCGTCTTTGACGAATTCTCCACGCATTGAGCAGCTGATTCACGACGGCAAGCTGGAGCTGAGCCTTCAGGACGCGATCGAACTGGCACTAGAAAACAATCTAGATATCGTTGTCGCACGTTATAACGTGTGGTTCGCAGATACTGACCTGCTGCGCACGGCGGGAGGCGGCGTAGGACGCGGAACCGCCGGCGCCAGTTTTCCGTTTTCACAGGCCAATATTCCCTTTCTCAGCTTCGATCCGCAACTGGTCGGGAACTACTCGGTTGATTCACGGGTGGTGCCAGTGAACAACCCTTTTATCTCGGGGACGGGAATCAGGTCCATCAGCTCGCTGCCGATTCACACCTCGACTTTCAATACGCAATATTCGCAAGGGTTCAGCCCCGGCACCACAATGTTTGTTACCTGGGATAACACCAGGAGTTCTTCTGAATCCCCAGCGTTGCTGTTCAACCCGTCTGTGCAATCCTCGATCAACATCGGCTTCCAACAGCAATTGCTCAATGGATTCGGCCCCAGCATTAACAAGCGGCAGATATACATCGCGAAGAATAACCGCAAAATCGCCGACCTGGCCTTCGCGCAACAGACCATCACAACGATCACCAACACCATCACGTCTTACTGGGAACTGGTGTACGCACGCGAAAACGTCAACGTGCAGCAGCAGGCGGTCACCGTCTCCGAGAAGCTCTACAACGACAACAAAAAGCAACTTGAAATTGGCACGATGGCGCCGCTCGATGTGACACGCGCCGAATCGGAATTAGCCACAAATCGTCAGAATCTGATCGTTGCGCAAACCGCGCAGCTGCAACAACAGCAGGCCCTTAAGAATTTCATCGCCAAAGACCCGCTGAATCCGACAATCGCGCGCGTCGAACTGGTACCTACAGATCATCCCAACACTCCGCTTGGCGTGGAACCAGCATCTCTCGAAGAAGCGGTCGCGGAAGCATTTCAGAAGCGTCCGGACCTGCAAGAACAGCTTTACAACCTTCAGAACGCCAACATCGAAGTCAAGGCCATGCGAAGTGCCCTCCTGCCAATTGCCACGCTGCAGGCGCAGTACGGGTCAACCGGACTATCAGGAAATTCTGTGGTCACCGCTTCCCCCACCACGGTGGCCGGCGCGCCGATCGTGGATGCCAACGGCAACGTAATTCCCGGTCTCTTTGTCCCTTCGTCGGTAACTCCCACCGTTGGGACCGATCAGCGAGGGTTCCCGGATGCCATGAGCCAGGTGTTCCACAATAATTTTCCGAGCTATACGGTCGCTCTGAACGTGACGGTGCCGATCCGCAACCGCGTGGCGCAGGCCGACTACCAGCGTGCGACTCTCGAGCAGCGCCAGTTGCAGGCCTCCATCCAGCAGCTCAAGAACAGCGCCATTCTCGATGTGAACACTTACTACGTTGCGTTGGTGCAGGACCGAGCGCGAGTCGAAGCGGCCAGCAAGGCCCGCGATTTACAGCAACAGACGTTCGATGCTGAGAACAAGAAATATCAGCTCGGCGCATCCACGGTGTACAACGTCATCCTCACGCAACGCGACTTGATCACCGCACGGGGCACTGAACTCCGCGCACTTGCCGATCTAGCCGAAGCCAAAGCCAACTTCGAACGCGCTCTTGGCCGCACGTTGGATGTCAACCGCGTTACCATTGCCAATAACAACGGAGGTGCCTCGTTTGACAAGGACACCCTGATCCCAGGCACCCTCAATGGCCAGGTAGTAGGCACCGACAAACTCTTCAAGAAGCTTGACGCAGAGAGCGCCACCAGCACCGGTGCGGCCGCAGCCGGACAAAAGTAATCCTGATCCAGTTTTTGTTCTTCGCCGAATCGGTTTATGACCAGGGCCGGCAGCGATTTCGACCCTGCTCTTGTTTTAACTTCGGCCGAGAGACCTGCCCGGCGCGGTACTTACCATGACGATGAACGAATTGACGCGACTCGCCGTCGCGACCTAAGATTGGTGGAACTAAATCCTTCTTGTCCCCCCTCATGATGCGTGGAGATTTCCGTGCCTTTGCCAGAAAACCTTTCGCTCGTGTCGAAACGGCAAAAGCGGGTACGGCATGCGATCTTCGCCATGATTGTCATGACCGTGTTCCTGATTGCCTGCTGGCTGCTTATTTAGGGACACGCCGATCCTCTATCGGCCAAGGTTGCTCGGGCGTTCGCTTTCATCTAGCATAAGAAAGAAATTGTTATTGGATCGGCCTTTTCGGCGAATGCCGCGCAACGGATTGACGCGGCCCAAGCATGAGCGACCACAGGAACACCAAAATACCAGCCAAGGTTGTGCCGCAGGCGCCAGACCGGAAACCCTCTCCGGAAGCGCGGGCTTGGGAAGTTAGGACGCTTGGCCCCGCTTTGGTTAACAGCCCCGAACGTCAAAAAGAGTTCACGACCATTTCCGGTCACCCGATTCGCCTCCTCTATACCGAAGCCGACCTCGCCAACTGGGATGCAAAATCACAACTCGCCCATCCCGGCGAGCCGCCATACACGCGCGGCATCCACGCCACCATGCACCGCGGCCGGCTCTGGACCATGCGCCAGTTCGCCGGTTTTGGCACGGCCGAAGACACCAATGAACGCTTCCGTTATCTGTTGACGCACGGTCAAACCGGCCTCTCCACCGCGTTCGACCTCCCTACTCTGATGGGCTACGACTCCGACCATCCGCTGTCCGAAGGTGAAGTGGGCAAATGCGGCGTGGCGATCAGTTCGCTTGCCGACATGGAAGTTCTCTTTGACCAGATCCCGCTTAGCGAAGTTACCACTTCCATGACCATCAATTCGCCCGCACCCGTCATCTGGGCCATGTACCTGGCCGTGGCCGAAAAACAGGGCGCTGAGTGGAAAAAAATCTCCGGCACATTGCAGAACGACATCCTTAAGGAATACATCGCGCAAAAGGAATACATCTATCCGCCCGAACCCTCGATGCGCCTTGTAGTGGATACGTTCGAATTCGCCGTTAAGCACACGCCCAAGTTCAATCCCATTTCCATCAGCGGATATCACATCCGCGAGGCCGGCTCGACGGCCATTCAGGAACTCGCTTTCACTTTGCGCGACGGCATGGAGTACATCGAATGGGCGCTGCGTCGCGGTTTGCAGATTGACGACTTCGCTCCACAGCTTTCATTCTTCTTCAACGCGCACAGCGACTTCTTTGAAGAAATCGCCAAATACCGCGCAGCTCGCCGCATCTGGTACAAGGCTATGACAGAGCGCTATGGCGCAAAGAATCCGCGCTCGTGCGCGCTGCGTTTCCATACCCAAACGGCGGGCTGCTCACTTACCGCGCAGCAACCCTTCAACAACGTCGTTCGAACGGCATTACAGGCGCTCTCCGCGGTTCTTGGCGGCACGCAATCGCTGCACACAAATTCGCTCGACGAAGCTTGGGCCCTGCCCACCGAATTCGCCGCCACCATTGCGCTGCGCACGCAACAAATCATCGCGCACGAAACAGGGGTGACGAACACCGTCGACCCGCTCGCCGGCTCTTACTTCGTTGAGTCGCTCACCAACGAAGTCGAAGCCGGCGCGTGGGATTACATTAAAAAAATCGACGCCATGGGCGGCATGGTCACTGCCATCGAACGCAGTTACCCGCAACGCGAAATCGCCGAAGCCTCTTACCGGTACCAGCAGTCGCTCGACAAAAAAGAAAAGATCATGGTCGGTGTGAACGACTTCATCTCCGAGGAAAAGCCGCTGGAAATTTTGCAAATCGACGAAACGGTTGCTCACCGCCAAGCTGCTCGTCTCAAGAAGCTTCGCGCCGAGCGTTCGCAATCAGAGGTCGACCGCACGCTGGTCGCCCTGAAAAGGGCCGCCGAGTCCTACCACAAATCCACGCCCTCGCCTTCTTCCTCCAAGGAAGGCTTGAGCCATCAGAATCTCATGCCCCACATCTATGACGCGGTCAAATCCTACGCGACCCTCGGCGAGATCTGCGACGCCATGCGCGTCGTCTTCGGCACCTACGAAGAAACCGCCGTCACCTAAGGCTGATAAAGTTCCAGCACGAAGTTGGAGTTGCAAAAGGACGCAGCGGAATGCCCGAAAAGAAAATTCGCGTGCTCATCGCCAAGCCCGGCCTCGATGGCCACGACCGTGGTGCGAAAGTCATTGCCCGCGCACTGCGCGACGCCGGCATGGAAGTCATCTACACCGGTCTACGCCAAACTCCCGAGATGATTGCCTCAGCCGCTGTCCAGGAAGACGTTAATGTCATCGGACTCTCCATTCTGTCTGGTGCGCACAACACCATCTGCCCGCAAATTATGAAGCTGCTGCATGAAAAAGGTATGGATGACGTTACGGTCCTCGTTGGCGGCATCATCCCGGAAGCCGACATTCCCGCTCTCAAGCAAGCCGGTATTGCCGAAATTTTTCTTCCCGGCACTTCCACCCAGTCTATCGTCGACTTCATTCAGAAAAAGCATGCCGCCTGAGGCTTACTTTTCAAACTTCACCCGCGTGTACAACACCTGAAATCCTCTTCGTACCACGTTGCGCTGCGAACTGCTTCCCGGTTGCGCCAGGCACACCGCAATATCACACCCAACTTCGCGGCCGCGCTCGATTCTCGCGCGCAGCAACTCGGTCTGCACTCCGCAATTGCGAAATTCCGGCAGCGTGCCCGCGCCAAACAGCCCAGCCAGGCCATCGCGCAGAATCAGCGTCCCACCGCCTGCAGGCCGCCTATCGATTTCGGCAAGGTAGCATTCCACGCCTTCCGCCAATGCAAACGCCTTCATGACTTCGAGCAGCTCTGCGGCAGGCGCTTGCCCCTCGGCGAATCCGGTTGCGACCGTGCGCGTCCACAAATCGATCTCCGCTGCAGGCACACGGCGCACCTCGATTGTCTTCGCGCCTGCCCGCTGTTTCGGTTCCGGATCTTCAATACTTTGTGCCATTACATTCGTGAATTCCGTCACGCGATATCCAACTGCGCCGAAATGTTCGAATAAGCTCGGATGCGCCAGGGGACAAGCTTCGACCCGCACCGGCTCATTCCTTTCGCGGTAAAAGGATTCGAGCTTAATGAACTCCTGGTTCGAAACCGGCTGGCCATCCACACCTAACCCAATCGCCTGTGTCACAGGCGACCCTGGCCCGGCGTACGCCGCCCAGCCTCCCGCAATCCGTTCCACGCAAGCCCCCGTTTCTGGACGCAACGTCCCGAGCGAAACCGCCGCTGCCGCGCCCGCTTGCGCCTCGGCGGACTCAATGCGCCGCGCCAAATCTAAATTCAATAAGATCGGTTCCATGCAGCGCAAAGTTTACAACAGCGCCCGCTTTCTCTCGTTCTTGCACTTCTCGACCTTTCTGCCGCTGTGCCTCTCTTGGGATTTTCTGCTTTCTTGTATACTCAACAAAGTCTTTGACGAGGGAGCTGCGTGCCTGCTTCGACTCTGAAATCCTCCATCAATCGCAACTCTCCCGACTTCCAGAAGAATTCCCGCCGAGTGATCGATCTTCTTACCCAAATCAAGAATCAGGATGAAATCATCCGCCAGGGCGGAGGCCTTAAGGCCATCGAGGCCCAGCACAAAAAAGGCCGCCTCGCCGCCCGCGAACGTATCGCCAAACTTATTGATCCGGGCTCCTATTTTTTCGAGCTCGGCGCCTTTGCGGCTTTCGAAATGTATGAAGAATGGGGTGGCGCTCCTTCCGCCGGCACCATCACCGGACTCGCCCGCGTTTGTGGCCGGCTGTTCATGATCATCGCCAACGATGCCACGGTGAAGGCTGGCGCTTTCTTTCCAATGACTGCGAAAAAGGTCATTCGGGCACAAAACATCGCCATCGAAAACCGCATTCCTACCATCTACCTTGTCGATTCCGCGGGCGTTTTCCTGCCTTTGCAAGAAGACGTCTTTCCCGATACCGACGACTTCGGCCGGGTTTTTCGCAACAACGCGGTCATGTCCGCCATGGGAATCTCCCAGATCACAGCGATCATGGGCATGTGCGTCGCCGGCGGTGCCTATCTGCCCGTTATGTGCGATCACATCCTTATGACCGAAGGCTCAGGGCTCTTCCTCGCCGGTCCCGCGCTGGTGCAAGCCGCCATTGGACAAAAATCGTCCGCCGAAGAACTCGGCGGCGCAAAAATGCACGCCAAGATCAGCGGCACTGTTGACTTCCGCGAGCCGGATGACGATTCCTGCCTCGCCCGAATCCGCGCGCTCGTGGACAAAATCGGCTCGCCTAACCCGCCTGTTTTCAGCCACGTCGCGCCGCGTGATCCGCTCTACCCGGCGGAAGAAATCTACGGAATCTTCTCCAGCGATGCTGCGAAGCAATACGACATGCGCGAAATCATCGCCCGCATCGTGGACGGCAGCGAATTCGACGAATACCGCTCTGAGTACGGCGAAACGCTGCTCTGTGGCTATGCCCGCATCGGCGGCTGGTCGGTTGGCATCGTCGCCAACCAGAAAAAACACGTTCAGACCACCGCGCCCCACTCCGACCAAAAACGCATCGAATTCGGCGGCGTCATCTATACCGAATCTGCCGAAAAGGCGGCACGTTTCATCCTCGACTGCAATCAAAACCGGATCCCGCTGGTTTTTCTTCACGATGTGAACGGCTTCATGGTCGGCAAAGACGCCGAGTGGTCCGGTATCATCCGCGCCGGGGCGAAAATGGTCAACGCGGTGTCCAATAGTGTCGTGCCCAAAATTTCCGTGATTTGCGGTGGCAGCTTCGGCGCGGGCCATTACGCGATGTGCGGCAAAGCTTACGACCCGCGCTTGATTTTTGCCTGGCCCACGGCACGGTACGCCGTGATGAGCGGCGAATCCGCTGCTGGCACGCTGGTCGAGATCAAACTCAAGCAACTCGAACGCGAAGGTAAGAAGGTGGACGAAAAAATCAAAAAGCAGCTCTACGAATCAACCCGCGCCACCTACGATCATCAAGCCGATCCGCGCTACGCCGCAGCGCGCCTCTGGTTGGATGCAATCATCGACCCGGCCAAGACTCGCGACAGCATCATCTGGGCCCTCGAAGCCGCTTCGCTTAATACGCAGATCGCGGAATTCAAAACCGGAGTCTTGCAAACGTGACGACTCCTCCGCTGCAACGTGTTTGCTTATTCGCCGCGAAATCGAAAGAGAATCCCTTCGTGTAGAGAACAGATGCAAGATACAACGACGGTCATCGAATGTCCGCGTGACGCTTGGCAAGGGCTTCCGGAAATCATCCCTGCTGAGTACAAAGCGGCATATCTCCGCGCACTCACCCTCGCCGGCTTCCGCCACATTGACGCAGTCAGCTTCGTCTCTCCCAAACACGTCAAACAAATGGCCGACAGCGAAGAGGTGATGCAGAAATTTGTCGCTTCGCTGCCAGCAAATATCGAAGCCCCTGAAATCATCGGCATCGTCGTCAACGAAAAAGGACTCGAACGCGCGCTCGCCACTCCGGGCGTGAGTACAATCGGCTACCCCTATTCGATCTCGGCCTATTTCCGCCGCGCCAACGCCAACATGACCCGCGCCGAATCGCGCACCCTCGTAGAAACGCTAAACAAAGAGACCAGAGCCGCAGGCCGAGGTCTGGTTATCTACATTTCCATGGCCTTTGGCAATCCCTACGACGAACCCTGGGGCCCCGAGATCGTCGAAGAAACCCTTGAATGGCTCAAGGACATCCGCGTAAAAACTGTCTCTCTCGCCGACACTGCAGGTAATGCCACTCCCGCTCTCGTAGCCGAGGTTTTTCAGCGTGCCAACTCCTGCGTAGCTGGCATCGAATTAGGAGTGCATCTCCACAGCCGCCCTGAAAATGCCGAAGACAAAATCGTTGCTGCCCACAACGCGGGCTGTCGCCGCTTCGATGGCGCGCTCACCGGCCTCGGCGGCTGTCCCTTCGCCGGTGACGAACTGGTCGGCAACATCCGTACCGAAGACATCCTCGCAGCCGTCAAGAAAGCTGGCGGTGACCCCGGCATTGACGAATCCAGGCTAGGCAAAGTACTTGCCATGACCAACGAAATTCGCGCCAAGTACGCCCGTGCCCCGATTGCAAGTTAGCCCGCTTGCGGTGTAAACATTCCGAACGGAGGCACTACGATGTTCTCGACTCTTCTTCTGGAGTACGGCAGCGAACGCGCCACCGTCACGCTCAACCGCCCTGACAAGCGCAACGCCATCACCCCGACCATGATTGCGGAGCTGCAGACCGCGCTCGACGACATCGAAAAAAAGAAAGTCCGCGTCGTAATCATGACTGGCGCCGGCCCCGCCTTTTGCGCCGGTATGGATCTGGACATGCTTCAAGCGATAGCCAAGCAATCGCCACAGGAAAATCAGGAAGACTCCCGCCGCATGGCCAAGCTTTTTCGCCGTATCTGGAGCTTTCCTCGCCCGCTCATCGCCGCAGTGAACGGACACGCGCTCGCCGGCGGCTGCGGCATAGCCACGCTTTGTGATTTCACGCTGGCCGTGCCAGAAGCCTGCTTCGGCTACACCGAAGTGCGCATCGGTTTTCTTCCGGCCATCGTTTCGGTGTTCCTCACGCGGCAGATCGGGGACAAACGTGCGCGCGATCTCCTTCTTACAGGTCGCAAAGTTTCCGCCAAAGAAGCGCAGCAACTCGGTCTCGTCAGTGAAATCGTCGAACCGGAGAACCTCCTGTCGCGCGCCAGCGAACTGGCCGATTACCTCGTCGAAGTCAGTCCCGGCAGCCTAAGCCGCGCCAAGCGATTGCTGGTCTCCGCCGAACAAACCGGTGTGGATGCCGACCTCGAACGGGCCGTCCTGGAAAATGCTCGCATCCGCTGTACTCCCGACTTCAAAGAAGGCATCGCCTCCTTTCTCGAAAAGCGCAAACCCGTCTGGAAAGACGAGTAGCGTTTGCATGCGACAATGAAAGAAAGTTGTAAGCGCGGTCTTCAGAGCACGGGATTTTCGCTACCGAGGAAGCATGGAATTTCACGACGCCACCATCCGAGTGCGCTATGCCGAAACCGATCAAATGGGGGTCGTCTACCATTCGAACTATCTCATCTGGTTCGAAATCGGGCGCGTCGAGCTCATGCGCGCCCTGGGCTTCGAATACAGGCTCATGGAGTCCGAAGACGACTGCTACATCGTGGTCGCCGAAGCGAGCTGCCGCTATCTACATCCCGCCCGTTATGACGAGCTGGTCCGGGTACGCACGCGCATCTCGCAGGCCGGGAATCGCGTCGTGAAATATTTCTACGAACTTCTGCGCGATTCAGATGGGACTCTCCTCGCGACAGGTGCCACCACTCACGTCATCTGCGGCCGCGACGGCAAACCCAAGTCACTGCCGGAAAAATACCGCAAAAAATTCCGCCTGCTGGCGGATAAGACCGAGAAAAGCGTCGAAGCAAGCAAATAGAAAACGGAAGCGCACACCGCCGGTAAACAGAAGACGTGCTGCTTTTTTTCATCGCTTCGCTACTACGTGTCTTCTCGCGTTTCTTCATCTTTGAATTCTCTGTGTTAATCTTTTATCCCGCATGAGCATCCAACTCACGGGTAACGACCTTACTTTCGATCAGCTCCACCGCATCGCCTTAGACCACGAATCTGTTTCCCTTTCGCCGCTCGCCGCCGAGCGCATGCAAGCGTCCCGTGCGGTCGTAGAAAAACTCCTCTCCTCCGGCAAAACGGCCTACGGTATCAACACCGGCTTCGGCAAACTCGCTAGCGTCCGCATCTCGTCTGAACAAGTCCGTCAGCTTCAAGTCAATCTCGTCCGTTCGCACGCCTGCGGAGTCGGCGAACCGCTCTCCATACCCGAAACACGCGCCATGATGCTACTTCGTGCCAACGCGCTCGCCAAAGGACTCAGCGGCGTCCGTCCCGGTACCGTCGATACGCTCTGCGCGATGCTTAACTCCGGCATCCATCCCGTGATTCCCTCGCAAGGTTCTGTTGGAGCCTCTGGCGACCTCGCGCCTCTCGCGCATCTGGCACATGTCGTCATCGGAGAAGGCACGGCCGAACTCGGCGGTGAAGTTCTTTCCGGCGCTGAAGCTCTTCGGCGTGTAAAAATCACGCCGGTCACACTCGAAGCCAAAGAAGGCCTCTCTCTTCTGAACGGCACGCAAGGCATGCTCGCTCTCCTCACCCTCGCGCTGCGCGAAGCCGACATGCTCGCAGATACCGCCGATGTCGCGGCCGCTCTTTCGCTCGATGCCCTTCGCGGCAGCCCCGGCGCTTTCGATTCGCGCATCATGCACGCTCGCCCGTACTCCGGCGCCGGCCGCACCGCCCGCAACCTCGCTCACCTCAACGAAGGAAGCGAAATCCGCGAATCACATCGCTCCGCCGAAAAAGACACACGCGTTCAAGATGCTTACAGCCTCCGCTGCACACCGCAAGTCCACGGCGCCGTGCGCGATTCCCTCTCGCAGGCCCGCGAACTCGCGCAAGTTGAACTGAACAGCGCCACCGACAATCCTCTTGTCTTCGTAAGGGAAAGCGGCGACGGCGACATCATCAGCGGCGGCAATTTTCACGGTCAGCCTCTGGCCATGGCCGCCGATCAAGTCGCAATCGCCCTTGCAACGCTCGGTGGCATTTCCGAACGCCGCATCGAGCAAATGACCAACCCACTCACCAGCCTTCTTCCCGCATTTCTCACGCCCGAGCCCGGCCTAAACTCTGGTTTCATGATCGCGCAAGTCACGGCTGCCGCGCTCACCAGCGAAAGCAAAGCTCTGGCTGCGCCGCACTCCGTCGATTCCATCTCCACGAGCGGCAATCAGGAAGACTACGTCTCCATGGGCATGAGCGGTGCTCGCCGCCTCTCCCGCATGCTCCGGAACCTGCAAAACATTCTCGCTATCGAACTCCTATGCGCCTGCCAGGGCATAGACCTTCTCGCCCCACTCAAAACGGGCAGGCTCGCCTCGCAAGCGTACGCAGCCATTCGCGCTGCTTCGCCAAACGTAACGGAAGACCGCCCGCTCGCTTCCGACATCAATTCCGTCTCCGCCCTCATCAACTCCGCCGTTTTTGCAAGGCTTCTGCATTGATTTTTGTGGCGGTGCCGGCTGGCCTGAGCAACCTAGGCCTTCCAGCCGCTTGCTGAGCTCCTGCCCTAAAAGCTGACTCGATCTTGTGCTATCGTGCTCTACAAACGGGAGAACGACATGCCAGCCACCAATGCAGCGAGCACCACCAGGGGATTCCGTGTCCAGCAAACCGAAGCAGAAGACTGTTTGGTGCTGGAATGTTTCGGCAGGCTAATCAGCGAAAACGTCCCCGCCTTGAAGCAAGCCATGCTTGAAGCTTGCAACAGCAAGCGCCGCATCGTAGTCGACTTGAAAGAAGTCCCGATGATGGACAGCTCCGGCCTCGGTGCTATCGTCACCCTTCACGTTTCCGCGCGCACCCGCGGCTGTAAGCTTGAAGTGGTGAACGCCAGCAAGCAGATCCGCGATCTTTTCAGCATGACCAACGTGCTATCGCTATTCGAAGCCGCCGGCCGTTGCGGCGGGCGCAGGCAAGATTAAACAGAGGGCGAGGACCATGATGATCCGAAGCCATCTCAGACTCGCCGGCGCTGCCAGTCGGAGGATAAGCTCATCGGCACCCCACGCGCGACCGGCTCGGCTGCCAAGCAGGACGATCATCGATGTCACCAGCATGACGTGGAATCCCTGTTGGCCGAAGCTCATCCATTGAGTAGCCAGACCGTAGTTGACGGTAAGAAAGAGCCCAACCAGCGCGGTCAGTCCCACGCAGAAACCCAAAATCAGACCGATGCCGACCGCGACTTCGCCGTAGGTTTGAAACTTTGCGAACAGCGCGGCGTTCGGCAGAACGATGTTCTCAAGAAAATCCTTGTACCATCCGACTGGATTGCCAGCTGCAAACTCCGCCACGCGCTTAGGCTGAAAACCAATAAAGCGCTGCGAGACGGCAGGCAATGGAATGCCCCAGACCGAAGCGATCGTGAGCTTGGTCCAGACTGCCTTCAAAAACCACGCGCCCACGACGATCCGTAGAAGCGCGATCCAACCCTGCGTGCCAAGCATGCGCATTTCTCCTTGCCGAAAGATGTAACTTCTTTTCACCACGAGGCGCGCACGAAGGTCACGAAGGTTTCGGAAAGTAGTTATCTTAAACATCGTGCTCTCTCTGTCCTTCGTGGTGAATCATTACTGCGTACTCTGCGTCTTTGCCGCGAGGTATTCCGAGTTGCCTCAAGTAGGCTGTCATGGTTTTTCCCCCGCGATGACATAAGCCCATAACGCATCGATTTCATCAGGCTGGAACAGATCGCCCCAAGGCGGCATGGTGTTTTTGCCTTTTGTCACCGAGTTTATGAAGCGGCTCTTCTGATCGCGCGGGAATTTGCGCAGGTCGAATGCCGCATTCGGGTCGGCCATGTGGGCGCCGTGGCAGGGCGAGCAGTTTTGCGCAAAAATCCCGGCGCCCTTTTTGATCTGCTCCGGCGAAAATTCCTGCCCCGCCGAGCTCTGTGCCGCGGCTGCACAGGCGAGCGCAAATGTGAAAGCCATGATTTTCTTCACCGTCAAGCCATCGAAGCGCAAGGTCACTGCGGCATCAGCGCAAACGTCCACACCGAGCCGCCTTGCGGCACGATGTCCTTCAGCCGTTCGCGCTGTTGGTTCCAGTAAAGTCCGCCAATGCCAGAAAGCACGGTGACGTATTGCCGGCCCTTATGCGTGAAAGTGACCGGCATAGCATTGATGCCCGAACCGGTCTGGAATTGCCACAACTGCTTGCCGTTGTCGATA
>Ga0209465_10000801_pt1 | contig 14331 bp, 16 predicted proteins | sample PanSoiPlot1MoBio_FD_188321 | JGI IMG/M metagenome (GOLD analysis project Ga0209465, IMG submission 188321) | Tropical forest soil microbial communities from Panama analyzed to predict greenhouse gas emissions - Panama Soil Plot 1 MoBio (SPAdes)... | ecosystem: Environmental > Terrestrial > Soil...
CCTGCGGCGCCCGCTGGCGCACAAGCTGGACGCCCTGGACCAGACGCTCACGCAGGTACGCGAATCAGGCGCCCGCTTCGTCACGCTCGCGGATGCGGCGACCGCGGTTGGCCCCTCACCCTAGCCCTCTCCCCGCTTCGCGGGGCGAGGGGACCAGATCTGAATCTCCCTCTCCCGCTTGCGGGAGAGGGTGGGGGTGAGGGCAAGCCGCTCTCGGGCGACGTCCGCGAGCCCCCTTCCGCCGGCGCGATCGCGGGCATACGCTGGCGCCATGCCGCTCTCGCCGCTCGCCGGAAAGCCCGCCCCGTCCGATGTCCTGATCGACGTCGACCGCCTGGTCGCCGCGTATCACGACCGCCGTCCCGATCCAGCCAACCCGCGCGAGCGCGTCGCCTTCGGCACCAGCGGCCACCGCGGCGCCGCCGAGGACAGCGCCTTCAACGAGGCGCACATCCTGGCGATCACGCAGGCGATCTGCGAGCACCGCACACGCGCCGGCATCACCGGGCCGCTGTTCCTCGGGGCAGACACGCACGCCGCGTCGGCGCCCGCGCTGCGGACCGCGATGGAAGTGCTGGCCGCCAACAGCGTCGAGACGCGCGTCCAGGCCGACGGCCAGTACACGCCGACCCCGGCCCTGTCGCGCGCGATCATCGGGTTCAACACCGCGCATGCAGGCGCAGGCCGTCTCGCCGACGGCATCATCATCACCCCGTCGCACAACCCGCCCCGCGACGGCGGCTTCAAGTACAACCCACCGCACGGCGGCCCCGCGGACAGCGACGTCACCGACGCGGTCCAGGCGCGCGCCAACCAGCTGCTCGCCGAACCCGCCGGAATCCGGCGCGTCCCGTACGCGACCGCGCGCGCCGCGCCCACCGTCAGCGTGTTCGACTTCCTCACCCCTTACGTCGAGGATCTGCCCAAGGTCGTCGACGTCGACGCGATCGCGCGCGCCCGCGTCAAGCTGGGCGCCGATCCGATGGGCGGCGCCAGCGTGCAGTACTGGTCGCGGATCGCCGAGCGCTTCGGCCTGCAGCTGGAGGTCGTCAACAAGACCGTCGACCCGCGGTTCGCGTTCATGCCGCTGGACCACGACGGCAAGATCCGGATGGACTGCTCCAGCCCGTACGCGATGGCGGGGCTGCTGGCGCTGAAAGACCGCTTCGCCGTCGCGTTCGGCAACGACACCGACGCCGATCGCCACGGCATCGTCACGCCGTCCGGCCTGATGAATCCCAACCACTACCTCGCGGTCGCGATCGACTATCTCTACGCGCACCGCGACGGCTGGCCGGCGCGCGCCGCCGTCGGCAAGACGCTGGTGTCGAGCACGCTCATCGATCGCGTCGCGCGCGCCCTCGGCCGCGAGCTGCGCGAGGTCCCCGTCGGCTTCAAGTGGTTCGTGCCCGGTCTGGTCGACGGCAGCCTCGGCTTCGGCGGCGAGGAGAGCGCCGGCGCCAGCTTCCTCTGCCGCGACGGCACCACCTGGACCACCGACAAGGACGGCATCATCCTGGACCTGCTCGCCGCCGAGATCACGGCCGTGACCGGCAAGGACCCCGGCGTGCACTACGAACGCCTGCGCGAAAAATTCGGCACGTCGTACTACACGCGCGTCGACGCCCCCGCCACGCCCGCCGAGAAGACCGCCCTCGGCAAGCTGTCACCGGAAGCGGTGACCGCGACGACGATGGCCGGCGATCCGATCGTCGCAAAGCTGACCAAGGCCCCCGGCAACGGCGCCTCGATCGGCGGCCTCAAGGTCGCGAGCGCCAACGGCTGGTTCGCCGCCCGCCCCTCCGGCACCGAAAACGTCTACAAGATCTACGCCGAGAGCATGGTCAGCGCCGACCACCTGACGTCGATCCTAGGCGAGGCGCGCGAGATCGTGGCGCGCGCGCTGGGGGCGTAGGCTCAAAGCCGCTTCGGCGAGAACACCGACGGCCGACCGTCGACGAAGAGAAGGTCGCGCGCGTGGCGTTCGAGAAGCGCGTTCGACCGGGCCAGGAACGCCGCGATGTCGTCGGCAACGAAGTACATCGCGTCGGGATCGTGCTGATACGCGATCACCTGCCCCGATTGGCCGGCGACGCCGGGATCGGTGTCGAAGTAGACCGTCGTCCCCCACCCGTTGAACTCGGCGAACGGAAACCACTTCGCGTGCACGAACTTGTCCGGGCGGATGCGCGGATCTCGGCCGGCCTCGCCCGGGCCGAATTGTGCGTCGATGTCCGCGCCGTAGGGCCGCCACTCGGACCACCAACGAAGGCATTCGTCCAGTGACGCCAGACTGCAAGGTGTGACCTCGTCGGTTTCGACTGCAAAGCACGTCTTGCCGAAGGACCCGTTTGCTGCCCCGAACAACTCGCCCAGCGCATTGTCGAACGGCAAGCCCGTCAGTCGCTCAGCTCGCGCAAGCTCGTCCGGTGTCACCCCGGGGCCGAATTCGAGCGCGAAGCCATGCTGCTTCAGGATCTGCGTCGCCCGTTCCAGCTCTCGCGCGAGGCCGGCCACCGCAGGCTCGCCCGTGTAGTCCTCGTGGTCGGGCTTCATGCAGCGTTCGATCCAGTCCTGCATCGAATCGAAGAACATCGTGCCGGGCCAGCGCGGATCGGGTTCGGGCCCATTCGAGTACGTCAGGTGGACGACGGCGACTACCCGCGGTTCGTCGACGCTGACGAAGAGCACGTCGTCACACCCTTGCCGCCTCGCGACGGCTCGCATGTCTCGGCCCCGCAAGCGATGGCCCGGCCCCAACTCCGCCGCGAGCTCTCTTTGAAGCTGGTGAGCTTCCGACGTAACTTCGAACCACGGCGCCAGGAACTCCATAGGTCCTTCGTCCGCCGTCACGACGGGTCAGCGGGCCTCCGGCAACTCCGGGCACTCCGGTGGAAGGACCTGAGGATCGACCTTGGCGGACTGCAGCTCCCGCCGGTTGCGCAGGTCGTACTCGACCAGCCAGATTGGGATGTCCTTCAAGTTCGTCACGAAGATCGGGCTGCCGCCCGACCTCACATAAAGTCGGCAACTGCCAGCGTCGAGGCGCACGTCGATGGGATTGCTCTTCTCGCCAAAAGCCGAGACTGAGTGCCAAGCTTTGTCTGGCGGATATTCGACTCCGACGAAGCCAGTCGATTGCACGGCCCCAATCACGCGAGCCGTGCAGCCACCAGGGCCGTGGATGACCTGATCCCATTCAGAATCGTGGCCGGAAAGCGGTGCCCCACGCCGAGCCGGGACGCATGCCGCTCGCGCATACTGATCGATCAGCGCGCCGCTCCTCATGGGCGCGGACGCACATCCCACGACCACGGCCATTCCAATGAGTGACGATCGGCGCATGTCAGGCGGCGCCTCGTCGCTTGCGAATTCGTTGGATATTCGCGCTCGCTGCCACGGCTATCACCATCCCAAGCTCGAACGTCTTCTCATGCCACGCAAGATAGCGAAAGACCGGCTCGCTGACTTGCACGTAGCGCAGGTCCTCGCGAGGTGACTTCCGGCGCAGAAAGAAGTGGCCGTTTTCAATCTTCCCGCTCGACGCGCTTCCACCGTACCCAATCTCGACGACGAGGCCCGCAAGACTCAGGACGCCCAGAGCCAAGAAAACGTAGCTGATCACGAGCGCTGCCTTGCTGTTCATTGGTCCGGCTAACGCCTAATAGGCTGCGAGGATAACGCAATGACGGCTGGCGGGCTCAGCGGCCGGTGATCGCGTTGCGGGCGAGCTCGTCGCAGCGTTCGTTTTCGGGGACGCCGGCGTGACCGGAGACTTTGACGAACTCGACGTCGGGCAGCGTGGTCAGGCGGCGGCGCAGGCGGGCGATCAGCTCCTGGTTCGCCTTCGCCTTCCAGCCCTTCGACAGGACGCCGATCGAATAGGCTGAATCGGTGTAGATGCGGATCCGGCGCGAGCCGGCGTCGCGACCGGCCAGATCCAGCGCGCGCTCGATGGCGGTCAGCTCGGCGATGTTGTTGGTGCCGACGCCGAGGTACTCGCCCAGCTCCCGCCGCTGGCTGCCGTCGATGGCGACGATGCCGATCCCCATCGGGCCCGGGTTGCCCGAGCAGGCGCCGTCCGTCCAGAGCTCCAGCGCGGGCGATCCGTCCGCCGCCGGCGCGTGCTTCTTCGGCCGGGCGGCCGGCGGCGGCGCCGTCCGGCTCGATTTGGCGGGCGGGCTCGTCGCGGGGGCCGGCGCGGACGCCCCGTCGTCCGGCATCAGATTTCCCGCAAAAGGACGGTAGCTCTTGGTGTCGGATTCGCGATACTTCATCTCCGCGCGCCCGCCCTCGTCCAGAGCCACGTTCCCCGCCTCGTCGGCGCGCACCCAGACCCGCTCACCTTTGAACCGCATGCGAATCCAGGACATCCGCCGCACTATTACCACACGGGCCACGCGGCTCCGCACGCTCCTGCTCCTCGCGTTCGCCGCTGTCGCCTCCTGCCGCGGCGGCTGCCAGCGCGCCGGCACCGACAGCGCGTTGACGGTGCAGGGCCGCCTGGCCCCATTTCCCGCCGCCGCGCGGATGGTGGCGGGCGTCGACGTGACGCAGCTGCGGTCCAGCCCGGCCGCCGCCAAGATTCAGAAGCTGGCGATCGAATCGCAGGCCGACCAGAGCACGCTCGCCGAGTTCACGCGCCGCACGGGCTTCGATCCGCTCAAGCAGATCACCAGCCTGACGGTCGCCTTTCCCGAGGACGCGCGCGGCAGCGGCGACTTCGGCCTCGTCCTGCGCGCCGATCACTTCGACGAGGCGCGCCTCATCGCCTACGCGCGCGACGAGCTGCAGAAGAACGGCGACGACCTGACTTCGAACAAGCACGGCCGCCTCACACTCTGGTCGGCGCGCCGCGACCCGTCCGCCGTCGGTTTCTTCGTCGACGATCGAACCTTCGCGCTCGGCGCGGGCGGGTGGGGCGCGCGCATGGCCGACCTGGCCGACAAGACCAGCCCGGGCGACAGCGCGGCGACGAACCTCGAGCTGGTCCACCTGGTCGAACGCGTCGCCGGCGCGCACGCCATCTGGGGCGCCGCCATGGTGCCCGCCGAAACCCGCCGCTCGCTCGCCGCGCAGCCCGGCCTCACCGACGCCGCCACCATCAACACGCTGTCGGCGACGATCGACTTCGGCAAGGGCCTGGACGCCGCGCTGATCGCCGACGTGGCGACGGCCGACGGCGCCCGCTCGCTGGCGACCAAGGTGACCGAATCGCTGCGCGACGCAAAACGAAACCCGCAGGTGCTGATGCTCGGCCTCGGGCCGTACCTCGGCGGCGTCAGCGCGCGCGCCGTCGATCGCACCTTCGAGGTGCGCGCCGCGCTCGGTCCCGAAGCCGTCGACGATCTGGTCACCCGCCTGGCCGCCCTGGTCGCGCTCGGTCGCGCCGGCAGCGCCCCCGGCTTCCAGCCACCGCCGACGTCGCCGCCGTAACCGGCGTCAGCCGCCGTCGGCGGACGCGGCGTCGCTCGCCAGCGGCACGACGTCGTGGAACTTGCTGAAGTCGATCTGGAAGCGCCCGCGGTCGTCGTTGCCCAGCACGTCCACGAAGCGCGCGCCGACGGCGATGTCCGACAGCGCGTACTCGTGACGGGCGATGATGGTCTGGCCGATCGTCTCGTCGTAGCCGATCAGGCTCAGGAACAGCCCGGCGTTCTTCTCGCCCAGCTTCGCCAGCGCGTCCGGGCCGTGAAACGGACTGCTCGCGTCGATCTTGTGCAACGCCGTCCAGGTCAGAAAAAAGACCGCCGTCCGGTCGCGCACCAGCGGCACGTCGATCTGCCGCCTCAGCACTTCGCCCTCGCGCGTCCGTTCCGTCACCAGCAGAACCACGCGCACCTGCGCCTCGACGATCCGGTTGCGGCGCCAGTTCGCCATCCGGAACATCAGGTGCGGGACCCCGTCGCGCGGCGTGATCGTCAGCTTGTTCGAGAACAGCACCCGCGCCGACGGCCGCGCGAACCGCGTGAACGTCAGACCCGTGATCACCGCGATGCCGAGCATGCCGGTCATCGCCTCGATGACGACCACGATGTGCGCATAGCGAGTCATCGGGTACATGCCGCCGTAGCCGATCGTCGCGATGGTCTGGACGCTGAAGTAAAACGCGTCCTCGAACGACCCCGGGCGCGCGTTGGCGATGCAGCCTGGCTGCGCCAGGTACAGCGCCGCGAACACGATGTTGGCGCCCAGGAATGTCGCCCCCACCAGGGCGAAGAAGGTCGGCCAGCCGCGCGCGAGGACGAAGTGGTAGAGGTCCTTGTGCGGAGCGCGCTCGATACCGATGGCGCGGACGAGCGCTCCACGCGACGCGGCAAGCGAGATGCGGGGGGCCGGCCGGGCAGGCAAATCCGCCATGGGCCCCAGCCTAGCCGTCTGGGAAATCCTTCGCAATTTCGGTCAGATCCGGGCTCGACCGTGGACGTATGTCAAAATGATGTGTGCTTTTCAGGGATTACGCCTCGCGCTGGCAAACCTCTTTGCCGGCTGGCGCGCAGCCGATCACGTTCGGGACGGTCCTGGAGGGAGGGCGTGAATACCCGCTGGTCGGCCTGACCAGTCCGGGATCCCGGTCGGTGGTCATCACCGCCGGCTTCCACGGCGACGAGAAGGCGGGGCCGCTGACGCTCCTGGAACATGCTTCCGAGATCGTCGCCTACGCCGCCGAACGGGACGTCGGCCTCGCCATCTATCCCTGCGTGAACCCTTCCGGTTTCGAGGCGCACACGCGCTACAACGTCACCGGCGAGCACCCGAACAACGACTTCCTTCGCTACGAGACGGCGCCAGGAACGTGGCGCGGCGAGCTGCGTGACGGCGAGACGTTCCTGCGGGTTGCGCCGGCCGGCGACGACGTTCCCAAGGAGACCGCGGCGCTGGCGCGGGCGCTCGACGGGCTGCCGAAGCCCGTCGCGGCGCTGGACCTGCACCAGGACAACTTCATCCACGGGTCGCTGTTCTACGCGTACATCTTCGGCGACCGCGCCAGCTATCGGCCGATGCTGGCGCGCTCGGGGGCGCTGGTGCCGGTCCTGCGCAGCAGCATCGTCGATTCGGGTCACGAGCCCGGCACCGACGTGCACGCCGACGAGGAGGGCTTCATCGTCTGCCACGACGGCAGCGTGACTGACCGCTTCCATCGGGCGGGCGTCCCCTACACCGCGGCCATCGAGACGACTACCGAGACCCCCTGGCCGCTGGCCGACGAGATCAACCTGATCTGGATCCGCGGCTTCATCGACCTGGCCGCCGCGGGCTGACCGGCCCAGCCTGACCGGTCCGTCCTAGGCAAAACGCGGACTTTGCGGTAAATACGGCCCCTTCGCAGTCAAGCGATCGAAGGAGATACGTGGCCCCATGGCGGCAGCAGCAGAAGCAGTGAATCAGGGCCCGCTCGCGCGGGTGAAGGACGAGTTCGGTGGCAAGGACAAGCTGGTCGACAAGATCGTCGGCGTGCTGGATTCCGGCGACGAGAGCAAGGACGAGCTGCGCAAGCGGCTGCTCGGCGTGTCGAACACCAAGCTGATCCGGCTGTTCTCGGTCGCGACCAAGACCAAGCAGGCGGGCGGGCACGACAAGCTCGTCGCCACGACCGCGGAGAAGCTGAACCGCGGCAAGGACAAGGACTACGTCGCCAAGCTGGACGAGCTGTCGAACGGCCGTCTGCTGGACATGCTGCAGTCGGCGGAGCGCCGGACCGGCGCCGCGGCGGCCAGCGCCAGGACCGACGGCGCCAAGGCGCCCGAGGCGAAGGCGGCACGGCCCCCGAAGGCCGCGAAGCCGGCGGCTGCCAAGCCGGCGGCCAAGGCCGAGAAGGCGGCGGCCAAAAAGCCCGCGGCAAAGAAGCCCGCGAGCAAGAAGCGGTAGCCGGCGGCCAGCCATGATCTTGGGCCGGGTCGTCGGGCGGCTCTGGGCATCGCGGCAGGCGGCCGGCATCGCCGGGCGCAAGCTGCTGCTCGTCCGGCCCGAGACCGCGACCGGGCAGGAGGCCAGCCGGCTGGTGGTCGCCGTCGACGGCCTGGCGGCGGGGCCGGGCGACCGTGTCATCGTGGCGCACGGCAGCCGCGTGCGCGATCTGACGGTGGGCGCGGACGTCGCCGACAAGGACATCGTGATCGGCATCGTCGACGGCCACGACCTCGATGCGGGGGGACGATGATCCTCGGCCGCGTCATCGGTCAGGTGTGGGCCGCCCGCCGCGACGTGCGCCTGCAGCGGGCGAAGCTGCTGGTGGTGCGGCCGCACGCGATCTACGAGCCGGCGTTCGCGACCCGGCACCTGGTCGCGACCGACGACGTCGACGCGGGCGTGGGCGACGACGTCGTGATCTGCCTGGGCGCGCCGGCGCGCGCGTCGGCGGGCGGCAACGACATGCCGGTCGACGCGGCCGTGCTGGGCGTCGTCGATCGGATCGACCTCCGTCCGGAGCTGCTGGCGGCGCCGGGCGCCGGGCCCGGGATCAAGCGCGCGCTCGCTGCGGCCGGAGCGGCCCAGAAATGATTCGCGGGACGGTGATCGGTCAGGTGTGGGCGGCGCGCAAGGCGCGCGGGCTCGAGGGACAGACGCTGTTGCTGGTCGCGGCGCGCGACGCGGACGGCCACGCCACCGGGCGCCTGGTCGTCGCGAGCGACACGCTGGACGCGCGCGCGGGCGAGGACGTCACGGTGGCGTTCGGCTCCGGCGCGCGCAACGTGCTGCGGCCCGGCCCCGACAACCGCGATCTGCTGTGCGACGCTGCCATCGCGGCGATCGTCGAAGGAGCGGGCTGACCGATGTTCCTGGGACGCGTGGCGGGCACGGTCTGGTCGACGGTCAAATGGCCGGAGGCCAAGGGGTTGAAGTTGCTCCTCGTCCGCCCGTACCGGCTGGGCGACCTTCCGCCGGGCGTGGCGACGGCGGGAGCGGGCGGCGGCGCCGCGTCGGAGCCGACCGACGATCTGGTCGTCTGCGCCGACACGCTGGACGCCGGACCGGGCGACGACGTCATCGTCGCGTTCGGGCACGCGGCGCGCGTCGCTGTCAGCGAAAAATTGCCGCCGGGGAGCAAGCCAATGGTTCCGATCGACGCGGCCGTGGTCGCGGTGGTCGACCGCGTGGAGATCGCGCGGTGAAGGACGCGGACCTGCGCCGCATCGTCGCCGAGGTGACGCGCGAGGTGACGGCGCGCGCGGACCGCGGCGCCAAGCCGGCGGCCCATGCCAATGACGCCCGGCGCGGCGGGCGTGCGGTGGTGACGACGACGGGCAAGAACCAGCGCGGCATCGTCGCGAAGATCGCCCAGGCAATCGCGGACGCAGGCGGCGACATCGTGGACATCTCGCAGACGCTGGTCTCCGATTACTTCACGATGATCATCATCGTGGACACGGGCGCCCTCTCGGTGCCGTTCGCGGAATTCAAGGCGCGGCTCGAACGCACCCTGACAGGGGCGGGCGCCGAGTGCCTGGTGATGCACGAGGACGTTGTCAACGCCTTGCAGAGGATTTAGTGGCGGCCACGTTGCAGCAAACTCTCGAACGCGCCTTTCACGAGGCGTCGCGCAGATGAAGTACCGGCTGACGGAGAAGATCGGGAGCGGTGGGATGGCGGAGGTGTTCCACGCCGTCGGCGAGGGGCCGGCGGCGTTCGCGCGGCCGTTCGTGGTCAAGCGCATCCACCCGCGCCTGTCCGGGCAGGCGGAGTTCGTGCGCATGTTCGTCGACGAGGCGAACATCTCGGCGCGGCTGATCCACCCGAACATCGTCCAGGTGTTCGAGTTCGCGTTTCAGGACGGCGCCTATTACCTGGTGATGGAGCCGGTCGAGGGGATCGACATGGCCTGGCTGCTGCGGCGGCGCATCGAGAAGCCGAGCGAGCAGCTGTCGCCCGCGTTCGTGGCCGAGGTGGGGCGTCAGGTCTGTCGCGGGCTCGACTTCGCGCACACGCTGGAGAGCGCCGACGGCACGCCGCTCGGGATCGTCCACCGCGACGTGACGCCGCCCAACATCATGGTGTCGTGGAACGGCGTCGTGAAGATCCTGGATTTCGGGCTGGCGCGCGCGATCGAAGCACTGCGCGTGCATCAGAGCGACGCCGGGATGGTGCGGGGAAAGATCTCCTACCTCGCGCCCGAGCTGCTGGAAGGCAAGACGGCCGATGCGCGGTCCGATCTGTTCTCGCTGGGGGTCGTGCTGCACGAGCTCCTGTCGGGGCGGCGGCTGTTCGTGGGCGACACCGACTTCGATACGATCCAGCAGGTTCAGTCGATGCCGATCCCGCGGCCGTCCAGCCGCAATCCGGCCGTCAAGCCTGCGCTGGACGGCGTGGTGATGCGCGCGCTGGAGCGCGATCCGGCGCGGCGCTACAAGTCCGCGGCCGAGATGGGCGACGAGCTGGAAGCGCTGGTGCTGCGCAAGAACTACTCGGCGCGGGCGCTGGCCCGCAAGGCGCGCGAGCTGGCCGACCAGGAGTCGCCCGCGCAGAAGGCGCGCCCGACGCCGCTGGCCAGCGCGGCGCCCGAGATCGTCGGGCGCGAGGACTCGACGCTGATCGTCGACGAATCGATGCGCATTCCGATCGGCGCCGGGCGCGCGCCGACGGCGGCGGCCCGCCGGCGAGAAGAACCGCGGCGCTGGAAGTGGGCGGCCGTGGCCGTCTCCTGCGCGGCGCTCGGAGGGTTGGGGGGCGCCTTGCTACGGTCGGGCGGGCCGGCGCCGGTCGCCGAACCCGCGCCTTCGCCCCCGGCCGCGGAGCCGCCGGCGCCGGCGCCTGCTCCGACGCCCGCGAGCGCGCCCTCTCCGACCGTGCGCGTGGCGCTGGATTCGACCCCGCAAGGCGCGACGGTGAATGGGACAGCGGGCCCGCTTGGCAAGACGCCGCTTTCGTTCCAGCTGCCGCGCTCGCAGGAGACCGTCGAGCTGACGCTGACCAAACCCGGGTACACGCCGATGTCGTTCAAGGTCGTTCCGTCGCAGGACAAGGATCTGGTCGCCAGCCTGCATCGGACGGGCGGCCATCCGAACGCCGCCACGGCTGCGGCCGCCGCGGGTGCCGCCGCTGCCGCGGCCACGCCCGCCCGCTCCGCGGGCCCGATCGCCGCCGGATCGCCGACGACGAGGGTCGTCCGCGTCACGACGACCACGACGACGTCGTCATCGTCGAGAACGACGCGGACGGTGGCCCCGGCCCCCAAGAGGTGAGACTGAAGTAGAATCGGGTCCGCCCCGTGCGGCGTGACCTTCGCCCGTTCGCGGCCGTGCTCTTCGCGGCCGCCGTCGCCTCGGCGCCGTCGCGCGCCGCTGCCGGGCCCTGTCCGCCGGAGATGCCGGGCGGCTGCAACGGGTTCTTGCGCGGCAAGCGGCTGGCCCTGACCGCGGTGCTCGGCACCGGCACGGACGCGAGCCCGATCCGGTCCGTCGGCGTGACGCCGGACGGAAAAACGGGATATGGCCTGCGCGAGGACGGCGCGCTCGATGCCTGGGATCTTGCGACGGGAGCGTTGCGGCGCGTTGCGATCGCGCGCTTCATCGCGCTGGATCCGGGCGGACGCTGGGCGGTCGCCGGCCAGCCGCGCAAGGACGTGCCCGATCGCATGTGGTCCGAGACCGGCAGCGGGCTGGAGCTCTGGGACCTGGCGTCGCGTCGCCGTGTCGCGGTCGCGACGGCCGAATGGGAGCAGCCGCTCAGGTTCGTCTTCTCGCCGCGCACCCTGGTCTCGGGCTACCTCGGCGACGACGCTCTCGGCTTGATCCTCGACGCGACGACCGGCAAGGGCCGGCTCCCGAACATGACGTTCTGCGCCGGCGTCGCCGTGGTGACGCCCGACGGGAAGCAGGCGATCTGCGGCGGCGCCTTCGAGGACGCGCGCCACCAGGGCGTGCTGGTCTGGGATCTGGCGAGCATGAAGGTTGTCCGTGAAATGCCGGCGCGCGCCCAGGACGGCGGCGGGCAGGTCATCGGGATCGCGCTGTCGCCCGATGGCAAGAAGGCGCTGGTGATGTTCGTCGAGCCGCGATCCGACGCGCATCGGTCGATCATCTGGACGCTGGCGACCGGGCAGGTCGACAAGGGGCCCAGCTTCGAGGTGCCGGTCGCGGCGGTTCTGCGCTGGTCGTCCGACGGGCAGAAGCTGATCTCGTTCGGGCCAGAAGGGTATCCGGGCGTGACGCTGTATCCCGGCAACAACGCCAAGCCGATCGACCTCGGCGGTCGGCGTGAAGGCCCGCACGACGCCGTCTTCCTGCCCGACGGCAAACAGATCCTGACGGGCGGCGACGGCAAAGGGGTGATGCGGCTCGTGAACGCCGCGGACGGGCGGGCGCTGCGCGCGTCGCGCGAGCTGACCAGCCACGAGAGCGAGGTGCTGAACCTGTCCGTGTCGCGCGATGGAACCCGTCTCATGTCGTACGGCAAGGACGGCAGCTTGAAGCTGTGGGATCTCCAGAACAACCGCTTCCTGCGCGCGATCGCGCTCGACCCGCGCGCTGAACGGGCGGGCGGGCTGATGACCTCCGACGGTGCCTACGCGGTGGCCAGCCTCAAGGGGCTCAGCGTCATCAAGCTGCCCGAGGGGACGCAGCGCCAGCCGCTGGTCGCCGACCGGAACATCCAGCTGCATGCGATCTCGCCCGACGGAACGCTGGCCCTCGCCGGCCCCACGCTCTGGGAGATCCCGAGCGGACGCGAGGTCTGGTCGGAGTGGGCCGCCAACGGCGGCGCGGCGGCGTTCTCGGCCGATCAGCGGCGGATCTACGTGACGACGACGAACAAGGCCCTCGTCAACGTGTTCGACGCTTCGAGCGGCGTCGTCCAGAAGACCCTCGGTCCGACGGGAGGCGTCGCGCAGAGCCCCGGGCAGGCGCTGGCGGTCGACCCCAAGGAAGGCTTCGTCATCGTCGCGCCGGGCGGTTACGATCGCGACGTCCGCGTCGAGGGCGAGCACGACGTGGTGGTGCGGCTCGATCTCCCTTCGGGGCGCGCGGCCTGGAAGATCGCCGTGCGCAGCTACGTGCGCCAGCTCGCGGTCAGCCCGGACGGCTGCTGTTTCGTCGCGACCGGCGCGCTTCACTTCACGCGGGGCGGGAACGATCTCCTGAAGCGCTTCCCGGCGGTCATCGAGCTGCGCGCCGCCGCCGACGGCTCGGTCATCGACGAGCTCGATCTCGGCTCGGCCGGCCTGACGCCTTACGCGGCAACCTTCACGCCCGACGGCCGCACGCTGATCGTCGGCAGCGACCAGGGCCCGATCCTCCGGTTCGCGCTCGCGACGCCCTGACCCTGGACGCCGTCAGGGAAGCGCGACGGGGCCCGGTCGCAGCGACGCGGCGCCGCGGCTGAGCCGGCCGTCGTCGTCGTAGCCCCAGCAGCGCACCTCGCCGCTCGCGAGGCGCGCGCAGGTGTGGTCGAGGCCGGCGACGATCTCGCGCGCGTCACGGATCCCCGGCACGGCGAGCGGCTCCGTCGCGACGACGTCGGTGGGCGGGCCGCCGAGCTGTCCGCGCGTGCCGTCGCCCCAGCAGGCGACGGTGCCCCCGCGGCGCAGGAGGCAGCCGTGCGCCATGCCGACGGCGATCGCGACCGCGTCTGCGCCGCCCTTCATCAACCGCAGCGGCTCGAGGCGAATGTTTCGCTCCCCGCGCCAGCCGTGGAAACCGCGCCCGCCGCCCGAGCAGGCCACCACGCCGTCGCGGCGCAGCGCGCAGACTTGATCCTCGCGCGCCGCGATCGCGATCGCCGGCGACAGCTCGGGCAGGGCGGTCGGCGGCTGGCCGGTGCGCTTGCCGAACCGCCCGTCGAGACAGGCGACCTCGCCGTGGCTCCGCCGCACGCAGACGAATTCACGCCCCATCGCGACCTCGGCCGCGTCGGTGAAACCACCGGTCGGGACCGGGCCGTTCATCTGGCTCGCGCCGCCGCCCCAGCAGACGAGCGCGCCGGTCCGGCGGACCGCGCAGGTGCGCCCGAAGGTGGCGGCGATCGACCGCGCGTCGTAGATGCTGGGGTCCGTCGGCGCCGGATCGGCGTGGGCGATGGTGGTGCCGTCGCCGAGCTGGCCGTAATCGTTTTCGCCCCAGCAGAGCACGCGCCCTTCGATGTGTCGCACGCAGGAGTGCCGGAGCGCGATCGCGAGCTCGGCGATCGGTCCGAGCTTCCGGACCGGCTCGCTCGTGGCGCCGATGGGGCCGCGGCACCGGACATCTCCGGCGTTGCCGATGAAGCAGGTCCGCTCGTCGCCCGCCGCCAGGCCCGCGGCGTGCGGCCGATCGAGCAGCGGGCGCGACGCAAGCTGCAGCTGGGGCGCCTGTCCGTTGTCGCCCATCTCGGTGCGCCCCCAGCACAGCACCTCGCCCC
>Ga0209465_10000802_pt1 | contig 14329 bp, 13 predicted proteins | sample PanSoiPlot1MoBio_FD_188321 | JGI IMG/M metagenome (GOLD analysis project Ga0209465, IMG submission 188321) | Tropical forest soil microbial communities from Panama analyzed to predict greenhouse gas emissions - Panama Soil Plot 1 MoBio (SPAdes)... | ecosystem: Environmental > Terrestrial > Soil...
CCGTCTCCCCTTGCCCCACCCGATCCTGCGCCTTGCCGTTGTAGGCCACACTCAGCGTCGCCGGTATAGAACTCACCACGATGAATCCCCCAGTGAGGGTCGCGTTGCCGCCGCTCGGGTTTGTCACTGTCACGTCCCGAGCGCCAACTGCGGCACCACTGGCTATTACGAAGGTCCCCGTTAGTTGGGTCGGCGATCCCACGGACACATTCGACACGCTCACGCCTGTCCCGCTGAAGCTCACCGATGCCCCCGCCATGAAGCCGAATCCGCCGATGGTCACCGGCACCGTGCTGCCCTGGGTCCCCTGATTCGGCGAGACGGAGCTCACGGTCAGGGACGCAAGCACCGCAAATCCACCCGCCAGCGTTCCGGGACCGTAGTGAAAACCGTTGACGTCTATTGGCGCGTCCAGCCATGACGTCGCGATCTGCGCGCCAAGCAGGCGGCCCGCCGCGATTGCGCCGGCGTTGCCGCGCGCCTCGACGAGGTAGTAGCCGGGCTTCTTCTCGCCCCAGATCGTGGCGCGAGGCGGTGCCATTTCCGTGGCGGTCAGTCGGGACATGAGAGGCGGTTCAAAGGGCCTCTCGACCACGCGCACGTCTACACCCATTTGTGCGGGCAACGTCCAGCCGGTGACGTCGTACGGCCGGTCGGTGTAACGATCGCCGGGGTAGTTTCGCCGCTCGAGCAGCGTCTTCACGTACGCGCGGTACGGCTGGGCGAGAAAGATGATCTCGCTTCCGGTCTGAAACGACGTACCGCCGCCGGTGGCAAAGGTCTCCTGTGCATGCTGAATCTCGACGCCGCCCTGCATCAGGAGCTGCTTTAACTTGATCGCTGCGAGCGCATCCTGTTGATCGGGGGGAATGACGTATGCGAAAGGCGATTCCGTCTGACCCGCCTCGACAGCACGACGGCCCATGTTGTAGAAGTTCGAAACGATCTGGGCGTGGTAGGCGGTGACCGCACGTAACAGCCCGCGCACGGCGCTCAGGTCGTAGTCGACGATGTCGCGAAGCGTCCAGCGGCCGCCGGGCCACGGATGCGGAGCATTGATGCGTCCGCGCTGATCGGGCGCCGGTTGGGTGACCGGCGTCGCGATCCTGACGCCAGCCGCCTCGGTCAGCAGACAGACGACGTTGTGGCCGAGCGGCGCCGAGTCCTCGTATCCCGGCGAGTAGTAATCGAAGAGGCTGCTCGACACGACACCGGTGTGACCATCGCGTTCCAGTTCGAGCGTCATCGCCGAGCCGAGCAGAGCAGCTTCCCGCCAGATGATGGGATCGACGTTCGGATTGATCGGATCGGTGACCGGCGGTGTCACGAATCGCGGTCCGTCCTGCTCAAGCTGGTGCATCGTAAGAAAAACCTGGGGATGCCACTCGCCATAGAAGAACCGTGACAGGTTGCGGCTCTCCGCCATGTTCATCATGAAGGCGTCGCGGTTGATGTCGTGGCCGGCGTACTTGTGGTCGGGCCAGGGCAGCGGGACACCGTCGAAGGCCGTATTCCTGTTCTTGTTGTACCAGTCGACGACAATCCGGTGGCCGTCGGGGTTGAGCATCGGAATGACGATGACCACGGCCTGGCGCAGCTGGTCAATCGTCTCGGCGTCGTTCGATGTCGCCAGAGAATACAAGAGCTCAATTGCGGCTTGAGAGGCGCCAATTTCCGTTGCGTGGATGCTGCAGCCGATGGCAACGACAACCTTGTGCGTGGTGGTGAGCCTGCGCGCGTCGGTTTCGTCCAGCGTGCGTGGGTCGGCGAGACGCTGATTGTCGAGGCGGATCTGCTCGAGGTTGCGGATATTCTCGGCCGACGACACGATGGCCGCGAGCGTTCGATGCCCGTCGGTGCTGGGTCCGATGTCGATGAGCCGGACGCGATCAGAAGCGGCGGCAACGGCCTCGAAGTACTTCTCGAGAGACTCCGCCGTCGCGAGCTGACCATCGTCTCCGATGCGGAAGCCGAAATGTGAGGCTGGCGTCGGAACGCCGGCAGCCGGCTGCTGCGCCGCGACGGGAATTGCCAGCAGGACGATCGTGAACAGAATGGCGCGCGAGCGCACGAGCCATCATACTTAGATTGCAGAACGGCAGAATTGCAGGATTGCAGGATGTGCTTGTTGTCCTGTAATTGCTGTTGAGCGCGCAACCTGATCAGGCCGAGCGGCGTGGCCGCGACGGCGAGCTGGTTTCCGTGATTTCCTCGAGCTTGTCCAGGAGCGCGGCGAAGCCGCACTGTGCCGGGTCGAAGAGGCCCCATTCGTCCTGGATCGGGCGCGCTGACGGCTTCCGCGCCGGCGCCGGTGACGGTTGTTCGGAGCGTCGACGCTCGACGTCGATTCGCAGCGACTCCACGAGCTGTACCCAATCGGGCCGCTCCGGTGCCTGTTGTTTTTCAGCCGACCGCTCGACCGCGGGCGCCGGGACCGGCGTCTCCAGTACTTCGGCGGCAATCCCTTCGAGCGGCATCCAGCTGTGCCAGGCACTGAGCGGCGACGGCTCGACCGGTTCGCGTCGCGGGAACAGATCGTCGAATTCGAACGGTTTGTCGTCAGCCCCTGAGTGGTGAGCCACCGACACGGTCTGTTCGGACGCGGTCATGGCCTCGATCGCCGCTGCAAATTCCTTCAGCGCATCGAACTCGATCGCACGAACTGCTGATGTCCCCGCCGTCGCCTCGACAAGGGCAGGTGTCTCGGTCTCGAAGAGTTCGACGACGTCGGCGTCGCTCTGCGCCTCAATGACGTGCGGCTCGTTGAATTCGGACAGCGCGGTTGAAAGATCCACGTCGACGAGCTCAATGGCCCCGTCGTCGACCGATGCGGAGAATGTCGTGACCGGCTCCGAGAGTCCGTCGAGAACGAAGTCGGTATCGACTGCCGAAAGCTCGATGGGTTCGAACTCGATGTCGAGAGAGTCCGCGGCCAGCGGCGCGAGTTCCGGCTCCTCGTCGCGCACGACGAAGCCAATGCGGCGCGAAAACGCGGGTCCGCGCGGCGCGAGAGGCTCCGGAGGCCACGGCGTCTCGAAGACCGGTTCCGGGGTCTCGAAGTTTGACTCCGCTGTTTCGAGTACTGGTGCCGATGTTTCCAGGATGGGCTCTGGCGCTTCGAAGGCCGGTTCGGCCGCTTCGAAGATTGGCTCCGGCGTCTCGAGGACTGGTGCCTCCGCCTCCAGCGTTGCCTCTGGAGCTTCGTAGATCGGTGCCGATGCTTCGTAGATTGGTTCCGGCGTCTCGAAGATCGGCTCCGGCGCCGCGTAGATCGGTTCCGATGCCTCGAAGATCGGTCCTGGCGTCTCGAGGACCGGTACTGGGGCTTCTAAAATCGGCTCCGGAGCCTCGTACGTCGATGTCGGGGCCTCGTAGATCGGTTCCGACGCCTCGTAGATCGGCTCTGGCGTCTCAAGGACTGGTCCTTGTGCCTCTAGAATCGGCTCCGGCGCCTCGTACGTCGGTGCCAAGGGCTCGTAGACTGGTTCCGGCATCTCGAAGATCGGCTCCGGCGCCGCGTAGAGTGGCTCCGCCGTCTCGAGCATCGGATCGACGGTCTCGGACATCGGTTCCGGAAGTGTTTCCACGGGTTCGGGGATCGTCTCGACGTCTGACGTGTCGTAGGCGGGTAACTGCGCCGCGTCGAACGCGACAAGGGGTTCGGCCGGCTCGGCAACCGGTTCGGCCTCGGTCCACGTCGCGGCCGGCTCCGAAATAGCCTCGACAGCAGGTAACGCAGCGAATTCTTGCGAGGTTGTCCCTTCGTCGCGATACAGACGGCCGGGTTCGAGCGGGACGTATCGCTGCTGCGCGGTGGTTACGGCGGCGGGGGGTGGTGCCGCAGCCGGAACCGGAAGTGGGGGTTCGATGAACTGCGCTGTCGCGCGTTGCTCGGCCGCGGCTTCGAGATACGAGGTGATTTGCGTCGCGAACTCCGCAGGGTCGCAGCCGTCAGTTGCGGGCTTCGCCGGCTTCGCGCGTCTGAACGCTGACAGCATGCCGCGTGCCCGCGTCGCCGGCGCGGCCGAGGCGAAGAGCGGAGTGGTCAGCATCTGCACGTGTGCGGCAGTCGCGATGACTCGAAGCGCTGCGGCCAGCGCCGCGTCCTCCGTGGGCGAGAGCAGCGCTGGCACGAGGATCAAATCCGGGACGCGGTTGCCGATTTGCGCAAGCGCGAGTTCGGTCGTCTCGGCGAGGATCAACTCGACGCCGACTCTCTGACGGACGATGTGCGTCAGGTGAGCCGCCTGGCGGCGATCCGGTTCGACGGCGAGAATCAGCGACATCCTACGTTCTCAATAAAAACAGCAGCAGCACGACGGCGCCACCTAAAAACACGAGCACTGGTGCGCCATCGAAACTCCGCTCCCTCATCGCGATGTTGACAGCCTCCATCGCGCTCCTGACGCCGTGACCCGCGTCCGACACCGCTCCTGTCGGCGACGACAGACGACGCTGCACTTCCTCGCGCAGGCGGCTGTCGAATGCGAACATCAACAGCACAATAATCGCCAGTCCTGCCACCGTCATCACAGTGTCGCGCCGTCGTCGCACAGATCCTTCCCCGGGGGGTACGTGACCTGTCGCAATTACCGTTCCGGTACACCCGGCTGAGCGATGTCTGAAAAACTGTTGGTGTTGATCTATCTATTGCGGCCGCTTTTCGCGAATTTCAGATTTGCTGGTTGATCCCTGACGCGCGCGTGTTCCATTTCGTTGCGCGCGGCCGTTCACAAAAACCGCATGTTCCGTTACGAATTGGGACAAGCTCAGCGATGGCGATGCGGGTCAGAGTGCGGTGCGTCGCCCCTGCAGACTCCAGGCTAACTTCACCCACGCTTCCATACTTAGCCGGTCTTTAGTCGCGCGCTCGCGCCGCGGTGGCATGCGCGTTGCGCTTTCCACCGGCGTTCAATTGGTCGCCTGAAAAGGGGTGGCCGTAATTGGGACACACGCGCGGCCAATACGCGCAGGGGGAGGGTGATGACGTTAATCAATCGATTCGTTGCGTTCGTGCGGAAGGATGAGGGCCAAGACCTGATCGAGTACGCGTTGCTCGTCGGGCTCATCTCGCTCGTGGCCGTTGCGGCGTTGACGGCGACCGGCACGAGCGTGAATGCCATCTTCCAGACGATTCAGGCGAAGCTGTCGGCGGCCGTCTAACGTTCAAAACTAAGGAGAATCTCATGGACTGCATGAAGTGCGTGCGACAGTTTGTGCGCGGGGAAGAGGGGCAGGACCTGATCGAGTACGCGTTGCTCGTCGGGCTCATCTCGCTCGTGGCCGTTGCGGCGTTGACGGCGACTGGCACGAGCGTGAATTCCATCTTCCAGGCGATCTCGGCGAAGCTGTCGGCGGCCACATAGAAACGAGTCTATGTGAGAACGGAGAGAGGGCATGAGCCGGCTCTGGAGAGTTGTTGCGGAGTTCAGTGCCCGATGTGACGGCCAGGACCTCATCGAGTATGGGCTTCTGGCCGCGCTCATCGCCGTGATCGCGGTTGCGGCGATGACGGCGGTGGGCACGACGTTAAACAGCGTGTTCTACAACACATTTCCGAGTGCCATCTAATCTGTTGGTCGTGACGGCCGTCGCGGCCGTCACGGCTATCGCCGCCGTCGTCGACATCAGAACGCGCCGCGTGCCGAACTGGCTGACGTTCGGAGCCGCTGCGTTCGGGATCGCGATGGCGACGGTACGTCCGGACGGTGTTGGAGTCGCCGGTGCGTTCGAAGGATTGCTGGTCGGCCTGCTGCTGATGCTGCCAGGCCACGTGATTGGCAAGACGGGCGCCGGCGACGTGAAGTTGCTGGCCGCGCTCGGGACGTTGCTCGGGCCGAAAGCGATTGTGATGGCGTTTCTCTACAGCGCCGTCGCCGGCGGCGGGCTCGCGGTGCTGGTCGCCATACAGCGGCGACGCCTGCGGGAAACGCTTGAGAGCACGGCCGCGTTGGTTTGCACCGGGGGATCGAATGCAGGTGAGCTCGAAAAACCGTCGACGAACAACCGATTCGCCTACGCACCTGCGATTGCCGTGGGTGCGCTCATCGCGGCGTTCGGGTTCTGACGTGCGGCGGAACATCCGCAGCGAACGAGGTGCGGCCATCCTCGAGACGGCGCTTGCAGTCCCCCTGTTGCTGCTCGTCGGCGTTGGCGCCGTCGAATTCGGCCGCGCCTACCGGACGTCGCGGGTGCTGACCAACGCTGCGCGCGAAGGCGCGCGGGTCGCCGCCTTGCCGAATCGTGCTACAGCGGTGGATGCGAAGGTTCGACAGTACTTGCAGACGGACGGGCTCATTTCAGATGCAACGGTCGGCGTCAACATCAACGGCTCCGAGGTGACCGTCAGTTATCCGTTCCAGTTCGTCGTCCTGCAGCCGGTCGCCCAGCTTCTGGTCAGCGGGTCGATGGTCGACTCGCCGATCACGGTGACGGCGACGTCGGTGGGACAGAACGAGGCCGGTTCATAGGGGACTGCTATGACTCGTGTGCGTGTCTTCATCGTATTCGTCTTGGCCATCACGGCCGGCGCGGTGTTCGCCTTCGGCACGTACAACTACGTGCAGAAGATGCCCGCGAAAACAGAGAAGACGCCGACCAAGCCGGTCGTCGTCGCCGCCTCGGACCTGGACATCGGCGCTGAGATCCAGCGAGACGACATCCGCGTCGTTGACTGGCCGCAGGGCGCGGTGCCGGCCAACGTGATCTCGGATCCGCAGGAAGTGATCGGCCGCGGAATCATCGTCCCGATGGTTCAGAACGAGCCCTTCCTGCCGATGAAGCTGTCCTCGAAGGACGGAGGCGGCGGGTTGCCGCCGGCGATTCCGCCGGGCCTGCGCGCCCTCTCGGTCAAGGTCAACGAGGTCATCGGCGTCGCCGGCTATGTGCTGCCAGGCACGCGTGTCGACGTTGTCGCCACGGTGAGCCCGTCGCAGCAGCCTGCCGACACCACGTCGAAAGTCATCCTCACGAACGTGCAGGTGCTGGCCGCTGGCACCAAGATCGAACGCGACACGGAGAAGGGCAAGCCAATCGCAGTCACCGTCGTCACGCTGCTCGTGGATCCGACCGAATCCGAGAAGCTGACGCTGGCCGCCAACGAAGGAAAGATTCAACTCGCGCTGCGCAACCCGCTCGACAAGGAAACGCCGGTGACGCGAGGCATCAAGCCCGCTGTGCTTGTCGGCGGAGCGGCCACGTCGCCGCGGCCGGTGACGGTCAGCGCCGTCGCCAGGCGCACGCCGCCGCCGCCTCCGCCGCCGGCTGACCCGACGGTTGAAATCATCCGCGGCGATAAACGTGCGCACGAAGTGGTGCGTTAGGAGCCTCAATGACCACGATGATTCGTCGCCGGGCTACGGCCTGTTCCACCGTCATCATCCTGGCGGTATTCGGATCGATGACGGTTTACGCCCAGAAGGCCCAGAAGCCTCCGGTCGTCGCCGCCGCGGTCGCTGCCAATGCCAGCGGCCCGCTAGAACCTAGCGCGGCGCCGTCCGTCGACAGGGAGCCGCGGCAAGTGCGGCTGCTCGTCGGCCGCTCGACGATCGTCGAGCCGGGTACACCGGTCACGCGAGTGTCGCTGACCAGTGCTGATATCGCCGATGTCGTGGTGACCTCTTCGAGCCAATTGCTCCTCAACGGCAAGGTGGCCGGCACCACATCGATGTTCGTGTGGGAACGCGGCGGATCGGTGCGACGGTACGAAATCGTCGTGCAACGCGATCTGATGCGACTGACCGAACAGATCAAGGATCTGTTCCCCACTGAAAACATCGAGGTCCGCAATAACGGCACGAAGATCGTGCTGGCCGGCACCGCGTCGAACAAGGCCGTCATCGACAACGTGGTCAGCCTCGCCACCGGGTTCGTCGAGAAAAAGGAAGACGTGATTTCGCTGCTCCAGCCGCGCGACGCCACGCCGAACAATCAGGTGCTGCTTCGCGTGCGGTTTGCCGAAGTCAATCGCAGCGCCATGACCGAGCTTGGGGCGAGTTTCTTCACGGGTCCTAACGGGTACAAGAATTTCCTCGGACGCACCACGACCGAGCAGTTCCCGGCGCCACAGTTCGACCAGGGGAAACTGACGTTCAGCGACTTTCTGAACCTCTTCCTCTTCGACCAGAAGAATCAGCTGGGCGGCGTCGTCCAGGCGCTTCAGACCAAAGGGCTCCTGCAGACTCTGGCGGAGCCGAACCTTGTTGCTGAAAGCGGCAAGGAAGCGAGCTTCCTGGCAGGGGGTGAATTTCCCGTGCCCATCGCACAGGCTTCCGCCGGTTCGGTCGCCATTACCGTGCAATACAAGGAGTTTGGCGTCCGGCTCAACTTCCTGCCCGTGGTCAACGGCACTCGGGTCCACCTCAAGGTGCGCCCGGAGGTCAGCACACTCGATTTTGCCAACGCGGTAGTGCTCCAGGGTTTCCGGATTCCGGCTCTGGCCACGCGTCGGACGGAAACCGAGCTCGAGCTCGAAAGCGGCCAGTCATTCGCGATCGCGGGACTCCTCAGCAACAGCGTCACCTCTTCGTTGCAGAAGATTCCCGGTATCGGCGACATCCCCATCCTCGGGCTCCTGTTCAAGAGCAAAGCGTTGCAGAAGGACCAGACCGAGCTGGTCGTGATGATCACGCCGGAGATTCTCCCGCGAAGTTCGAGCGGCCTCACGAACAGGCTGCCTCGCACACCTGAGTCGTATCTGCCGCCGGTTCCCGAGAAGAAAACCGTGGAACCACCACCACCGGCATTCACGCCGCTCAGGCTCGACGCCAAGCCGGACCCGCTGCCCTCGCCACGCCCGACCGGTGTGACGGCAGCCCCCACGAACGACCCCGCGTCGGCCGCGGCGGCGGTTCAGGCGCTGACGCCGAACACCCGCCGGGTGGTCCGTGATGACCAGGCGAATCCGGCTGGCGGAACGACGACCTCCGCGTCAGTTGCGGTGGCCGCCCCCACTCCCTCGCGACCGCTGACTGCTGACGAGCGGAAGCGACTCGAGAAGCAGCGCAAGTTGGACCAGGAAAAAGCTCGACGTGACGCCGAGGCTTCCGCGAAGTGGCAGGCGGAGTTATCAAAGCAGCAGCAGGACCAGGCCAAGAAAGACGCTGAGGCGGCGGCGAAACTCCAGAAGGCACAAGCAAAGCGCGACGCCGACGCGGCGGCCAAAGCCGCAAAGGCACAGGCCGAAGCCGACAGAAAGCGGCAGAAAGCACTCGACGACGCAGCGAAGACCAACTAACAGCGGACATTTCGATTCAACTGTCGGATAACCTATGGCACAACTGGTAGGCCTCGTCGTCACTGACGACGAGGCCTTCAAACATCATATTGGTCGGTCGCTGCGGTCGGGAGCGATTCCGGTCAGCATCGCTGACGAGCGTCTCGTGCGTGACGGGGCGCCGCCTGATGTCGCCGTTATCGACGCGCGCAGGGACACGCCGTCGGCGATGTCCGCGATCGAGCGTCTGCGCGCGGCCGCGCCGAACGCGGGCATCTTCGTGGTCGCGGCCGCCGCCGATCCGGAGCTGATCCTTCAGTCGATGAGGGCCGGCGCCAACGAGTTCTTCCTGTGGCCGCCGCCGGACGACACGTTTCAAGGGGCGATCCGCAAGGCGGCGGCGCGACGCGACGCTGCGCAGGGCGCCAAGGCCACTGCGACCACGCTCGTGTTCTTCGGCGCGAAGGGCGGCGCCGGGACGACGACGGTCGCGGTCAACTGCGGCGTCGAAATCGCGAGGCTGAGCCAGCGCTCAACGGTCATCGTCGATCTCAAGCCAGGCCTGGGCGAGGTCGCGCTCTTCTGCGGCGTCCGGCAGAAATACAGCCTGCTCGATGCGATCGACAACCTCCACCGGCTCGATCGCGACTTTCTTCGCGAGCTGGTTCTCAAGCACAAGTCCGGGCTGGAGATTCTCGCTGGCTCCGATCAGTTCGATCGCCCTGGCGCGAATGATTCGGCCGCCGTCGAGGAGCTCTTTCGAATGCTGACGCGGCAATACGACTATGTGCTCGTCGACGCCGGCAGCCAAATCAACTCCGTCGCCGTCTCGGCGCTCTACACGGCCGACGCGATGTTCCTCGTCTGCAACCCGGACGTCCCGTCGATCCGCAACGCGCAGCGGCTGCTGGATCGGATCCGGCAGCTCGGCGCCGCCGGTGAACGTGTGCGAATCCTGATGAATCGCTCCGCGGAACCCTATCCGATTCCGCCGAAGCAGATCGAGAGCGCGCTCGGACATCCAATTCACCAGACGTTCCCGAGCGACTACAAGACGGTGTCGACCGCGCTCAACTCCGGCGTGCCACTGGCGCTCAGTGGGTCGTCCGAGATCGCCACCGAATTCCAGAACCTCACCAGGGCCATCCTGCATCCGGGCGCAGTACCCAAGTCTCAGGACCCAGGCAAGCGCGGCGGCCTGCTGAGCCTGGATCGCATCGCGTCCATGTGGTGACCCTATGAGCCCTCTGATCCCATCTGTCACACGACCAGCCGAACCCGCCAAGGATCAACAGCCGGCTCGCCCTGGCAACGCTCCAGCGGGCCAGGCCGTTCGCCCGGCGAACGCGGCCAATGCCCCGCCGCCGCCCCGGCCACAACAGCCGCCGCCGCAACGGCCGGCGCAAGCGCCGCCCAGGCAGCAGTATCTCGAGCTGAAGGCCAACGTCCATCGCAAGCTGCTCGATCGGCTGAATCTCGAGGCGCTCGCGCAGGCCGACCGCACGCGCGTGGAAGGCGAGATCCGCACGCTGATCAACGACCTCCTCAATGAAGAAGGCATCCCGATCAGCCTGAGCGAACGCGAAACGCTCTTTATCGAGCTGATGGACGACGTGTTCGGCTTCGGACCGCTCGAGCCGCTCCTTCGGGATCCGTCCATCAACGATATTCTCGTCAACACGTACAAGAACGTGTTCGTCGAGCGGCACGGCCATCTGGAGCGCGCGACCGCCGCATTCCGCGACGATCGTCACCTGCTGCGGGTCATCGATCGCATCGTCAGCAACGTCGGTCGCCGCGTGGACGACAGCTCGCCGATGGTCGACGCACGCCTGCCGGACGGTTCGCGTGTCAACGCCATCATTCCGCCGCTCGCGGTGGACGGCCCGCTGCTGTCGATTCGCCGCTTTCCGGCCGAGCGCCTGAAAGCCGAGGATCTGATCACCCTGCGCGCCATGACACGGCCGATGCTCGACTTCCTGTCGCACTGCGTGAGCGCCCGGCTGAACATGCTGATCAGCGGAGGCACCGGCGCTGGTAAGACGACGCTGCTGAACGTCCTTTCGGGATTCATCTCCGAGAAAGAACGCATCGTCACCATCGAAGACGCGGCCGAGTTGCAGCTTCACCAGTCGCACGTCGCGCGCCTCGAGACGCGACCGCCAAACGTCGAAGGCAAGGGCGCCATCCGCCAGCGTCAGCTCGTGGTTAACGCGCTGCGTATGCGTCCGGACCGCATCGTCGTCGGCGAGGTGCGTGGCGAAGAAGCGCTCGACATGCTACAGGCGATGAATACGGGTCATGACGGCTCGCTGACGACCGTGCACGCGAACGCGCCACGGGATGCGCTGATGCGTATCGAGACGATGATCGCGATGGGCGCGACAAACCTCCCGGAGCGTGCCATGCGCCAGCAGATCGCGTCCGCGATTCAGGTCGTCTGCCAGCAGTCGCGGTTGAGCGACGGCTCCCGCAAGGTCACCAGCATCTCGGAGATCACCGGCATGGAAGGTGAGGTGATCACCATGCAGGAGATTTTCATGTTCGAGAAGACAGGCGTGACCCAGGACGGCAAGGTCATTGGCCGGTTCCGCGCCACCGGCGTCCGGCCGAGGTGCGCTGAGCGGTTGAAGACGTCCGGCATTCATTTGCCTGCCGACATGTTCGAAGGTGTCACAGAGGTGCGCTGATGCTGCTGCCCCTGCTGGTATTTCTCGTCGTCGGCGGTATCGTAGGCGTCCTCGCGTTCATGGGGTTCAAGTACGGGCCCGGAGAGATCGCCAGGCGACGTCTGGAGCTCCGGCTTCGTGAAGTGTCGATCGACGAATCGAAGAACGAGGATGGCGAATCCACCGTCGTCCGGCGAGAGGCCGACGGTCCGTTGCCCGCTGTCGATCGGGCGGTTCTCAAGACTGAGGTCGGCTCGAGGCTGGCACTGCTGATCGAACAATCCGGGGTGCAAACGACACCGGGCGCGATCATTGTCGCCAGTTTCGGCGCCGCCGGCGGCGCCGGGATACTGGCTGCGCTCTTCGTGCCGTACCTCATCGTCGCGCTGGTCGTGGCGCTTATCGCAGGAGTCCTGCCATTTGCGTGGTTGCGCTGGAAGCGTAGCAGCCGGCTGAAGAAGTTCGAGGAGCAGTTTCCGGACGCGCTCGACGTGCTCTCCCGGGCCGTTCGCGCCGGTCACGCCTTTCAGGCGGCGCTTGGAATGGCCGCGGACGAGCTGCCGGCGCCCGTGGGTCCGGAACTGAAGAAAGCCTTCGAGCAGCAGAACTTCGGTCTCCCGCTGCGCGAGGCGCTGGGCGAGCTCGCCGAGCGCATTCCGATCCTCGACGTGCGATTCTTCGTCACGGCCGTGCTGATCCAGCGGGACACCGGCGGCAACCTGGCGGAGATTCTCGACAACCTGTCACACGTGGTCCGCGAGCGATTCAAGATTCTGCGGCAGGTTCGCGTGCACACCGCGCACGGACGGTTCACCGGCTACGTGTTGCTGGGCCTGCCCCCATTTCTGGCCATCGCGTTGACATTGATTAACCATGACCACATGGCGCCGCTCTTCCGCGAGCACCTGGGTCACCTGATGCTCGAAGGCACGGCCGTGATGCAGGTCATCGGGTTCTTTTGGATTCGCCACGTCATGAAGATCGAGGTGTGATGTGCCGCTGCTTCTGCCTTTGATGGCGTTTCTGTTCGTATCACTACTGATCGCGGCCGGCGCGATGGCCCTGACGCCAAGCGCGACAGCCATCGAGCGCCGACTTGGCGAAGTCATCGGCGAAGCGGAACGAGCAGTCAATCCGTCGTCGACTCTTCCGCCTGTGGTGATGGACTGGCTCAGGCGGCTAGGCGCGGCCGCGCCGCGGTCGGCGTCCGAGATGAGCAAGCTGCAGCAGCGGCTCACCTATGCCGGCTATCGCAGCCGCGAGGCCGTTGTCGTGTTCTTCGGCCTGCGGATTGTCGTCACGCTCGCGGCGTTCGTCATCCTGATGTCGCCAATCATCAGGCACTCGAACCTTGCAGTGGCGCTTGCAGGCGCCGGCGCCGCGTACGTTCTGCCTGGAATGGTGCTGGCCCGGATGGCGAAGAAGCGACAGCATCTCATTCGCCTCGGCCTGGCAGATGCGCTCGACCTGCTGATTGTTACCGTAGAAGCGGGGCTAGGCCTCGATCAGGCCATTCAGCGCGTTTCTGAAGAGCTGGCGTTCGCGCACAAGGATCTCACCGACGAACTGAGGCTGATCAACCTCGAAATCCGCGCCGGAAAAGCGAGGGCTGAAGCGCTGCAGAACCTGGCGGCTCGCACCGGCCTCGACGATGTGTCATCGCTCGTCACGATGCTCGTACAGACCGACAAGTTCGGGACGAGCGTCGCGCAGTCGCTGCGTGTTCACGCCGAAACGGTTCGAACCAAGCGCCGGCAGCGCGCCGAAGAAGCAGCCGCCAAGACGGGCGCCAAGATGGTGTTTCCGCTCGTCATCTGCATTTTTCCTGCGATCTGGGTGGTGACGGTCGGATCGGCTGTCATCAAGTTTATCCAGGTCCTTCTGCCTATGGCCCAGAAATGACCACAGCATCTCTGTCCGAGGTCCAAAATCCTTCACCGGTGCCGCCGGCGCTGGCGCGCCTCGAAGATACTGGGTTGCCCCTTGATCGCATTCACCAGCTGATCATCAAGACGCTGTATGGCGCTGAGTCGACAGGCCTGTTGATCGCCGAGCGCATGCGTATTCCGTTTACGCTGCTGGAGCCGCTTATCGAGCACGCGCGGGCCGAGCATCTGATTGAGGTGAAAGGCGCGGCGGGATCGGGCGCGGCCAGCTACCGATACAACCTGACGGATCTCGGGCGCGAGCGCGCGCTTCAGTTCTTTGAGATCAACCACTACGTCGGGCCGGCGCCTGTCACGCTAGCCAGCTACGCTTCGCAGATGCGGACGCTCGCAGCGAATCGCGGCTATATCGATCGCGAGCGGCTCCGGGCCGGATTCTCGCATCTCATCGTCGACGACCAGATACTTGAACAGCTCGGTCCGGCCGTCAATTCCGGCAAGGCGATATTTCTTTATGGACCACCCGGAAACGGCAAGACCGTGCTGGCCGAAGGTATGGG
>Ga0209465_10000805_pt1 | contig 14320 bp, 12 predicted proteins | sample PanSoiPlot1MoBio_FD_188321 | JGI IMG/M metagenome (GOLD analysis project Ga0209465, IMG submission 188321) | Tropical forest soil microbial communities from Panama analyzed to predict greenhouse gas emissions - Panama Soil Plot 1 MoBio (SPAdes)... | ecosystem: Environmental > Terrestrial > Soil...
GCGCGGATCCGGTTCCAGTGGGTCTGCTCGAGCGCCTCGAGAATCGCTTGACGCTCGGCGGCCAAGGCAGCCTTGCGAGAGATGTCCTTGAGCGATATGCGGGCCTTGACCGGGGGAGGTCGAAAATCACCTTCGCTCTTGCCGTTGGTCGTCTCCCCCGGCCACGGGGCCCGGGCAAGATGGGAATCGCCCAAGACGATCATCCGCTTGATGATGTTCTCGAGCTCCCGGACATTGCCGGGATAGCGGTAACGCATCAGGCGGTGAAGGGCCTCCGCGGGTAGGGTGAAGCTCTCGTGCTGCAAGAGCTTCGCATAGCGATCCACGAAGTACTGAGCGAGGAGGGGAATCTCCTCGGAGCGCTCGCGCAGCGCGGGAACGGCGATCTGGACCACGTTCAGCCGATAGTAGAGGTCGTCGCGGAAGCGGCCCGCGGCGACCGCCTGCTCGAGGTTCTGATTGGTGGCGGCGAGGACCCGCACGTCGACCTTGATCGTGGATCGTCCGCCGACCCGGGAGAACTGGCCGTCCTGAAGCACGTGCAAAAGCTTACCCTGCAGGGCGGGATGGAGATCTCCGATCTCGTCGAGGAAGATGGTGCCGTGATCCGCCGATTCGAACTTGCCGATCTTGAGCTGGTGAGCTCCGGTGAAAGCCCCGCGCTCGTGACCGAAAAGCTCGCTTTCCAGAAGCTCTCTCGGGACGGCGGCGCAGTTTACCTTGATGAAGGGGCCGGACTTGCGCACGCCGAACTGGTGGATGGCCCGGGCGACGAGGTCCTTGCCGGTGCCGGTTTCACCGCAAATGAGGACGGTGATGTCTGCCCGCGCCGCCTGGCGAATAATTTCTCGTATCTCCAGCATCCGAGGACTTGTCCAGAGGGCAAGCTCGTCCCCCAGCCTGCGACTGGCGTCGTCCTGCGTTTCAGCCCCGGTCGCACGAGCCGGGCGAGCAATAGCCGTCTTGATGAATTGCTTCAGACGATCAGAAGTCAGAGGCCGCTTGAGGACGTCATGAGACCCGAGAACGTCCGGCTCGGGTACGCGCGTAGGCCCGCCCGCATCGGCAATGATGATCACGTGGCCGGGGTCCCCGCCTTCCGCCTTCAGACGTTCGATGTGGCCAGCTCCAATTGCATCAAGGTCTATGAAGCTCAACAGGAACCCATGCTGCGAGAGCGTCGCCCAAGACTCGTGAGCCGAGCCGACGACGACAGGCTCGAAGCCAAGGCTGGTCACCACGCTCGATAGATGATGCTGTTCAGCCTGGTCGGGATTCGCGATCAGGACGCGACGCGGGGAGGGCAGTTCAGTCGCCAAGGGGGGTTCTCTTGCCCATGTCGAGCTCCTATCCCGTGAAAAAGGGTCCGGACAGCCTCGCTTCACAGTGAAACGATTTGCACGGTTACCAGACTGCCGGTCGCTTCCAGGAGGCAAGGGACGTGCCTCCGGGCGGCAATATCAACGTCGCAAAACTGTAGTCATTTTCGTCTTTTTTGTTAATCGGAGCCCGATTTTGGATAACTAGATAGCTAGCCGTTGCCGCGGAGCGTTCAGAAAATAGGCTTCCTCTTTCATGCAGACAATTTCAGTATTTCGCGTGTACTGAGAAAAAATGTTCAGCTAGCTGAAGCCGATCTCCCTGTCGGACTCCTTTCCAAAGTAGTGTGACAAAGACCGAGAACCGACTGAGCGGCTTGAGGGATCGCGGAAAAATCTGAGTATTCCAAAGGTTGTCGCCAGTCACCCCGATGAACTCGATGAGGATCATTCGCGCTTGACAGATGGCAACTCGCTGACTATTGTTGGGCACTGGCGCCGAAATTCGGTCGAAACGCCGAATGTTCGGCGCTCGCATTTTCGAATCCTAACCTTGGTGAGATCATGAGCGACACGGCGGATGTCTGAGTCTCCCCTTCCAAAAAGTCAGGCTCCAGAAGCTCTCTCAGAATTGATTGGAGAGAGCACGGACGTCTCCGACCTTCGTGCGCAGGTCAGACATCTCTTGGGCCGCCAAGGATCCGACCGTCCATTGCCGACAATCCTTCTCCAAGGAGAAACTGGTACCGGCAAAGGATTGCTGGCCCGAACTCTCCATCAGGCGAGCATCCGCGCGACTCGGCCGTTCGTCGATGTCGATTGTGCGGCCATCCCGGAAACCCTGCTCGAATCGGAACTCTTCGGCGTGGAGCGCGGGGCGTTTACGGATGCCAGAAAGACCCGACCCGGACTCTTCCAGGTAGCGACCGGCGGCACGATCTTCCTCGACGAAGTGGGGTTGCTTCCCCGGTCCCTGCAGGCCAAGCTGCTGAAAGTCGTGGAAGAGCGAGGTGTGCGACGTCTAGGTAGCACGCGCATCGATGTGGTGGATGTCTGGCTCCTCACCGCTACCAACATCGACCTGGCCGCCGCCGTACGCGACGGAACCTTTCGCGAGGACCTCTACCATCGCCTCTCTGCGGTAACCCTGGTGCTTCCGCCGCTCAGAACCCGCAACGGCGACATCCAACTCCTCGCCGAGCACTTCCTGGCCAAAGCATGCGCGGAATTTCAGCTTCCGGCCAAGAGACTGGCTCCCGAAGCCTTGGCCGCAATGTCCGCCTATCGGTGGCCGGGCAATGTACGGGAGCTGAGGAACAGGCTAGAGCGTGTCGTTCTCCTGTCCGGTGAGGCCTCAGAAATCCCCGTAGATCTGCTCGCTTTGCCCGACGTCGAGGTTCGAAAGCAGACGACCTCTCCCCGCAAGCGGCCACATTTCCGGTCTCTGGTAGAAGATTTCGAGAGGAAAAGGTTGACGGAAGCGCTTGGGGAGTCAGGCGGGAACATCACACTGGCGGCCAGCCGCCTCGGGCTTCCCCGCAACACGCTTCGCTATCGTCTGGCGAAGCTGGGAGTCGGACCTCAAGGACACGCAGCGGTGAACGGGGCCGAGGCCGAGCCCGCGGCCAAGAGCACATCGAGCCCGCAAACCCGCTTGCTCGAGAAGCCCACGACCCCGGATCCCGCGGGCGACGGACCACGTCGACTGATTGCCTTCCTGGGCGTCGGCGTACCCGAGGGGCGCGACGACGAACCTTCCAAGCGTGAGCAAATCCTCAACACCATCGTGAGAAAAGTACAAAACCTCGGGGGGCGTATCGAAGGCATCCGGGGCAGCACCCTCGTGTCGACTTTCGGCGTCTATCCTTGCCGGGACGCCATCGATCGAGCCGCGAGAGCCGCCGTCGCGCTCTCCCTCGCTTCGGAGGGTCGAGAGGACTCCCCTGGCAGCTTCGTTCGATTCGCCGTTCACGCCTGCAAAGCCTCGGTGCGACAAACGAATCACTCCTTCGCCCTGGACGACGCGCTACGGCGGCAGGAAGAGGCCGTGCTGAGCGCCGTGCTGAGCGCGAGCAAACCCGGAACAGTGATCGTCAGTCAGGCGGCGGCTCGATTCCTCAGAGGCCGGGTCCAACTCAAGGCCTTCGCGGCCGGAGGCGATGTTGAATCTGCGTTCCAGCTCGAGACCACTCAACGGGCGCCGGACCGGCTCGGAAGGGTTTCGTCAATTCCCTTCGTAGGCCGGCGCCAGGAGCTAGACCTCCTCGAAGGTATCTTTGAACGGGTGCGAGCCGGTCGCGGCCAGGTCGTGGGTGTCGTCGGCGAGTCTGGCATGGGCAAGTCGAGACTGGTTCAAGAATTTGTCCACCGGCTCACCGGCAGCCAGCAAACCCATCGTTGGTTCCGGGTCGTGCCCTACGGACCGCGGCTGGCGGACCTGACAATCGCCGAAGTGCTGAGGCAGGCCTGGCAGATCGCGCATGACGATAGCACCGAGACTATCGTGATGAAGGTGCGGTCCGGTCTCGATCGCCTCGGCATGAGTGCCGAACTTTGGGCTCCCCCGATCCTGACCGTCTTCGGGATACGGGGTCAGCGAGGGATCGACGGCGCCAGTCCCGAGGAACTCAAGAAGCGCTTGTTCGATACCCTCCGGCGCGTCGCCCTCGAGATGAGCAAGCAGCAGCCCCTCGTGATCGAAGTGGCAGATCTGAACTTGTTCGGCAGAACCTCCCTCGAGTTCGTGTCGTATTTCGTGGAGGACCTCCCCGGCAGCCGGATTCTCCTCTTGACGACTTATGGGCCTCAGTATCGGCCACCCTGGGTCGCAAAATCGTACGTGACCCAGATGGCTCTTCCCCCGCTTGGGCGCGAGGAGAGCCTCGCTCTTCTCCACTCCGTCCTCGTCCCCGGAGAAGGATCGGCTCGCTTCGTCGAGCCGATCCTCGAAAGAGCAGAGGGCAATCCATTCTTCCTGGAAGAATTCGCGCGAAATGTGTCAGCACATGATGCCAGGATCGAGCTGCCCGTGCCCCCATCGGTGCGGGCCCTGGTCGAGGCGCGCATGGACCACCTCGAGGACAAGGCCCGAGATTTCTTGTATCAGGCAGCGGCCATTGGCCGCCGCATGCCGGCGGAGCGGCTCAAGCAAATCTGCGAAGAGCCTGCCTTGAGCGACTCGATTGCCGCGTGGAAGCGACGGGAGCTCATTCACGAAGACATCGAGGACGGTGAGAAGGTCTATGTCTTCAGGGACGCTCTGGTCTGGGAGGTCGCACGTCACGCAGAGGTGGGGAGACCTCTGGGTCCGTTCTGAGCCGCGCGCTGACCGCCTCCATCGCCCACTTGCGATGGGTGAGGCATGCTTCGAGACTGATCCATCCAGATCCACGCCGATCGGGTGTCACGGCCGATTCCACCACTTCTCCTCTTCGGGGACCGTATACTCCAGAGGCTTCTGAGGGGGTTCGGGCGATCGCCGAGGGCGCGAGTTGATCTTGGTCGGAGGCGAAGGAGTCTTTATAGGCTCCGAAGGCGCGATGCCGGCCCCGGCCACAGGAGCCGGTTCGGAGGGCTTGGCCTGCGAGGGCGTTTCTGACCTGAACCCGCCCCGATCGCGCAAAGCCTCTATCAGGAGTGCGTTTTCCCGCATCAGCCCCTCCTGGGCGCTCACTCCGTAGAACGCAAGGGCGATGCTGGTGACAAGGAAGCATGCGGCAAGCATCCAGCCGGCCGCGAAGAGGAAACGGCTCCGGTACGAGCATCCGTTCAGGACGCATTGCCGGTGCATTGGGCGTACGGACGGGTCGGCGACCGGGAGGGGAAAGTCCGGCTCGTCGGGTGCAACTTCGTGGACGGGCGCCGGTCGCGAGGCGAAGAGTTTCATTATGTGTGTGGTAGGCAGTCCTGCCTCCCGCATGGAAGGCGCAAGCAGCGGACAGCCGCCGTCGAAGGAGCAATCGGTGTGCCAGAGAAGCATCGAGAATCCTCGAGCTTCGCGCGAGGCACGGAGGGAAAAAAGTTGCCCTCTCAGTAAAAATGTCCTGGCCGGTTGTTTCTAAGTTTCGGAAAGCGCCAGCGACTCATTCTCCTTGGCGTGCGCCGGAGCTCAAAGCGCTCGCCCCCGCGCGGACTCCCGCGCTCGAATCCCGGCACCGAAGCGCCTCGAACACGAGCCCCGACATGCGACCGTGCCACTGGGCGGGATTGTCCTTGACGTACTTGTCCACGATGGCCACGAGCTGACTGGGAGGACGGGGCGTCCGGACGATGCACTCCTCGAAGCTCACCAGCATTTTCTCGCTCGCCGTGCGCTTCTCGGCGGGGACGAGTGAGCGCACGGCCGCCCCGAAGTCCACGAGGTTGTCGACGACCCCCGTGACGTAGGAGGTGCGGGCGGCCGTGGGCAGGGCGCGCCACTCGTTGCCGGTCATGGCGGAGGCGGGGGACGGCCACTCGGAGAGACCCAGGAGAAGGAGGAAAAGCCAGCCGTGCTTGGACAGCAGTATCCGGGCGCAGTCGATCATGAAACCTCCGTCGAAGTGATGAGAGAGAGCGAGAGCGTGAAGCAGCGCTGCCCTAGGGTGTGAGCGCCGCGCGCGTAATGCTCGTCGTGTCCTTGTTGTGCCACTCCGAGGCGCGGAAGGCGTCGTTGATCTGCTCGAGCGGATACTTGTGGGACACGATGCGCGGCCAGGGCCACCGGTCCTTCGTGCGCACGAGGAAGTCGAGGGCGCGGGGGATGACCCAGGGATCGTACTGGATCACCCCCACGATCTTCTTCGAGCCCCACACGAGGAGCGAGGGCTCGAAATCGAATGAAGCGCCGCGGCTGATGGTACCGATCTCGAGATAGGTTCCGCCCGAGCGCAGCATCTCGAGGCCCTCGGGAATGACGGCGGGAAAGCCCACGAGGTCGCAGGCCACGTCGGCCCCCGCGCCACCCGTCCACTCGCGAACGAGCTTCACGCGCTCCTTGCGATCGGGCACATCCTTGATGTTCAAGGTGTGATCGGCGCCGAAGGCGCGGGCCAGCTCGAGGCGCCCGGGAATCTGGTCAACCACGATCACCGTCTGCGCGCCCATGTCCTTGGCCACGGCGGCGGCCTGGATGCCGAGGCCGCCCGCGCCCTGCAGGACCACGCGATCACCGAAGCGCACGCCGGCCACGTGAAGGCCGTAGATGACTTGGGAGAGCGCGCAATTGACGCCGGCCACCGCCTCGTCGGCGAGCTGATCGGGCACTTTGAAGATCGCGCCGCCCGGACGGAGGTAGTAGTGGTCCGCGAAGGCGCCGTGGAGATGCGGAAAGGCGGAAGGGCCGAGGGGCCGCTCGATCTTGTGCGGGCAGGCCGCGGGCTCCTTGTGCAGGCAGGCGTGGCAACGGCCGCACGGATAGAAGTAGGTGTAGGCAACGCGGTCGCCTTCCTTGAGGGGACGGCCGAGTGAGTCTGTACTGACCTTCGAGCCGAGCCGGGCCACCCGCCCCGTCATCTCGTGACCGAAGATCCATCCGTCCTCGGGCAGCCGCAGGGGCGCGTCGCCACGCCAGAAGTGCAGGTCGGAGCCACACACGTTGGCGTGGGTGACGCGGATGAGGACGCTCTCCGGCTGCATCTCCGGCATGGGTACGTCGCGGATCTCGAAGGGCTTTCCGGGTCCGAGGAAGACGGCCGCTTTCGCTGTGGTGGGCATCTATCGTGGTCTCCTTACGCGCGAGCTATCCGTGCCATTCCGCGGTCCCCCCTCACGTCGACCCTGTTTCCCTCCGGGAACGAGGAAAATGGAAGGGTGGGCCGTGCGGGCCGCCGCCAACCCTCGCCCATACCCTCTCCCCATTGGGGGCGAGGGGATCGCGAGACCCCTGGGTGTGCACAAGGCAAGTTAGGCCGTGGGCTCCTTGCCCAACTCGAAGGCGTCGTGCAGCGAGCGCACCGCGAGCTCCGCGTACTTGTCCTCGATGACGCAGGAGACGGCGATCTCCGAGGTGGAGATCATCTGGATGTTGATGTTCTCCTTGGACAAGGTGGCGAAGACCCGCGCCGCCACGCCGGAATGGCTCCGCATGCCCACCCCTACGATAGAAACCTTGGCGATGCGGTCGTCGGCCATCACCCCCGCCGCGCCGATTTCCGTGGCCACGGAGGCGAGCGCCGTCTCCGCGCGCTGGCGGTCGGCGCGGGGCAGGGTGAAGGAGATGTCGGTAGAGCCATCGCGCCCGATGTTCTGGACGATCATGTCCACCACGATGTGCTGACGGGCGAGTCCGCCGAAGACCTGGCTGGCGATGCCCGGCCGATCGGGCACGCGCAGGATCGAGAGCTTGGCCTGCCCTCGGTCGTGCGTGATGCCGGTCACCACCACGTCTTCCATGCTGTGGTCCTCCCTCGTCACAATGGTGCCCGGGTCCGGCTTGAAGGTGGAGCGCACGTGCACGGGCACCCCGAACTTCTTGGCGAACTCCACCGAGCGCGCCTGGAGGACCTTGGCTCCCAGCGCGGCCATCTCCAGCATTTCGTCGTAGGAGACCCGGGCGAGCTTGCGCGCGTCGGGCACCACGTTGGGATCGGCAGTGTACACGCCGTCTACGTCCGTGAAGATCTCGCACACATCGGCCTTGAGGGCGGCGGCGAGGGCGACGCCGGTGAGATCGGAGCCGCCCCGGCCGAGGGTGGTGATGTCCCCCGCCTCCGTCATCCCCTGGAAGCCTGCCACCACCACTACCTTGCCCCTTTCCAGCGCGACGTGGATGCGCTCGGCAGTGATGCGTCGAATGCGCGCGCTGGTGTGGACACCGTCGGTGACGAGACCGACCTGAGGACCAGTGAACGAGCAAGCGGGCTGCCCCAGGGACTGGAGCGCCATGGCGAGGAGGCCGATGGTGACCTGCTCTCCCGTGGCGAGCACCATGTCCATCTCCCGCGGGTCGGGCGTGGTGGTAATGGCCTGGGCGAGAGCCACGAGCCCATCGGTGGTCTTACCCATGGCCGAGACCACCACCACGAGGCGATGGCCTTGGGCGGCGGCTTCAGCGACTCGGCGGGCGACGTTCTTGATCTTCTCGGGGTCGGCGACGGACGATCCGCCGTACTTCTGGACGATCAGCTGACCCATCACAGGGCATGCTACACGACGGCCGAGGCGACTGTAAAGGAACGCCGGTCAGTGCGACCAGTGCCATCCGCGACCGCCGCCGCGCGGGCCCGGTCCGGGGCCTGGCCGCCCTTCCTCGCTGTTCGGGCCGCCGGGATGACGGTCGCGACCGTACGGAGCTTGCCACGGCCCGGGACGGCCATAGCCCCCACCGGGACCGCTCGGAGGACGGTTGTCGCGTCGATACTGCGGCGGCGCCTCGCCCTCGGGCGAGCGTTGCTGTCGAATCTGATCGCGCGCCTGCTGCCGCTCGGCCGGCGTCATCCGGCGCCACCGCTCCACGTTGCGCTCGAAGCGCTCGCGTTGATCGGGGCTCATCGTCTGATAGCGCTGGAGCCGCTCGCGAAGGAGTTGCTGCTGCTGGAGCGGGAGCCGCTGGAATCGCTCGTGGGCCGCGTTCAGCTCGCGCTGCCGCTCCGGCGGGAGCGACTGGAAGCGCTGGAAATCTTCTTGCACGCGGGCGCGATCGGCGGGTGACATCCGGCGCAGCCGTTGGTCGTTCTGTCGCGCGGTCTGCCGCTCCTCGGGCGAGAGGCTGCGCCACTGGCCGTAGTTATCGAGGGCACGCTGCCGCTGCTCCGGAGTCATCTCCCGCCACTTCTGCAGGTTGCGCTCGGCCTGGGCGCGATCCTCGGGGGAGAGGCGATCGAGGCCGCGCACGGTCGGCTCGCTCGAGGAGGGAGCGGACTCCGGCTGAGACGCAGGCGGAGGGGGTGGCGCCTGCGCGAGAGCGAGGGCAGGCCAGCCAAGTCCCGTGGCGAGGGCGAGGGCGCAAAGCGAGCCTCGCGAAAGAACCGTCAGCATGTCACCTCACCTCCCTCGTGCCGGTGCCGCCGGCGCGTTCGGGTCGCTCTCCGGCGCGGGCCGGTTGCTCAGCCAGCGATCGAGCATGCGCATGCGCTCGTAGAAGGTCAGGCGCTTGCTAATCTCCTGGTCGCGCGCGTAGTTCGGGTTGTCCAACACCTCGAGATCGCGAAGCATTTCTGCGTCGACCTCGTCTCCCTTGCCCTGGCGGGGCTGGCCCTGCAGCGGAGACTGGCTCGGCTGACCGCCCTGACCGAGGGGAGGACCTACGGGCTGGCCCGCCCGGGCCACCGCCGGAGCGAGGCTGAGCAGCGCCACGAGGGAGAGCCCGGCGATCCGGCGATCGCCGCCGCGCTCGCAACTCGTCCGCACCTCGCTAGCCTTCGCCGCGAGCAGGGAGGGTGTCCAGCCGACGGATGACATCGAAGTCCTCGAGGATGTCGAGCTTTTGGACCACGTCGAGCTGGTCGATCATGTCGAGCCGGCTCGCCAGCACCGCGTTCTCCATGAGGACAGGGTCCACGGGCATTGCGCCGTAGCCGGGCAGGCCGATGTAGACGAGCACGGCCACGAAGCCGGCCGCCACCACGAGTTGGACGGGACGGAGGCGCCACGTCCAGCCTGCCCATGCCGGGGCCTTGCGCCGCTCGAGCTTCTCGCGGAGCTCGGCGCGGTAGGCGCCCCAGTGGACAAGCGGCGGCTCCGGCGCCGAACGCCTCAGCTCGGCGATGACGTCCCTGAATTCGTCTTCAGGCGGATGGCTCATGTCTTCTCCCCGGCTTCTCGCTCGCCCATCAAACGTCGAAGCGCCGAGTATGCTCGGTGAAGATGCACGCGCACGGTCGCCTCGGACAGGTGCAACACCTCCGCGATCTCCTTCGTCGACAGCTCCTCGCGGCACTGGAGCTGCACGGCGGCCCGCTGCTGCGGCGAGAGCGTTTCCACGGCTTCCCAGAGCTGGCTCATGCGGTTCTCCGCCACCAGGGCCTCCGTGGGATCGACAAAGGGCGCCGGCACCCGCTCCACCGGGCTCTGAGTCTCACGCTCCGCCTCGCCGCTCCCCCAGCCGATGAGCTTGCGCCATCCTTTCCGCTTCCTCGTCTGGTCGAGGCAGCAATTGACCAGGATCCGATAGAACCAGGTCGAGAACTTGGCCTGCCCCGCGAAGGATGCGGCAGACTCGTGAAGTCGGATGAACGCCTCCTGGGAGCAATCCTTGGCCTCTTCCCGGTCGCGCACGACCGACCAGGCGATGCGGTAGGCCCGCTCCTGATATCGCGTGACCAGCAGGTCGAAGGCCGCCTCGTCGCGCTCCGCCACTCGGCGGCAGAGGTCCTCGTCGGACGGCTCGATCGTGTCCACCACGGGCGATCTTCGCACACGCTCGTCGGGCCGGCCAAACCAGCACCCGGCCTAGCCTCATGACGCTGTGTGCACTGCCCGGTCACCTCCCAATCCACGCTGGCCTCCGCCACCCAGACAGTTCCCTGACGCTGTAGGACGACCGCTCCTGGCCGTTCGTTTACACGCCTGGCCCTGCCAGAAAATTTTCCTCCGTGCGTCCTCATTGCCTAGGACGGCAAGCTCTAGGACCGCGTTTACGCGGAGAAAACGGGTACCGGTCTTGCGAGCTGGGGCTGGGCTTCGGGCTTGCCCGGGCAGGCGAGGCTCGCGAAGGCTCAGAAGGGCAGGGGCGTCAGTTCGGGAGCGCCCCACTGCAGCACCGTTCGCTCTCGCATCCCGCCTGCCGAGCAGGAGCCGGTCGCCGACCTACGAGGTGGGACCGGGAGGGCTCACGCTCGCCGTGGCGCCGACCCGGCGCGCGTCGGTCAGGCTCACGTGCTCGACCACGAGCAGCAGAAGTCCCCAGACGGTGACGGGCACGAATTGTGAAGCGTGGAGGAGGAGCGAGAAGCTGAGCGCGTCCACGCGGCTCACGCCGAAGAGCGACAGGGCCAGGACCGTGGCGGCCTGGAACACGCCGATGAACCCAGGACTCGATGGCAGGCTGATCCCGAGTCCGAGGAAGGCGAGGACGCAGAGAGCCGCGCTCCACGGCAGCTCGAGGCGGGCGGCTTTGAAGCTCGTCCACACCGCGAAGATGATGGCGGCCCAGATCACGACCGACCAGAAGAGTGTGGGCACGAGCTGAGCCGGGCGGCGCAGGCCCTGCAGGCCGTCACTCATGGAGTCGAAGACGGACAGGAGCCGCCGCTCGAAGGCCGGCCACCGGTACGTGAGAGTGTGCAGCACGGTGCGGCAGGTGAGGGGTGCGGCCGTGATGCCCACGAGCACGGCCATCATGGCGAGGACCACGCCCACGAAGATCTCCGCCGCCCACGCGATCTCGCGCGGGGCAGGCACGCTCCAGAAGACGAGGGCGAGGATGAGCCCAATGGCCAGCCCATCGAGCACGCGCTCGACGACCAGGGTCGTCACGGTGGTCCAGAAGGGCTGACCGCGGCGCGTCACCACGTACACGCGGAGCAGCTCGCCGGCGCGGAGGGGGAGAAGGTTGTTCCCCATGTAGCCGATCATCACCGCGTTGAAGAGGTGCGTCGGATGCGCCCCGGCCGGGAAGAGATGGCGCCAGCGGACGGCCCGCGCCCACAAGCCGAAGAGGGCGGCGGCCACGCTGATGATGAGCCAGCCCCAGTGCGTGTCGGCGAGTCGCGCAACGAGGGCACGGGTGTCCACCTTCCAGAAGAGCCAGACGAGGAGGGCCACGCTGATCACGATCCCCAGAAGGATCTTGATCAGCCGAGGGGCAGAAGGCACGAGTCGCTAGAGTCCGCGCTGGGAAAGGACAGCGTCGAGGCGCGCTGGCACGCTGACGGGACGCGTGGCGGACTCCAGGGCGGTGTCGGGATCCTTGAGGCCGTGGTCTGTCAAGGTGAGGACGAGAGTGGAGCGCTCGCACTCGAGGAAGATGTGCAAGCTCCGGTCCGTTGCCTCCGCGAGTCGTGGGGCAGGCACGAGCGGGGCGTTGCCCTCATGGAGCGTGACCACTGCCGTGTTCGCGCTCACGGGAAGGAGAGGTCGGTAGCGCTCGATGACGCCGGGCCAGGCGTTCACGCCCGTCCTTCTCCCATCAGGCCGGCTCGACGCGGATCATGGTGGTGCGGGCCGCCACCACCGCGAGCTTGTCGATCCCGCTGAGGGCCGCCCGCATGTCGCGTTCCCGCGCCTCGTGGGTCATCATCACCACGGGCACCGCTTCGCCATGGGCGCGTTCCTTCTGCAGCACGGAGACGAGGGAGATGTCGTGCTGGCCGAGGATGCCCGCCACCTGAGCGAGGACGCCGGGCCGGTCCATGGCCATGACGCGCAGGTAGTACGACGAGCGGATGTCCTCCATGGGCCGGAGCGGCAAGGGACGCTCGCTGATCGACGGTAGGTCCACGTCGAGGGCCGGGAGCTGATGGGCGACGCGGCGGGCGATGTCCACGGTGTCCGACCACACGGCGGAGGCGGTGGGAAGCTGTCCCGCGCCGCGGCCGTAGAACATGAGATTGCCCACGTTGTCGCCGGTGATGAACACGGCGTTGAAGACGCCGGACACCGCGGCCATGGGCGATGCGGCGGGAATCATGGTCGGATGCACGCGCACTTCGAGCGCGCCCTCCACCGCCTTGGCAATGGCGAGGAGCTTGATCCGGTAGCCCAGCTCCACCGCGTTCTCCACGTCCTGCTGGGTGATGGCCGTGATGCCCTCGGTGTGGATGTCTTTCAGGTCCACCGCGGTGCGGAAGGCGAGGGTGGCGAGGATCTGAAGCTTGTGCGCGGAGTCCATCCCTTCGATATCGAGGGTGGGATCGGCCTCCGCATAGCCCTGCGCCTGCGCTTCCTTGAGCACCACGGAGAAGTCGAGACCCTCGTCCGTCATCTTGGACAGGATGTAGTTGCAGGTGCCGTTGACGATGCCGAAGGCAGACAGGACGCGGTTGGCGGGGAGGCCTTCCTTGATGGAGCGGAGGAGGGGGATGCCGCCCGCCACCGCCGCCTCGAAGCCCAGCATGACGTGATTGCGCCGCGCGGCTTGGAAGAGCTCGGGACCGTGATGGGCGAGGAGGGCCTTGTTGGCGGTGACCACGTGCTTGCCCGCGTCGAGAGCGCGCAGGATGAAGCTCCGCGCGGGCTCCAGACCGCCCACCAGCTCGATGACGATCTGCACGGACGGGTCGTCGAGGACGCGCGCGGCGTCGTTCACGAGGGGCAGTCGCGTGAGGTCAATGCCCTCGCGAGGGCGGAGCGTCTCGGCATCCGCCACCACCTGCAGGCGGAGCCGGCAGCCCGCGCGCTCCTCCATTTCCGCGCCATGCGTCTGGAGGACCTTGACCACGCCGCTGCCGACCGTACCGAGGCCGAGGAGGCCGATCTTGATCTCGTTCATGGCGGGAGCGGAAGCGCTGCTCGCCGCGCCGTCAGCGGGCGGCGAGGGTCTTGAGGCCGCGGAGGGCCTGCCTGATGCGCTGCTCGTTCTCGACGAGGGCGAAGCGGACGAAGCCCTCGCCGTACTCGCCGAAACCGATGCCCGGCGATACCGCGACCTTGCACTCGTTGATGAGGAGCTTGGAGAACTCCAGCGAGCCCATGGCGCGGAAGGACTCGGGAATGGGCGCCCATACGAACATGGTGCCCTTGGGCTTGGGAACGCACCAGCCGATCTTGTTCAAACCGTCCACCAGCACGTCGCGGCGCTTCCGATGGAGCTCCACGATGTCCTTCACCACCGCCTGCTCGCCTTCGAGAGCGACGATGGAGGCGATTTGGATAGGCTGGAAGGCGCCGTAGTCGAGGTACGATTTGATCCGGGCGAGGGCGTGAATCATGCGCGGGTTGCCGCACACGAAGCCCATGCGCCAGCCCGGCATGTTGTACGACTTCGACATGGAGAAGAGCTCGACCCCTACCTCCTTGGCCCCCGGCACTTCCAGGAACGACGGCGGCTGGTAGCCGTCGTAGGCGAAGTCCGCGTAGGCGAAGTCGTGCACCACCATGAGGCGGTGCTCCTTGGCGAACTCCACCACCTTCACGAAGAAGTC
>Ga0209465_10000806_pt1 | contig 14307 bp, 12 predicted proteins | sample PanSoiPlot1MoBio_FD_188321 | JGI IMG/M metagenome (GOLD analysis project Ga0209465, IMG submission 188321) | Tropical forest soil microbial communities from Panama analyzed to predict greenhouse gas emissions - Panama Soil Plot 1 MoBio (SPAdes)... | ecosystem: Environmental > Terrestrial > Soil...
AGTGCCAGCAGTCTAAGTCATTTAAGGCGGACTTGGCGTGCGGGAACCGGAGTGAGTAGAGTATTCGCGGAAATTTAACCGGTAAGCAACGTGGGTTTGATTACTTAGAGAGCATCGCGGAGCGGGGACTAGCGGAACCAGACGGTAGAAAGTGAGCGAAGGTGTCAGTGATGAGTTGTCAGAGGACAAACCAACCACGCCAAGAAAAGGCGGCATCCATCAACGAGCACAAAAGAGGTGACTCGAGTGGAGGGGCGCAGGGTGTCTCGGGGAGGGATGTTGCCGGTGCTGAGCACTCCGCCCATCACGAGTTTGCCGTAAGGATGCAGTCGCAGGTGGCCCGGCAGGCCATCGCAGACCGAATGAGGCGCCGCGCCAGCGCCGTAGACGACCTTGGGTTTTGTGAGGACGATTGCAGGGAGCCAGTCCACGGTGTACTCGAGGTTGCCGCGGAATGCACCCTTGCCCATCGGATCGGTTAAAACAATTCCGTAGCGAAAGGCGGCTTCGGAGAGAAGCGTCGGGCCGCCGCGCATCCCGTGCTCGGTGTAGCCAACCGTGAACTCTGAGGCGTCTTTGTGGATGAGAGGGTAATCGCGGACAGTTTGGGGAAGGGCGGAGCCGACTCCGGAAACAGCAAGAAAGATCTGGGACGCAAGCAGCGCCTGTAGAGCCATTGAGCCGGTCGTAGTGGGAGTACTGGAACATGCTGTAAGAAAAGGGTTAGATGCCGGGTAAGCCGGTTCCGCAACCAAGCTGAGGTTCAGGTGGGTGAGGAAAACCTCCGCTCAAGCGGCCAAGGTAGGCTGCTGGAACGGGGCACATGGTGCTTCCGCCTATTGCTGATTTGCCAGCTTCTGCAGGTCGCGCCAGCGAATCACCATGATGTGGTTGTCGCGCAGGGCCTGCTGAAACTCAGCGCTGGTGACGATGTCGAAGTCGCGCTGGCGCCACGCCGCTCCGTAGTCGTCATTCTGTCCCATGATGGCGCGCGATTCGGTGTCGTCATACGCCAGGTGCACGATCAGGTATGTCAGGCCCGGCGTGAGGTTCTTGATGGCGTTGAGGTAGAAGCTCTTCCACTGGTCGGGCTTCACATCCGGTCCGGCGATGACAACATTGTCGAAGAACACATCGCTGGGGGAGAGCAGCGACTGGGCTTGGAGCCGCTGGACCGCGTCCTTCATGGCGATGAACGGCAAATGATATTCATGCGCTACCTTCACGTAGACGGCATAGAGCTCGGTCGTTGCGAAGAGCACGCCCATGTGACTGTCGAGGTGTGTGGGATGAATACCAACCGCCATGGCGCGCTCGACTTGGGCGCGTATTTCACGCTCGGCGTCGGCAGGCTTGTCGTGCTGGACCGCCTCCGCAGTGGTGGAGAAGAGTGTGCCCGCTGGATTGAACAGGCTGGGCACCGTATCACTGGGGGCAACACTGCCCCAGCGATAGGTCTTCCATTCGCTGGTGAGAGTGAGGTGCAGGCCGAGATCCGCTTCTGGGTGCGCCTTGGCATACTCAGCAACCTCGGTGAGCCACGGACACGGAACCATGATGCTGGCGGAGGAGACAGAACGCTTGTCGAGGGCTGTGAAGCTGGCGGCGTCTTCGGAGTGGGCCACGGCGAGGTCGTCGGCATGAATGATGACCAGCTTGGCGTCGGCGGGATAGCCGAGGCGCTCGGCGATGGTTTTGCTCTGGGCAGCGAGGTTGACGGCGAGGATGGCGAGAGTAAGCAACAAGCGCACGAGAAGGTTCCTGAGAGACGGACAAAGTAGCACGGGGTGGGAGCGCTGTTTGCCCGAAATCCTTTTCACCACGGAGGCACCCTCGACTTCGCGCAAGGCAGGTTTCGAACACGGAGGAAGTAATTTGTGATCAGTAAGTCGTACGCGGTCGGGGACAGACGCTGAAGCGGCGCTCCACCCTTATCCGACTTCCATATCATCGTCCCACATTGTGGGACTATGATGGCCTACTGGTTGCCTTTAGCGGGTTTGTAACCAGCTTTCTGGGCGTCAGCCTCGCTCATGTACTTGCCTTGTTTGGTATTGCCGTACCAGCGGCTGCCTTCCTGGTGATAGGTGCCGCTGGCGGTATTCACCCACACCATGCCCTTTTGCGGAGGCGGGCCGGCTGCAGGCTTGCCCGTGACTTTATGAGCAGTCGTCTTAGTGGCGTCGGCGGTGGCATCGGCTGCTCTCTTGGTCGTATCCGTGGTCGCAGTCGCACCTTTCTTCGTCGCGTCGACAGTAGCGTTGCTGGTTTGCTTGGTGGTGTCGACGGTCGCGTCGGTGGCCTTGACCGCGCCCTTCTTGGTCTCGGTGCCTGCCTTTTTCGAGGTATCAACTGTCGCATCGACAGCCTTCTTAGTTGTGTCAACCGTGGCATCAGTGGCCTTCACCGCGCCTTTCTTGGTCTCGCTGGCCGCCTTCTTTGAAGTGTCGACGGTCGCGTCGGTCGCCTTCTCTGCTCCTTCCTTGGTTTTCTTGGCTGCTTTTTTGGTGGTATCAGCAGTTGCATCGGCGGCCCTCTCGACGTCGTTTTTCGATTTCTTCTTCTTCGCGGTTGAGGTGTCGGATGAGGATGAGCTGGAAGCAGATGAACTAGAGGACGTTTGCGCCTCTACCGGGGTGGTTGAGAGGCAGAGCAGCAATCCAACGATTCCGAACACGAGCCATAGTTGTTTCTTCATGGGGTGGCCTCCTTGACGGGTGTACAGCGGAAGTTTACAGCAATTAGCGGTGGCAGTTAGCAATCAGCAATCAGCTATTAGTGGCTGGTGGTGAATGAAACCGTGAAGTGCTCGCGAAGCCAGCTCTGTGTTTCCTAATTCGTCTACGCGCGCTCGAAGGCGTGCTTGGCGTGGAGGTTGTCGAGTGCCTTCTCTTTGGCCGCGTGGAATTCTTCCCCGCGGGCGGCGAGAGCGTCAGTCGCGCGCGCGTGATCGCCAGAGATTTCGACGAGGCCGTTCTGAGCGAGCTTCTCTGCGGCGGCAACGAGTTTGTCTTTCATTTGTGGGTCGGCGGCTTCGAGGTACAGGGCGTCGCACGGATCGGCGATGAGCACAGGTTGGCGCTCGATGCCCCCCGCCCAGAAGACCTTGCAAGCGACGAAATCTACCGGTTCCTCGGGCTTAATGTGCCAGAAGGTAAACTGCTTTTGCCGCAAGCTGTAACAACGGCTGGAAACGGGGACCGGCTGGCGCTTGCCTGACTTCAGCAGTTGCAGCTGCTTGTCGTCGAGGGCTTTGCGCGCGGTGTTTACCGCGACCCAGAAGGCCAGCTCGCCGTCGCGAGAGGGCAGCACTTCGTTGATGCTCTCGGAAAGATTGAGAGCGATGTCGGCGTGGAGATCGCCGCCATCGGCCAGCCAGAGCCGGCCGTGCACGACGTACCAGTCGCTGCCGCCTTCGGAGCGGTGAAAGGGCCACTGCAGTTCGACCCGCACGGGCAATCCGCGCACGGTGACACCTTGGTAGATTCTTGCGGTTGAATCAGTCATGTAACTGGCAGGTCGCTCCTGAACGAAAGAAGATATGTACCGATTATGACGCAATCGCCGGATCGGCAGAGAACCGCTTCGCTCGAGCGGACGCTCCCACCCCGCCAAAAGAGGGCGATGAGGGCGGCGGGGCACTCAGCTTGTTACGCAAAGACCAACACAAGCCAATACTGGGCTTGTGTCGGGCACCCGCACCCCGATTGTGAGCGGCATCCGACGGATTGTTATTCACCAGCGCTAGCGAGGAGCCTGGCCACGGCATTGGCGATGGGTTGTCCCGTGGCTTCTTCGTAGAAGCTGAATCCTGGCGACGGATTTACCTCGAAGCAGAACCAGTTTCCCGAGTCGGCAAGGCGTAGATCGAGGCCTGCCACGGGCAGGTTCAGCGATGCTGCCAGTTTGCGGCAACGTTCAGCTAATTCGGGTGGGACATCGTAGGAACTGACTTCCACATTGGCCCCTTGACGATCGGGATAACGATAGTCGTCGGCGCAAGAGCGGATTTCGCAGCCGAACACCTCGTCTCCGACGACATGGATGCGAAAGTCGGAGCCGCTGATAAATTGTTGAAATTGCGTGGGACAGTGCGCGACATCCTGTAATCGCTGGCGATGCTCGTCTCGTAATTGCGTGACGATGCTGCGAACACCGGACACCGACTTATAGACCGCAGTACCATGCCGCTCCCAGAAGGCGAGAGCGGCCGCGGGGTCGGTCGTTACGAGTGTCTCGGGCACAGCGAAACCGTGACTGTGAATCAAACTCAACTGGTACGGTTTGGAGTTGTTCGACGCCATCGCGGACGGGCGGTTGACGACGCGTGCGGATGTGATCTCCAGCCAGCAGGTGAGAGTGTCTTCGAAGACTAAGGCGCGAAGCTTGCGCGGGCTGTCGGGCTTGAGGCCGCTTAGTGCGGCCAGACGGCGTGGGTCATACGGCCGGAGGTAAATCGCCGTGAAGGCGGAGAGGTCGGCGGACCAGTCGGGAGTTGTCAGTGTTCCGCCGGGAACGCCCTCGAACGACAGGGAAATTTTGGACCGCAACAAGGTCTGCTGGTCGAGGAATCGGTTAGCCACGCCAATGCGCTGCAGTTCGTCGCGCACGGCTGCAAATGGACCGTCTGAAGAGATGCCCCAGAGCAGGACCATGGTGACTCAAGCGGGGACGGACTCGGCCGTCAGGTATTCGCACGTCGCCTGGGCGACGGCCGGGTCCCGCAGGCTGGGCATGGCAGTGGCTGCGGAAAAGACAGGAGTGCTGCCTCCACCTGCAAAGCGCACGGCAAGAAGCGGAATATGCACGTAGGAGGACAGGCGGAGAGCGGCGTCGGCGTAATTGTCATTGGGAGCGCCGAAGGACAGGCTGCCGACGACGGTTACTTCGATCGGCGGTGGTGCTTCAGCGCGGGGTGATGTTCGCTTGCGACGCGCAGGAACATTTTGAGTCGAGGGAGCCACCTCGAGACCTGCGGCTGCCGCTGCCTGAGTCCACTGCATAGGCCGCCAACCGGGCCCGCACAGGCTGGTGCCGGAGGGACGGTTGAGGACACGGCATCGCAACCCGGCCAACCATGCCAGCAGAAACGCATTCATTTCCGCAGTCACGAATTCACGGTCGCTGGCGCCGATGTGCCGTAGTTCGGTATCGAGGATGCAGGGTCGCCTTATAAGCACTCCGCGAAAGTCGTCTTCGTGAACGATCTGACCGCTTACAACCGCCCGAGAACCGGAGCGATCGGGCAGCCGCAACTCCCAGCCGGGCGTGGAAAGGTCCTCGCAGGTGAGCAGGGCCGCTTTGTAGCGAGCCCACCCGGACACCAAATCAACGGCGCTTCGGTCGTGACGGCTCCCCACCACGACTATCAAGCGGAATTACCTCCGGCCTTTCGACTTGCCTTTCCTGCCCTCTTTCTTCTCCTCTTTCTTCGGCGAAGACTTCTTCGGAGTTCCGGTTGGCACTCCCTTCAGCGCCGCAGCTCCCACGTCTGGACGCTCTTCTTTGCGAATGAAGGAACGGAGCTCCGCGACTTCCTGCTGCAACTGGTCGGTGGTCTTCGCGATCAGCTGTACGGCCTGAAGCCAGCCAGGATCGACCACGTACTGCCACCACTGCCAGGGATCGCCCTCATTGTCCTTCAGCTTGGGAATGTCGCTGATCGGTTGCTTCCCGATCACATCGACCTCGACCTTGATGTTCTCTTTGAGGTTCTCTTTGATCTCCCACTTGATTTCTTTCCAGATCTTGAAGCCCACATAAACACTGGTGCATGTGGAGATGCCGTTCACGATGACGCACAACGTAGATGGCCCGGTTCCTATCGAAGACGGCACATCAAATTGCGCCGAATGCACGACGTTCCCGGTTGCGACCGCCATGGTGGAGAAACTGTGGGTACGGCAATAGACCAGGTTGCCCGTAGCGTTGTTGGTGATGCGGACGAGCGGAAAGTTCGTCGCCATGGTGGCGTCGTCGCCGTAGCTGTTGGCCTGCGACAGCCCGTTAATTTGGCGGCCTTTCAGGGTGTAAGTGAATCCCGCTCGCACGGTAGCTGGGCAACTGGTGATTTCAGGAGCCCATGTGGGATCGGGCGAGCCGTCCGGCTGATAGACGCGAATGTCATTGCTGCGTGCCGAAAGCAGAACTTCTCCCGTCGGCAACAGCAACATGCGACACTCCCAGGTTTCCTTCCCTGAAGCGTTTGGCGGGTCGGGCGCCGGGTTGAGCGAGCTGCCGTCGAATTCGTAGCAGCGACATGGGTCGCCTGCCCAGCCGTCGTTCTGGATCGGCCCGGCTAGACAAAATACATTGCCGCTTGGCAACAGGACGGCAGGCGCGTCAAAGGCCTCATATAAATTTCCCGAGCCGTCTTTCGGGAAGTCAGGGCCTGGGGCCCACGAGCCTTTCTGGTTGGCTATTGGCGGCATGGTATAGAGCGCAGTATGTCCGGAAGCGCCGATAGCAAACACACGTCCGTCGGGCATCAGAATGGCCGGGCCAATTTCGTTGGAAGAGCCAATGGACGATTGCACCAGATCGTGGCCGGCCGGTATCGAGCCAGCGCTTACCCAGGTATTGGCTGCGGCCACGTATTTCTCCGCCGCCGGATGGTTCGAGCACTCGGCGACAAGGACAGTTTGGTCCGGCAACAACGTCCAGGTTTCCTCTGAGCTGGCATCGTTCTTATTGGGACCGGCGGTCCACTTGTTTGCTACCGGGTCGTAGATGGCGGTCGAAGTAGCGTTAATGTTGCCGAGAATTATGGTGCCGTCAGGCAACATGCAGCACGGCGCGTCGCCGATATTAGCCCAACCGGGGCCGGGGATGTTGGTCCAACTGTCGGCGACGGGGTCATAGATCTCGCAATTGTTGATGTCGACTCCATTGTTGCCAAAGTTGTCTTCGCCGCCGGCCATAAACACACGGCCATCGCCAAGCACCGCGGAGGCGTAATACGTTGGTCCGACGGGACCGGTGGCGAGGGTGCTCCACACACCATTCACATAGCTGCCCTTGTTGTCTGGAGTCAGCTTGTACCAGTTTGCGGTGGCGAGTTCCTGTACGAGAACTGTTCCGTCGGTGAGCAACATCATGTGATTGGCGTTGAAGCTGGGTTGATTTTTGAGCGCTGTCCAACCGGCCATGGGGGAGCCTCCAATACCAAACGGGCGGGTAACAGTGGCCCGTGTTGGATTTTAAGTCTGTTGGGAGCGACTAGCAGCGCAGGTAACTGCGAATTCTGTGCTGCTTGGCACTGCAAGTCAACGCTTATTCGCAGAATCGATCTCTTTTTTGTCTTGGATCGGGCTAGGGTTACATAGGCCCTTTAGTGGGGGAAGCTAAAACGGGCACCTGGGCATCGTCGTAAAGATTTCGCGCACGCCGCCGTGCCAGAATAACAATGGCTAGTGGATAGAAAAAAAACATCCCGCCAGAGTAACAATGGATAGTGGGTAGTGGATAGAAAGAACTCCGGATCAAGCGCTAGCCAATCCCGCATGAGCTCGAATCCCGGCGATCGACCTACCACATTGTGGGACATAGCGGCGGTGTTTCTGAAGCTGGGCACGACAGCATTTGGCGGTCCGGCGGCGCATATCGCCATGCTGCAGCAGGAGGTGGTGGAGCGGCGCGGCTGGATCAGCCAGGACGAATTTCTCGACCATCTTGGGGCCAGCAATCTCATTCCCGGGCCGACTTCGACCGAACTGGTGATGCACATTGGGCGCAAGCGTGGTGGTTGGCTGGGGCTGGTGGTCGCCGGGACGTGCTTCATTCTTCCGGCGGGGGTCATGGTCGGGATCATTGCTTGGGCGTATGTGCGCTATGGCAAGCTGCCTGCGGTTTCGGGTCTTCTGTATGGCGTAAAGCCGGTGGTGATTGCCATTATCCTGCAGGCGATCTGGAAGCTGGGGTGCACAGCGGTCAAGAATGGATGGCTGGCGATCGCAGGTGTTATTGCACTTGGACTGAGCATTGTGGGAGTTGCGCCGCTGCTCGTGTTGGCGGCAGGTGCCCTGCTTGCGCTGGCGATGGAGCTGACGCAGATCCGCGGTAAAAATGCTCTCCTGGGGTTCGTCACTGTAACGCCGGCGACCGGAGTTGCTACGGCTGGTCTGTGGCCGATTTTCCTGGTGTTCGTGAAAATCGGCGCCATGGTCTTTGGCAGTGGTTATGTATTGCTCGCGTTTCTCCGAGCCGATTTGGTGGAGCGGCTCGGCTGGGTGACCCAGCAGCAACTGCTCGACGCTGTTGCCGTTGGCCAGATCACCCCAGGACCGGTGTTCACCACGGCGACTTTTCTTGGTTTCGTGCTGCGCGGCACCAGCGGCGCGGTTGCCGCTACCGTCGGGATCTTTGTTCCTGCCTTTGTGTTTGTTGCCATCAGCGCGCCGCTCATACCCAGGATTCGAGCTTCGCGCGTAGCTGGCGCCGCTCTCGACGGTATCAATGTGGCCTCACTCGCACTGATGGCAGTGGTCACGTGGCAGTTGGGGCGCTCGGCGCTGGTGGATACGACTACGGCTGCCGTGGCGCTGGTCAGTTTGGTGGCCTTGTTTGTGTTTCCCCAGCTGAATTCTGCATGGCTGATCGCAGGAGCAGGGCTGCTCGGCGCAGCACGTTACGTGGTCACGTGACGAATGTTGCTTAACCGGCATCGAAGAAAACTGTTACCTCGCATGAAAGGCCGGAACGCATGAACGACCCTTCCAACTCGCGCCGACATTTTCTCAAGACAACCGTTCTCGCTGCTGGAGCGACCTTGGTTTCACGTACTGTCACCTCGCAACAGCGCGACGTTACGGCCGCTCCTCCATCGCAGAATGTGGGAACAGCCGACTACTACACCATTCGCATCGAAGTCGCTCCGGTGGAGATCGCGCCAAAGCGCATCATTTCTACCACCACTTACAACGGACAATTTCCGGGGCCGCTGCTGCGATTTAAGGAAGGCCAGCCGGTGACGGTCGAGATCATCAACGACACGGATGTTCCGGAGCAGTTGCACTGGCATGGTCAGAAGGTCTCGACTGACGTAGACGGTGCGGCGGAGGAGGGAACGCCATGGATACCAGCACATGGCAAGCGCCGGATTCAGTTCACCCCAAATCCGTCGGGACTGCGTTTCTATCACACGCACAATCGCGCAGGCGCTGACCTGTATGCGGGGCAGTACGGCGGGCAAGTGGGACCGGTTTATATCGAGCCAAAAGAGAATCCAGGGCGGTATGACCGCGAGGTGTTCCTGACGCTCAAGGAGTTTGAGCCCACGTTCAGCCGCGGCGGCGATATGGCGATGAACTTTCTGTCGCCCGCAGCTAAGAATACGCAGCTCGAGAAGCAGGGTGAGTCCTCGATGAAGGCGTCGCTTGCCAAAGGCATGCCGCATGGTTACGAGGTAGGCTACGGCTCGTTCACCATCAACGGACGCATGCTTGGCCATGGAGAACCGGTACGCGTTAAGCGTGGGGAGCGCGTGCTCTTTCACGTGCTCAACGGCAGCGCGACAGAGATTCGCAGCTTGGCGCTGCCGGGACACACTTTTCGCGTGGTGGCGTTCGACGGCAATCCCGTGCCGAATCCGGCAAGTGTGCCTGTGCTGTGGCTGGGCACAGCGGAGCGCATTTCCGCCATCGTGGAGATGAACCATTCTGGCGTTTGGATCATGGGTGACACGGCCGACGACGACCGGCATCACGGCATGGGAATTGTGGTGGAGTATGCGGGCATGAAGGGCAAGGCGCAGTGGGTGGCGCCGCCTGCCTTCAAGTGGAACTATGGCCAGTTTGGGAAGCACGGCAACGTTCCGGCACCGGATGAAACCTTCGACATGCTGTTCGCCAAAGACAATGCAGCAATGGAGGGCTTCAACCGCTGGACGATTAACGGCGTAGCTTATCCGATGAGCAACGAAACCGTTCCCGCAACCTTTCAAGTGCAGCAGGGCAAGCGCTACCGCATACGCATGCGGAATGCCAGCGACGACATCCATCCGATACATTTACATCGGCATTCGTTCGAGCTGGCGAATGTCGCGGGGCAAGCGACAGCGGGCATTATGAAAGACGTGGTGATGGTGGGTGGATACGAGCAGGTCGAAGTCGACTTCAGGGCCGACAATCCGGGGCTGACGCTGTTTCACTGCCATCAGCAGTTGCACATGGACTTCGGGTTCATGACGCTGTTCGACTACGTGTAGTCGGTCTACCGGCAAAGTCGCGGGCTTTGCCGATGGCATCTAACTGGTTCAGCGGAGTCGATGTAATCATGTCTAACCCGTCCGCAATCGAACCACAGATTTCCGGCAAAAGATTGTGGAGCTTTAGCCGAATCCTGCAGCTTATTGGGAGCCTCGGTCTCTGGGTGGCCGCAACATTCGCCTCGGCGGGCACTCTGAGGTGGCTGCGCGGCTGGATCTGTGTGGTGGCTACGCTCGCGTCATATGCGGTCGCAGCCGTGATGGTTCAGCGCAATAATCCCGCGCTGATGGAGGCACGTGCTAACTGGCGGCATCGCGACACGAAGTCTTTTGACAAGCTCTTCTTCGCGCTCATGCTTCCCTTGTATTATGCTCAGCCGCTGGTTGGCGGGCTTGACGTGGTGCGCTTTCATTGGTCATCAATGCCCTTCGCCACCGTTTACGCGGGCCTCGCGCTGCTTGCAATCGGTATGACACTCGTAACGTGGACCATGCTCGTAAATCCTTTCGCCGAGACCACGGTTCGTCTTCAGTCCGAGCGGCAGCAAACCACGGTGACGGCTGGGCCGTATCGCATCGTTCGTCATCCCATGTACCTCGGCTGGGTTCTCATGCTTGTCGCTACAGCCTTGATCTTCGGATCAATGTGGGCCCTCGCGGTTGGTCTCGCGATGGTGATGCTCGGCGTCTGGCGAACCACGATGGAAGATCGCCTGCTTCGCCGTGAGCTGCCCGGTTACGAGGAGTTTGCCGCAGTTACACGTTATCGGCTGTTTCCCGGCGTGTGGTGAGGCTCGAGAACGGAAATCTGTCGCCGCGCAGCCTACTCTGGACACTTACGGACCGGGGAAGAAGCCGCTGATGCTGGCGCTGTCGAGAATGTCGCCGTTCCTGGCGGCCGCGATCATCGCCTGATACAGCTGCTCTGCTCCGGGAAGGAAATCGCCGAACGTGGGCAGCGTCGCCAGGGTAATGTCCAGCGCGTAAAGGGTAAAAACATAGTGATGGCTCACTGGGTTCAAGAAGGGTGGCGGACAAGGACCGTCATAGCTTTGGTCCCCGACTAGATAATCGTTCAAGACCTGTGGGCCAAAGGTGCTTCCGGGAACTCCGGCATTCTCAGGAAGCGAAGTGGTTGTGGAAGCGATGTTGTACATTCCCCAGTGAGTGAACGACGCGGTGATGTCATACATGACCACGATGAAGCTGCGCGTTTTGCGCGGGGCTCCGGTCCACGACAACTGCGGAGATTGATTTCCGCCGCCGAGATAAAACGGGCACTGATTCCAAACCATGCTTAGAGGAATAGTTCCGCCGTCGGCCAATGTGGTGCTGGTTAAGGCCATCTTGTGGGCTCGATCGGCGGCGATTTTGGCTGATTGCTGCTCCTGCCCACAAACCATAGGCAGCAATGCAAATAGGCTCACCGCGATCAGGCAACGTGAGATGCTCGATTTCATGTTTCCTCCTCAGAAACCCAAGGAACTGCCAGGAACGAAGCGGGTTCGGCCACCGAGGCTATGATGCGAATTTGGGAACGGATAACTACGGCAATTCCGTGGGCATGCGTTTCAACGGGCGCCCGCCCGCTGACGAGTGGGCTTGGCAAAATCGTAAGTATCTTGTACCCGAATGGAGTACCTGTCAACAGAGTTGCTTGCCGGATTGGCTTGAGCTCACGGGTTACTGTCGTATATTCGTCGCATGCTCGCGCGACCGACCAGAATTGTTCTCGCCGCCCTCTTGTTTTCGGCGGTACTCTCCGCGCAGTCCCCCAAGCAAGCTGCCGATCAGTGGCGGGCTGCGCACGAGCGGCAGATCCTGCAGGAGTTCTCGTGGCTGCTGGCGATTCCGAATGTAGCGAAGGACAAGGCAAACATCCAGCGCAATGCTGATGCACTAGTGGCCGCGCTGAAGCAGCGGCATGTTGAAGCGAAGCAACTCACAGCAGGCGGATCGAATCCGGTGGTGTATGGCGAAATCAGGACGCCGGGCGCGAAGCGCACGATCGTCTTTTACGCGCATTACGACGGGCAGCCGGTGAATCCGGACGATTGGGAGAGCAAGGCGCCGTTCACGCCAGTGACGAAGCAGATAAATGGTGAGCCGCGGATTTACGCGCGCTCGGCCTCGGATGACAAGGCCGCGATTCTTGCGCAACTTACGGGGCTCGACGCGCTACAGGCGGCCAAGATTCCATTCAAGGCGAACCTGCGCTTCGTGTGGGAGGGAGAAGAGGAGGCCGGCTCGACGAATCTTGAAGCGGTGCTGAAGAAGTATCACGACGAACTTGGCGGAGATGTGTGGCTGATCTGCGACGGACCGGTGGACCAGAGCGGCCGGCAGAGCGTGGTGTTCGGCGCGCGCGGTGTGACGCACATCGCGATCACGCTCTATGGGCCTAACCGTGAGCTGCACAGCGGACATTATGGCAACTGGGCGCCGAATCCTGCGATGATGCTGGCGCAACTGCTGGGCGGAATGGAAGACGCGAACGGACACGTGCTGGTGCCACATTTTTACGATGGTGTCGCGCCGCTGAGCCCGCTGGAGAAGCAGGTGATTGCGGAGGCTCCGCGCAACGAAGAGATGCTGATGCAGGAGTTCGGGCTCGGCCATGCCAACGGCGGAGGAAGACCGTTGCTGGAGCTGCTCAACGAGCCAACGATGAACATCAACGGGTTCGCATCGGCGCGAGTGGGCGCTAAAGCGAATAATGTCGTGCCTTCGACGGCGACGGTCGATCTCGACATGCGCTTGGTGAAGGGACTCGACTGGAAGACCCAGCAGCAGCGTGTAGTCGACTACATTGCGTCGCAAGGCTACTTCGTTGTGGATGCGCCGCCGGACAAGGCAACGCTGCTGTCGCATCCGAGGGTGGCGTATGTGCGCCGCGACACGGCGAGCTACAACGCGGTGCGAACTCCAATGGACCTGCCGATTGCGCAGTCGGTGATTGCCGCGGTGGAGAGCGCGCGCGGGCCGGTGGTGAAACTGCCAACCATGGGCGGCAGCGTTCCGCTGGAGATGATCGTCAACACCTTGGGAACGAATACCATCACGGTACCGATTGCGAATTACGACAACAATCAGCATTCGGCGAATGAGAACATGCGCCTGCAGAATTTGTGGGACGGCATTGTGACCATGGCTGCGCTGGAAGCGATGGAGTGAAAACAAAGTGGTTAGTGGCTAGGGATCGCCCACACAGCCGGATTGTCACCAAAGTGCTAGTCGGGGGCGAGCGATCACGGGATAAGTTCTGCCGTTTGTTAAAGAATCATCAACGCGCGCTTGACATGAAACTCACCTGTATAGAAAGATTTCTCCGGCTCTAGCGTCTTGTCGGGATACGCGAGCCAGCGCGCCAACCGTTTCCTGCTTCGTCCGCTGCGCTCCTTCTCCAGTTCGACAACGAATCCAGCTAGAAACAAAACCAACTGCGAATTTCATCAGGAGAATCGAGATGATTTCCCGTGCGACGAAGATTTCGCTTCTACTTAAGGTGCTGGTGCTCGTGCTAGTGTGTACGAGCATGGCCGCACAACCGGCTAATAACAGCAAACCGCCCACCCAGTTCAACGAAATGACTGTGCAGCAACTCCAGGCTGCAATGACAACCGGAAACCTCACGTCTGTGAAACTCACGAAGTACTATATCCAGCGCATTCTCGACTTGGACCAGGGTGGGCCGGGCGTGAACGCAGTGATTGAACTCAATCCGGATGCACTGGACGATGCCAAGACGGCCGACAAGCTGCGCCAGAAGGGCATCGTGCTCGGTCCGCTACACGGCATTCCGATTTTGCTCAAAGATAACGTCGACACCGGCGACAAGATGCAGACCAGCGCCGGGTCGTTCGCGCTGGTTGGCCAGCCGGCACTGCGGGACTCGACAGTCGCCGCGAATTTGCGTGCGGGCGGCGCCATCATCCTTGGTAAGACCAATCTGTCGGAGTGGGCGAACTTCCGCTCGTTCGAGTCGGTGAGCGGATGGTCGGGCCGCGGCGGGCAGACAAATAATCCTTACGGTATCGCCCGAAATCCTTGCGGATCGAGCTCGGGATCGGGCGCTGGAGTGTCGTCGAACTTCGCGGCCGTAT
>Ga0209465_10000807_pt1 | contig 14291 bp, 9 predicted proteins | sample PanSoiPlot1MoBio_FD_188321 | JGI IMG/M metagenome (GOLD analysis project Ga0209465, IMG submission 188321) | Tropical forest soil microbial communities from Panama analyzed to predict greenhouse gas emissions - Panama Soil Plot 1 MoBio (SPAdes)... | ecosystem: Environmental > Terrestrial > Soil...
CCCTCATCAGTCCCCGTTTCATACGGCCGTCTGAGCCGACGTGAAACACCGAGTCGTTCGATGGCGCAGCGCGTTCCAAGCTGCCCTAAAGTGCAACGACAGGACGGAATTGGGCTATATGCCTGACAGAGCGGCTGGCAGGAGCTACGTCATTTCCCAAGTGGGTTGCCGGCGAGCCAGTCAGGAGTTGGTGAAGCGACTTCAAGGTGAAAGCACCATTGCAGGTCACTACATACGTTGCCGCAAATTGCGGGTATCTGGAATCGTATCCTCATGGGTCTGCGCCGTCATGGTGAGAAGCGGCTCAATGAGAGGCTGCGCTCCATCGATTTAGGTGCGACCATCGCGCTCATCTTTTCCGGCGCTGCCGAATTACGTAATCGATCCAATCCTGTTCGGGGCGGTTCCGGCGCATTCGTCGAACTCGGGCAGACTTCGCCGCCGCCGGCATCAACCTGTTCGTCAGGGTATCTGGAACGCCCGCCTTGCATTGCGACGCTTGTTCGGTTGACACCTGGAGAAGTGCGAGGCGGTGACACGGCGTCGAGCTTCGGGTACTGGATGAAAGCATGTCCCCTGCTCCTTTCGCGCAAGAACTGAACGCCCTGTTTGACCCCGACGCGGTCATCGCGGAGGTCCACCTGCTTGCGACCTCCGCCGAAGGCGAAAAGAGGACCGCCGTCGCTCAACGCCTGAAGGCGGTGCTCGCGGAGAGTTCGGTCAAAGCTGAAACCCTGTTGCTGAAGGAACGCCAAGGCGGCCGCTGTGCGGCACGGCTGTCCCAGATGCAGGACGACATCATTCGCGTGATCTACACCTTCGCGGTGACCTGCCTTTATCCGTCCCAGAGCCCCTCGGAAAGCGAACGGATGGCGATCGTGGCGACCGGAGGCTATGGCCGCGGCTTGATGGCGCCGGGCTCGGACATCGATCTCCTGTTCTTGCTTCCCTATAAGCAGACTGCCTGGGGCGAGCAGATCGCTGAGGTTATCCTCTACTGCCTGTGGGACATGGGGCTAAAAGTCGGCCACGCGACGCGGTCGATTGACGACTGCATACGCCTTGCACGGGCGGATATGACGATCCGCACCGCAATCCTGGAGGCGCGGTTTCTGCTCGGCGACCGTGCCCTGTTCGACGAGATGGTCGCGCGGTTCGACAGGCAGGTCGTGCAAGGCACCACCGCCGAGTTCGTCGCCGCCAAGCTTGCCGAGCGCGAGGAACGCCATCGCCGCAGCGGCCAGTCGCGTTACCTGGTCGAGCCCAACGTCAAGGACGGCAAAGGCGGGCTGCGCGACCTGCACACCCTGTTCTGGATGGCCAAGTACGTCTACCGGGTGCGCGATCCCGAGGATCTGATTGCACAAGGCGTGTTCAACCGTGCCGAATACCGCCTGTTCCGACGCTGCGAGGACTTCCTGTGGGCAGTGCGGTGCAACATGCATTTCGTTGCCGGCCGCGCCGAGGAGCGCTTGTCATTCGACATCCAGCGCAGCATCGCGCGAAGGCTCGGCTACGTCGATCGGGCCGGGATGCGCGACGTCGAGCGCTTCATGAAGCACTACTTTTTGGTGGCGAAGGATGTCGGCGACCTCACGGCAATCCTGTGCGCGGGGCTCGAAAGCCGACAGGCCAAGTCTGTTCCGATGCTCAACCGCGTGGTGGCGCGATTGCGGCCGCGCGGACGGCGGGTGCTGCGCGAGTGCCCCGATTTTGTGATCGACAACAATCGCATCAACATCGCCGACCCGGACGTGTTCGCGCGCGACCCCGTCAACCTCATCCGCATGTTCCGCCTCGCGCAGCGTCACGTGCTTGCCTTCCACCCGGATGCGCTGCACCGGGCGACGCGGTCGATCAAGCTGATCGACAAGTCGTTGCGCGCGAACGGGCAGGCCAACGAGCTGTTTCGCGAAATTCTCACCGCCCGGAACAACGCCGAGATCGTACTACGACGTATGAACGAAGCCGGCGTACTCGGCCGCTTCGTGCCGGAATTCGGGCAGGTGGTGTCGATGATGCAGTTCAACATGTATCATCACTACACGGTCGACGAGCACCTGCTGCGCTGCATCGGCACGCTTGCCGAGATCGAAGCCGGCACCAATCCGGCATATGGGCTCGCCAACGACCTGATACGCACGATTCAGCCGGGCAATTGCGAGGTGCTCCATGTCGCGCTGTTCCTGCATGACATCGCCAAGGGCCGGGTGGAGGACCACTCGGTCGCCGGTGCTCGCATCGCTCGGCATTTTTGTCCGCGGCTTGGCTTCTCGCCAGCCGAGACCGAGACGGTGGCATGGTTGGTCGAAAATCATCTGGTCATGTCGACAATCGCCCAGTCGCGCGATCTTTCGGATCGGAAGACGATCGAGAATTTCTCCGCGATCGTGCAGTCGCTCGAGCGGATGAAACTGCTCACCATCCTGACCACTGCCGACATCCGCGCCGTCGGTCCGGGCGTATGGAATGGCTGGAAGGCGCAGTTGTTACGGGCGCTTTATTATGAGACCGAGCCAGCTCTCACGGGCGGCTTCTCGGAGGTCGACCGGGCGAGGCGCGTCGCCATGGCACAGGCCGAATTTCGCGCCGAGTTGTCCGATTGGTCGCCCGAGGAGGTCGAGCGCTATGTCGCTAGGCTCTATCCGGCCTATTGGCTCAAGGTGGAATTGCCGCGCAAGGTCGCGCATGCGCGGTTCGTACGCGCGGCGGAACGCGACGGCCGTTCGCTTGCGACCGACGTGGGATTTGACGCAGCGCGCGCCGTCACCGAACTCACCGTTCTCGCGCCCGACCATCCATGGCTGTTGTCGTATCTGGCGGGCGCCTGCGCGACCGCGGGCGCCAATATCGTGGATGCACAGATCTACACGACGAGCGACGGCATGGCCCTCGACAGCATTGCAATCAGCCGCGAGTTCGAGCGCGACGAGGACGAGGGGCGTCGCGCCGGTCGCATCACGGCGGCCATCGAAAAGGCGCTGCATGGAGATTTGCGGCTGCCCGAAGTGGCAGTGAAGCGGGGCTTGCCCAAGGGCAGGATCGGGGCATTTGCGATCGAGCCGGAGGTGATCGTCAACAACCACTGGTCGAATCGGTATACGGTCGTCGAGATCAGCGGACTGGACCGGCCGGGACTCCTTTATGAGCTCACCGCCAGCTTGTCGAAGCTCAATCTCAACATCGCATCCGCGCACGTGGCAACGTTTGGCGAACGCGCCGTCGACGTGTTCTATGTTACCGATCTCATGGGCGCGAAGATCTCCTCGCCCACCCGCATTGCCGTGATCAAGCGCGCCCTGATGGGGCTCTTCGCCCCGCCCCAGCACGGGGAGAGAATCGCCGCCGGGATGTAGGGCCCGGTGCATTGCTCGCGAGAGTGTCGTCACAAGCGTAGCCCGGATTGAGCGTCAGCGAAATCCGGGACCGCCCTGTCAAGATGGCAACGCCTCGCCGCTCCCGAGTTTCGGTTGCCCTCAACCCGGCTACAGGTCGCGCTGAGTTATTCGCAAGAGAAGTTGCCCATCCCCATCGGATGGCATTGCCGTGGCCAACCCCGCGCCGCCCAATATTCGACCAGGCCGAGGTCGCGCACCACCTGCTTGAAGCGCTCGCTCCTGCGCACTGCCGCATAGGTTGGATGCCAGAACCAGGTGGCGGAGATCGGCTGGAAGTAGTCCGCACGAATCTCATCCTCGTAGAACTCGAGCACGCGTTCCGGCGCCCCCACATGCATGTAGGCGAAACTCAGATTCCCGATTCGCGGCAGTTGGCGCGGCTCTGCGCTTCGTGCCGGCGCGGATTCGAGGATTTTCGCCGCGGCCTCCGTCATACCAGCCGGATAGTTCGTGGCCGGCATTTCGCGGATTGCGGCGGCGGCTTCGGGGTAGCGTGCAGCCGCAGCCTGCACCAACGCGAGTTCGAGCGTGCGTCCGGGGCGGAATGGCTGCAGCATCGCGACGGCCTTCTCGGTGGCGCCGTCGAGCCAGTAGATTTCGGCGGTGTCGGCAGTGTAATTGGTGATGAAGGGCTCGCCCTCTTGCAAATGCTCGCGCATCGCAAGCGATTCCTTGATGCGTCCCAACGCCGCGAGAAGCTGGCTGTAGCCGTGGAGCCCGTCCGCCTGGTTCGGGTTGAGCACGAGCGCCTGCTTGAAGGCGTCCTCGGCCGCCAGCATGCGTCTCTGCACCATATTGGCGTAGCCGAGCGCCACGAATCCCTCCGCCGACTTCGGATCGAGCGCAGTTGCGCGACGCGCCAGAGCATCGCTGCGCGGTATAGTCCGCTCCACGATCTTGCGCTCCTCGTCGGGCATCCCGCCGCGCAGCGAAGGCGCAAAAAGCGGTGTGAGCGCGTAATCGTACGCAAGCAGCGCGGCGGCAGGGGCAAACTCCTCCTCTCGATCCACCACCCGCTCCAGGAACACCGCGGCGGCCGCCAATGGCCCGGCCCCGCGCGGGCGCGCGGCGACCTTGGCGCGCAAGAAATCCAGATAGGCTTCGAAATCGCTGGTGCGGCTGCGCACTAGCGCTGGATCGCGATGTGCGGGCACTCTCAGCGCGGAAGCGATGTTGCGGGCGATCTCTTCCTCAAAATCGAATATCCCGGCCCGCGGCCCCTCGATCTCACTTGACCCCAGCCGCGCGCCGTCGCTCACCTGCGCCACCCAGACACTCAGACGGACGCGATCGGCTGTGAGCCGCGCCGAGCCCTGCACGACGTGGCTTACCTTCAGCGCCGCCCCGACGGCCTTGATGTCGCGGTTCGGTTGCTTGAATTGAAATGACGACGAGCGCGCTACGACGTCTATGCCAGGGACGCCGGTCAGTGCCGCGGCTATCTCATCCGTCATCCCCTCCGCAAAGAAATCCTGCGTCGCGTCGCCGGAATTATTTTCAAGGGGAAGCACGGCCACGATAGGGTGCCCGGATGCGGGTGCCTGCGCGGATGCGGGGGAGAGTGCCGCGCCGAGGGTCAGCAGCAACGCGGCGGTAGGCTTCCGGTAGCTGCGAGTCAGGTCCACAAAAATGCAACCCATGTGGTCTTCCTCGTCGGCGTTATGTTGGTGCTGAGTTCGATCGCTTTGCGATGGCTGGTCGGGTGGGCAAAGGCGCATCACGGCGCGTGCGACTCTGGCGTCCCGTCATCCGCCTTTGCCCACGCCGTTTCACTTCGCCGTTTGACCGTGGGCAAAGTCGCGCAAGACCGATGCACAATGGCACCAGCTGCGGCAGGCGACTTTGCCCGCCCCTGTGCCCGCCTCGCGGCACGGCGCCAGCCTCGATGAAGAGCGGACCGCAGGCAGCAGCCTGCGATCCGTCGCGCTGCGCGTTCCCTGCCAATCGCGCCTCACTTGGCCGCCGTCGCCGACGTCATTCCCTTGAAGGCCAGCTTCTGCATGCCCTTTCCGGTGTTCGCAATGTAGATGTTGCCCTTGGCGTCCGTATTGATGAGATGGCCACCGCCTTGCATGCCGGGCACCTTGATCGACCCCAGGATCTCCAAATTCTTGCGATCCAGGATCACGATGTCGTCGCCGTCGCCAACGTAGAGGAACTGCTGCTCCTGGTCGGGCGAGAAGGCGACCGAACGCGCGAACAGCGTGTCTGGCTTGATTAGCTGCTTGATGAACTTGCCGTCATTGGTGAACATCTGGACGCGACGGTTCTCGCGGTCGGCCACATAGACAATGCCGTCATTGGCGACGCGCAGCGAGTGTACGACGCTGAGCTGCTGCGGGCCTGGCGCATCGAAGTTGGTCTTGCGCACGATCTGGCAGTGGTCGTCGTCCTCTGGCTTATTGGCGAAGGCGCCCCACATCCGCTTGAACGCGCCGGTGTCGGCGTCGAACACGATGACGCGGTGATTGCCGTAGCCATCGGCCACGAACAGCTCGTTGGTCGGAGCATAGACTTGCTCGTCGGCGGGGCGATGGAGGTTCGCGGTGTCGGCGTTGCCCTTGCTCTGGTTGCTGTGGCCGATCTGCATGACGAACTTGCCGTCCTGGGTGAACTTCAGGAGCTGGTCGTCCGCCACGGGCTTGAGATTTTCGAGGCCGTTGGCGGGGCAATTGTTGCCGCCGAGCCACACGAAGCCCTTGTAGTCGATATAGATGCCGTGCTCGCGCTGCGGCCATTCGTAGCCTGGCCCGTCGCCGCCCCACGCCTTGATGAAATTGCCGTTGCCATCGAATACCATGACAGGCGGCGCCGCCTTCTTGAGGTCTTCGCCTTTGAGCGTGCGCGGACGGTGGATGAGCCAAATATTGCCTTGCGCGTCCGTGGTGAAGCTCGACACGTCGCCGACCTTCCACTGCGGCGGTACTTTGGGCCAATCCTTTTCGAATTCGAAAGTCGGCAGGGCGCGCGGCGCCTGTGCCATGGCAATGGAGCCGAGCAGATATTTGCCCGGCAAGGCCACCGCCATACTGGCCGCAAGCAGGACTGCGATACTGTGGTTTTGACGCTTCATGGGCTCTCCTCCGTCGATCTACGATTTGAAACGCGTGGGAATTGTTCCTTGAAAGAGCACTCGCGAGCCGGCGGCCACGCGCAACTGCAGCTCGTTCTGCCTTGGGGCACGACTTTTTCGCCAGCCCGATTGCCCCGAAAGCACCCCCTCCCCCGCGCGCGAGGGAAGGAAGGACTGGGATCAGGACCGCGCCCACACCACCAGTGGGGCAAGCCCATTGGGCCCGCGACTGCAGCAGGTGTCAAGGCGGCCCCGGGCCGTCTGCGATGGCGCGGCGGAACTGTGCCTCGTCCGCGCATTTTTCTATGTGAGCATCGCGATTGATGACCCGCAGGTTCGGCAGGCCCCAGAAGCCGAGCAATGACGGCCATGGCGTGGCGCGATGCTCGCGCCATACCTGGAACAGCGGCACGCGATGGTCGACCTCCGCGGTCTTCCACAGGCGTCGGCCTGTCTCGGCGCAGCGTCGCTTCTGCAGCCGCCTGAGTACGCGCACGTAGTCGCTCGGCGACTTCCAAAAGTCCCAGGCCACCACGCAGGCGGCGTGCCACACGGCATTCCGGTTCGTGCCGCGATCCCACAGGTCTATGTGCCAACCGAGTTGGTAGACCGGCTGACCGCAGATGCAGCAGAAGCCCGCCCCGCGGGCGTAGCTCTGCTCGCGATAGGGCGCAGGCGGAATGCGGAAACTTCCTGCCCCCGCAGGCGAAGCAGGGTAGGGAGTGGGTTCACCATGGTCTGCCCTGCGCGATTTGACGCGGGCCGGCTTTTCATCGGCAAGCCGCCACATCCATCCGGGCGGAGCACCGGTGCGCCTCGCCAGCGCGCGGGCGAGCCGGTCCGCCCGCAGCGGATGGCACCGCCAATAGGAATCGACCGCCAGCCGCGGCATCGGCGGCGTGAAATGCCGCCCCAACGCATGGATGAGCGCGGGCCGCGGAAAAATCGCTGGCAGCGCAGCCGTGAGGCGCGCCAGTGCCTTCTGGTTAATCTCGTCACGCCATTCTGACATCGGCCTGCCGCTGCGCGTCGCCCGTTATGGTCTGCGAGGCGTAAACATTTTCTCAAGAGGACGGAGAGAGGCTGGTGAGCCATCAGGCGTCGCCATTTTCCGTGCCGCCATGCTGGGCAGCTGGCGGAATCTGAAAAATCTACGGTGAGTTGATGTTAATTTGTAGTCTCAATTATGACGCGATGCGCCTTATCGTGGGCGAAAACTCCAGACCCGAGCCTCGTTAGACGGCAGCTCCTGCGGATGTCTATGGCTTTTCCACAGGCTCACATTTTGGCCGTTCAAACTCGGCCACCTTTGTTTGTCTTATGGAGTCGGCATCAGGTTGAGCGCAGCGTTATGCACTGCTTGGGCGGCGTCGCGAGCCATAATGTCGCCATCAGAGATTCCAATTGGTAACATAATTTCGCCTTTGGCTACCGCCAACAATCGTTGCAATCCAAACAGGTTCCTAAGTTGCCGATGGGGGGTGCAGTGGCGGAGCAATTGGACTTCACACAAGAGGCAAACGGCTGTTTCCGTCTTGCAGAATCGGAGACCCACGCGGAGGTCAGGACCATCCTGATGGGAATGGGGTACGGCTGGCTGACGCTCGCAAATCACCAGAAAGCTTCAAGCGAAGCTCATCGCGAGCCGATCGACGAGCCCACCGAAGAACCGGGCGATGATCTGATGTAGCTGTGAGACAAGCAGTCCGGTGGCTGATTCGCTATGTCATTGCAGTCGTTCTGCTTTCGAGCATCGACGTAACGTATGAGTGGTTGTCCCCGCTCGAAAACACAGAGGTCGTGACGCGTCTCGAGTGGTATTCCTTCATCGGCCTGCGAAACGGCGCAATATGGTTTGGTAATCGCGAACCTCCGGGTCCGGCGGACGGCTTAACGGTCGAGGTTCATCAGCCGGCGTTCTTTCCGCTTCCTTTTTATATTGACGCTGGCCCCGAAGGGGGTGCCATGGTTCTCGCCGTATGGCTCATCGGCTTATCCTTGTGGACAGTGCGCTTGCTGTTGCGTCAGGCACGGAGCGAGCATCGCGCTCACTAACAGCCGCTTTTAATCCAGAATTGCGAAATCGCAGTTGCATCGAATTGCAGTTTTTTTATTCACAAAACGAATTGCGCCATGAACGGCAAATCGCTAGGCGCTGCCGTCTGGTCAAACATCAAACGCCTTATAAGGCGTCTTCGGAATCCCGTGATGATGCAGGCGGCTCCCGCTTTTGCGGACCGGATTTAAGCGTACCGGCGCCGAACCCGGATACGCGATTTCCGGCTTCTGACGACGCCGAGTCGTCTTCACCCCCGCAATCCGAAGCGCGCCCATGGCATCGTCGTCGCCCCGCAAGGCGGCGAGGAATTCGCGCTGCCACCGATCGACGTCGTAGTCGAGCACCGCGGCAAGCAGCGCCTGGTGGCGCGCCCGTCTCTCCTCGATCGGCATCGCTAAAGCTTGCGCGATTGCGCCGGCAACAGACTCAGCATCATAGGGATTGACCAGAAGGGCACGGCGAAACTCGATCGCGGCCCCGGCGAAACGGGACAGAATGAGGACCCCAGGGTCCTCCGGATTCTGGGCCGCGACGTATTCCTTGGCGACGAGGTTCATGCCGTCCCGCAGGGGCGTCACCAGGCCGACGCGTGCCGCGCGATAGAGTCCTGAGAGGGCGGAGCGGCCGTAGACCCGGTTGAGGTAGCGGATTGGCGTCCACGACACCTCGCCGTATTTGCCGTTGATGCGTCCCGCAGCCGATCCCAGGGCTTCTTCCAGCTCGGCGTATTCCGGAATTTCGGAGCGGTTCTTTGGCGCGATTTGCAAGTATATCACCCTGTCGATCCACTCAGGGTGGTTGGCGAGGAAATGATCGAAGGCATCGAGACGCTGGATCAGGCCCTTGGAATAGTCCAGGCGATCGACCCCGATCACCAGCAGGCGGCCGCCAAGGCTCGCCACCATCTCCTTCACCAGAGGAGACCGCATGTTGCGGCGCGCCAGTCGCTGGAATACGCGCGGCTCGATGCCGACCGGAAAATTTCCGATCCGCGTCTGTTGCCCGCGCACGCTGACAGTCGTTTGGTGGCCGGCGATCTCGAATATTCGCATTTCCCGCGCTTGATTGCACTCAGAGATGAGGTAGCGGACGAAATTGTCTGCATCGCCGTTGGTCTGAAATCCCACAACGTCATATTGCATGAGCAAAGGGATCAACTGCTCGTGGTTCGGCAGCGAGGTCAGCACCTCGGGAGGCGGGAAAGGAACGTGGAGGAAAAACCCGATCCGGTTGGAATGGCCTCGTCGCCGCAACGCATCGGCGATCGGAATCAGGTGATAGTCGTGGACCCAGACCAGATCGTCTTCATCAATGACCCTTTCGAGTTCGGTTGCGAAGTGAGCGTTGACCCGGAGATATCCGCTGAGGTCGCGGCGCGCAAATTCGGCGAGGTCCAGTCGATAATGCAGGATCGGCCACAGCACCCGATTAGCGAAACCGTTATAGTATTCCTGAAACTCGTCCTTAGTGAGGTCGGTGACGACATATTCGACGTTGTTGTTTTTGACCGATCGCGTTCTCAGCTTGTCCTGCGCTCCGACCTTCCCGCTCCATCCGAGCCAGACGCCGCCATTGTGCTGCAGCGCCGGCCGCAACGCCACCTCAAGCCCACCGGCGCGCTTAGTGCCATCTCCGGAGGGAACCGAAACACGATTGGAAACGACCGCCAGGCGAGCCAACATCGCCCTCCGACTTCGCGACCAGGGGCGCCGTAATCAACTATCCGATTGATCCGGGAAGCGTTTTCGCAGTGCCATCCCGATTCTTGGCGCCAACTCCACCGCCTTCGACGCCCTGGAGAAGTTGCTGGACCGTCCTATTCCAGCGCCAACACCGTCGCTGACATCACATATGTCGTTGACATGACATATAATGTGCTTGGCGGCTGATTGTTCCATCACGATGCCGAGCGGCGAGTGCCCGAGAATCGGAGATGGCGCCGACTGATCACAAAGGCGGGGATTTGCGCTGTAACGCGCGATGCTCTGATCTGAACGCTTGCGGCGTCCGCACGCTCAAAATTGCAACCAAAGCGCGAAAGCACCTAATTCCTCCTTGATCATTCGCCGAATGGTCTCCATCAAGAGGACGGGAAATCGTTCGAACGGGATTGGGATGAGACGCGGCGTCGCGCCCCGGCCGGATCCGACCGCCGAGCCGCTGGTGCGCTTCGAAAATGTTTCCAGGCGCTTCGGCGACCTCGCCGCCGTAGATCGGCTGAACCTCGACATCTACCGCGAGGAGTTCTTCGCTCTCCTTGGCCCTTCGGGGTGCGGCAAGACCACGCTGCTGCGCCTGCTGGCCGGATTCGAGAGGCCCGATGCGGGGCGGATTTTGCTTGGCGGCCGCGACATCGTCGCCACGCCGCCTCACCGGCGGCCCGTCAACATGATGTTTCAGAGCTACGCTCTGTTCCCACACCTCACCGTCGCCAGCAACATCGCTTTTGGACTGCGCCAGGACGGCATCGGAAAAGCCGCAATCGCCGCACGGGTCGACGAAATGCTGGCGCTCGTCAAGCTTGAAGGGCTAGGCCACCGCAGGCCGGATCAACTGTCCGGCGGCCAGCGTCAACGCGTGGCGCTCGCCCGCTCGCTGGCGAAGCGCCCGCAGGTTCTGCTTCTCGACGAGCCCATGGCCGCGCTCGACAGAAGGTTGCGCGAGCAAACCCAGTTCGAACTGATGGAACTGCAGGCGCGGCTGGGGTTGACCTTTGTGATCGTCACCCACGATCAGAGCGAGGCCATGACGGTCGCCCACCGCATCGCCGTGATGGATCGCGGCCGCATCGTCCAGGCGGCAACGCCGTCCGAACTCTACGAGCAGCCGCGGTCGCGCTGGGTCGCGGAGTTCGTCGGGGACGTCAATTTGATCAAAGGCCTTGTACTGGAGACTTGTGCCGGCGAAGCCGTGATCGCGGACAAGGCCGGACGGCGGCACCGGGTCGCCGCCGACGTTGCCGCGGGAGCGCAGGTCTTTATCGCCCTGCGACCCGAAAAAGTCCGCATCCACGCCGGACCCGCTCCGCATCACGCCCCCAATGCCATGCGAGGCCAAGTGTGTGATATCGGTTACTTGGGCGGCCTCTCGATCTACAAGGTCCGGCTCGATGACGGCGACCTCGTGAAGGTGGCGGTCGCCAACGTGGCGCGGACCTCTGGACAGATGTTCAGCGCATCCGACGAGGTGTGGCTGTCGTGGCCGCCCGACGCGGCCGTCGTTCTGACGGGCTGAGGCGCGATCCGCCATGGCGAAAGGTTCAGTGGGTACGGATTTAGGGAGCGCGGTTTCTCGCCCCCACCCTGCCCTGCCCTGCTGGCGGGGGAGGGCAGGGTGGGCGATCGTGGCGGCGCCGTACCTGTGGCTGCTCGGATTTTTTCTGGTGCCTTTTCTGATCGTCCTCAAGATCAGCCTTTCCGAGACCGCAATTGCGCAACCGCCATATGTGCCAGTGCTGGACTTCACCGCCGGTTTCCGGGGCGTCAAAGACTTCGTTGCCGGGCTGTCGTTTGCCAATTATTTCACGATTGCCGGCGACTATCTCTATATGTTCTCCTACCTCAAGAGCCTGAAGGTTGCGGCGGTGTCGACGGCGATGCTGCTCCTATGCGGAGTTCCGCTTGCCTATGCGATGGCAAGGGCGCCGCGCGCGGCGCAGCCGCTTCTTGTCACGCTGGTCGTTTTGCCGTTCTGGACCTCGTTCCTCATCCGAGTCTATGCCTGGATCAACATCCTCCAGCGCGACGGCCTGCTCAATCAGGCGATGGTTTGGCTCGGCCTCATCGACCAGCCGACAACATGGCTCGCGACCGACACCGCCGTTTATATCGGGCTCGTGTATTCCTACCTGCCGTTCATGGTGTTGCCGCTCTATGCGAGCTTCGAAAGGCTGGATGAAAGTCTGCTCGAAGCCGCGGCAGATCTCGGCTGCCCGCGCTGGAAGACCTTTTTCGTCATCACGCTGCCCCTCGCCGGGCGGGGCCTCGGCGCCGGGGCGCTATTGTGCTTCGTTCCGATCGTCGGCGAGTTTGTTGTTCCTGATTTGCTCGGCGGCTCCGACGCCACCATGATCGGCCAGACCCTATGGACGGAATTCTTTGCCAACAAGGACTGGCCGGTGGCGTCGGCGGTCGCCGTCGTGCTGATCGTCCTCCTGATAGCGCCGATTGCGGTCTACCAGCATCTGCAGACAGGTGAAATCGAGGGGCGCCGATGAGGCGCCCGTCATTCACGAACCTCGTCGCCCTCGCCTTGGGGCTGGCTTTTCTTTATGCCCCGATCGCGATTCTCGTCGTCTATTCGTTCAATGCCTCGCGGCTGGTGACGGTGTGGGGCGGCTGGTCGACGCGGTGGTACGTGGCACTCCTCGAAGATCGCGCGATGATCGATGCGGCCCTCGCCTCTCTCGGCATCGCCATCGCCTCGGCGGCACTTGCTACAGTGCTCGGTACCATGGCCGCGCTGGCCCTGACCCGGTTCCGCTTCCGCGGCCGGCTGCCGTTCGCCGCCATGATTTATGCGCCCCTGGTGATGCCGGAAGTCATCACCGGCCTGTCGCTGTTGCTGCTGTTCGTCGCGATTGATCTCGATCGCGGTTTCTTCACCGTCATCATCGCCCACACCACGCTGACGATGTGCTTCGTCACCATCATCGTCCAGGCGCGGCTGGCGAATTTCGACCGCAGCCTGGAGGAGGCTGCCATGGACCTCGGCTGCCCGCCAGGCCGAACCTTCTTCGCCATCACGCTGCCGCTCATCATGCCGGCCGTGATTGCCGGATTTTTGTTGGCGTTCTCGCTGTCTCTCGACGACCTCGTAATTGCCAGCTTCACGACCGGTCCAGGCGCCACGACGCTTCCGATTCGCATCTATTCCGAAGTTCGACTCGGCGTAAAACCTGAGATCAATGCGGTATGTACGATTTTTATTGCCGTGGTGGGAGCTGCAGTAATCGCAGCGTCTTTGATCGAAAGGAGCCGGGCTCGAGAACTCGTCCCGTGCTCACCGCCTGATGCGTGATGTCAAGGCGGAGCACGGAGCGGCCCGAGCGACCTGGGCAGACGGTTGATCGCGTCCTGCATGTCCTGGCGCGTCTTCTTGTCCTGTGCTTCAAGCAGCGACCTCACCGCTGGCGATCTCTCGATGAGAGTGCGCGTGTCCGGGACGATCGATGGACTTCCCCACTGGCCCCGCACGGTGAAAGGCAGCTCGAACATGGCGTTGGGGTCCGGTGGCGCGCCGCCGATCAGGTTAGCCCGACCGGAAAGGTTGAATTCGCGTGCCGGTATCGAAGTCGTCCCGGTCAGGGCGAGCACCACGCTTGGCCCTTCAAGCCCAACATCTTCGATTGTGGCGAGCCCCTGGACGATACGGAAGCTGACGTTGAGCTTGTCGAAAGGGGTACGGCCGTTGCGGAAATCGCCGCTTGAGGACAGCGGGCTGCGTTGCAGACGCCGCATCATCTGTTCGACGTTCAAGCCGTCAAGTGCCCCCTCCCTGGCGGCGACCTGTACGGTGCCGTTCAGGTTGCCCGCGAGCTCCTGCACGTTGCCTCCGGTGCTATTCACGGAAAACGCCAGGCTGCCTGTGCCCTCGAGCCGGTTCATGCTAAACAGCTGACCGAGGCACTTTTCCAAATCCACGTTTGAAAATTGCATCTGTGAGCTGAATTCGGCACGGGGTTCCGGCTCCGATTCCGACTTCGATTCCAACTTGGCAAGCGCGATGGTTCCCGTGACCACGCCACCGAAAGCCTGCGATT
>Ga0209465_10000808_pt1 | contig 14285 bp, 9 predicted proteins | sample PanSoiPlot1MoBio_FD_188321 | JGI IMG/M metagenome (GOLD analysis project Ga0209465, IMG submission 188321) | Tropical forest soil microbial communities from Panama analyzed to predict greenhouse gas emissions - Panama Soil Plot 1 MoBio (SPAdes)... | ecosystem: Environmental > Terrestrial > Soil...
ACGAAGGCGTCGATTCTCAACCTCACGCAGACAAGCCAGCCGTTCGGGTTCGACTACTCGTTCGAGTCCGAGCGCTACGCGAAGAGCGCGGGAAATCTTCTCTTGGTCAGGCCGCGGGTGTTGGGAGTCAAATCGTTGGGCATTCTGGAAACGAAGGAGCCACGGAAGTTCCCGATCCAGTTTGAGAGCACGCGGCGCGATACGGACGATTTTGAGATCACGATTCCGGCCGGCTACGAAGTGGACGATCTGCCTCCAGCAGTAGACTCGGAATACAGTTTCGCAAGCTATCACTCAAAGACTGAAGTGAAAGGCCAAACTATTCACTACCAACGAACCTTCGAGGTGAAAGAGATGAGCGTGCCGGTCGCACAGGCCGACGATTTGAAAAAGTTCTACCGAATCATCGCCAGCGATGAGCGAAATAATGCGGTGCTGAAACCGGCTGGTTCGAAATAGAGCGTTCGCTACTCGACTGTTCACCTCAGGTTCTTTCCAGACTAATTGTAAGGAGAATCCTGTAGCGCGGAATTGCCCTCGCTCCGCGGCAGAAATTCCACGGCTGCGCTGATTCCCTGAGGACACATGGGAAGATCCCGTAGCGTTGCAATCATTTACAACTAGGCCTGCCGGTGGCGCGTCATATGCATGAATCCTGACGGAGATGGATCAGGATGAATGCTATGTTGCGATGCAAACGTTTGCGAATTGATTCCGACCAGGGCACGGTTGATTACCGCATCGAGGATGGTGCCGTCGAGACGAGGACGCTCGGAAAGTCCAGTGCAGACAGATCGTGGCGGCGTCTGACTAGCGATCAGCTTAGTGCGCATGTGGAGTCCAACACGGTGGTCGCACAGTGGCTGAAGCGGCGCATGGGAGTTCACAGGTTGGTAAGGGCCTGCACCGATTTTCGTCCAATGATGGCCGCTTAGCCCTGGGCACGTCGAGAGTTTTCTTTAAAGGGTGTGCAGGCCAGCTCAAGAGTGCAGGTGATTATTTGTACCGCTTCTTGAAACGCATCCGATTCGATAAAACCCCTCCGTGCCGGCCAAACGTATGCAGCCATCGACGCTCATGTCTAGGCCGGGGTCAGGCCGAGGCCGGGGCTGTCCGGCAAGATCAGCTTTCCTTTTTCCACTTTAACCCCGGTAAATGGATCGTTGGCGATCAGTAAATTGCCGTCGAGATCGGCATAGTCGACCAGCGGAGACAAGTGGGCCGCAGCGGTGACGCTTACGGAACTTGAGACCATGCAGCCGAGCATCGTCTTCATCTTCAGAGCGCGGGCTACAGCGATGGTGCGCAGAGCCTCCTGGATGCCGCCCGTCTTGTCGAGTTTAATATTCACGCCGTCGTAGGCGTTGACGAGATTCGGAACAGCAGCGGCGTTCAGGCAGGCTTCATCGGCCAGAATCGGAATGTGAACGCGCTCGCGCACCCAGCGGGTTTCTTCGAGCATAGCGGCTGGCATCGGCTGCTCGATGAATTCCACTCCCTGCGTCTCGAGCCAGTTAATTTTGCGGACAGCTTCTTCTTTGTCTCTCCAACCTTCATTGGCATCGACCCGCAACGGCTTGCGGGTCACTGAACGCACTGCTTCGATAGTGGGCTCATCGGTAGTGAGGCCAACTTTAATTTTTAGAATGGGGAAGGCTTCGGCTTCGACGGTTTTCTGTTTTGTAACCTCTGGAGTGTCGATACCGATCGAGAACGTGGTGAGGGGAGTGTCGTTGGAGTCGAGGCCGAGATAACGATAAAGAGGAACCCCGAGCTTCTTACAGATCCAATCCATCCAGGCGATGTCGATCGCAGCTTTGGCGGCGAACTGTCCTTCGAGTTTGTGGAAGAGCTCACTGCAGTTTTTGGAGAACCGCCATGGATCAACTTTCAAAAGGAAAGCGCGAACAGACTCCACGGCCTTTTCCGAATCGGCAGCATTCTCATGGTAGCGAACGATGGGTGCACCCTCGCCAAATCCGGTGACGCCATCGCGCGTATAGCGCAGGTGAACCGTGTCGCGAAACTCACTCGAAGACATCGTGGTCGTCCAGGTGTGGCGAAGCTTCAGGCGTCTCACTTCAATATCGACTTGGGGAAGATCCGCGACTGCAGCAGCTGGAGATTCGAAGAAGGGAAGTGCAAGTGCTTCGCCGGCAGCCATGCCGGCGATCTTTAGCAAATCGCGTCGATTCACTTCACTCTCCTTGCCGCAACCAGTAAGTGCGTCCAAGGCTGGTCGTTGAGGCGGCTGATTTGCACGCCGGGGTGGCCGTTAGTTGTGTCATGGATGAACTTGCCTTTTCCGATGAACATTCCCGTGTGAGTAATCTTGTCGGATGATGCTCCGAAAAAAAGAAGATCGCCGGGGCGGAGGCGCTTTCGCTCCACCGGAACAACGCCCGACCATGCCGCTTGCAGATCGGCGTCGCGGGGCACCCCGACTTCGAATCAGCATTTGTGTGAAGCCGGAACAGTCATAGCCGAAACTCGAGCGTCCACCCCACGTGTAGGTGATTCCGAGAAAGCGCTTGGCGAGTTCGATGGATTCGGGGATGGTCAGCGGATGCGGGTTCAGTTCCACATCGCCACGATCGATCCAGGCATCGTGTCGATCCAGCAGCCGGACGTGGAGGTAGTCGCGGCTTTCGGGTTCAGGTTGTGGAATGATCTCGAGCTGAGTTTCGAATGGGACGGTCAGTACGGGTGCGTGTTTGGTGACGTCAGGCTCGCGGTAAAGATTCGCGCTCAGAGAGCGAACCTCGGCAAGAGCGGGGCGAGTGGAAGCGGTGGATTGCAGTACTAATTCCTGATCGCGAATCCACCCGGAATAGGCATCCGGCGTGCGGACATGGGTGAATCCGTCTTTTTGCTCGATGACTGCAACTTGCGAAGCGTAAATCGCCTGAGAGACGACATCGGCGTCGATGGAGGCGGCCGAATACATATTCGCAACAGGAGTTGCCACGACGGCCTGGGTGGCAGATTGAGGAAATGCAAAAAGATCCAGTAAGAGTGTGCCAAGAGCAACGAGAATCACTCGATGAGACGGACTGATAAGTTGGGTCATGGAAAAGCATCGTTGCCTTGAAGCGATGCATAGTTTCTGAGGCATATTCACATTTCACTTGCTTCGTACACGTCGCCGATAGTGCGAAGGATCGTGATAGGCGCCACGATGAAGTGGCGCCTAGATCCACGGTGTCAGAAGGTGTATTTCACCGACAGCTGCATTTTGCGCGGATCGCTGGTGAGCCCGCGTCCGTCTTCACTCACGATGAGCGGTTGCACGATGCCAAAATCCGAGTTGTTGTAGCGATTGCTTCCCGGTTCGTCGTAATGAACTGAGTTGGTCAGGTTTTGAATTTCAAGCCGCATTTCCAGAAGCTGGCGCTCGGTTATGTGGATTTTCTTTGCGACAGAAAGACTGAGGTTCTTGTACCCAGCCAACCGGAAGAAGTTCCTTCCGATATTGCTGAATTCTCCTGGTGCGGGTGTGGAGAACTTGGCGACATCCTCGGGCGTCACATAGGTCAGAAAGCCCGAGTCTGGATCACGGTGAAGATTGAACATGTGAGGTGAGCAACCCGTACAGTTTGCAACCGTGCGAATGACGCTGCTCAGAGTGTATCCGCGAGTGTTAGAAGGTGAGTAAACGGTGGTGGGACGGCCGCTCTCAATAATGCCGAACCCACCAATTTCCCAGCCTCCCAGCGCTCGATCGAGGAATCCATTCCAGCTGCGTCCCCAATATTTTCCGTGACCGAAGGGAAGTTCGTACACCCAGATGCTCTGAAAGACGTGGGTGCGGTCAAAATCTGATGGCGCATAGTTCCACTTGCGATGATCCAGATCAAACGGAGTGCTAGATCCTCCAAACGGTGTGGAGGCAGTCCCCACGGTGGTAAAGGTCGGATCGAAAGAACGGGTATCGATAGACTTCGACCAGACATAGCTAGCTTGGAAGGTGAGACCCATCGAGAAGGACCGGCGCACTTGTGTTTGCAAAGCGTGATAGGTCGAAAAATCATGACTGTCGAGTACGACGAAACCACCAGGTGTGCTGGGGAAGTTCCCGGAGAACTGCGGATAGTTGTAGAAGAACGTGGAGGGTAATCCGGCAGCCTGGGGAAGTTGGTTCAACGACATCTCGGCAGCTACGGCGGCGACTGCGCCCACGGAAAAGTCGTCGAAATACTGGTTGTCGGGATCACGCATCCACTGAGAGCCGGTCATGCCTCCCGGAAAGCTCGGGTCGGCTTGCATGAGCTGGTCTATTAACGGGCTATCGCCGCCAGCGGCCACGGTATTGAAGGCCTTTAGGAAGCCATTGCTGCGAATCTTGGCAGTGTTAGCGTCATAAGCGCCGTAGAGATGAACGCCTTTGCGTCCCAGATAGTCCATCTCCATGACGAGCTTCTTGGGCAGCTCGCGCTGGAAACCAAAGCTCCACATGTAAGTTTGCGGCGGTCGCCAGTTCGGGTCGACGATGGTAATGCTGTTGTTGCTGAAGGGATCCGGCTGGCGAAGTTGCGTTGGAGTTCCTGTCAGATAGCTGTTAAAGAGGTTGTTCAAGACAGCTGGAGTCAGTTGGCTGAGCCGACCGCCACCCTCGCCAAAAGTATTGTCGGTGATTTGCGTACTCAAGCCAGGCATTCCCTGGAACACAGCGGACGAGAGGCTGAACGTGTTGATGCGGTCGTAGGCAATGCGGAAGTTTCCACGAATTGAGGTCTTGCCATTGTTCTGCGGGTCCCAGGCGAAGCCGATCGAAGGCCCCAAATTGTTGAATGAGTCTTTGTAGAGCTGGCCTGGTTTCCACACCAAACTGTCGTTGCTGAAGCCCCAGCCAAGGGGAGGATCGGGACGCAGCATGTTGTTTTCGTTTGTAACTCGGGGGGAGAGCTTGATCTCCCAGCGTAATCCGAGATCGACAATCAGATTCGGACGAATGCGCCAAGTATCCTGAACGTAAAAATCGTATTCAGGTAGACGGAAGTCCGCATGAAGCAACGTGCCGGCCGGCGCCCAAGTGTTTGCATTATTCGCAACAATGCCTTGCTGGATGGTCCCAACACGGCCGAGAAGGTCATTGATGGAACCACCGAGGTCGTCGGCATCGTCGGAGTGAATGTTGTTCGGAATATTGAAGAGCGTGGGATCGACAGCATTTACGTTGGGATCGAAGTTCAGAGCAAGTGCCGCATTAAGGTTGCCGATGCTGCCCCGCTGGTCAATGTGGCGCTGGTAACGGAAGTTGATTCCCCACTTGAAAGCGTGAGCACCCTTCAAGTAGGTCATATTGTCCGCGAGTTGGTACGTGGTCAGGAAGCGGGCATTGCCCACGTAGTTTTGCAAAGGATTCTGCATGCAAGCAGGAGTGTTTTGGCAGATCGGGTGAGCGAAGAAATTGAAAGGAGGATTGCTCTGAAAGTTGGGGTCTGGATTTGCAAAGTTGAAGCCGAAGCGATTCAAACCGAGAACGAATTCGTTCAGAATCCGGGGGCTTAGCACCCAGCGCCAGGCTACGGCGAGGTTCTTAGGCGTTCGATAGGTGTCGACGACGTCCGGGGTACCAGGAAATATTGGTAGACCCGCATTGGCGGTATCACCGATTGTGTTTTGGTGCCCGGCGGACCAGCGTGCAAATATGCTGTGGTTTGGGTTAAACGTATGGTCGACACGGATCGTGTAATCCAGTTGCTGCTCGTGCTCCCCTGCCAGCCAGGTAAAGCCTGCAACGTTGAGACCATCGCCAGTTGTGTAATTGTTCGGCAGTGGCATCGAGTTGAGGATCGCACCGACGCTGGGATCGAGACCCATAGCGGCAGGATCGTTCGCTGCGACGTCATAGTTGACGATATTGACGCCGGGCAGTGGATTGCCTTTTGAATCGACAACTCCCGACAGGTTTTCGCAGGGATCAAGAGTCGCACAGATGGGAGAGTTCTGATCGACGAAACGGAGAATTCCCTGGCGGCCCAGTTGCGTGTAGACAGTGTTGGTGGTGAGATTCGTTGTCAGAGTGCGCAACCACTGGAAATTAACAAAGAAGAATGTTTTGTTCTTGAAGATAGGTCCGCCGAAAGTGAAACCCGGGATTTTCTGAATGAATTGAGGGCGTCCGAGCCCCTGATCCTTGTTGGCGGGATCGTTCGCGTTGAGCCCAGGCGTCTGGTAAAAGAAATAACCAGAACCGTGGAATTGGTTCGTGCCGGACTTGGTAACCATTTCGACTTGGGCTCCGCTGTTGCGGCCGTATTCGGAAGTGAAGTTGCTGGTCACCACGCGGAACTCCGACAGCATGTCGGGGTTGGTTCGAAGGGGAGAGAAGTTGCTTCCACCGGCACTCGTCTCGTTGATATCGATTCCGTCGAGCGTGTAGTTCCAAGCGCGATCGCGTGAACCATTCACGTGCACGCCGCCCCCCGCCACGTTCGGGCCGCCCTGGTTGAAACCTCCAGCATCGACCACGCCGGGTTCAAGTTCGACGAGCGCGAGTGTGTTGCGGCCGCGTGCAGTCACGATTGGCAGAGTATTGAGAGCGGCATTGTCTACAAGGTTGCCGATGTTGCCGGACGTTGTTGTTTGGACCAGTTCGGCGGCTGCGTTGACGACAACCGTTTCGTTGACCGTTCCCATTTGCAATGTTGCATTCACGCCGGTCGGCTGACCGATGGTGACAACGTTACCCGCCGAATTGAATGCCTTGAACCCTGCCTTGGCGACCTTGATGGTGTAAGTACCGGGTTTTACAGCGTCGAACACGTAGGTTCCGGCGGTGGTTGTGACTTGGGTAAAGGCAACCCCGGTGGCCTCGTCGGTCAAGATGACCTCTGCGCCCGAGACGAGCGCCCCGCTCGCATCGCGGACAACCCCGGTGACACGAGAAGTGGTTTGAGCCACTGCGATAGCGGCAACGAGCAGCGCTGTCAGCAGCAAGAGAATGGCAGCGAGATGGCGCTGTGTCGACTTATTCATAGGAAGTCATCCTCGCAAGAAGGCCTTAGGTGACCGTTCTCAAATCACCGACGTAGGGCTGGGACTATTCCGCCCAACTGTCATGCGACCGAGCGGGTCATTTTGGAACGAAACACGATATACACTCAGCCGCAACACATGTCAAGACAGTTTTAAGAAAACGCTACATTTGTTGCTATGGTGCCCAAGCCAATAAGAAATAGACTGTCGGTCGGATCTGTGCGATGGGCCGCCTGCTATCCCATATACCAGCGAAAGCCGTGGCGCTGCTCGTAGTCGACTTTTTCAAGCAGCTCGAGAGTCCTTGTTCTCCGATAGTGTGCACAAACGGTGAAAAGGACATGAAGCAGGCTGATGGGTGCTGTGTAGGAGTTGCTGAATGGCGCTTCCACTGAGGTCAGAAAACATTCATTTGAAAAACGCGCTATTGGAGAGACGAATGTATCGGCGATGCCGACGCAGTATGCACCGTTGGCGCGAGCTGCCTGGATGCCCTCCACGGTTTGCCGAAGACCGCGACGAAAACTAATGGCAATCACCAGGTCTTTCTTGGTCAGGCCGCGAACCGCATGCAGAGTCTTGCCTGGGGTGGTCGCACTGAAAACTGGCAGGCCTAGAAGGGTGAGTTTGTAATCGATAAAGTACGCTAAACTCACGGCCATATCTCCAGCAAGCAGCAGAATTCGGCGTGCGTCATAGATACGCTTGGCGAGAGCCACCATGCGATCCATATCCAGAGTGTTGCGCAACGTGTGCAGGTTGTGGAGATCCTGGTCCAGGGCTTTTCGAGCATGCGATGTCAGACCTGAATCCGTCGTCGAAAGTGATTGCATCCCCTCCAGGGAGGTTGCCCCGGCGATCGAGAGCTCGTGCAAGTAAAGCTTGAATTCCCGGTAACTGCGGAAGCCCATGCTTCGGACGATGCGCAAGATTGTGGCCGGATCTGTGCCAAGTTTTCCCGCCACGTCTCGAATGCTGAGGAGAACATAGTCACGCGGGCGCTCCTGAATCGGGCGCATCAACTCCTGGCGTTTAACACTGAGATGCCCGATACGCTCGCCAAAAGTAGGCAGTACGTGACTGCCGCTATCCCGGCCGTTAGCTCTCTTCATTGTCGCCACCCGAGTCGAATTCCAATAAGCACATGGCTAAGGGCAACAAATGTATCACCGGCTTGCGAGAGCCGCAACAACCGAAGAATCAGGAAGGCAAGGTTGGGCTCCGTCGCGGGCAATCAACGTGAGCGGCACTTTGTACAAGGTGGGATAAAAGAGTCCAAGAGGAGAGAGCCGATCAAGGTCTCGGAGAGGAGCACATCGGCAGATGTATGACGTTGCTGCCGACTCGACAGGCAACATGGCAGGCCGTCCTTGCCGTCTGAGAGTTAATTGGTCGGGGCGATTGGATTTGAACCAACGACCCCCTGCGCCCAAGGCAGGTGCGCTACCAGGCTGCGCTACGCCCCGACTTTATCTCTCTCGTCATTCTAAACCAGGTCCACGAACTTGCCCATTCGAGACGCTCGCTGTGCAATGACTGAGGTTTGTGGAACAGAGGCCTTTCGAGTCTTATAGAGGGCGCGCGAGAAATGATTGGATTTCACGTTGGGTCAGCCGAATCCAACCTTTCAGAGGGACCAGATTGACATCGTCATCATTGCCCCTTGGCGGAGAAGGCTTCGACCCCAGCGCTTCTGACGGGGTGTAGGCTGCAAGACTCGATTTCAGAGTTGCCATAGGTTTCACCGCCTCGTGCTGCTTCTGTCGGTACCGCGGTCGAAGCGCTCACACAGTTACTTGCGCGGCCGCGAATAAGTTCAAATGACATCTTCTGGTCCTGATAAGTGACCGCATACAGTGCACCGAAATCATCGTTTAGCAATCGTTCGATGCGAGCTCTTGGTTGGGTCGGCGGAAACGCGTTCCGCCAGACGATTTGTAGTGACATAAATGCTACAACTCCTTCGTGCGAGAAATTGGCCCGCTGCCCAGAGCAGCGGTATGGTGATGCACTCTTGCGTGGTCGACACTGACGAGTTCAGGGCCATTCGTTTTTGATTTCTTCACTGGTCGACTTCTTTCGACAATGGCCCGAATACAACTTCAAACCGCTCTCCGAGAAAACGCAGCAGCTCGCTGGTTGAACGGAACCTCAACTCCATGCCGGAATCAACTTCTTCGATCCAGCCCTCGAAGAGTCCGTTCTTGGGCTTTGTGTCTAGACCTAATCGGACTACAAATGCACCTCGCATGACGGCAAGGTTACGAGAAGCTCAGCGACAAGAGGTGGTCCGCTCGGTTCTATTCGGGTTCCAATTTGGTGACGGCCCATCGCCATTCTCTCTGCCAACTGGTGACTAACTCCCTTGATCTGATGCTGCAGCGATACTTCTTCCGTCTCTGCCGTGTAAACGAATTGCAAACGTTTAGACAGATGGAGAACTCTGGAAATCCGGGCGGCGGAGTACGCTTCGTAAACGGAAGATCATCAACCGGAGAGTCAGTTGTTCGCAGGATTCCCACTGCATAAAAAGAGGCGAAGCCTAAACGGCCTCGCCCGTGTCGTGCGTTCGTTATTGCAGCTGAGACCCTGGCGTTGTGTTGGAACCAGAACCGGTCGAGCGCTGCACTCCGGTTGCGATCCAACGGCCATTCGCGCCGGGACTGAGTCTCGCAATCCTCAGCAAGAACAGAGGGTTGGCGCAAGTGGCAGGAACGTTAGAGAGACGACCCGAATGATGTGCATCACCGCGCGCGCTCAGCGGCGTGGCGGCAGTGTTCAACGCTGCCTCGGAGTCGGTGCCTGCATTGCATACCAGGGTTCCAGTCAAAAACGAAATGGGACCTGGCGTTCCACTGAACGACGTTCCGTTGATTACGAGCCCTTCAACGTTGAAGAAAACCGCCCCTGTCGCAAGGTCCACACTGGCGGAACCACTGCGGACGGTCCAGGCAAATGTACCACTGTGGATGTTGTTGCTTACAGGATTGTCGACACCCTGCGAGGTGATGACTCCCGCGATGCCTTCCCATCGCACAACATTGTTGGTCTGGGCATACGATGCAACAGCACCCAGAACTAGTAACAGAACTACCATCAATCGTTTCACTTAGTTATTCCCCTTTTCTTTTGCTCTCGATTCGAATTTGGTTCTGGCCGCTCGAACGCGGACAGTCACGGTGAGCAGAATAGGATCGTGTTGAAAAGGAGGGGGTGACGCTTCAGTAGAGCGTCGGTACCGTTTCGGTGACGCGATACTGTCGTTCTCTCGACTTTTTGTTACACCAAAACAGCGTCCGCGAACATCAATTAGATAACCAGAAACGGCTGTTGACCGGCGCGGTGATTCCGATCCGGGACTGTGCTTGCCAAAAGAACGGCTTGGGGCATGAAGCGATTTCATTCATTTCGGCTCGACAGCGCGAATCACTGTCTTTGGCGCGAGAACGAGCGCATCTCCATACCTCCAAAGGCTTTCGACGTACTTCGGTATCTGGTAGAGCACCCCGGGCGCCTGGTGAGCCAAGACGAAATTCTGGAGGCAGTGTGGCCCGACACCTTCGTGAATCCTGAAGTGATCAAGAAGTACATCCTTGGAATTCGCAAGGTCTTGGGAGACAGTCACGAAGAACCAAGGTTCATCGAAACAATCCCGCGGCGAGGATATCAATTTGTAGCTCCTGTTAGCGATGAGCACACGACGCAATCTGAGAAAGAAATAGTTTCCAGCGGCAGGATGGTGGGCCGCGAATCAGCCCTCTCGGAACTAGATCAATACTTAAAGCGGGCGCTTCGAGGAAAGCGCCAATTGCTCTTTGTCACGGGCGAAGCGGGAATTGGCAAGACAACGCTCGTTGACGTCTTTCACCGGCGTGTCGCTGCTCATGCCAATCTTCGTATTGCACGCGGCCAGTGCGTTGAGGGCTTCGGCGGTAAGGAAGCGTATTATCCTTTGCTCGACGCATTGGGCCAGCTCATAAGAAACGAAGCAAAAGGTCCCGTCAGTCAAGTCCTCGCGAAGCTTGCACCCACTTGGATCGTTCAGTTTCCCACACTGACTAAGCCTGATCAGAAAGAGGAACTGCAGAAGGAGACTCTCGGCGCGACGCGCGAACGAATGGTGCGGGAACTTTGCGAGGCGTTGGAGGTGATCACGGCCGAGGCGCCGCTGGTTTTGATCCTCGAAGACCTCCATTGGGTGGACGCCTCGACTCTCGATCTGCTGTCCGCTCTCGCTCGGCGGCGTGAAGCTGCCAAGTTGCTGGTTATCTGCACCTATCGGCCGGTCGATGTCCTACTCGCGCAAAGTCCATTAAAAGATCTCAAACGCGATCTCCAGGTCCACGGTCTATGTACAGAGATTGCACTCGAGCGATTCGAGACGTCCGACGTCGACCGCTATCTGGCCGCGGAATTTGCCAACAGTGAATTGCCTCGGGGACTGGCGGGCTTGGTACACCGCCACTCGGGCGGGAATGCTCTCTTCATGGCGGCCATAGTGCAAGACATGGTCAAGAGAGGTTTCATTCTGCGCCATGACCAGGAATGGCGGCTTTCGGCCGACTTGGAGGACATCGACCCGGGCGTACCCGAGACACTTCAGCAAATGCTGGAGGTCCAATTTGAGCGACTGAGTCCCAACGAGCAGCGCGTACTTAAATCCGGCAGTATCTTGGGAGAACGTTTCTGTCTATGGGCGATCAGCACCACGTTCGATATTGAACCTGATGAACTTGAGGAAATCTGCGACAGGCTTGCCGAAAGGCAGCAGTTCCTGCGGGCCGGCGGAGTGCAGGAGCTCACAAATGGCGTCGTTTCGGCTCATTACGAATTCAGACATTCTCTGTATCGCCAGGCGATTTATCGGGGTCTGTCAGAGGGAACCAGGCTGCGCCTTCACCGCAAGATCGCAGAACGCCTGAAAGAACTGTGCACACTGAGCCATCCCGAGATAGCCGCGGAACTCGCACTCCATTTCGAGGCGGCCCGCGACTATAAGGAGGCGGTCCGGCACCTGACATTGGCCGCGGAAAATGCCGCGACGCGATTCGCGTATCGAGATTCGATAGCAATACTGCAACATGCTCTCGAACTCATCCCGCACTTCAGTCCTGCAGCGGGTGCCGAGCTCGAAGTTCGCACTCTTCAGTTTATCGGCGACGCTCACTACACCCTCGGTGCCATGCCGGAATCTGCCGAAAATTACAGAAAAGCAGTGGCGAGAGCGGCGAGTGTCGGCCTCATATCCGCTCAGGTGAGCGCCCTCACCAGTCTTGTTCGCCCACTTGCGTTTATCGATCCAGAGCAGGGACTTGCCGCCATGGACCAGGCTGTGCAAGTCGGCAAGGACTGTGGGGATCCCGTGCTGCTGGCTCGCACCCAACTACTGGCCAGCGCGTGTCGCCTGCTCTACGACAAATGGAGCAAGGAAGACGCGGACCAGTGCATTACAGCGCATCAGACCCTTCGCAATCTAGGCGATGCAGATACACCTGCGCTCCACAAGATTTTCTACGCAAAAGTTCAGGTACTGCGCGGTAATTTTGATCAAGCTTTCGCGATTTTCGAATCAGTCAACCCGCAAATGGATCATAGAACGACCCTGATGGCTCATTTTTTCAACGTGAGTGGAAAGACGATGGCTCTACTGCGCGCGGGCCGACTCGGAGACGTCTTGCAGGTTGTCCGTACGGGAAGGGAGAACGCGGAAAAAAACGGAAACGATCCCTGGCTTTTTGATTTGCGCGAAGCATGGCTCCGCACTCTCGCCCTGGATTTTGAAGGCAGTCGACGCATTTGTGACCGCATCCTGCGTGCAAGTAAAGAGAGTTGCATCGAAACAATAGCCAGACTTGCGAAGGGTTATGCGTACGTCGCTGCCGGGTTTGCGGAACTAGAGCGCGGAGACTTCCAGCAGGCTTTGGACTTCTTTAGGAGAGTGCGCGACCCGAAAGTGACTCCGCAATTTTTCCTACACTGGATCTTGCGATTGACAGCACAGCTGGGAATGGGGAGTGCGTGGCTAAATTCTGGCAATATCTCGAACGCACATCTCGAAGCTGACAATCTTCTAGAGGCAGTGCTCTCGATCGCGGACCCTCATTTACGGGCGCTTGCGTGGGACCTTCAAGCTCGGGTGGCGGCCGCCGACAACAATTATGCGGATGCGATGGAATCAATTTGCCAAGCTACTTCCATTGTCGAGGAGTTTCAGATTCCTGTCGCGGCGTGGCAAGTACATGCGACGGCATGGGAATTCTACGACAGGGTCAACGATCGAAAGACAGCTGAACAACATCGTATGCGCGCACGGGAATCCGTTCTGAAGATCGCAGAATCCTTTTCCGCGGACGAGCCGCTCCGTGAACTATTTCTCAGTGCTCGCCCCGTATCCGGCATTCTTGGCGGAATTATCGAAAAAGAGGACATCAAGAGTCCCCAGCGAACCGTGATTAGTAAGGTTGCAGTTTAGGACCTCAACATGATCGTTCCAAGGAGTCCTTACTGGCGTGTTTATTGCATATTCTTGATCCGAATTTCGATTTTCAATAGATCAAGCTCCAGTGAAGCAGGTTCCACGTGAACACAAACCAGATGATTCCCAAGCACGAGAGGGCCAAGAGGGTGTCACCGATTCGCGCCCACACCCAGCGTTGCGAATCACGCCAGGACTGCAGTGCGTTATAGATCACGACCACCGAGCCCATCACTCCCAGCCAGCCGACAATCTGGATCAGCCGGAGCAAAGGATTGCCGCGCGGGCTCAAAATCCCTATATCTTTTTCTGCCATCGTAAAGAAGATCAGATATGCAGCAAAGAACACGATAAAGAACACGCACACGAGTCGAGTTATCAGTCGCACCCGGCGATGTTTCGGGTCCAGCGTGAGCGGTTTGTCGTAGTGCTTGCGAAGCAGTGCCATTACCGGCCAGAGCACGAGGGCCAATACGAGAATGACCAGTCCGCCAATAAGCATGGGAAGATGGAGAGCGCTGTTTTCATACCACGGGGCTTTCTGAAAAACCATAAACGGGAAATCAATGACGGCGACTAGATTTCCGCTGGTGTCGCGCTTGAAGCCAAGTCGATCCTGACCGTCGACGTCGCGAAACATCAAAGGCGCAATCTCCCGGAATTTCTTCGGCACGCCGCTCATGTCTTTCAGATCAGGAGAGCTGATGGTGCCATCGTCGTTGGGAGCGATCTTGGTCTGTCCCGCAACCGCCAGAACTTTCAGAATGCTCTCTCCTCCACGGCGGCTGACGATGTAGTGCCCGGACACTGTTTGCGCATCCTGGGCCGC
>Ga0209465_10000809_pt1 | contig 14280 bp, 15 predicted proteins | sample PanSoiPlot1MoBio_FD_188321 | JGI IMG/M metagenome (GOLD analysis project Ga0209465, IMG submission 188321) | Tropical forest soil microbial communities from Panama analyzed to predict greenhouse gas emissions - Panama Soil Plot 1 MoBio (SPAdes)... | ecosystem: Environmental > Terrestrial > Soil...
TTGCTCGCTTCTTTGCCACTCGCAGTTCCTTTCCCTGCAAGGTGTGCCAATTACGAGTGTCTCATTTGAGGGGTTCAGTCCAAAAATGAACCCCACCCCCTCCGGGGTACACGCCTGATCGCCCTCGCCATGCGGGGTTACGCCCACTCACAACACGTTGATGGCCCGCGCCGCCAGGATTGCAAGTATCGTGAGCGACAGCAGCGACTGGAGCATGGTGAGGGCTTTCGCCCAGCGATCCAGCACCGGCGTGTCCGTGGGCGAGAACGCAGTGCTTGTATTGAAGGCCAGGAAAAGGTAGTCGAGAAATTCGGGTGACCAGTTAATATCGGGCGGCTGCTTGGCCATCTGCGGAAACAAGAATGAACTGCGAAGCGGTCGGGGAGCGCGATCGCGTCCTAACGGGCCACCCGCGTCCAGTTTCCAGTACCACAGCGCAAATACGAGCACGTTGATGATCCAGAGCACTGCCGCCGACCGCAGAAGCGCAGCCGGGTTGTCTTTGTGCAACAGAATTCCGTCGATCAAGAGAGCAAGGGATGCGATCAACGCCAGAGTTAGAGCAGCCGCTGCGAAGAATGTAAGCGTGCGTGCCAGCACATACCGGCGTTGCCCGTGAAAAACCGTGATTGGCACGAGAATAGCCACCATGAGCACGAACAAGGCCCAGTCTGGGCCCATAGAAAGCCTCGGTGGGAGTGCCGCGTGCAGACAGGCTCCGGCTAGGAGCGCTAGAAATCCCGGCCAGCGCGGCTCGGACCTCGCTTCCCGCCGGGCTTTGGTATCTGGTGCCATGCACGACTACTCTACCCCAGCGCTAGAATTCAAAAGTACTGCGTAGTGAAGGGCATCCAGCCCTGGGTGGCGACCCTCGCCTTTCTGCGACCGAGTACCTATCGCCCGGTTCGATGCACCGAGTTTGGCACTTTTGTGTTCACGCCTCAGCGCGTAGGATTCACTCAGAACAGCGAGGAAACAGTGGCCGGACGCGTGGAGAACTTGAAGCCATTTGCGAAGGGTGTGAGCGGGAATCCTGGCGGCAGGCCTAAGACGGCACACATCTCCGAGGCGTTACGTCGGGCGCTAGAGAATGGCGAAGCTGAGCAACTCGCTTCCATTTTGCTTGCACTGGCGACAGGCAAGAAGCGAGGTAGCGCCGTACAAATCACTGCCTCCGTGAGATTGCAGACCGCACAGAAGGTAAGGTTCGTCAATCGATAGAAGTTGCCAGGGATGATCTCTCGACATCGCGGCAGTTCTACTTCTGTAAGAACATCTTGACGGCTATTCCGGCCAGGCAAACGGCGAAGATCCGACGGAGCTGCATACCTGTCGCCAATTGCGCGATTGAGCCCCCGAAGTATCCACCGACGAAGAATCCAACGGCAAGCAACGCAGCTACTTTAATTTCGACGTGTCCGGCACAGTAGTACTTCCAGAACGCCAGGGCGCCGATCGGCAGCAACATAGTCGCCAACGAAGTGCCTTGCGCACTTTTCTGATCCATACCGTAGCCGTAGACCAGGATCGGGATGAGGAAGATCGCGCCCCCAAGCCCGATCATTCCAGAGATGGTCCCGATAAGCACCCCAATTGCGAGGGAAATTAAGAAATTCATGGTCACCTCCACTTTCCGCTTGACTCGCTCTGCAAACGAGCATATATATCGTCTAGCGTACTAATACAATGGAAGGCGACGTAAAGTAAAGAATTTTGTGATGCGTGAGCGAAAGTAATTAAGCCACGCCGCACAAGAAAGAGAAGAGCAAATCCATTGGGCAAAAAAAGAACGATTGAATCGTACCTGCCACTAACGCCAGCCGTATTTCACGTGTTACTGGCACTCGCCGATGGCGAGAAGCACGGTTACGTCATCAGCAAAGAGATTGTTCGCCGCACCGGCGGCGAAGTCCGGCTGAGTGCGGGGACGCTGTACGGCACTATCAAGCGCCTGCTCGATGACGGGATGATTGAAGAGTCGGATGAGCGTCCGGACTTCAGCCTTGACGACCAGCGGCGACGCTACTATCGGCTAACCAAACTCGGCCGCGCAGTGGCTGAGGCCGAAGCAGAGCGGATGCAGCGCGTGCTAGCCATGGCCCGCGCCAAGCGCGTGCTGGGTCCGGAGACCGCTTAGGGCACGTGATGGCAGCCACCAGCAATGCGAACCGGCCGGCCGCGGAGCGAGTATTCCTGGCTTTCCTGCGGCTTTTTCCTTCGGAGTTCCGTGAGCACTTCGCGGGCGAGATGGAGACCGTCTTTCGCGATCAGTATCGCGATGCTCGAGAGGTAGGCGCGGTCACGCCCATTCGATTCTGGTGGGAAACTTACAGCGGCCTCATCGCTACGGCATTCCGCGAACACAGAGACATTCTGTTCCAGGACGCCGAGTACGCGTTGCGCATGATGCGCAAGGAACTCGGATTCACGCTGGTTGTCATTGTCATCCTTGGGCTCGCGATTGGCACAAGCACAGCCGCCTTTACGGCAGCCAATGCCATCCTCATTCAACCGTTGCCGTTCTCCGGTGGCAATCATCTCATTCATCTGATGCAACAACAGCCTGCCGTGGGCGTGGAAGACATGGCGTTTTCGGTGAAGGAGATTGAAGACTATCGGGCGCAGAACCACACGCTCGACGCGGTGGTCGAGTTTCACCCCATGATGTTCAGCCTGCTCGGCGGCCGGGAGCCGGAGCGCGTCGATACCGGCGTGGTATCAGCGAACTTCTTCCAAATCCTGGGCGTCAGCCCGCTTTATGGGCGGACGTTCATCGCGGAAGATGAGAGACCAAGTGCGACCCCGGTGCTGATCTTGAGCTACAACTTCTGGAAGCGCAGCTTTGGAGGCGATCCGAACGTTGTCGGACAGAAATACTCCATGAACGACAAGGGTCACGTGGTCATCGGCGTGCTGCCGCCGATCCCTCAATTTCCCAGCGAGGTCGATGTTTATATGCCGACCTCGGCTTGTCCTACCCGCTCTGGTGAACACGCGCTACACGAACGCAACTGGCACATGATGGAGGTGTTCGCGACCCTCAAACCGGGCTTGACGCTGGCCCAGGCGCAAGCCGACATGAACCAGATTGCGGATGGGCTGCGAAAGAAGTATCCCGACGATTACCCTGCGACGAAGGGCTACGCCATTCATCTCGCACCCGTACACCAGGAACTGACGCACGAGATTCGTCCGGTTCTGACGGTGCTTGCCGCAGCGACCGGGCTGTTGCTGCTGCTTGCTTGCAGCAATGTGGCCGGCATCATGCTGTCGCGAATGCTGGCACGCACACGCGAACTTACCGTTCGTACGATCCTGGGGGCAAGCCGCAGCCGCATTGTTCGCAGCTTCGTCACCGAAGGAGTGTTGCTGGCGGCCTTTGGCGGTGTGCTGGGATTCGTACTGGCTTATTGGAGCCTCGGTATCCTGGTGAATTTCACTTCCAGGTTCACTAGCCTGGCTTCCCAGCTGCAAATGACGCCGCAGGTAATTCTTTTCTGTGTCATGTCGTCAGTGGCATGTGGGGTCGTGGTCGGCCTAGTGCCGGCACTTGCCATGCGCCATACCGCGGTATTTGTGACCGAGGGCTGGGGCAATGCCAACCTCCCGAGTCGCGCCAGCGTGAGAGCGCGCGGAATTCTCCTGGTGGCGCAACTGGCGCTTTCGGTGGTGTTGCTGGTTGGGGCAGGCCTCACGCTCCGCACTCTGCTGCAACTTGAGCATATGGATGCGGGATTTACGCCCAGTGACGTCCTGACTGCGCGCATCTATGTGCTGAATTCCAAGCATCCGTCGTTCTTCAACGACTTGCTGGAGCGTGCGCGCAAACTGCCCGGTGTGCAGTCGGCAGCGCTGGCCAGCACATTCCCACTGTACTTCCGAGACACAGAAGGCAGCTTTCCCGTCGAGATCCGCGACACGCAAGTCCCGGATCGCAGCCCCATCAATGGCCATGTGGTAACTCCCGACTATTTCCGCACGATCGGCATTCGCCTCGAAGCCGGCCGGGAATTTACCGAGCACGATGACGGCAAGCCAGCACCCGTCGTGATTATCAACCAGCACATGGCGAGCCATTACTGGCCAAACCAGAACCCTCTGGGCAAACAGATTTCCGGCTCACCGAACGAATGGGCCACGGTAGTTGGAGTTGTGGGTGACGTTCGCCAGCAGGGTCTCGACAAGGAACCGGTTGACGAAGTGTACGGCACGTTGGCCGAAGCGCCCCGCAATGCCATGAGCATTCTTATCCGGAGTTCGCAGACCTCGCCGGAACTTGCTCAACAGATTGCGTGGATCGTGCACGATCTCGATCCAGATGCCGTGATCACCGACGTACAGCCGATGATGCAGGCACGGACGAACTCGCTGGCATCACGGCGCACGATAGCGGTGTTCCTTTCCATCTTCGCGTTGATCGCGTTGTGTATCACGGCATCGGGCATTAGCGGAATGATGGCACTCACGGTCGGCGAACGGCGGCACGAAATCGGGGTTCGGCTGGCGATGGGCGCAACCGCGACCAAAGTGATCGGTTCGATGATGCGCCGGGCGCTGACACTTATCGCCGCGGGGCTTGGCGCGGGCTTCGGCGTTGCGTGGCTCTTGTCGAGTTCCATGTCGGGCGTAATCTTCGGCGTACGACCCCGAGACTCCGTTACCTTCGCAGCATCTTCTGCCTTGCTGCTGATAGTTGCGGCTGCATCGTCGTTTGTACCCCTGACCCGGGTGGCGAAACTCGACCCTGTGGTACTGCTGAAGGCTGAATGATGCCCGCCAAAGATGGAGACGTGGTGCTGAAAACGGTAACAACGAGGGCCGCTATTGCCTTAATTGGGGCGGCCGTGCTTGCTCCAGCGTTGCAAGGAATCGAATCGGGCGACCAGACTGCCGAGTCGCCCACAAGGAAGGCCGAGATGCTGGCCACCACTGCGTGGCTACAAGAACATCTCGCCGATCACGATCTCGTGGTGCTTTATATCGGTCAGGACCGAACGCGATTCGATGAAGGGCATGTTCCTGGGTCCCGCTTTGTACGACTCGACGAACTGGTCGAGCAGCGCAAGGATTCGCTGAACGAATTGCCACCGGTGGCTGACCTGCAAGCGCTCTTCGAGAGCCTCGGTGTTGGCGACGACTCGCGGGTGGTTCTGATGGGGGACCACGGCGGAGTCTTCGCCGCGCGCGCGTACTTTACGCTGGACTATCTCGGTCACGGCGACCACGCCGCGCTGCTCGATGGCGGTTTGGAGAAGTGGGCGGCAGAAGCGAGACCGCTCTCACAGGACAACGTCCACTCCGCACCGGCCCGTTTCACCCCTCGGCTTCAACCTGACATTCTCATCAGCACTGCGGAGGTGCGAAGACTCATCGTGGAATCACTGAACGGCGGCGCAGCCCCATATGTCCTGCTCGACGCGCGGCCAGTAAACGAATTTGATGGAGTCGTCAATTCGGAGGCCGTGGCCAAGGCTGGTCACATCTCCGGCTCGCAGAGTTTGTATTGGAAGAAGCTGATCCGCTCGGAGGCCAATCCCGCGTTGCTCAATCCGGCCGCGCTTGAGCAGCAGTTCAGGCGTGCAGGCTTGCAGCAGGGGCAGAAGGTGATCACATATTGCCGCACCGGCATGCAGTCGTCGTTCACGTACTTCGTTGCGAAGTACCTGGGACACACGGCGGCGATGTATGACGGTTCCATCTATGAATGGGTGAGCAGCGGGAATGATCTAGTGGTTTCACCTGCGCGAACCAGGATGAGTTCGGCTCACTGGTAATCCCGCGATGCCAAGCGGACTTAGAGTACCGCCGACTTGGTTCGGCTGAGTTAACCAAATCGCCGAAAGTTCCGAAACAGTTATTGATTTCTAGGAGATCGAGAATGAAACGAAATACAGTTCGCAGTATCTTCTTCGCTGCCGTACTCACGCCGCTCGCGTGCTTCGCTGCCAGCGATACTCCTGCCAGCTCCACTACAGGTGCAGCGCACCCGGAACTCGTTGTCTCAACCCAGTGGCTTGCCGATCATCTCAATGATCCCAAGCTGGTGATTGTGCACATCGGTCATGATGAAGGTGAGTATCGGGCGTCGCATATTCCCGGCGCACGATTCCTCCTGATGGACAAGTTCGTCGACCATCACACGCCTCCGGAAGTGGAGCTGCTGCCACCGGACCAACTGAAGAAGAACCTGCAAGATATCGGCATCGGAGACGATACGCGCGTGATCTACTACGCGCCGGATTGGGACCCCATGGCGACCAGGCTGTTCTTCACCATGGATTATCTCGGCCACGGCAACCAGACGGCCCTACTCGATGGAGGCCTCGATCAGTGGGTCCGTGAAAAGCGGCCAACGTCCACGCAAACTGCGCCGGTTACGCCCGGAAATCTCACGATCCAAGTGCACCCAGAGATCGTCGCGAAGATGGACTATATGAAAAAACTGGTCGATAGCCCTGATAGCAATATCGTGATTATCGATGCTCGTCCCTCCAAGCGATATCGCTCCGGGCACTTGAGCGGCGCCGAGTCGTTTTACTGGGAAAACGCGCTAGTAAGCGAGAAAGAACCGCTACTGAAGTCGCCACAGCAAATCCGGCAGCTCTTCGCCAGTGCCGGCGTCACGGGTAACAAGAAGGCAGTATCCTACTGCGAGGTAGGATTGCAGGCCTCATACACTTATTTCCTCGCTCGCTATCTGGGCATCGACGCCGCCATGTACGACGGTTCCTACAACGAATGGAGCAGCGCAAAGCAGCCCGTGGTGCGCGGAGATTCGCCGCGCTAGGAACCTTAGTTCGGGTCCTTTGGCCGGAATATGCCATTCAACGCGACCCTATGGGTGCTTAAGGAATCGCAAATAGAAGGTTGCAAACACCAGAACGATTCCGATGTTCACCATCAGTCGTTCCCAGAAATGGTTCCTGAAGATCAGGGCATCTACAGTGATGATGACGGCTATCATCGCCACCACGTAAGGCACGGCAATCATCGGTCTTGCCACTGCGATTTCACTGGATTTTGCGATTTGAGTTTCAGATTACCCAGGATTCGTCATGTACCCAATTGGTTGCGGCAGGCGCCACTTCGCGCTCCTGTCAATTATACGGTGGGTCCGGTAAGGCCTGCTTCGGTTGGTGTCGTTCGTCGTTTGGAACGCGATCACCACATCCTTCAATCACCAGCTGGAAAGGCTGCTTTTGCTGCCAGATTGAAATGGTCTGGTAGGAAGACATCAGGAACTCGAATCCTCGACGCTGTGCTTAATTGACGGTTAATCGTCTCATTTCATCAACAACTCAGCGCTGATCCGTTATCATTACCGATCTGTGGTGATCGGTTCGAGGTCAACGATGAACTTGCCATGCCTCATCTGCTCCGTTCTATTTTTGGCTTCTTTTTCGCATGCCGACAACCAGACCCAAGTCTTCCCGACTTCGTCTGGGCCAGTCCGCATCACACCCCTGAACCACGCCAGCACACTCATTGAGGCGGGCGGGAAATTCATCTATCTGGATCCTGCCAAACCCGTTGATTTCTCCGGGAAACCCAAAGCCGACCTCATTCTCATCACTGACATTCACGGCGATCACATGGATCCCGACTCAATCAAGGCGATCAGTAAGACCAACACCGAGATCCTGGCTCCGCCAGCCGTAGTGCAGACCGTTACTACAGGAAAAACCATTGCAAATGGAGAAACCAGGACCTGGCAGGACTGGACTGTCCAGGCCATTCCCGCCTATAACCTTAAACGTGGTCCGTCGCCCGGTAAGCTCTTTCATGACAAGGGACGTGGCAATGGTTATGTACTAAGCTACGGCGGCAAACGATTCTACTTTTCAGGTGACACTGAGGGCGTGCCGGAGATGCGTGCTCTAAAAAACATTGATGTCGCTTTTGTGTGCATGAACTTACCCTACACTATGTCGCCTGAGGAGGCGGCGGAAGCGGTCAAAGCATTCCACCCGAAAATTGTCATCCCGTATCACTATCGTGGTTCAGATCTCAGCGTGTTCCAGAAGGGGTTGGAAGGCACCGGAATTGAAGTTCGACTGCTGGATTGGTATCCCAAGTAGTATCCGAAAGCCCTTGACTGGTTAGTGCCATCCCAGTAGTTGGTGAAAGTGGCTGTGGGCGTGGCCAATCCAACGGGTAGGGGTGGTCACAGCGGAGGCCGAGCCGGCCGACGATTTGATGGAGAGAAATTTTTCGGCTGGTTTTCCATTAAATTTCCCCACTTTTGTTGTCTGCGGCGTTGATGGTTCTTGGCGGTCTTGCTGGTTGTCTGACGTTAATCTGACGAGGCGCTAGGCACAGAGAAAGAAAGAGGGAGAGAGTATATACATGGTCATGCAGTCGGATGCCGACGAAGGCCGGCCGCAAACGAATCGCCGCATCATATTACGGACAATTATTGACTACCGCCCGGGACTACCCGAATAAATCGCCCGATGCCGGGCAATAATACCCCGCGCGGATGGTCTGCTATTCGATTGCTAATTCCCCGCGGCTTAATTCCTAAGTCCCTGAATATTCAATTCAAGAAAACAATCCGCAAAAGTAGGACCTTGGACTATCGCCAGGTAGTGCTCCAATCACGCTAGGTGATGCCCGTAGGCGCATCGATGGTGCTGGAGCTATGCGTTAGTAAGGCTCGGGTCTCGGGGAACATTCCTTTGCGAATTGTTCGTTGCGGGCGAGAAAAAGGGGCGTCGACGGCGTGCGCTTCTCAGATCTTGGACAATTATTCGCCGCGCGAAATTCCGAGCGCTTTAAACGGTCCCCGAAACGTCGCATCGGCCGATCCCGGACAATTCCGAGGCTTTGGAGTGCCGCGCCAACGCACATTTACCGTGCCGAAGATGCGAAAGACATTCTTGCTGCCGAAGGCCTGTGATGTGGATGCCGTTGCCGCCGAAGTCGACGGCAAATTCATGAGTGCTTTCGCTCGGGCGGTAAAGCCGGGCACCGGCCACCCTGGCTCATCCAATTAGAGTGCGCGTCTCGGCCTGGCAGAACCATCTAATGGGCCGGCGGGTACATGGTCAGTTCAACGGTTTTTCGGACGGCTCGCCCCATGATGAGTGAGGTCTTGGCTGATGGCGGGCCCAGACGGTCCAAAGCAACGTTGCAACTACAAGTGCTGCAATTAGGAGCCAAGCCGCGATATTTATTGCAGCTCGAAAACTTGTATTCGAGGCTCTCAGCATCGCGTTGCGGAAATCGCTCTAACAGCCCGGATAAGCTGTTTTTGAAAGTTGGAAAAAAACTACATCGCACAGCGCTAACCGTCCCAGAAACGTCGCATCCTGCCGATCCTGGACAATTCCGAGGCTTTTGGAGCCAGCGCGTCGACGGCGCGCGCTTCTCAGATCTCGGACAACTATTCGCCGCGCGAAGTTCCGCAGGGCTTTAACGGCTGTTCAAGCTCGTGCAGTTGATTTTCTGCCGACAAAGAAGGACCCCTCTCGCCAAAAGGAGGCGTATTTGGCCTTTCCGGGTTTCAACCTTGCCTTATCGAGCTCAATTTCCTGACTTTCCTGCCCCCAGAATTGGTGCAGTGAAAACATCAGGCACTCCGTTCCGGCCGTCACCCCAGACCGGGAAGAGGTGATTACCGCCGCTGAAGCTGCCAATGTAGTCTCCGAAATTGGGGACAATGTTACTGACTGTCGTACACCAGTTCGAGGTCGCCGTGCTGACTGTCGTGGGTAAAGCGAAAGTAGAGCCACCGTCGGTGGATTGCACCCAAATCGTGTTGACCAGAGAAACTGCCGGTCCCTTGCGGCCACCGCGATTACAAGTCGTCCCAATCGATGTCTCCTGGCTTTCGTAGTACACGACGTCTACATTGCCACCCGGTTCCACACTTACTACGGGCCACCAACGCTTAATTCCGGTGGCTGGCGGCGCAGGAGCGAGCGCGATTGCCGGGCTCCAGGTTTGACCCTGATCGTCGGAAAATTCGACGAACACTTGTGAGGAGGTGAGTGACTGGGTACTTGGAGGAACCGCCACTGGTGCTAGCGCGCTATAGTAAACCACGTAAACGCGTCCTTTGTTCGGCCCCGAAGTCGCTACCGCGACACGTGGGTGATCGTTAATGCGAGCCCGGTTGTATCCCACCGGTGCGTTGCGGCGCATCGAGTTGATGCTCGCAATGCTGACAGGCGTGGAGAACGTTAGTCCTCCATCTAGGGAGCGAGCAAACTCAATGTCGGCGTTCGTACTGAGCCCACCCGGCAAATTTGCATTGAAAGTTGGTCCGAACTGCCACACCACGTAAACCTCTCCGTTAGGTCCAATGGCAGGACTGGAACTTTGCTGCAAGATTTGCGTGGAGCCGCAATTGGGATTATTTGGATCGTTGGGGATTGTTTGATCGGGACTCACAACTACCGGCCCTTGCCAACTGGCTCCTGCATCGTGCGTACGCCAGAATTCGATCTGTCCGGCGCCCGCTTGCGGAAAGCCGCATACTGCAATGAAGTTGGTCACGGTAACATAACCCGCACCACTCCGATCCTTGGCAGTCGCAATCGCTTCCTTGTCATATAGGTCGTTGGGCGCGTTGAGTGCGTTAAAGACCTGGATGTCTTCCCAGTTCAATACACCGCCCACAAAATGCCCACGGTGAACGCTGACTCCGAGGTTGCTAGCATTGCGGTCATCCACGGACAGATTTGCGTAATAGAAAGTAACGTTGTCGAATCCGCCTCGGTCAAGCCAGGGGTCGCCGCGCGTGAAGGCATGATTGACCACCGGCGGGGCACCGCCATCAACATAGGTCACTCCGCCGTCGGACGAGTAGCCAAATCCGGAAAGACCAGGAAGCGTCGGGGGAGTGCAGGCAGCCCCGAAAGGGGGTCCGCAGAAACCCTGGGCGTCATTCCAACCAAATACCAGGAACTGTCCGTCGGTCGTCCCGGTTGAAGTTGTCTCCGAGCGGCCGAACAATCCCTTGGGAAAACCTTGCTGAGGATCATTGACGCGGCGATTGGTTCCCACTCGTGGTGGCTTACCCTGTCCGGTGGGAGAACCTTGTCCGGGGTCGTACCGGAATTGTCGATTTGTGAAGGGGGCAGCGCGCTAATGTAACCTTCGTCGTCTCCTTCTTCTTTTTGGATGACTGTTTGTGTAGCTGCCGTGCCGACCAGGAGAGTTAGAACCGCAGCCACGGCGACCATGAAGAAAAACTTGCTAGTCATGTGACCTCCTCTCACTGACTCCTCGATAGGGGTCTGCATTTTTTGAAGCACGACGTGGCCAGAACGTCTTTCGCGGTGCATATTGTATGCACCTATCGGCCAGACAAGAACCGGTCCGGCGCAAAATTCACAATTTGTTTACTACTCGGACTCTGCCATCCCAAATTATCTAACCCCGCGATCAACTAGTACCGTCGATAGCGCGTCGACGGCGCGCTTCTCAGATCAGAGCCCTCGCACTCCGTAAGCTCATCCTGAGTTTGCTTATGCCGTCGTAAATCTCGCGTGCATTCGCACCGCCATAGCCCAGAACGAAGCCACCCCTTGTGGGAGGTTTCATATAACACGATGACAAAGGCATTGCGCAAATACCCATTCGTGCAGCCTCCGTCGAAATTGCAACATCGCAGATACCACGTGGTAGAAGCGCCACCAGGTGCATCCCTGCTTCGGTGCCAATCACCTCGAGCGTATCTCCCATCTGGCTGTCAATCGCTTTCACCAACTCGGTACGGCGCTCCATATAAAGCATTCGCATTCGACGTATATGTCGAGCGAAGTGTCCTTCCCGTATGAAATCGGTAGCGACTGCCTGGTACAGAGTCGAAGAAAAGACGTCAGCAGAATCGCGGGCGGCAGAGAAAGCAGGCACCAAATCCTTGGGGACGGCCACGTAACCCAGACGTAGCGCCGGAAACAGGACCTTGCTGAACGTTCCGACGTAGATGACCCTCTCATCCGAGTCCATGCCTTGCAGCGACGCAATAGGACGGGTTCCAAATCTATACTCGCTGTCGTAATCGTCTTCAATGATCCAGACGCCGGCGCGAGCCGCCCAATTGAGAAGGAGCATGCGGCGGGTGGCGCTCATCGTCACGCCCATGGGGTATTGGTGCGATGGCGTTACGTAAACAACTCGCGCGTCGCGACCACGGCGAATGACCTCTGCTACGTCCATGCCATCGTGATCAACTCGAACCGGAATCACCTGGGCCCCGGCCGTCATGAAAGCGTGACGCGCGCTGGGATAACCCGGCTCCTCTATCCACACCTGATCCTTGGGATCCAACAGGACCTGGGCGGAAAGCTGTAAGGCCTGTTGGGAGCCTGTTGTCACCAGGATCTGCGATGGCTCGCACCGTACCCCGCGAACCGTGCCCAGATACTCCGCGATGACTTCGCGGAATGGCAGATAGCCCATGGGTCCGCCGTACGCCATGAGGCCTGTCGGCGGCCTTCGGGAGTGTCGGGCCACTAGCTTTGACCAGATCGTAATTGGAAAATGTTCGAGGGCGGGCAGGCTCACTCGAAACGCACCCAGGTTGTCCAACCAGGTTTGCGGTGGCAACTGCGTCAGCGTCGTCCCGCGACGGGACATTCGGCGGGGACCTCGCTTTTCAGCTTTTTCTGGTGATCCCTTCCGCGCTTTCCTAGCCGCGGCGATCAAAGTGTCCTCCGGGATCGATCTCGCCACACACGTGCCGGCTCCAACAAAACTTTCGAAGTAGCCTTCGGCAAGCAATTGCTCATATGCGTTCAGGACCGGGATGCGAGAGACCTTCAACTCTGTGGCCAAGCTCCTGGTAGATGGCACCCTTTGTCCAGGACGCAATTGGCCTGCAAAGATCGCCTTCCGAAACCATTCATAGAGCTGGCCATACAGCGGGGTCTTTGAGCGGTAGTCGAGCGTAATTGGCGGAAGGAAGGTGGCAGCAATGCGTTTCATTCGATGTCAATCCCAAAGTGGTTATATTGCATCACGACAGAGTGGTTATTGCTAGAGACCATTATGCGGTTTACTTTCCGGCACGGCGAAGGAATGCCGGTGCGGTATGCGCGGCTTGAGATCACTGGCGGGCCGGACCGGCAAATCTTAGGAGTAAGTGATGAACACGACCGAACCCATCTTAAAATGCCTGCTTTTGTTCAGCCTGATTGCCGCCTTGCTGCCTCTGCCGGAGTTCGCACGGTTTAATCCAGCCGCGCCAGGAGCCAGCCCTCAACTCACAGAACAGGATGGACAGCACGACTTCGACTTCGAGATTGGCAGTTGGAAGACCCACGTGAAACGCCTGGTGCATCCGCTAGCTGGTTCCACCACTTGGGTCGAATATGACGGCACAACCGTCGTCCGGAAAGTCTGGGACGGCCGCGCCAATTTGGTCGAACTCGAGGTCGATGGTCCATCAGGCCATATCGGAGGTTTGTCGTTGCGCCTGTACAACCCGAAGACGCATCAGTGGAGCCTCAACTTCGCTAATAGTAACGACGGAACGTTAAGTCAACCCACGGTCGGCGAGTTCAAGAATCGACGCGGCGAATTCTTTGACCAGGAAACGCTCAACGACAGGGCCATCTTTGTTCGTTTTATTATTTCAGACATCACTCCTAATTCGTGCCGGTTTGAGCAGTCTTTCTCCGACGACGGGGGCAAGACGTGGGAAGTGAACTGGATCGCGACGGACACGCGGGTGGCAAACGCATCAGACGCATCGACAGCGAGCATTCAGCTCACTTCTGCAGGGCAGGACGTGCAGCAACACGGTTTTGATTTCGAGATTGGCACCTGGAAGATTCATTTATCGCGCCTCCAGGATCGCCTGGTTGGGTCCAAGACCTGGGTCGAATTTGACGGCACTTCGGTGACTCGAAAGGTTTGGGACGGCCGCGCTAATTTGGAGGAATTCGAAACCGATAGCCCGACAGGTCACATTGAAGGTCTGACCCTACGTCTCTACAATCCGCGAACCCATCAGTGGCGAATTTATTGGGCTAATAGCAAAGATCCCACTCTAGGCCAACCCGTACTACCCATGGTCGGCGAATTCAAGAATGGGCAGGGCGAGTTCTATGACCAGGAACTATGGAAGGGAAGGTCAGTGCTGGTTCGATTTCTTTGGACGAACATGACCACTGGCACGCCCCACTTTGAACAGGCATATTCGGACGATGGAGGCAAGACATGGGAAGTGAACTGGATTACGAACCAGACGCGGGTAAACGATGAAGCGCACTGAACTCGCTTCCGCGTCCTGCGGTTCTCCTGTTTCCGACGGGGCTTGTGGGCCCT
>Ga0209465_10000810_pt1 | contig 14270 bp, 10 predicted proteins | sample PanSoiPlot1MoBio_FD_188321 | JGI IMG/M metagenome (GOLD analysis project Ga0209465, IMG submission 188321) | Tropical forest soil microbial communities from Panama analyzed to predict greenhouse gas emissions - Panama Soil Plot 1 MoBio (SPAdes)... | ecosystem: Environmental > Terrestrial > Soil...
GTCGATGCGGTCTGGGCGATCAGTGCGATTACACGTGACCGCATGAATGCGTGGTCCAAGCTGTCTGATCACCGCTACTATTTGCTGCCGAATGCGATCCACCTTGAGCGCTACGGTTTAGCGCCCCGCCGCGCCGATTTGATCGAACGCTTTGGCCTTGTCGGACGCAAGGTCTTGCTGACCCTGGGCCGCCTGTCGGCAGCGGACCGCTATAAGGGCATCGATGAGGTGCTGGAGGTGATGCCGACGCTGCTTGGTCGGCAACCGGATCTGACCTATCTGATCGCCGGGGATGGGGACGATCGAGCTCGCCTGGAGGCCAAGGCGCGCGACCTTGGCGTGTCGAGCCACGTCGTGTTTACAGGCTTCGTGCAGGAAAACGACAAGGCGGACATGTTTCGTCTCGCAGACGTCTTCGTCATGCCGGGGCGTGGCGAGGGGTTCGGCTTCGTGTTCCTGGAAGCTATGGCCTGTGGTGTGCCGGTGGTCGCCAGCAGACTCGATGGTAGTTTGGAGGCTGTGCTGGGCGGCTCGCTGGGGCGGGCTGTAAATCCGGATGACCCGGAAAATATTGTCGAGGCCATATGCGAGGCGCTGACGGAATCGCGGCACATCCCCGATGGACTCGCTTATTTCGCGTTCCCCAGATTCGTTGATCGCGTCGATGCAGCGGTGCGGACGAGCATCCAGCTCAGTTCCAAGCTCAGGAAGCGTAGGATGGGTTGAGCGAAGCGAAACCCATCGACGGCTGCTTCGTCGGCGCTATTATGATGGGTTTCGCTTCGCTCAATCCATCCTACGAGTCTGGGCGTTAAACAGAGTAACCAAGAACCTTTACGCGATTAGCCGTGGTCAGTCGTGAACGGACAAACTCCCAATCCCTGACGAAAACAGCATTTGACGAAAAATTTGCTTCTCGTTGGAGCTTGCGACTGAACGGTTCATAGAATGCTCTCTCAAACGCATGTGCCGTCAACGTCGCGTCGGTCACGGGCGTGACAGTCTCCAGTTCGATAACTTTAAGACATTTGTTCGCGAGAAGCGCTTGAGCGCCGCGAAGGACAGCTTCCTCATGTCCCTCCACGTCCATTTTGATCATAACGGGTTGGTATTCACCTATCAGCGCATCCAACCGTTGCTGACATACCGTGCGAATATTCTTGTCGCCGGCGGTCGCTACTCTATTCATCGTATCCAGCCCGGTGGTGAATGAGATTTTGCGTTCGGCCTCCCCCAAGGCGAGTTCGTAGGTCATCACAAGCCCGTCCAGATCATTGAGAGCGACGTTGCGCTTGAGGTGGCGCGCTGTGTCTGGATCAGGCTCAAATGACCAGGTTTTTGCGCGGCAAGCCCCTGCAGCGAGTATGGTGTAACTGCCCACATTTGCCCCGATATCGAGAAAGAGATCTCCTTCGCGCAGGAAATGCAAAAGCAGCATCATGTCGGGAAATTCATGGAGACCAACATAGATGTTCCCGGTTGCTCCCGTCATCCCTTTGCGAACCGCAAAACACTGTCCGGCAATCCACGGAACAACAACCTCTTCCTGCAGGCGGCTTCTGATCTGCCATTTTACAAACCGTGCCCACGCCTTGAGCGGCGCATTGTGCGTCAGAGGGTGTGTTGAAAAAAGGCGACCAAGCTCAATAAGGGCTCTCATGTCGGCTGGCCTCATGGAAAGCACGTGAAAGTCGCGGCGGCGCTCGAACCGGAACGATGCATGCGTGATGTTCGCCTAGCGTGGCTTGCCACGCACCCCATCCAGTATCAAGCGCCTTTGCTGCGGGCACTTGCACGGACACCGGGTCTCGATCTGACGGCGATTTTCTTTAGCGACTTCTCGACTCGTAGCTATGTCGACCGCGAGTTCGGCCGCACCGTGGAATGGGACGTGCCGCTGCTGGACGGTTATCGCCATGTTTTTTTACCGGGAACGGGGAATCGAGAAACCGGCATCGCCTTTCTGCGACCGCGCATTTCCGGTCTGCAGCAACTGATGACGCGGCAGCATTTCGATGCTGTGCTGGTTCAAGGATGGATTCATTACGGTTACGTCATGGCCGCCTGGCTTGCGCACCATGCCGGCGTCAAGGTGCTGCTGCGATGCGAGGCGACCGACCACGTGACGTCCAGCACAGGCATCAAACGCGTAGCGCGCGAAATCCTGCTCAGGTTTCTGCTCGCGCAGGTCGACCAGTTTGTCGCGATCGGTACGCGAAACCGGTCCTTTTATCTATCCCGTGGGATCGCGCCCGATCGGATCGGTCAGATGCCCTACTGTGTCGATAATAACTATTTCCAGGTGCAGGCCCGCGCGGCCGACAAGGTCCGTTTGCGGACAGAGTTGGGTCTCGACGGGCGTCCGGTCATCCTGTTCGCAAGCAAGCTGATCGCACGCAAGCACGGCGATGACCTGCTCCGCGCATACGGGCGTCTTGACGGTCCCAAACCGTACCTTCTCTTCGTGGGGGATGGTGAACAATGGGCGGAGTTGACGCGTATTGCGCAGTACAATTGTTTCTCCGCCGTGCGCTTCCTCGGGTTCCGAAACCAGAGCGAACTGCCGGCCTTTTACGCGCTCGCAGACATTTTCGTATTGCCATCAGTCGACGAGACCTGGGGACTCGTGGTCAACGAGGCGATGAATGCCGGCTGCGCCATTGTGGTGAGCGATCAAGTGGGCAGCGGCGCGGATCTCGTAAAAGACGGCGAGAACGGATTCGTCTTCGCGGCACGCGATGTCGCGGCACTGGCGGATGCGTTGCGCGCGACTTTGGCGGATGACCGATATCGCGCGATGGGGCAAAGGAGTCTTGACATCATCGCCGGTTGGGGGATCGAAGCCAATGTCGCCGGATTGTCCGCAGCGCTCGGAATCACGGAACCGGCCGCATGAAATTCAGCATTGTCGTGCCGACCTACAATGAGGAGTATGACATTGCGGCCACGCTGGACCATCTGGTTGCTCTTGATGGAGACGGCTACGAAGTCCTGGTGGTTGATGACTCGACCGATCGCACCCCGGAGATCGTAAACAGCTACGCCGATCGCGGTGTGCGCCTGATTCGACCGGAAAAACCTGAGGGCCGATGTGGCGCCCGCAACCTCGGCATTCTTAAATCCACCGGCGACGTGGTCATTATCCTCAATGCCGACGTGCACCTGCCCAAAGATTTTCTCCGCCGCATCGCACCGTGGTATGAGGCAGGATATGACTATGTGCTGGTGCGTTCCGAGGTGGAGAATCTGGCGGATCTTTATGCCCGTTATGTAGAGTGCATGGGCATTGTCGATTACTATGGCGCAGCCCCTGAGACATTGGAGTGGACGGAAGGGTTCTCGTGCCGGCGCGAGCTTGCAATCCGGGCGGGCCTGTTTCCGGTCGGATATCCAGTTCCGATTTGCGCCGGCGAAGACGGCGTTTTTGGCAAGAATCTACGCGATAAGGGAGCGCGGAAAAAAATTGACCTCGATATCGTTGTGACACACGTCGCTCCTGCAGCGCTTGCTGAATATTGGCGCATTCGGGTGGGACGCGGTCGCGGCAGCCCGCAAGTTCGCAGATTCCTTCACAAATGGAGTTGGTTACGGATCGCGTTGTGGGCCACCCTGCGCGTGCTCAAGACGCTGACATGGATCGGCCTGATCTTACCCATGGTGAGGATTTGCACTCTGGCCGCAAGAGCATCTCCCAGAGGTCAGGCTGATCTGCTGCCTTTTTGCTGGGCCTGGCTGATCGAGCAGGCTGCGTTTCACGTCGGCGAGTGGATGAGCATCGTTGAGATCTGGCGTGCTGAAAGAACGAACCATGCTGCCTCACGGTGACCACACTCCGCCGGGCTATGTGTTGCCGCTGCCGGCGCCCGGCGAACGGTTGAAGCGGCCGCTGCGTCGCCTGCTGTACCCCGTGTGGACCGCACTGGTGAGTCCTCGCCTTGCGGCGCGTTATGCCACACCGGAATTTCAGCCTGATCTCTGGCTGTGGGGACATCGGGGTAGCGATTTTGAGCGCCACCGGCGCCGTGTGGATCGGTACCGTTCTTTGGCGGACTGCGATATGCTTGTGGCCGGATGCGGAACGGGACGTGACATTGAATCCTGGCTCGGGGCGGGACCGCGACAGGTCGTGGGCCTCGACTGGTTTCGCTACGATTCCGCCTGGGCACTGTGGCAAGAGCACTTCAGGCGGATCGCTCCTGAAGTTAAGGTGAGCTTTGGTCAGGCTGACCTGACGAACCTTGAAGACCTGCCGGCCGAGAGCTTTGACGTCGTCGGTTCCGATGCCGTGTTCGAGCACCTCAGGGATTTGCCCGCTGTCCTCAAGCAGTGTCACCGAATTCTGCGTTGCGGCGGGCTCATTTACGCGACGTTCGGACCATTGTGGTACACGTGGGGCGGCGACCACGTGTCCGGCTACGACGCTCTCGAAGCGGGCTTCAACCATCTGCTTTTGGATGATAGGGCGTGGCACGCTTATCTCGACCGCATGGGTCCTGCAACCCATTCGGAGCATGACGGTCGGACCTGGGTCGAGCACGATTTGTTCAGCAGACTGCGGCCTTCCGAATATCTTGATTGCCTCACAAGGGCCGGTTTCGAGCGACTTTTTGTTGCCGCCATCATTGATCCGCGTGCCGTAAGGTGCCTCGGCAAGCGGCCCGATCTCGCATCAATTCTCCTGGCGCGGTATTGTCGGCTCGACCTCATTGTCAGCGCCATGACCATCATCTATCGCCGCGCATAACATTGTCACCCATCGATCAAAAATGGAAAGTCGTCACATCGTCCAGCGGACGATTTTGGATGTTCGACCAGGCGCGGGAACTGCACCGGCATGGGATGCTCCACCAGTTCGTCACTGACTATCCCGTTAGTCGGCCGATTCGTTTTGGAGTTCCACGTGACCGCATAAAGTCCCTTCTTGCCACCGGCTTGCTCAATCACGGCCTGCGACGAGTTCTCGGACGACTGCGGCCGGGCCTTCGCTCGTCCCTCAGCCGCGCCATGCACAATCATTTCTCTAAACGGCTGGCGCGCGTACTCCCCGACGACGCGGATTTCTTCATCGGCCTTTCATCGTTTTGTCGCGAAGCCCTGTTGCACTGCCGCGAGCGCGGGATCAAGTGTGCTGTCGATCATGGAAGCCTGCATCAGGCCGAAGAGGCCGTTCTGGTTCGCGACGAAGCTGCGCGGTGGGGGATAGAGCGGTTCACAGATGAATGTCCTGACTGGATTATTGCCAAGGAGGACGAAGAATTTGCCGCGGCTGATTATGTATTCGCGCTCTCGACGGCAGCTCGAGACAGTCTCGTACGACAGGGCGTGCCGCCCGATCGGGTATTCGTAAATCCATGCGGAGTTGATTTTTTTGCTTTCAGCCCGGCCGACGACACCGGCCTAGATATGAGCGAAGCGAAAGCCGGTGAGTTTCGGGTGATACAAGTTGCCGGGATAAGTCTGAGAAAGGGCACGCTCGATCTCATTGATGCATTCGATCGGGCCCAACTTCAGGGCGCCTCGCTTTGGTTCGTCGGCGCAGGAATGGAAAGCTCCGGCCTGGCACCGATCATCGGACGCATGAAAACACGAAACGTGTCATTTCTCGCGCCGGTGCCCCAATTCGATTTGCGCGCATATTACCACCGCAGCTCAGTGTTCGTCCTGGCATCCATTGCGGATGGATTCGGTATGGTCGTGCCGCAAGCGATGGCGTGTGGCTTACCGGTTATTGTCACCGAGAATGTGGGTGCGAGGGATCTGGTCCAGGACGGAGTCAACGGCTTTATCGTGCCGATACGGTCGCCGCAGGCTATCGCTGAACGACTCCGGTTTCTTTTTGCAAATCGTAACATAGCGATGCGCATGGGCAAGGCGGCGCGGGAAACCGTTCGTCGGGGTTTTGGATGGGTAGATTACGGCGACAGGCTGGCTGAGTTTGTGCGGCAGCGGCTGGCCTCATGACCTTGATGAGCATGCATGGACGCATCCTGAGAGCGATTGGCGCCGGCCTTGTCGGTCAGGTTCTAAATATCGGCGGCAGATTGCTTCTGGTGCCGCTGTTCCTGACTTCGTGGGGCGCGCAGGCCTACGGTGAATGGCTGATAATGTCTTCCGCCACCATGTGGTTGGCAGTCGCCGATCTCGGTGGCCAGGTATATTTCGTCAATCGCCTCACAGCGGAATGGACGCGCAATGCGCAGAAAGAATTCGAGCGAACCCTGGCAACCGGCTTTGTGTTCTTTCTGATTGTCGGGTGGTTGCTGCTATTGTTCGCATTGATTTCCTTAAATTGGCCAATTGCGGTCTGGTTGGGGATTGTCGCGACGCCGCACGACGTCGTGACAATCGTTTTGCTCCTGCTGGCATTCCAGATTGCTGTCTCGCTGCCTCAGGGTCTGCTCTTAGGAATTTTTCGGGCGATCGGTGCCCAGGCAACCAGCACGATGCTCGGCAATGCAATCCTTGTTTTTCAGATGATAGCGAGTTGCATGGTGCTGCTGCTGGGTGGGGGCATGGTGGCGATGGCGGTGGCGCAAATCCTGCCGGTGCTTGCGGTTTCGGGCTGGGCGGCCGTCGACCTCCATGTACGTCTGCGAGGTGTTCGGCTGTTTGGGCTTTCGCTGGCGAGCGCGGACGTCGCAAGACAAGCGTTTCGACCCAGTTTGAATTTCTTCGGCATCCAGCTGGCGCAGGCGGTGGTCATTCAAGGCAGCGTGTTGACGGTCGGCCACACGCTCGGCGCAGTAGATGTCGCTATATTCTCAACGGCGCGCATGCTGGTGAACCTCGCGAAGCAGTTTTTGGGTCTGATCTCGCACAGTGCTTGGCCCGAGTTCACGCGCCTCGAAGCAGCTCAGGATACGGTCGCCTTGTCCCGGCTTTTCAAGGTGGTACTGCGGGTGTCGATGTTGGTGGCAATAGCCTATGTGGCCGTCATAGAGACAGCCGGGCAGGAACTCATGGGCACTTGGCTGCGGGGGCAGCTGACCTACGACGCCGGCGTGGTGCGCCTGTTTTCGATTTACATCCTGTTCAGTGTCTTTGGGACCGTAGCCGGCAATGTGCTGATGGCAACTAACCGTCATATAATGTTGGCACGCTGGCAGCTTGCCGGAAGCCTGATCGCCCTCGCAATGTGCTATGCGGGAACAACATTGTCAGGGCTCAGTGGCGGGACAGCAGGCCTGATCATTGGCGAGGCTGTCCCGCTCTATGCCATCGCCTCGTATCTGCTGGCGAGGCAAAAGATCGGGGTGAGCGCCGGGTCGTTGTTGCAGGAATCCGTGCTGTTGCTGGTTCCGGCGCTCCTTGCTCTGCTAGCGCCCATGGCCGCCGTGGCGACCTGCGTCATTCTTGGATGGCAGACCTGGAACGATCGCCGGGGGAAACATGCAGCTCTGACGTGCCTAGAACGATAGCAATCTGTGGCGACGTGAATTTGGCTCATGATGCGAAGTTCCGCGGGGGCGGAGATAATGGGCAGCTTTTAGCTGTGGATAAATGACTGCGGCCGTTTCCTGGGGGCAATTTTTCACGGCACGGAACATTGAGACCAGATACCGAAATCTTTTGTACCGGCAGAATACATTAAGTAGCATTGTTCCGGCCGTTCTGCCCTAAGGTTGCCGGATTTGTGTCGAAACTGGCGAAACGAAAGAGGAGCAGGTGCCCGTATCAGCGCACATTATAGGGTGCTGAGGCGGACGTAGCATTGTTAATTTTCTGGCCGGTAGTTGCATTTCAGGCGGGGGGCAGCCTGTTTTTCAAGCGTTCTTTGCAACCGCGGCGGGCGCTGGTTCGGTGCTCGAAACCCCGTTGGGTGGCTAGGTTTTGGTGCCGGGGTCGTTCAGGTGGCGGCCAAGATCGGCTTGCGAATCCTTGCTTACAACATCCGCCCCCGAGCGGATGACTATCTCTAAGGGAGTGTGTGTCGAAAATTCCCGACAAGGGTGCCCGGCGCACAGTAAGAAGCGTGTCAAGGAAAAAGTCTAGAGTCGAATGAGCGTCGGGTCGGCGAAAAGACCGCTATTATTCAAGGGGCCGTTTTCATGCCACCAAGCGAATACGTATTCGACGTCATCGACACGCGTAAACGCACCGGCAGGAGCTGTCCTGCGACTTTATCAGCCGGAGAGATTCCAGCGAGCGGGGTGTACTGCTACACGATTATCCCGTGGCTCGCAGTTGCGCCCTTTCTGCTTATGTTCGTTATCCCTTTTGCCCTGTACGGCGGAGACTTGAATTTTAGGACATCCGACGGCGTCTACCACGTTTCGAAAGCCAACTTATACTTCGCGATTTTTATCTGCGCGTCGTGGCTCTCGCTTGCTGCCATTTCTGCATGTCTGTGCGCGAGTTGTTTCAAAGCAAAGAGTGCCAGTCAGTATTGGAGACAATCAGAGGCGAGCGGCCTCTTTCTGGTGCTTTATGTTGTCGGCTTGCCGGTGTTTGCGTTCCACCAATTGTTTAAGCTTCCGTCGGCATTCGAAAATCTAGTTCATATTGTCAGCATTGCCGCGTACCTTGCCGCCGGCCTCGGAATACGCCTGATGTTCGATGGCGAACGAACGGCGCGACCTAACAGGCGCTCCGTCGAGCTCATTCTGACAAGCCTCCTATTTGCAGTGCTCGTAGTATTGCCCATCGTACTGGGCAAAGCCGTAGAAGTTGCGTACGCGTCTGCCACCCTCATCGCCGCTTTGTCGGCAGCCAGGGTGCAGCACATCAAGAGGCTCACTGCGGTGCTGCTGGCCGGAGGCCTGGTGGCTATCGCCATGGTGGTTAAGACCCCCGTTCGTCAGCTATTTTACGATGGATCGGTCTATTCAAGGGTCGATATTAATGATCGTTGCTTTCCACGATTGCTGGACTGCCTTCATGAAAGGATGGTTCAACCCGCACGAAGCTTTTCGGCTTGGTTCGATGGCGACATCGCGTCGTTTTCCTCCTATGATCCAAACTTCGATAAGATAATTTTTTCCACGGAGATGCTAGGTGAGAAACCCCATTATGTATTGGCCCGGATTGTGCACCGCATTAATCATCTCGGTGTTCTGGCGCATGCCGTTTCTGTTACACCGGACGCCATACCGTTTTGGGGATGGAAGACTTATAGCATAATGCCATATATTATGATCCCGAGAGCGGTTTGGCCGGAAAAACCGCAGGCGGGAGTTGCCAATATTTTTGGACGACAATACCAGATACTGGATCAGACGGATATGCTGACGACGGCCAACATCGACCCTGTTACAGAGGCCTGGATTGACGGCGGCTGGTTCGCGATATTCTTATCGTCCGTTGCAATGGGTGCATTTCTGGGCGGACTGTTAAGATGGCTTCGCGCAGGAGGCGACCAGGAGATTCGTTTTTTGGCTTCCATCATCGTTGCCATAAACGTAGCATGTTTTGAATCGGAGGCAGCAATAATAGTTGGTTGCCTGTTTCAGGAGCTGGCGTTTCTGGGCGCCATCATGGTTGTATTTCGCTTGTTGACGAAGTGGCGTCGGCTATTGAGGAATTCTGTCCAAGTGGTTCCGCCGAAGGGGTCATATTAGTGCGATTGGTGCACGTTGCGCCGACCTACTGGCCTGCATTCCGCTACGGAGGGCCGATTTGGGCGGTGCATTCGCTGTGCAAAGCGTTGGTGCGGCGGGATCACCAGGTCAAGGTTTTTACGACTAACGTCGACGGCCCCGATGCGCTTGATGTCGATATTGGCCGACCTGTGAACCGCGACGGTGTATCCGTCCACTACTTCCCACCTGGATTTGGCCGTCGCCTGTTTCGATCTCCACGAATGAATGCTCAGCTTCAGGCAGCGGTTGCGAACGCTGAGTTCATTCATTTGCACTACATCTTCGTTTGGCCGACTCTCGCCACGGCAAGACTGGCGGAGTCCCATTCGGTGCCATGGTGTGTGTCGCCGCACGGCGCGTTGGTACCCGAGCTGGTAAAGCGCAAAAGTCGCTGGGCGAAATATGCATGGTTATCTTTGTTCGGGCGATATACCCTGGAGAATGCCGCATTCATTCATGCGACGTCGAATCTTGAGGCTGAGGACGCCCGACGCTTTGGCTATGATCTCCCGCCGATACGCGTTGTGCCCATCGGCGTGGACTTGCCGGTTCTAAAGGCGGCTTCCGATGTGCCGGCTGACATCTCGCTGCCGGCGGGTCAGGGACCATTGCTCTTATTCCTCAGCCGGATCAGCTGGAAGAAGGGGCTGGACCGTCTTATTCCTGCGCTCGCCAGGATACCAGCGGCACGTTTGGTGGTGGCGGGCAACGATGAAGAGAACCTCACCTCGCGACTGATCTCGCTCGCGCGCAAAGTTGGTGTAGCTGACCGTCTCGTTTTTGCAGGCCCCGTCTATGGCGAAAAGAAAGACGCATTGTTGCGCAGCGCCTCTTTGCTGGTATTGCCTTCTCATTCCGAGAATTTCGGTATTGTCGTTCTGGAGTCTTTGGCAATGGGTCGCCCCGTTGCAGTGACGGCTGAAGTTGGTCTGGCATCGGTCGTAAAGACGGCTGGAGTCGGCGAAATCATCCCGTCGGACCCGATAGCAATGGGGGATGCGATAGCCGAACTGGTGAAAGACCCTGCGCGGCTGAATGAGATGGGTGAGCGTGGCCGCGCGCTGGTAGCATCGCGCTATTCATGGGATACGATCGCACAAGAGATGGAAGCTGCCTATGCGGAAGCCATCGCAAAGAAGCCCAAGATGCAATGACCCGCTGCCTCGTGTCGCGCGTTGTAGATGATCGACTCAACGCTTTCGGCTTTGCAGAGCCCCCGGCTCACGGTGAAATCTCGTGTTTCGAATGCGCCACACAGGCAACGGCCCGAATCATCTTCCCAGACCGGCAATGGTCACGGGTCTGTGGATAACAGTAACGCACTGAATCAAAACGTGTTTGAAAAGTCCTTCGCGGGCCGTTCGCAACCTGTCCTCAGCCGTGCTAGGTTGTCTGGTGTGCTGACATTCACACCTGCTTCGGTTTGTCCGGGGGCGCAGCGAGGGGCATAGAAATCCATCACCAAGATGCGGGGAGTCGGATTCGGACTTGGCGTCGTATCGAAGCAATGCCGGGGAGAGGGAAGCGTCGGAACCACGAGGGGCGGCAAACTTGCGTTCCTGGATCTTCAAAAGTTTGGCGATCCAGGTTCACATTCGGGGTTGAGGGGCGGAATTGATGTTGCAAGCCGCGAAAGCCAACGCGGGTCGCGCGATACGCGTGGGCGTTGTTGGTGTTGGGGTCATGGGTTCAAATCATGCCCGGGTGCTGGCGGAGTTTCCGGGGGTCGTGCTCGCGGGGGTTGCCGATGCGGACCGCAAGCAGGCGCACAGTGTGGGCAGCACGCTCGGCTGTCCGGCACTCGGCTCGATCGAGGAGTTGCTCGAGCGCGATGTCGACGCGGTTTCGATTGCAGCGCCCACCCACCTTCATCGCGACATCGCGCTTGCCTGCATCGCGCGCGGCGTGCATGTCCTGGTGGAGAAGCCCATCGCGTCCACCGTTGTGGAAGGCGAAGAAATCATCGCGGCCGCGCGCCGCGCGGGTCTCACCCTGATGATTGGCCATGTAGAGCGGTTCAACCCTGCCGTGCAGGCGATCGCCGAAGCCATCCGCAACGAGGACATCCTCTCAATCGCCATTACCCGGGTAGGTCCGTTTCCGCCGCGCATGTCGAATGTCGGCGTGGTGATTGATCTCGCGGTCCATGACATCGACCTGATCTGCTGGTTCACCCGGTCGAAGATCGTCGAGGTGCAGCCGCAACTCTCGAATGCCATGGCCGAGCGGGAAGATATTGCGCTCCTGCAGTTCCGTACGGCCTCGGGTGTGCTCGCCCACATCAACACCAATTGGCTCACGCCGTTCAAGGCGCGCACTGTTCATGTTGCCACCAAGCGCAAATATGTGATCGGCGATCTCCTAACTCGTCAGGTCACGGAGTGCTTCGGATTCCAGCCCGACGGCAGCTATTCCATGCGGCACCTGTCAGTCGGCCATGCGGAGCCGCTGCGGGCCGAACTCACGGCATTCGTCAGCGCAATCCGGGAGGGTACACCCCCGCCGGTGACCGGCGAGGATGGTGTCGCGAGCCTTGCCGTCGCAATCCAATGTCTCAATGGCCGAGCCGATACCGAGATCGGGCCGAAGCCGGAGCCGTACATCGAGGCGGTTCCGACGCCACGCCGCGCCCGTGCAGCGCTCCTCAAGTCATGAACCAGCACGTGCGGCTGGACGCCGCTCCGATTGCGCTCATCGATGTGGCTGGGCAGCGCCGTCGGCTCGGCCGCCGCATTGATACAGCGATCGCCCGCGTGCTCGATCACTGCCAGTTCATTTTCGGTCCCGAGGTGCGGGAGCTCGAAGCTGCCCTGGCGGCGTTTTGCGGCGCCCGTCATGCGGTGACCTGCGCGAGCGGCACCGATGCGCTCTTGATGGTGCTGATGGCTAAAGGCATCGGGCCAGGCGACGCCGTCATCTGCCCATCCTTCACGTTCTGTGCGACCGCCGAAGTCGTGGCGCTCACCGGCGCAACCCCTGTGTTCGCCGATGTCGATGCTGCGACCTTCAACATAGCGCCCGACAGCGCAGCGCGCGCGGTTGCGGCGGCGCGCCGGGCGGATCTCAATCCGCGCATGATCATTCCGGTCGATCTGTTCGGGTTGCCGGCGGATCACAAGGCCATCAATGCGCTCGCCGCGTCCGAGAACTTGTTTGTGCTCGACGACGCTGCCCAGGGATTCGGCGCTGCAGCCGGCAACCGCAAGCTCGGCACTTTGGCGGATGCGACCGCCACCAGCTTTTTTCCCGCCAAGCCGCTCGGTTGCTATGGCGACGGCGGCGCGATTTTCACCGATGATGACGATATGCGCGACATCCTCGTGAGCCTGCGCGCGCACGGCCAAGGTTCCGACCGCTACGACAACGTGCGGATCGGACTCGCGGCGCGGCTCGATACCATTCAGGCCGCGGTGTTGATCGAGAAGCTGAAAGTATTTCCCGAGGAGATCGAAGCGCGCAATCGGATTGCGCAGCGTTATTCGCAGCACTTGAGTGACGTGGTGGCGGTACCGAAGGTGCCGAACGACATTACATCCGTTTGGGCGCAATACACTATCCGCCTCAAAGCCGGGACCCGGGATGCTTTTGCCAGCGCGCTCAAGGCTCAAGGGATTCCCACTGCGATCTACTATCCGAAACCGTTGCACTGCCAGGAGGCGTACCGCCATTTTCCAGCGGACGAGCACGGGCTGCCGGTGTCTGACCGCCTTGCCGAGGAGGTCATCAGCCTGCCGATGCACGCCTATCTCGACGAGACCACCCAGGACCGCATCATAGCCGCCGCCCGAAGCGCGGTGAGCGCGTGACGTGTAGGGTGGGCCAAGCAAAGCGTGCCCACCCGGGTCTCCGAACTGGCTCATGCGCCGATAGGCATTTGCTTGCAAAAAGGTGGGCACGCTTCGCTTTGTCCACCCTGCGACTCTCTGACCGATAATCCGATGTTCAAACACATAATGACCGTCGGCGGCCTGACGCTGGTGTCGCGCGTTACAGGATTTTTGCGCGACATCATCCTGGCGGCGATTCTCGGCGCCGGCCCGGTGGCGGACGCATTCTTCGTCGCGTTGCGTCTGCCCAATCATTTCCGCGCCATTTTTGCGGAAGGCGCGTTCAATGCCGCTTTCGTTCCGGCCTATGCGCGCATCCGCGGCGAGCGTGGCGGCGGGCCGGCGGGACTGTTCGCCGATCGCGTCTTTACCATGCTGTTTGTCGCGGAGGGATTGCTTCTCGCAGTGGCGCTCCTGTTCACGCCCGCGGTCATTTCGCTTCTGGCGCCCGGTTTCAGCGCGGACCCGGCGCGCTTCGCCCTTGCGGTCGAGCTTACCCGCGTCACTTTTCCGTATCTGCTGCTGGTGTCGCTGGTCACGCTCTATGGCGGCATCCTCAATGCGCTGCAGCGGTTTGCCGCGCCGGCCGCTGCGCCGATCCTTCTCAATCTATCGATGATGGCGACGCTGGCGCTCGCTGCGTTTTTTCCGACCGCCGGCCATGCCGCGGCCTGGGGTGTGTTCATTGCCGGATGCCTTGAAGCCCTGATGGTGGCGGCAGATCTCGGTCGCCACGAAGGATTGCCGAAATTTCGGGCATTGCGCTTCGACGACGACGTGCGCCGCTTCTTCAAGACGCTGGGACCGGCGGTGCTCGGCTCGGCCGGAACCCAGATCGCGTTGTTCGCCGACACCATCATCGCGA
>Ga0209465_10000811_pt1 | contig 14269 bp, 9 predicted proteins | sample PanSoiPlot1MoBio_FD_188321 | JGI IMG/M metagenome (GOLD analysis project Ga0209465, IMG submission 188321) | Tropical forest soil microbial communities from Panama analyzed to predict greenhouse gas emissions - Panama Soil Plot 1 MoBio (SPAdes)... | ecosystem: Environmental > Terrestrial > Soil...
ATTGCGGCGATTCTTGAGGCGAATCACCACAACATCCGCTATCTCACCGCGCTCAAAGGTTTCGCTTACCCCATGTGTCGCTATGTGCTCTTTTTCGCCGAGCACGATCCAGTCATGTACGAACACGACGGCTATTATCACCAGATGCCCGACCAGTGCCCGTGGATCAAAGAGTGGCGGCCGGCTCGCTCGTGGCTCACAGGCGCTCCCGGCCCTGAAGCCAGCGCCCTGGAAGCGAAGGCCTTCGCCGGCGAAATTAAAACCGAACTCGAGAAGCGCGGTTTGCTCGGCGAGAAATTAGGTTTAGGAAGTTTCGACGGCACAGCTCGCGAAGCACTGGTCAGTGCGGGTGTGAAGAATATCGTCGATACCCGGAATCTCATGTTGGAAGCGCGCATGATTAAGAATCAGGATGAGATCAGCTGTCTCAAAACTTGCGCTGCGATGGTTGACGGTGTGTGGTTCCGCGTCTGGGAAACCTTGAAGCCGGGCATGAAAGACACCGACTTGATGACTCTGGGATCCGCGGCCGGCTATGAGTTGGGTTTGGAATCTGCGGTGCCCGGAGGCTGGCGCACCGGGCCCATGACTTTCGACCGCGGTTGCCACGCCACCAGCCGCATCATTCAGGTTGGCGATCTAGTTTATGGATCGTACTGCGGCGCCACTTACATGGGATATGGCAGTTGCACCTACCGGACATTTATCGTGGGTCGCGAGCCAACGGCCAAAGAAAAAGACTGGTACAAACAGGTGCGCGAACGTATCGATGCCGTCATTGACGAAATTAAGCCGGGCAAAACGACGGCCGACGCGGCGAAGCACTTCCCGCCGGCGGCCAAATGGGGATACAAAAGCGAGGTAGAGATCCTTGCCAGCGAGATTGGCCACGGCATCGGGCTTGGCACCAGCACCGGTTACGATATTCCCATCATCAATCGACTCTGGTCTTTTGATCACCCTCAGGTTTTCGAAGAAGGCATGACCATAGCCGTGGAATCGCGCGAAGGCGAAACCCGCGCGGGCGGCGCGAGATTAGAAAATATGCTGGTGGTGACGAAAAATGGCGCCGAGATCATGGATTATTTTCCACGCGACGAAATCCTCGTGGCGCCGCGGTGAAGCGCTTTGCGCCTCATGATCCCGGAACATTAACCTATGCCCTTCAACGTCATCAAAGATATCACCGTTATCGAGTGCTCGACCTTCGTCACCGGCCCCTACGCGACCGCGCTGCTCGCGGACTTGGGGGCGCGTGTGATCAAAATCGAATCGCCGCCGGAGGGCGATCCGTACCGCTATTTTGCGCCGGACCCTTACTTTAGCTTCAACTTCGCCCACCTTAATCGCAATAAGCAGAGTGTCGTACTCGATCTCAAGTCGCCCGAAGGTAAAACAATTTGCCTCGACCTCCTCAGACTGGCTGACGTGTTTGTGGAAAATTTTCGCCCCGGGACGGCGGAACGATTAGGACTTGGCTACGAAAATCTAAAAGCGGTCAATCAACGTCTAGTGTACTGTTCGATCTCGGCATTCGGTTCAAGAGGCCCCTATGCGGATAAGCCTGGTTTCGATACTTTGGGACAAGCGATGAGTGGGGTGCTGAGTTTGCTGACCGATCCGCACGAGCCGAAGGTGATGGGCATGGCGGTCTCGGATTATGTCACCGGCCTTTCGGCAGGATACGGCATTCTTGGCGCTCTGTTGGCGCGAGGGAAATCCGGCGAGGGCTATCGAGTTGAGACTTCGCTCCTCCAGGCAACGCTGTCTTTCATTGGTGAAACGGCGGCGGGTTACATGAGAACAGGCAATGTGCCCAATCGCATGGCGCGGGTCAAAAATGCCCACGCCTTTGCGTTTGTATGTGCAGACAAATTGCCCTTGGCCATTCACTGCTCGGTGCCGGAAAAATTCTGGCTGGCGCTGCTGCGAGCGGCGGACCGCATGGATCTTGCCAAAGATCCACGCTTCAAGACGCGCGATGCCCGGCGCGAGAATTATGAAGCTCTGGAAAAAATCCTGGCGCCTGCCTTCGCAAAACGGCCGCGAACTGAATGGCTGCAACGATTGGAGTTGAACGATGTCCCGGTAAGTCCGATCTACAACATGGCTGAGGTGCTGACCGATCCGCAGGTGCGGCACCTTGATTTGATTGAAAACGCGGAACATCCGCAAGCAGGGAAGTTGCAATTTGTCGGCGGTCCTGTAGGTTACGATGGGCTGAAAAAAGAAGCGGCGGCGCCGCCACCGCTCTTGGGCGAGCACTCAGCTAGCGTTCTGCAGGAGCTTGGATATGATCAAGCCGCTATCGATAGATTGATCGAGCAGAAAGTCACTACAGTCGCGCGACGTTAAGCAGTTGAGGTGAAGACGATGATCTACGATGTGGAAATAAATTCCGCGGCGCACTATCCGGCGGCTAGGGTCGTCGATTTGATCGTGTTGGCAGAACAAGTTGGATTTGGCGCTTTTTGGAAAGGCGAGTCGAACAGCACCGATCCCTTAATCATGCTTTCCGGCGTCGCCAGCCGCACGAAGAGTATCAAGCTGGGCACGGCGATCTATCATATTTATGGCCGCAGCGCGGTGACCTTGGGAATTCAGGCGGCGACATTGCAGGATCTTTCCGGCGGGCGGTTGTTGTTGGGACTCGGCGTCGCCAACAAGGCGATCGCAGGTTGGCACGGCGGTGTTTTCGATCGGCCCCTCAAGCGCGCGCGAGAGTACATCGACATCGTGCGCAAAGTCGCCGCCGGCGAGCGCGTCGAATACGAAGGGGAAATCTACCAGACAGGCAAGCGCTTTCAGCTGTCGTGGAAGCCGAGCTACCCCAACCTGCCGATTTATCTCGCCGGACTTGGACCTCAAATGACCAAACTGGTGGGAAAAATCTCCGATGGTGTTTTCATCAACATGGCGACTCCGGAAAAAGTGAAAGAGATAGCAGCGCGGGTGCGCGAGGGTGCTATTGAAGCCGGCCGCGACCCAAACAAGGTCGAGATTATCGCCAAGTCGCGCGTGTCGCTGAATCCTGACAAGACGCAGGCCCGTGCGAAACTGCGCCAGGTCTTGACCTTCTATAATATCGCCGATCACTACAGTGACATGCTGAGAGGAATGGGATTTGAAAAAGAAGTCAACGCGATTCACGAAGCTTTCCAAAAAGGCGGCTTCAAGGCGGCGATGGGAGCCCTGACCGACGAGTATATGGACAAGCTGCCCGTTGTACCTGCGACCTCGATCAAAGAGATCAAAGAGAAGATGAAGGCCTTCGAAGAGGCGGGCGTGACGCGTATGGTGATCCCGTACGTGCCGGTGACGGAGCCGGTGGTGGAGGACGCGCGGAAGTTTCTGGAGGCGTGGGGGCGATCTTAAAGCGTCTGGCGTCTAGGGTCGAGCGTCTTGGGTTTTCAATAACGCTAGACGGTGGACGCTAGGCTCGAAACTGAAATTTTGACCGGGAGGAAAAATTTCCATGTGTGATTTTGCTGCAGATGCCGCGGCCGCGGAACAACTGATGGTCGGGCGAACGTTGAGCGTGGCGCGAGTGCGCGAGCTCAATGCCAAGGATTATTTTTATCAGATGCTCAAGGACAACCCGGAGATCGTGAAGATCCATCCGGGAATCGAAAATGAGCTGCTCAAAGGCGCCATCGATTGCCACATTCACGCCTTTCCCGACTTTGTGCATCGTTCCCAGGACATGATCCAGATCGCGGTTGAAGCGTCCAAATGCGGCATGCGTGCTATCGCTTTTAAAGACCACTGGAACATCAGCGCAACTTCGGCCTATCTGACCCAGCGCTACATAGACGACATGATCGCCCGGGGCGAGCTGACTAATCCCGTGCAGGTCCTCGGCGGCGTCGGCATGTGCTTCGGCATGCGGCCCGACTATGTCCGCGTGGGACTCCAGTATCCGAACTTCAAGATGATCTGGTTCCCGACGTTTACCTCCTACGGTTTCTGGCGCGGTGCTGGTCATCCGGAGCACGAAGGCGTGCGCCTGTGCAGCGAGGACGGCAAGGTCCTGCCGGAAGTGAAAGAGATCATGGAAATGGCTGTGGAGAAAAAAGTCGGCATCGGCTTTGGCCATACCGATTTTCAGGAGCTTTTGCCGCTGGCGCGGCTTGCCAAGGAGATCGCCGTGCGCGCAACGCTCGACCATCCGCTGCTGGAATTGAACAAACTCCTGCTCGATGAAATGAAGCAGCTTCGCGATCTGGGTGTTTACGTCGGAACCTACTGCCAGCCGATGATCCCGAGTCTCTACCAGCCCGTTGCTGATCCGATGGAGACCATCCGCACCATCAAGGAAATCGGCCCCGACCGCTGCATCATCGGCAGTGACTTCGGGCAAGTGCTGCATATGGACGCCATCGACGGCATGCGCGTCTTCATCCGGGCGCTGCTTGGTTTTGGCATCAAGCCGGAAGAAGTCAAAGTCATGCTGCAAGACAATCCGGCGAAGCTCATGTGGCTAGACCAAAGGGAAGCCGCAACGGTGCCGCCGCAGGCCATCGCCGGCTATCGGCCGCAAAGAACGTAACGATGAAGGGGCCGGCGTCGTCGTCCACTCTGTTTTTCATGCGGCGACTTCGTTGGTGGGGTTTCGCCAAGAAGACCGGGCGATTGAATCAATTCTTTGGATAGAGCTAGGAAAATCTGACCTCGGCCCAGAAAAAAGCACTGGTCCGGCCCCGGTGCTGATCCTCGGGCCACTTCCTCTGCTAAGGGAGATAAGGTTGTTTGTTTTCCTTTGATCTGGCAGCGAATGGGAAAGCACGAGATAAAGCGAAAATATTTTGGCGGATTAAGTTTAATTCTTTTTGTAAACGCTCTGAATAAAACCGGAGCTTTCGAGCTTGTTCATGAAGGAATTGTCGATGACATTTTCGACGCGAACGTCGCCCATTTTGGGGTTGATTTGGACCATTAGTTTTTGCAGCCGCTTCATACCTTCGAGACTAGTTTGCGGCACCCGCTCGTAGGAATTGATCACCGCCTGGTAGGATTCTTCCGCGTCCGCCGCGCTTAAGCGGAGGTTCGATGCCAGCAACCGGATGACGAGTTCTTTGTTGGCCGGATCGGAGGTAACGGCGATCGCCTCGACCATTGTTTTCAAATACGCTTCGATCACCTGGGGTTTAGCCGCCGCGATGCGCCGTGTCGTCGCCAGCATATTCTGAGGCAGAGTCGTGCTCGTGGTTTTGAAGTTATAGAGCACGGGATAGCCTTTGGCCGCATAGAGATCACCGACCGCGCCTCGCAGCGCCGTCGCATCCACGCCGCCCGTTTCAAGTGCCAAGCGCCGGTTCATTTCGGTCCCCGGAATCGTTAAAAGTGTAATTCTTGCCTGCGTGGCGTCGACGTTGAGATTCTGAAGACCCAACATCGTCACCAAATGCGAGGTCGAGCCGGGACCGCTAATGGCGATGCGTTTTCCGCGCAAGTCTTCCTTGTTTTTAATTTCCGGTCTGGCGGTCAACCGATAGTCGAGCTTCTGTGCCATGTTGGCGATGCCGATGATATCTGCCCCGCTGCTCGCGGCATTGATCACGTGGCCAGGGCCGACGAGAGCCGCATCGATCTCCCCTGCTAGCAAAGCGGCAATGGCTAAAGGATTGCGCGGCATGAGGATAAATTGCATTTCCAGCCCGTGCTTTCTGAACAGGCCCCGGTCCCGCGCCACCCAGAGGGCGGTCATGCTTTCGCTGGTGACGCTGCCAGCTAAGTTGGTCCGCGTCTGGGCAGCTATCGGCGCAGGCAGCGCGAGACCCAGCATGGCGGAGAGAACAACTAGAACTCCGACCCGGATAACCGGGGCGTAGTTCTCTGCGACGTAATTTTTCATCCCCATGGTTTAGCTGGGCTTTTTCTCACCAACCGGTTGCACATCGAGAAAGCCATGCTCCGAGATATCGAAATAGTTGCCTTCCGGATCCGATCCACGCGTCTCCGCATAGGGACGTCCGTCGGGGCGGGGTTTCGGTAGTTTGTTGGGATTGATTTTTTTCATCCTTTCTACGATGGCCTCGCCGTCTTCAACTTCGAAGCCGAAATGGTAGAGCCCGTTGGTCGCATTTTGCTCCTTGTTGGGGATGATGGCCAGGTTAAAATAACCGTCGGTGAGAAAAATAGTTCCTCCTTCCTCTTTACTCTTATGGAGAATCTGCATTTCAAAAACGTCCATATAGAATGATGCTAACTTTCCCGGATCTTCAGTGCGGATCGCTAGATGCCGAATTCTTGCCATAACCCTCTCCTCGTTGATTAGTAACGTTGATCTCGCTTGGCTCTGGAAAAGTACAAGATCACCCGCCGCTTTCTCTGTCAAGGCGGGCACGATATGTGCCAGGAAAGACCGCGGAGACCATCAAGACGGCCACAAACAGACGATTTGATAAACCGACAAACGCGGGTCGAACTAAGCGAAGGCTTACTTATTATAATTAGACGATTCAAGATCATCAGACCGCATGCTATCAGCGCCACAGCTGCTCGGTTGCCAAGCGCGTGCCTTCGGCCATCGCCTGGAACTTGGCCCACACTACGGTCGGATGGACCTCCGGATTGTAGGTTGCCTGAGACGAGAAACCGCAGTCGGAGCCTGCGATCACATTCTCTCGGCCTACCAGTCTGGCAAATCGGATAATGCGCTCGGCGATGAGCTCGGGATGTTCGACGATATTGCTTGCATGGGTAACCACGCCGGGGATAATCACCTTGCCATCCGGTAACTTGACGGCTTCCCAGACATGATATTCGTGCGCGTGGCGTGGGTTCGCCGCCTCAAAAGAGTAGGCGCCGGCATTTACTTTGAGGATAAGATCGACGATATCTTTCAGCGCTGTGTCGTGAACGCGTGGGCCCTCGTTGATTCCGTAGCACGTATGGAAGCGTATTTTTTCCGCTGGGATGCCGCGCAGCGCATGGTTGAGCGCTGCAATGGATCTCTCGGCGACCTTCCGCCGCTCGTTGAGGCTTAACGATGAATCACCGTACAGTTCCGTAAGCCAGGGGTCATCCACCTGAAGAATAAATCCAGCGTCTACGATCGCCTGGTATTCTGTCCGCAGAGCTTCGCCCACGGCTTGGAGGTATTCTTCCTCGCTGTTGTAGTACTCATTGGCCCCGACGCCGCTCGGCGCCACGGCCGGCATGAAAGCTTCCTCGACCTTGATTCCGGCGAGCGCGGCCTTGAAATTTTCAATGTCTTTTCGTATCGCCTCGTGCCCGCGATAGCTGACCGGGCCGGTGCAGACCATCGGCACCCGCGGGACGATGCTTCCTCCCATCATGCGCCGGCTGAAGTATTGTTCGTAGTATTCCGGGAACGCGGCGACTTCCGCGGCCCACTCCTTGCGGGCACCGCGCTCAGCACCTTTCGGCTCGAAGCCGGTGAGCCGTTCACGCATGTAGGCGAAGAATCCTGGTTTGCCCTGCTCGCCGTCTGTAACAATATCAATACCGTTGTCGGCCTGCTTGCGGACCATCTCGGCTACCGCACTGCGCGTGCGCTGAGCGTAGGCGTTTTCGTCATACGGTTCGCCGGTGACCTTTGCCTTCATCAAGTCGAGCAAGTCCTTCGGACGGGCCAAACTGCCGCAGTGGGTTGTCAAGATCCGTTCGGAACTCCGTTTCATGGTGGACCCTCCTTGTGAGCTCCTTTTAGCTTATTTCATTATCAAGAACCAAGTTCCCAGGAGGCTCTTGACTATTCCATCTTCTTTTGCAGTTCCTTCGCGATGCGCTGGACTTCGTCCATGACGCGCAGCAGGTTGCCGCCCCAGAGTTTTGCGATCTGATCTTCAGTGTAGCCGCGACGAACGAGTTCGAGGGTAACGTTGAATGTTTCCCCGGCATCGTTCCAACCCGTTATGCCACCTCCGCCGTCGAAGTCGGACGAGATCCCGACGTGGTCGATGCCAAGTAGCTTCACGGCGTAGTCGATGTGGTCGACGAAGTCTTTAAGACTCGCGGGCGGATCGCCGGGGTGTTGCACGTCGATTTCCGCTAGTTTCTGTTCGTATTCTGCGCGTTTTTCAGGCGACAATTCATTTAGAGCCGTGTGAAACCGCGCGCGTTGACCCGGCCCGGTTATTTCGGGCAGGTTGCATTCTTTCTTTAGCGCTGCGATGGCGCCCATCCTTTCAGGAGAATCGGCCTTGGTCGTTTTGAGGAAGCCGCCATAGGCAACGACCTGGATTACGCCGCCGGTCTTCTTTAGAGCAAGAAGCTGTTCGTCATCCAAATTGCGGCTCACGTTGCAGAGCGCGCGCATGGCTGAGTGCGAGGCGATGATCGGCGCTTGCGATAGCTCTACGGTTTGCAGCATTGACTCTTTAGATGCGTGGGAAATGTCCACCATGATTCCAACGCGATTCATCTCGGTGACAATCTGCTTGCCGAAAGGCGACAGCCCGTTCCATTTCCAACCGTCGCGCTCGCCGATGTGCGAATCCGAAAGTTGGTTGTGGCCGTTGTGTGCCAGCGACAGATAGCGCGCCCCGCGATCGTGAAATTCCTCTAAGCGGGCGATGTCCTCGCCGATCGGATAGCCGTTTTCCACGCCCATGAGAGCGACCTTTTTACCCGTGGCATGGATCCGACGTACGTCGCTGGAAGTCAGCGCTAGTGCTATTTTGTCTGAAGCGACCTCGCCGACAAACCGGGCAACTGCGTCAAACTTTTCGATGGCAGCGGTGTAGGCGCGTTCGTAGCCCGCTGGTTGGAAAGCATCTGGATTTTGCGCTTCTTTTGTTTGACTGACAAAAATACTGAAGAACAACGCATCCAGGCCACCGGCGATCATCTTTGGCAGATTGAACTGGGTATCAAGGCGATCGGTGTAATTTCGTTCGCCGACGAGATTGGCCGGTTCGAAGTCGATATGACTATCTAGGATGATGACTCTGTCGTGGATCGCGCGAGCCCTGTTCGCACATGCTTCATCGATGCCGGGAGGATAAGCGACTGTCGATGAGTCAGTTCCGTCGGGGACCATGGCACTCAATTAATGGGGGAAAACGAAAAGTACATGACGCGCGCCGCGAATCCAGCGGGGAGTGTTTGGAAATTTACGCTGCCCTCCAGACCGTGTCAATGATAAGGCGTCCATCGCAAATGTAACTTTAGCGGCCGCTAATTTGTTGATTGATTCCCGCTGCGTAGCGCTCGAGCACATAACGCGTCATGGCGAAGGCTAGCTCGTGCTCTCCGAAAAACACTTTCCCCGCGTTTTCCTTTTCAAGTAACACGGCTTCTTCCTCGCTGTGGGTGCGCACCACTGTCTCGATGCGCGGATTGACCGTGCGCGCGATTTCGATCATGCGGCGCACATCCATCGTGTCGGGAATGGCAATCACCAGCATGCGTGCCCGTTGGATGTGCGCTTGAATGAGGACCGACGGTTCCGAGGCATCGCCCGAAACAGCCGCTATGCCGCTTTTCCGCAACCTCTCAACGATCTCACGGTTTGCTTCGGCCACGACAAAGGATATGCCGTTGATGGTCAGTGCGTCACCGATGCGCCGGCCGACGCGGCCATAACCCACCAGTACCGCTTGCCCGTTGAGGCGATTTAGGTCGACGGTCATGGGCAGCACGGCGAGAGGATCGTCAGGACGCTCCAAAATCTGAGCGAGTTTAGAGCGGGAGCGAATCCAGCTCTGCGCAGGCTCGATGACGCGGAACACAAAAGGATTGAGCGCAATGGAGATGATCGCTCCGGCGAGAATGAGGCTCTGGCCCTCCTTTGGCAGAAGGCCCAAAGAAATCCCTAGACCAACCAGAATAAAAGAGAACTCGCCGATCTGTGCCAGACTCGCCGATACCGTAAGCGCCGTGTTGAGTGGATAGCGGAAAAGAAGAACGAGAAAGAACGCGGCCAACGATTTGCCCAAAAGGATAATCGCGACGACCGTGATTACATGGACCGGCTCGTTAATGAGAATGTGGGGATCGAACAGCATGCCCACTGAGACGAAAAACAGAACGGAAAAAGCGTCCCTGAATGGCAGAGACTCTTCCGCGGCCCGATAGCTTAGAGGAGACTCCCTCATGACCATGCCCGCGAAAAATGCACCGAGCGCGAAGGAAACGCCAAAAAGTTCGGCCGAACCATAGGCGATGCCTACGGCGGTCGCAATGACGCACAAAGTAAAAAGTTCGCGCGAGCCGGTGCGTGCAACCTGCCAGAGCAACCATGGAAAGAGACGCCTCCCGACAACCAGCATGAGCGCGATAAAAATCGAGACTTGCCCGAGAGTAACCAGGACCGTTTCGAGTAAACTCCGATTGCCTGTTCCTCCAATGCCAGCGTTGGTGTCGCCCGTGAGCCAAACCGAAAGCGGCGGCAGCAACACTAGCACGAAGACCATCACGATATCCTCCACCACGAGCCACCCGACGGCGATGTGGCCGTTGACGGATTCGAGGAGTCCGCGGCTTTCCAGCGCCCTGAGCAGCACCACTGTGCTTGCCACCGAGAGCGCCAGGCCGAAGACGATACCCGCGGCGAGGCTCCAGCCCCAAAAGGCGGCGACACCTACGCCAAGCAAAGTAGCAACGATGATTTGGACCATTGCCCCCGGTAAAGCAATGCGGCGAACCGCCAGCAGTTGGTCCAGAGAAAAATGCAAACCGACGCCGAACATCAACAGCATCACGCCCATTTCAGCGAGTTGACTGGAAAGCTCGAGGTCGGCGACAAACCCCGGAGTTGCCGGGCCAATGATAATGCCGGCGATTAGATAGCCGACCAGCGCGGGCAGCTGCAGGCGCACGGCGATGAAGCCCATGATCAGAGCCAAACCCAGGCCCGTGGCAATCGTGGTGATCAACGTGAGGCTATGAGGCACGCGTCTCTTCTCCTGTTAAGCGCGAACAATCAACAGTGTGGGCTTGCCAATAACGCGGTTGGGGCACCGGCTCGACTACTCGTTTAGGTAACGGCGAACCGCCAGTTGATTTGTGCCTGGTTGAATGACACTGAATGAAAGCTACAAGGGTTTTTCGTTAGTGGCAACGTTCTGCGACGAAATAGTTGTAAATCATCCTCTAGGGACTGAGAAGTGAGGCAGGCATTTTTCTCATCGTTTTAATCCCGCGAGTTTCGCAGTCAATGCATAGCTAACGCTGAGTGCAACGGAAGAATTCGGAGATCGGATCTGATAGAGAAGAAGTGCTGGCTCGTTATCGCCTGATGTATCACCCATGCGGTAAATACTTGCTAACTTTGCGCTGGTGAGTCTCGTGGCAAGCGCGCTGATGCTTTTTTTGCTAAGCAACCTCGGGCTGAGGGTAACTAGTTGACCGTAACAACCGATTCGCGCCTAAATCGGAAAAATCCTTCGACAAGTCTCAGGGTGAACAATCAAGGCACAGCAGTTCCTGCCGCGGCTCTCGAACGATGAACGGCGACCACTGATTTACTGTTATAGTGACTTCCCTCGGCACGACACGCAAAAAGATCGCTCGTGTGGATATAGTCGTCTGCTTGACTAGTGAATGGCGTTTACGGCGGCTACGTATTCTTTCCGCAAATAACCAACTTTGCCCGATGGTCCGGTTTTGACTTTGAGCCAATCACCCTTCGCTTCGAGAACGCTGATGTACGTTTCTGGGCCGATGTCTTCAGCCGTGGCCGCAGCGAAACGGGGCTCCCGCCTCAGGGGCACGGCGCGGCGCGTTTTAACTTCCATGACCTGCTTAGCTGCTACCTCGGCCGTGTGAATTTTGCTCGCCGAGGCAAGAGCCATTTTCGGATTTCTTGAATCAGCGGGGGGTTGCTCGGAATTCTTAGACGGCTCGCGCTCTCCTTCACCGCCCGGTAAACCGGTTATGTGAATCGGTGATACCGCTTTCGCCTCGACGTCCGATGAGGTGAGCGCCTTTTCCCAGCGAATGATTGTCCGCGGATCCATGCCCTGCGGGACAAATAGCAAAGGCACCATGAATTCCGTGGCCTCGCCGCTACCTTTCGGAAATTTCCATTTGCGCGCTTCATCTAAAACCACCTCAGTAAAGGAAGCGTCCGTTAAGCGAGACGTCGCCTTTTCCACTTTGATAACACTGCCGTTGGTGTCCACTTGCATTTTGACAAGCAGACTGCCCATGAGATTGCGATCCTTTTGACTCCAGTCGCCGTAGGCGCGTCTAAGGTCAGAGAGTTGACCTGCCAAATTAGCGTCAATTCGTTTTCGATAGCTGTTCTTTGGGTTTTCCCGGTGCTCCGATACCGTAACCGGATCTCTGGGAAAAACCGAACTCGTGAGTTTTGGTCGTGGCAGCGAAAGTGACAGAGGAGGTGTATAACTGGTTGCTTCCTTCGGGGTGTTGCCACGAGGCGATCCGAAATAGGCGATGGGAATTATGATCAATGTTACGGCGGCTATGGCGAGAGCACCCCGCGGGGACACCTTTGGCTTCCACGAAGCTTGCCTTGCGCGCAAGAGCCAGGTCTGACCCGTCAAACGCATTTGTTCTAAGGATGCTGCGATAAGCCCGCGCAGCGCGATGACTTTGTCTCTTAGCCAAGCGAGGTAACGCTGATAAGCAGACACCAGCATATCGTCTCGTAGTCTAGGAGCCGGGTTTTCAACTGCCGGCGTTATGCGAGGGGAGTTTTTGTGAATAGGTTGGTCGAGTGCCTGAGCAAGTAGAAGTCTTCTAAGTAGCCGTTGATAGACCCAGGCTTGCTCCTCCCGGCCGTCTTTCTCGGCAGCCTCAAAACCGAGGACAAAAATTCTTCTGACGATTTCTTTTTCCGTATCGCTAAGATCCAGCAGGTCACGAAGACGGTCGATATCATCTTCGTAGGCGTTGGGTCCATTGAGCTTCACATTGACGAGAAGCAGATAGAGATTGTTTTCCCGATCCGAAGGATTCTGCTCAAGACACCTGCACAATAGGACCCTTGCCTCCTCATACTTTCCTTCCTTGAGGAGAGTTTCAATTTCATAGGAGACTTGCTGAAAGTAAGCAGGTTCAGTCATAGCCCATCCCCCTTGTTAGTTTGGGACGGGCACCTTATACCACTCCTTGGCATTGTTTTTCCAGCCCTAACGCCGTTTTCCTGTGGCCAACCAGACCGGGATCCCAGGAGTTTCTTCAGTCACCACGGGTATTCTCAGCAGCTCAATGCGTCAGGATTCCTGTGTAGGATGGGTTGAGCGTCAGCCATACCCGTCATCTGAGCGGTGGATATGGGGCGTCCGCCTCTCAACCCACCCTGCAATCACAATTTACACCGATTCCGATAATCCGCAGCTTGCTGCGGGGGTAGTTCATATGCGACTTGGACACTCGCGCTGCGTAGGAGGAATCAGGTTAAGCTTTATTGTAACTCGAATTCAAAAGTGCTCACCACACGGATCTTTTTGACCGAAATGCTGGTGGGACCGTAGGGGCCGGATTCGTCGTTGCCGTCGGCGAGCGCGAAGGCAATGCCGCCAATCCCCGCTTCGTTGTCTCCAAGTTTAACGACTTAAGACCCCAGCTCCTTGCAGAGGCGACTAAGAACGCGCGCAGCATTGCCCAGCAATTCGCGGCGGACTCAGGCGCGCAAGTCGGAAGGATCCATTCCACTAATCAGGGTATGATCCAGATCTCGGCAGCGCGACTTACCTAGGCTATAAGCAGCTTGCGGGGAGGATGACCTTACTTATGATGACCCTACTTATTCGGATGCTTTAAGAAACCTTCCTTCTCGAGCTCTTTGAGAAACCGTGTATCGACAAAATCTTCCGGCTTTTTGCTCTTTGCCGCCGGGACTCGCTGAGCCACCTCATCCAAGGCGTTGCGCATGCCGTCCAGATTCGGATAGGCACTGTAATCGGTTACCTGTACATAGCTCTGATAAGTTGCTTCGAGAATTTCGGGATCAGCGACTTTCAAATACTTGGTGATGATTTTTTTCGTCTCGTCCTTGTGCGTCGCCACGTAACGAATCCCCTCAATGAAACCCTTCACAAAATTCTTAACTGCGGACGGATTCTCCCGGGTAAAGCGGTCGGTGGTTTCGATGACCTGCTGCGGATAAGGAATACCCAGTTCGGCGATGTTCACGAGAATCTGATAGCCTTGTTTCTTGGCGGTTAGGTCCAAAGGTGGAGAGACGATGGTGGCATCAATGGCCCCGGCGGACAGAGCCTGAACCCGGGCCGGCTGCGTGCCCAACTGAAGAATCGTGAGATCTTTGATCGGGTCGAGACCGAACTTTTTTAGCACCAAGCGTATCGCCGTGTCCGTCCCCGACCCAAAGCGA
>Ga0209465_10000812_pt1 | contig 14264 bp, 16 predicted proteins | sample PanSoiPlot1MoBio_FD_188321 | JGI IMG/M metagenome (GOLD analysis project Ga0209465, IMG submission 188321) | Tropical forest soil microbial communities from Panama analyzed to predict greenhouse gas emissions - Panama Soil Plot 1 MoBio (SPAdes)... | ecosystem: Environmental > Terrestrial > Soil...
AGCCGTCGGCGAGGAGCGCGATGAGGCGAGAGCTGAACGCCGTGCGAGCCGAAGCGCCGACGAGCCGTCGGCGAGGAGCGCGATGAGGCGAGAGCTGAATTGGAGCTGATCAAGCGGCGCGGGGCGCTGATCGTGGTTTCCGCTCCCTCGGGAGCGGGGAAGACCACCCTCTGCCACGAGGTACGCCAGCTCGTGCCCGGTCTGTTCTACTCGGTCTCCCACACCACCCGCGCGCCGCGTGCCGGCGAAGTCAATGGAACGGATTTCCATTTCGTGACCGAGGCGGAGTTCCTCGCCATGCGCGAGCGCGACGCCTTCGCGGAGTGGGCCTCCGTGCACGGCCACTACTACGGCACGCCCGTGCAGGCACTCGAAGGGGCGCTGTCGCGCGGCCTCGACGTGCTTCTCGACATCGACACCCACGGGGCGCGCCAGCTCCGCCAGCGGTATCCCGAGGCGGTGTCGATCTTCATCATGGCGCCCTCCATGAAGGAGCTGGAGGCGCGCCTGCGCGAGCGTAAGAGCGATGCGCCAGCGGAGATCGCCCGGCGGCTCGCCCGCGCCCGCGAGGAGATCGCCGCGTGGCGGCAGTACGACTACCTAATCATCAACCGAGACGTGAAGGAGGCCGTGGACCAGCTCGCCACCGTCATCGAGGCGGAGCGCTGGCGCACGGGCCGCCTCACCCTCACATTCCCCGACGTGGAGGTCCCAGAGTGATGTCATTTCCCTCGCTGGAACAGTCCCTGGACAAGGTCTCAAACCGCTATCTCCTCGTGGTCCTCGCCGCCAAGCGGGCGCGCCAGCTCAATCGCGGCGCGGCCGCCCAGGTCGACAGCCGCCACAAAAAGCCGACCAGCCTCGCCCTCGAGGAGATCGCCGACGCCAAGGTCGGCTATCGCGTCCGCGAGGAGGACGCGCCAAAGGAGTAGCCAGGGGGAGGCGTGTCGATGAGCGCGGCGGGCAAGCACATCATCCTCGGCGTCACCGGCAGCATCGCGGCCTACAAGGCCGTGCTGCTGCTGCGAGAGCTGACCACCCGCGGCGCCCAGGTCACCGTGGTCATGTCCGCCAATGCTGAGCACTTCGTCGGCCCCCTCACCTTCCGTACCCTGTCGGGCCGCCCCGTCCTCTCGAGCCTGTTCGATCCGCAGAGCGAGGATGCGGTGGAGCACGTGGCGCTGGCCGAGCGGGCCGATGCCGTCGTGATCGCTCCCGCTACTGCCAATCTCCTCGCCAAGGCGGCTCACGGGATCGCCGACGACTTCCTCACCACGCTGCTCCTCGCTGCCCGCTGCCCGGTGCTGATCGCCCCCGCCATGGACGGCGGCATGTGGGACCACGCGGCGGTCCAGGCCAACGTGGAGACGCTCCGCGATCGCAACGTGATCGTGCTCGAGCCCGACGCGGGCGCCCTCGCCTCGGGACTCAGCGGCAAGGGCCGCCTGCCGGAAACGGAAGCCCTCGTGGAGGCGATCGAGCGGGCCCTCACCCCACAGCGCGACCTCGTAGGGGAGCGCGTGCTCGTCACCTCCGGTCCGACGCGCGAGCCCATCGATCCCGTGCGCTATCTCTCGAACCGCTCGTCGGGGAAAATGGGCCACGCCGTGGCCACCGCCGCTCTCCGCCGCGGCGCCGAGGTCGTGCTGATCTCGGGGCCGACGGTGCTCAAGCCGCCTCCCGGCGCCGTGTACGTGCCAGTGCAAACTGCGGAAGAGATGCGCGAGGCCTCCCTGCAGCACCTGGGTACGGCCACCGTCGTGATCAAGGCCGCCGCCGTCGCCGACTATCGCGTGGACAAGCCCAGCGCGACCAAGATCAAATCGGGCGGCAAGAACGACGGGCTCACCCTCGCCCTCGTGCCGAATCCCGACATCCTCAAGGAGCTGGCGCAGAAGAAGGGGGGCGCATTCCTGGTGGGCTTCGCCGCCGAGACCAACGACATGCGCACGAACGCCGCCGAGAAGCTCCGGGCCAAGTCCATCGACCTTCTTGTGGCCAACGACGTGAGCCGGCAGGACATCGGGTTCGAGGTCGACGACAATCAAGTCATCCTGCTGGACCGCTGGGGAGGCGCCCAGGAGCTGCCGCGCATGACCAAGATCGAGGTGGCCCATGCCATCCTCGACCGGGTGCTCGCGCTGCGCTCGACGCCCGAGCCCCGCCGCTCGCCTTCGCGCTGAGCGTGATGGACGATCCGCGCGCGGCGCTCGGCGAGGCTTTCGCCGCCGTCGCCGACACCCTCCGTCATCACCGCGATCTGGGCCTCATCGACGTGGCCCTCGCCCAGCCCGAGGCGCCGGACCCCTCCGCCGCGCTGGCCGCGCAGGAGAAGGCTCTCCAGGGCTGCACGCTCTGCAAGCTCTGCCGGAGTCGGAGAACGGTGGTGTTCGGATCGGGCAACCCGAAGGCCAAGCTGGTCGTCATCGGCGAGGGCCCTGGCGAGGAGGAAGACAAGCAGGGCAAGCCCTTCGTAGGCCGCGCGGGGCAGCTCCTGACCAAGATGCTCGCCTCGGTGGGATTTGATCGCGAGCGCGACTGTTACATCTGCAACGTGGTCAAGTGCCACCCCGAACGGAACCGCAATCCAGAGCCGGACGAGGTCGCCGCCTGCAATCCCTTCCTCATGGCGCAGCTCGACGCCGTGCAGCCCGCGGTGATTCTTGCCCTGGGCAACTTCGCGGCCCAGACCCTTCTCGGCACCAAGGATGGCATCACGCGGCTTCGCGGCCGCCCCTATCTCTATCGCGACATCATCCTCGTACCGACCTTTCACCCTGCCTTTCTCCTCCGCAACCCGGGCGATCAGTACAAGCGGATGGCCTGGGACGACCTCAAGCTCGCTCGCCGGGAGTGGGAACGCCTCACCAGCGGCGTGAGTTGACGAGCGCCTCGCCGCCTCGTGTCGCCGACGTCGTCTTCGACGTCCCCCTGGATCACCCCTTCTCCTACCTCGTGCCGGACGGGCTTTCCGTGGCCGTGGGGCAACGCGTGAGCGCGCCGCTCGGCGGACGCCCCCGCGTCGGCCTCGTGGTGAAGCTCAGACCGGACGGAGGCGAGTCGCTCAAGCCCGTGCTGTCCGTGGTGGAGGCGGCGCCCATTCTCTCCGACGCGGCGCTCCAGCTGGGACGATGGATCGCCGACGAAAGCCTGTCCTCCTGGGGCTCTACGCTCCTCGCCATGCTGCCGCCACCCCCGCGCTCCCGACGTGCCGAGACCATCGCTCCCGCCCCCGAGCTCGGCCACTCCGTTCCACGCGCGCCGGCGGAGCTGTGGACCGACACCGCGCGGGAGGAGCGACTGGTCGCCGAGCTCGGCCAGGCGCCTGGTGGCGCGCTCGTGATCGCTCCCGATACGGAGACCGCCGGGCGCTGGGCGACGCGCCTCGACGCCGCGCGACTCGACAGCGGGGCGCCGGCGGGCGAGCGCCGGGCCGCCTGGTTCGCCTCCGCGCGTGGCCGCTCGCGCGTGGTCGTCGGCACCCGCGGAGCCCTTCTCGTGCCCGTGGCGTCGCCCGCCACCCTCGTGCTCCTCGACGAGCAGGACCCGGCTCACAAGCCGCCGGGGCCGCCACGGCTACACTCGCGCGACATCCTCCGCCGCCGCGCCGGGCTCGAAGGCAGCCGGCTCCTGATGCTGGCGGGCGCTCCTTCAGTAGAGAGTTGGCACCAAACCGAAACGACCGCCGTCCAGCGAGTGGATCGGGAGCCGGCCGGCGCGTGGCCCGAAGTCATCGCGGCGGACACGCGGGGCATCTTGCGGAACCATCCCCTGACCCTTTCCTTGACCCGGGCCATCGAGACCATGTCTCACGCAGGGCGGAGCGTGCTTCTCGTGGTGAGTCGCTCCGCGGGCGCCCTCGGCTGCAACGACTGCGGAGCCGGTCTCCGGTGTCCCGACTGCGGGATCGTCCTCTCCGTACGGCGCGACAGGCGCTTCCTTACCTGCCGTCTCTGCGCCCGCACGGAGCCCTTGCCCGAGCGTTGCCCAAGGTGCGGCGGCCACAAGCTCGCCCCCTTCGGCTGGGATCCCGAGCGCGTTGAAGCCTCGGTGCGGCGGCGCTTTCCCCGTCTCTACGTCTCGCGCACGGACCGGGGCGCTCAGGTGGTCATCGGCACGCCCGCCCTGCTGCGTGAGGCCCGATCGCGTCCGTGGGGAGCGGTGGGCTTCATCTGGCTCGACGGGCTCCTCCGGTCGCCCGACTTCCGCGCGGGCGAGCGCGTGTTCCAGCTCCTATGGGCGGCCGGGGAGCGCACAGGCGCGGGTGGAAAAGTCATCGCCCAGACGCTCCATCCCGAGCACTACGCCCTTACCGCGGTCCGCGCCCGGGATCGCGCGACCTTCTACCGGACGGAGCTCGAGTTCAGGTCCGACCTCGGCTATCCGCCGTTCCGGCGGCTCTGCCAGATCTCGGCGCGCGGCAAGACAGCGGGCGGCGCGCGCGCCCTCCTCGACGAGGTGGCGGGAGCGCTCCGTGGCCTGCCGGAGCTGACCGTCTATCCCCCCATGGCCCTGGGAGCGGCCACGGCCTCAGCTGCCACGAGGATGCGCTTCGTGATCAAAGGAATGGAGGACCTGCCGCGGCGCATCGCCGCGCCCCTCCGCCCCTTCCTCGAGCGGGGAAGGCGCGCGCACGGTATGCTAGAGATAGAAATGGATCCGGTCCACATCTAGGAGGTTCTTTCGCGTGGCCCTACTCGACGTCAGGCTCTACGGCGACCCGATACTGCGGCGCAAGGCGATGCATGTGCAAGAGGTGACGCCCGAGCTCCGCCGGCTCATTTCCGACATGGTCGAGACCATGTTCCACCAGGTCGGCATCGGCCTGGCGGCGCCGCAGGTGGGTATTCCGTACCGACTCCTCGTGATGGACGACGGCAAGGGCGGCGCTCGCGCCCTTGTCAATCCCGTCATCACCCAGCGCAGCGGTTCCGTGGTGGACGAGGAGGGCTGCCTCTCTCTCCCCGGGATCTACGCCGACGTGGAGCGGAGCAAGTCGGTCACCATCGAGGCGACGGACGAGGACGAGCAGCCCATCAATATCGAAGCCACGGGCATGCAGGCGCGCGTCATCCAGCACGAGATGGACCATCTCGACGGGATTCTCTTCATCGACCACCTTTCGCCGGTGGCGCGCGACCGGATCAAGCAGAAGATCCAGAAGCACGGCTTCCCCAAGGAGCGGCGATCTCGCGCCTTCGCCCTCTAGCTTGAAGGTCTTGTTCTACGGGACGCCCGAGTTCGCCTTGCCGACACTCGAGTCCCTCCTGGAGCGCCACAGCGTGGTCGCCGCCGTGACTCAGCCCGACAAGCCTGCCGGCCGCGGCCGGCACCTGAGCCCCTCGCCCGTGAAGGAGCGGGCACTCGCCGCGGGTCTCCCCGTCCTGCAGCCGCCGCGGCTCCGCGATCCCGGCTGGCCGGAGCGGCTTCGCGAGCTCGGGGCCGACGTGGCGGTGGTCGTCGCCTTCGGCCAGATCCTGCCCAAGGCAGTGCTGGACGTGCCGCGACGGGGCTCCATCAACGTGCATGGCTCCCTGCTCCCGCGCTATCGTGGCGCCGCCCCCATTGCATGGGCGATCATCCGAGGCGAGACGGAGACCGGCATCACCACCTTTCAGATGGATCCGGGGATGGACACGGGCGACGTGCTCCTGACCGAGTCCACGCTGATTGGCGCGGAGGAGACGGCGGGCGAGCTCGCCGCTCGGATGAGCGTGATGGGCGCGCGCGTGCTGATGCGCACCCTCGATGCGCTCGAGACCCTGACGCACGTCCCCCAGGACCACACGCAGGCGACCTTGGCGCCGCGGCTCAAGAAGGAAGACGGTTGGCTTCGGTTCGCAGAGCCCGCGGCCGTGCTCGTCAAACGCGTGCGCGGAACCAATCCCTGGCCAGGCGCGGCGGTGATGACGCCCCCCGGCCGGCTCCTGATCTGGCGCGCGACGGCGGTGCCGCAGGCCTCCGACGCCGGGCCGGGCACGCTGGTCGAGAGCGGCCCCACCCTCGGCATCGCCACCGGCGAGGGGCTGCTCGTGCCCGTCCAGGTGCAGCCCGAGAACCGCAAGGCCATGGGGTGGGGAGATTTTCTCCGCGGGGCCCGGCTCACCGCGGGGACGCGCGTCACGGAGATCCACGCGTGAGTCCCGTGCTGCGCGCGGGACCTGTCTCCCAGTCACGTTACGAGGCGCTCCGCATCCTCGTGCGCGTGGAGGAGGATCGCGCCTTCGCCGACATCGTCCTCGAGCACGCCCTCGAGCATGCCCGGCTCGAGCCGCGCGATGCGGCGCTCTGCACGGAGCTGGTCTATGGCACGCTTCGCTGGCGTCGCCATCTCGACTGGCGGCTGGCTCCGCATCTCAAACGGCCGCTCGACAAGCTCGATCCGTGGGTACGCGCGCTCCTGCGGCTCACCGCGTATCAGCTCTTCTTCCTGGACCGCGTGCCGCGCTGGGCCGCCGTGGACGAGGCGGTGAGCCTGGCCAAGCTCAAGTCGCGCGTGCCGGGCCCACCCGAGTTCGTCAACGCCGTCCTTCGTTCTCTCACGCGCGCCACGGGTGCGCCCCCGCTGCCCGCCTCGCCGGTAGCCGCGGCCGCCGTGCGCTGCTCCTTCCCCGACTGGATTGCCGCGCGCTGGGTCGATCGCTACGGCGCCGCGGAGGCGGAGTCGCTCATGGTCGCCTCCAATGACCGGCCGCCCATGACGGTGCGGGTCAACACGCTTCGCGCCACGCGGGAAATGCTCGCCGCGCGGGTGAGGGACGAGGAGCTCGCGAGCACGCACCCCACGACCCTCGCGCTCGAGGGCCTGGTCGTCGATCGTGGCGCGGCGGGGCGCTGGACCGCCTTCGCTGAGGGATGGTGCACGGTGCAGGACGAGGCGTCGATGCTCGTGGCTCGCCTCCTCGGTCCGCGGCCCGGGGAGCTCGTGGGGGATGTCTGCGCGGCGCCTGGCACCAAGGCGACACACCTGGCCGAGCTCATGGGCAATCGCGGCCGCATTGTGGCCCTGGACCCCCAGGCCGCGCGCCTCAAGCTCGTGGCGAAGGCGGCAACCCGTCTCGGCATCGGCATCATCGAGACCCACGTGGGAGGCGCCGCCGCCCTCGCCGGGCGCTGGCGCGGCCAGTGCGACGCCGTGCTCGTGGACGCGCCCTGCTCCAACCTGGGCGTTCTCCGCCGCAATCCCGACGTGAAGTGGCGGCGGACCGCTGACGACATTCGCCGTCTCCAGTCAAAGCAGCAAACCATTCTGGCCGCCGCCGCCTCGCTGGTAAAGCGAGGAGGACGGCTCGTCTACGCGAGCTGCTCGCTCGAGCCCGAGGAGAACGAGGAGGTGATTGCCTCGCTTCCTGGACATGGCTCGGAGTGGCGGCCCGACACGCCGGACGGCTTTCCCGTGCCGCCCGACGCCCAGGGCTTCGTGCGTCTCTTCCCTCATCGGCACGGCACCGACGGCTTCACGGCGATCCGACTACGGCGAGGCGCATGAGTGGGCTCGGGTTTGCGGTCGGCGAACTGCTGGGGTAAGGTCAGGGCGGGATGAAGATCTCTCCGAGCATCCTCTCCGCCGACTTCGCTGCCCTCGGTGACGCCGTCGCTCGCGCGGAGGCGGGGGGCGCCGACATGATTCACGTGGACGTCATGGACGGCTGCTTCGTGCCCAACCTGACCATCGGGCCCTGCGTCATCGAGTCCATCCGGAAGCGGACCCGTCTGCCTCTGGACACCCACCTGATGATCGTTCAGCCCGAGCGCTACATCGAGGACTTCGTCCGCGCCGGGGCCGATCTGCTCACCGTCCACGTCGAGGCCTGCCCACATCTGCATCGGACCCTGCAGCAGATCAAGGAGGCGGGGGCCAAGGCGGGGGTCGCCCTCAACCCGTCGACTCCTCCCGACTCCATCGAATGGGTCCTGGACAGCCTCGATCTCATCCTCGTCATGTCGGTGAACCCGGGCTTCGGCGGGCAGTCCTTCATCCCCCACTCGCTCGCAAAGCTGCGCCAGATAAGAACACTGGTTGGGAGCCGCCCCATCGAGATCTCGGTGGACGGAGGCGTCGCCCGCGACAAGGCAGGGCTCCTCGCCAAGGCCGGGGCAACCACCCTGGTCGCAGGCTCCGCGGTGTTCGGCATGGATGACCCCGCCCAGGCAGTGCGAGATTTGCGTAGTGCGTCGGAAGTACTGAAGTAGGCTTGACTTTTCTGCCTCCTGTCAGTATAGTTTAGCGTTTCCTGAATCCTACTTCAGGCCGAGACCATGCTCGACAGCCTCACTGCACGACTGACAGGAATCTTCGACCGGCTCCGTGGCTTCGGCCGCCTGACGGAGGAAAACGTCCAGGAAGCGCTCCGTGAGGTGCGCGTAGCGCTACTCGAAGCCGACGTCAACTTCAAGGTCGTCAAGGGCTTCGTCGAGCGCGTGCGCGCCAAAGCCATCGGCCAGGACGTGCTCACCTCGCTCACCCCCGGCCAACACGTGGTCAAGGTGGTGCGCGACGAACTGGTCGAACTGCTCGGCGGCTCGGGCCACCGCCTCGCCATGGCGCCGCACCCTCCGACCGTGATCATGCTCGTTGGGCTCCAGGGCTCGGGCAAGACCACCTCCGCCGCCAAGCTCGCCCGGCATTTCCAGAAACAGGGGCAGCATCCCATCCTCGCCTCTGCCGACGTGTACCGTCCCGCGGCGATGGAGCAGCTTCGGAGGCTCGGCAAGGAACTGGGCATTCCCGTGCTCGGCGAGGAAAGCAAGAAGCCGGCGGACATCTGCCGCGCGGCGCGCGACGAGGCCGCCCAGCGTGGGCTATCTCCGTTGATCCTCGACACGGCGGGACGCCTGCACATCGACGAGGAGATGCTGGAGGAGCTGCGCGCGATCAAGAAAGATGTCTCGCCGCATCACGTCCTCCTCGTGGTCGACGCCATGACGGGCCAGGACGCCGTGACGGTGGCGGAGAAGTTCAACGCCGCGGTGGGCATCGATGCGGTCGTGCTGACCAAGATGGATGGCGATGCCCGCGGTGGGGCGGCCCTGTCCGTCCGCGAGGTCACGGGCCGTCCGATTGCCTTCGTGGGCGTCGGCGAGAAGACCGACGCCCTGGAACCGTTTCATCCCGACCGGCTCGCCCAGCGGATCCTTGGGATGGGCGACGTACTCTCCCTCGTGGAAAAGGCTCAAGCCAGCGTCGATGCCTCCCAGGCCGAGGAGATGGCGCGCAAGATTCGCGAGGAGAGCTTCACCCTCGAGGACTTCGCCACCCAGCTCAAGCAGCTTCGCTCCATGGGGCCCCTCGGCCAGATCATGGAGATGATCCCGATGTTCAAAGGGGCCAAGGGCCTGCCCAAGGAGCTCAAGGGCGAGGAGCAGGACCTCAAGCGCTTCGAGGCGATCATCAGCTCCATGACGCCCGATGAGCGCCAGAAGCCCGCGATCATCAATGGGAGTCGGCGCGCCCGCATCGCCAAGGGCAGCGGCACGCAGGTCGCCGACGTGAACCGGCTCCTCAAGCAGTACGCGCAGCTCAAGCAGATGATGAAAGGTCTCAAGCAGATGGAGGGACGCATGGGCAAGCTCAAGGGCGCCCTGCCGTTCCTGCCACGCTAAACAACACGAAAGAGGTGAGCCCGTGGCAGTGCACATCAGACTGAGACGGACGGGGACGACGAAGAAGCCGGCCTATCGCGTGGTGGTGGCGGACTCCCGCTCGGCCCGCGACGGCCGCTTCATCGAAGTCATCGGACACTACAATCCGCTGACCAATCCCCCCACGATCAAGATCTCCACCGACAAGGCTGCGGAGTGGATCAAGAAGGGGGCACAGCCGTCGAACACCGTGAAGCATCTCCTCGCCCAGGCCACCAAGGCCGTCCAGGGGTAGGGATCGAGACATGGCGTCTGGAGCCCTCGTCGCCGTGGGAGAGGTGCTCCGGCCATGGGGACTCCGGGGCGAGCTGAGGGTGCGGCCGCTCACGGACCGGCCGGCGGAGCGCTTCCGGCGCCTGCGCCGATGCGTGCTGTGGGAGCCCGAGGTCGACCGGCGCGAGGATGTGCACATTGCGGGTTGCCGCTTCGACGGTGAGGAGCTGTTCGTGACGATGGAAGGCGTGAGCTCGCCCGAGGAGGCGAAGCGGTTCTCGGGCCGGCTCCTCGCGGTGGCGCAGGAGGACGCGCTGCCCGCTCCCGAGGGGCACTTCTATCCCTGGGAGATGGCGGGAGCGACGGTCGAGACGCGCGAAGGAGAGCGAATCGGCGAGTTCGTGGGGGTGGAGGATCACGCCGCTCAGCCGCTCTGGATCGTGGCCCGCGAGGGAAGGGAGCTGCTGGTGCCGGCGGTGCCGGAGATCGTGGTGGACGTGAACGTCAAGGAGCGGCGGATCGTGATCGATCCGCCCGAGGGGCTGCTCGACCTGTGAAGATCGACATCGTCACCCTGTTCCCCGGCATGGTGGAGCCCGCCCTCGCCGACTCCATCGTCGGCCGCGCCCGCGCGCGAGGCCTGGTGGACATCCGCGTCCACAACCTGCGCGACTGGGCGGAGGGGCGACATCGCGTGACGGATGACACACCCTTCGGGGGCGGGGGCGGCATGATCATGAAGCCCGATCCCATCGCGCGCTGTCTGGAGGCGCTGCGGACACCCGGCGCGCGGGTCATCCTCCTCGATCCGGCGGGGCGGCGCCTCACTCAACCCGTGGCTCTCGAACTCGCGCGCGTCGAGCACCTCGTGCTGCTGTGCGGACGCTACGAGGGGGTGGACGAGCGCGTGCGCGAGCGCCTGGTGGACGAGGAGCTGTCCATCGGCGACTACGTGCTCTCGGGGGGCGAGGTGGCGGCGCTCGTCGTGACGGAGGCGGTGACGCGGCTCCGCCCCGGAGCGCTGGGCGACGAGGCGGCTCCGTCGCGCGACTCCTTCTCGCGGGGACTCCTCGAGCATCCCCAGTACACGCGACCCGAGGTCTTCGCCGGTCTCGCGGTGCCGGAGGTCCTGCGCTCCGGGGATCACGCGCGCATCGAACGATGGAAGCGTGTCATGTCCGTGTGGCGGACGTGGCAGCGGCGGCGGGATCTCCTGGAGACGGCGGATCTCTCGCCGGAAGAGCAGAAGTGGGTGGCGGGCTTCCAGCAGGGCCGGCCCCCCGACGACTATCTCGACTAAGGAGCGATCAGTCATGCACGCCATTCACATCGTCGATGCGGGGCAGCTGAAGAAGGACCGGGGAGGCTTCGAGCCCGGCGACACCATCCGGGTGTCGGTGAAGGTGGTCGAGGGAGAGAAGGAGCGGCTGCAGGCCTTCGAGGGCGTGGTCATCCGCAAGCGCGGAGGTGGCGCTTCGGCCTCGTTCACCGTGCGACGCATTTCATATGGCGTGGGCGTGGAGCGTACGTTCCCCTTGCACTCGCCTCGGATCGACAAGATCCAGGTGATGAAACGGGCGACGGTGCGCCGCTCGAAGCTTTACTACCTGAGGGATCTCGCCGGCAAGGCCGCGCGTTTGAAGGAAAAGCGCGTCGCCATCGTGCCGGCCTCGAGCGAGACCGAGTAGCCGGGAGCCGGGACCACGTCACCCGCGGCGTACCGCCTCGAGCGCGCAGCGTGGCGGCAAGGTCTCGGCATCGTGGCGGGAGTGGACGAGGCCGGACGCGGACCGCTGGCGGGTCCCGTAGTGGCGGCGGCGGTCGTGCTGGCGCCGGGGACGCGGATCAAGGGCGTGGACGACTCGAAGCGGCTGGAGCCGGAGCAGCGGGAGGAACTGTACGACGTCATCCGGGTGCGTGCCATGGGCATCGGGGTGGGGATGGTGGACGCTCCGACGATCGACCGGGTGAACATCCTCCAGGCGACCCGGCGAGCGATGGGGGTGGCGCTCGGCGCGCTCAACCTGGAGCCGGAGTTGGTGCTGACGGATTTCGTAGCGCTGGACGGCCTGCGCTGCCCCCAGCGCAATCTGGTCGAGGGAGATCGGCGGTCGGCCACGGTGGCGGCCGCCTCGATCATCGCGAAGGTAACGAGGGACAGGATGATGGCGGATGCGGATCGCGACTATCCCCAGTACGGCTTCGGCCGGCACAAGGGCTACGCGACCCTCGAGCATCTGGCCGCGCTGATGATGCACGGCCCCTGTCCGCTGCACCGTCGCACGTTCAGTGGAGTGGTACTACAGCAGGACCTGTTTTCCATCATTGCGGACGAGGAGTGAACCGTGCCGGCTGACACACGAAAGCTTTCGGGCATCAAGGGGGAGGATGAGGCGGCCCGCTTCCTGAGCCGCTGCGGGTACGCCATTCTGGAGAAGAACGTCCGAACGCGCATGGGCGAGATCGACCTGGTGGCGAAGGAGGGCAAGACCCTCGTCTTCGTCGAGGTCAAGACCCGGCGCGATCTGGAGAATGCGCCGCCGCCCCAGGCCTCCGTGCACACACGCAAGCAGAACAAGCTCGGCAAGCTCGCTCAGAGCTACCTGCGCTCGAAGCGCCTCCGCGAGCAGCCCTGCCGCTTCGACGTGGTCGCCGTCGTCGTCAACGACGAGGGCGGGGTCAAGGCCATCCGCCACATCCCCAACGCCTTCTCCGTGGGGGCATGGTAGTTCGAGGCGAGCCGAAGGCGAGCCGAGAGCTGAGTAAATGGTTCGAAAACGGTACAGATTGGACGAACGCCTCGAAAAGTCACCGAGACGTTCGTAGTCTCTCGAAGCGCAGCCGAAGGCGAGCCGAGAGCTGAGTAAATGGTTCGAAAACGGTACAGATTAGACGAACGCCTCGAAAAGTCACCGAGACGCACGTAGTCTCTCGAAGCGCAGCCGAAGGCGAGCCGAGAGCTGAGTAAATGGATCGCGAGCGGCAAGGACCAGGCAACCCGCTCGAAGAGTCGCCCAAAGCCGAGTAGGTCGTGGACCGAACTTCCGCCTTCGAATCCGCGCTGACCCTCGCCCCCGGTCAGAGCGCGCTGCTCGTCGTCGACATGCAACGCGCCTTCCTCGATCCTGGTGAGGCCATGGAAGTGCCCGCCGCTCGCGATATCGTGCCGCAGATCCAAGCGCTCCTCGCGCTCTTCCGCAACCACGGCCTTCCCGTGATATTCACCGAGTTCACCTATTCCGAAAGCGTACCGCTGCTCATCGGCCACCTGCACCCAGAGCATCGGCGCGCGGCGGCCGGCGCCCCCCGCGGGTTCGGGCGTCCTTCCTCGTCGTGCCTCCTCGGCGAGGCCAATGTCCACGTGGTTCCCGAGCTCGCCCCGCTCTCCGACGAGCTCGTGGTGACGAAGCACTACTACGACGGCTTCAACGGCACGCCGCTCGATCACGCCCTCCGCGCGCGAGGCATCACCCACCTCGTGCTCGCGGGGACCATGACCGACATCTGCGTGCTCGCCACCGTGGTGGGTGGCATGAATCGCGAGTACCGCATGACGGTGGTGGAGGACGCCACGGCCACCCTCAGCTCCGAGATCCAGCACGCGGCCCTCGACGTGATCCGGCGCGCCTACGCCCGCGTGCTCACCGCCAAGCAGATCGCGGAGGAGATGGCCCGGTGGTAGCCCACGCCCTTTGGACTGTGGTAGCGTCATGGGCATGAGCCACGGCCTCCGGTTCTCCGGCTGCATCCCCGCCAACCTCCTTCCCTTCACCGCCGATCTCCAGATCGACGTGCCCGCCTACAAGCAGCACCTGCGCTGGCTCGCCGACACGAAGGGTGTCACCGCCATCGTGGCCAACGGCCACGCCGCGGAGGTGTCGTCGCTCTCGCGCGAGGAGCGCCAGCTCGCGCTCGCCCTCGCGCTCGAGGAAGTGGGCGACCACTTGCCTATCATCGCGGGGGTGTATGCGGACGGGACCCAGGAAGCGATCACCTTCGCTCGCGACGCGAAGGCGGCGGGCGCCCAGGGTCTGCTCGTCTTCCCGCCGACGATCTTCATGTGGGGCGCGCAGGTGAAGTCGGAGATGGTGCTGCGGCACTTCTCCGTGCTCGCCGACGCCATCGACCTGCCCCTGATCGTCTTCGAGTACCCGCCGGTCTCCGGCCTCGGCTACAGCCCCGAGACCCTGAGCGAGCTCTGCAAGATCCCCAGCGTGGTCGGGGTGAAGGACTGGTCAAACGACATCGTGGCCTACGAGAAGAACCTCCGCGCCCTCCGTGCCTCGGGGCGCCCGGTCGCCATGCTCTCGTCCTTCACCATGTCGCTCATGGCGACCTTCCTCCTCGGCTCCGACGGCTGCATCTCCGGCATGGGGAGCGTGGCCGCCGATCTGCAGGCCGCGCTCTAC
>Ga0209465_10000815_pt1 | contig 14258 bp, 15 predicted proteins | sample PanSoiPlot1MoBio_FD_188321 | JGI IMG/M metagenome (GOLD analysis project Ga0209465, IMG submission 188321) | Tropical forest soil microbial communities from Panama analyzed to predict greenhouse gas emissions - Panama Soil Plot 1 MoBio (SPAdes)... | ecosystem: Environmental > Terrestrial > Soil...
AGATAGCTAGACGGCGCTAGCGCTGCCGATGACTCTTGAGTGAGTGCTCAAGCACGTTCACACGCAGTGGCAGAAAGCGCCATGGCTCCTACGTGCTTGAGATCGACAACTCGACACTACTGCTTTGGGGTATTCGAAGCCGCAGATGTCTGAGGCGCAGCGTTGCCAACAGACGGACTGGAATTTGCGTTGCTTGTCGGCGCTGCAGGCTTCTTCGGGGCGGATCTTTTCTTGGGCGCGGGTTTCTTCTCCAACTCAGCCTGAGCGAGTACAACCTGCTTTCGCGCCTCGGCGGTCGCGGCCTCTGCCAACTCCAACTTTTGCTGCTGATTCTTGAGTTCGGCTCGCAACTGCTTCAGCTCGAATTGTGTCGATGCCGTCAGGTCCTCCAGACTCGCGCCGAGATTTCGACGAACGGAACTCAAGGTGCGCAACTGCGCCGACAGGTTCTCGTATTGGCCTTTCTGACCAAAGACTCGCGTCGATTCCGTGACTGCGTCGAAGACATCGTAGAGAGCATTCACGTCGCGGTACAGTTTGAACTGAGCGTTAACGTCATTTGGCGTGGCCCGAGCCGCTTCGATGAGACCGGGCAACGCTGCCGTCAGGTTACGGCGCAAAGACTCGGCATTGGATTGAGCCGCATTCTTGGCGGCGCCGTTCGCCTTCCATTTGTCGATGTGGAGCGCAGCGATTTCTTGGGCTGACTCGGAAGCAAAGTTCTGGAGCCGCTCGAGGTCGGCCGTAAGGGATGCCGAATTGCCTGTCGGGGCATTGTCCGCCGAGTTGGCGGGCGACGCTTGCGGCGATTGGGCCCAAATGGCTGCGCAGAGTGCGATCAACAGCAGGACGTACGAAGCGAGTTTCATATTCATCCCCGGGACGCTCGTTGAGGACGAAATGGAGCAAGGGCAGTTCTTAGTGTAACCCAACAGAGATGCTTTACTGCGCCGAAATTAAGTGGCGGCCTGATTCTAGAGGAGTGTCGCCCCAGGCTTCAAATTGCGCGCGGCACGCTCCGCAAACAAGTATAAATCGCAGGCTTGCTTGCTCCCTCATAGCCCTGTGGTCACGGCGAGTGCTGGATTAATTGAATCGCAGCATACGTGTTGTCATCTATTGCGTCAACTGTCGTTGGGTCTCTCGGGTCTCGCTGACTCCCTGGTATCTGGGAAAAACATCATGAGTATGGGCCTTGTGGTATTGCTGACCTTTCTGATTGGCCTAGTGTCGGGACTGCGGACTTTCACCGGTACAGCCGCAGTATGCTGGGCCGCATATCTGGGATGGATTAACCTGGCCGGCTCCCGGGTGGCATTCATGGGCTCCAAGTGGGCGCTGGGACTGTTCACCTTGCTTGCGTTGGTCGAATACGTCATCGATCAACTGCCCAGTACGCCAGCGCGCACTGTTGCGATGCAGTTCGGTGCGCGGTTGGTGCTGGGCATGCTTGCAGGCGCAACGCTCGCAATCGGTGGAGGAGCGTCCTGGCTGGTTGGCGTGATCTGCGCGGCCATCGGAGTGCTGGCCGGAACCTTCGGGGGCTATCGCGCGCGAGTTGGACTCGTCAACGCCTTGAAGGTACCTGATATTGCGGTTGCGATTCCCGAAGATCTGATTGCTATAGGCTTAGGCTTCTTCGCCGTTTCGCGATTCTGAATTAATCGCCGATGGGAACGCTAGTTTGCTTCCCTCTTAACTACTCTAGAATCTTCGGGGCGTTTTATGTCCACCAACCAGCACTATGACGCGATTGTCATCGGATCGGGACAGGCAGGCACGCCGCTCTGCACGGCGTTGGCAGGAGTGGGGCTGAGCACTGCATTGATTGAGCGCGAACATGTCGGCGGAACCTGCATAAATGAAGGGTGTACTCCCACAAAGACCATGGTGGCCAGCGGACGCGTTGCCTACTTGGCCAGGCGTGGGCCGGATTACGGTGTACAAACCGGCGATGTTCGGATCGACATGCAACGGGTTCGGCAGCGCAAGCGCGAAATCGTGACGAGTTTTCGCTGCGGCAATCAGACGCAGATTGAGAACGCCAGAAACCTGGATCTAATCTTCGGTGAAGCCAGCTTTACCAGTCCAAAGTCTGTGATTGTCGCGTTGCGAACCGGCGAGAGCGTCGAATTCACTGCAGACCGCTTCTTCCTCAACCCTGGAGCACGCCCGTCCGTCCCCATGCTAGATGGACTGAACGACGTACCATTTCTCAACAGCACCTCAATCATGGAACTGGACGCGGTCCCCGAACACCTGATGATTCTCGGTGGCGGTTACGTCGGTCTGGAATTCGGGCAACTGTTTCGGCGCTTTGGCAGCAAGGTCACGATCATTCAAACGGATACGCAGTTGTTAGCGCGCGAAGATCCTGATGTCGCACAAGAGATCGCGAAAATCCTGGAAGAAGACGGCGTCTCGGTTCACTTGAGTGCACGTGCCAAGCGGGTTGCTCGTGATGGGAGCGGAATTCGTTTGGACGTTGAGAAGCCCAACGGCACGTTCTCGCTATTGGGCTCGCATCTTCTGGTCGCAACAGGACGCACCCCCAACAGCGACACACTGCACCTGGAAACCGCGGGAGTCAAGACTGACGACCATGGCTTTATCAAGGTGAACGAACGCCTGGAGACCACCGCACTCGGTATTTATGCCCTTGGCGACGTGAAAGGCGGCCCGGCATTCACACACATCTCCTACGACGACTTTCGCATCATTCGTACAAACGTCATCGAGAAAGGCAACGCAACCACGGAGGGCCGGATGGTACCGTACACGGTCTTCGTTGACCCGCAACTCGGGCGGATCGGCATCACCGAGAAGGAAGCACGGGTGCAAAAACGGAATTATCGCGTTGCCAAGATGCCGATGAGTAACGTGGCACGTGCTCTGGAAGTGGATGAAGCCCGTGGCTTCATGAAAGCTGTTGTGGACGCCGGCACCGGTCAGATTTTAGGCGCAGCCATACTGGGCATTGAGGGTGGGGAGATTATGGCTATGCTGGAGGTGGCCATGATGGGCCGGATTCCCTTCCCCGTTTTGCGCGAGGCCATTTTCGCGCATCCAACACTGGCGGAATCGCTCAACAATTTGTTCACTCATTTTGAGTGATACAGAGTAAGTCGCCGCTGCATAAGCTATCGATAGGCAATGCCGTTTTCTTCCAGCCACTGCTTCGCGACCCGCTCGTATTCGGCCTGGCGGTAGCGGAACCAGGCCTCCTCAAGTTCGAATTGGCGTATCGCATCTTTGAATCGCCGAAATGCGCCTGCGCCGTGCACCGCCGATTCCAGCTCTTGACGACACTTGCACTGTTCCTGCTCGAGGGCGAAGTCCTGCATCATTCGCCACTCGTCGATGTGTACCCGATCCGGCAACTCGAGAATGCGATCGTCTTCCAAGGCACGCTTGATCTTCGGCAGCATCCCCTTCATCCATTCCGGAACCCGCTCCCACTCACCCCTCACGGCAAGGCTCGCTTCCTCCCTGTTAAAGGTGATTATTTCCCCGGTGTCCGGATCGAGATAGGAACTCAGCTCATCGCTTTGTAAATCGAGTGCCTCCACCACATCTCGCAAAGACACGACCACCATCTCTTCGTCCCCTTGGTGTGCAGGATTTTACCTAGCGATGTTACTGCCAGTTGTCATACCTGAGCCACAAACTTCCACAGGCTTCAGGATGCCAGCGCGTCAGGGCATCGACAGGTTTCCGTTGCAGATTGGCTTTAGGTAAGCATCTACAGGGGGACGCTCTGGTTCGTGGGGAACGGGATGGAAGAGACGGAACGGCTGCGGTCCACCGCGTTGACTGCGCCGTCGGATGACGCCTTCGTGTTAGCTCACGATGCTGTTCACCACCCACAAGCCAGAGCCGGTTCCTTCTCTGATTTCGTTGTGAACAACCCTTCGAAGAGGCTCGCGAGGTGCTCCCGGGGCATGCCGCAACCCGTATCTTCGATGGTGAGGAGCACTCCATTCAAGAGCAGGTTATCGATGTCCTGCCGGATCTCATCCGGGGATGCCAAATGTAAGTTTCGCTTCATCTCGATGCCGCCCCCCACAGTATCCCGCTGAAGATATCTGGCGACTGCTCGACCTATCCCGAGATTTACCAAGGCCAACCCCTGATCAGTTTCTCTGAGACGGAATCACGTCAAAATGCGCCATGGCGTATTTCTTCTGGGGAAAACTAAGTTTGAGAGTCCTTAAGGAGCCAACAGCATTCTGCATCGGAGTCATCCATTTCGCATCCGGGCCTATGGTTTCCATGCTTGAAGCACTACCATTTCACCGCGTTTATTGACGAGTGAGTGTATTCTTATTGGTTTGACCGGAGCGAAGCGCGAGAGCTCGCTGCTTCCATTCCGTCACATTGTCCGCCGCCGCCGCGGACCCCACGGAGATCACATGGCAACTAAGGCCGAAGCTGAAATCAATCCCACTGCTGAGATTCCTGCCCAGCTTTCCAGCGGCAACTTCGAGGCCGACCTCGCATTGGAATTTTTGAGGGTGGCGGAAGAGGCGGCGATTGCCTCGGCGAAAACCATGGGCCAGGGCGACCGCAAACGCGCCGACCAGATGGCAACTGAGTCCATGCGCTCGGTGATGGATTCGGTGCCTATGGATGGTACGATCGTCATCGGCGAAGGCGAACGCGATGAAGCGCCGATGCTATACATCGGCGAGCGCGTGGGCAAGCACGATGGGGGCGACTACCCACAGGTCGATATTGCCGTCGATCCCCTTGAAGGCACGAATCTCTGTGCTAACGGCTTGCCCGGGGCCATTACCGTCTTAGCGGCGTCTGAGCACGGCGGCCTGCTGCACGCCCCTGATTGCTATATGGAGAAGATGGTAGTCGGCCCGTCCTGCAAAGGCATGGTCGATCTCGAAGCTCCTGTGGGGCACAACCTCGCAGTTATCGCGAAAGTGTTGGACCGCCGCGTTGAAGATCTGGTGATCGTGATTCTCGAGCGACCGCGGCACGAGAGCCTTATCGCCGACGTGCGCAAGGCGGGGGCGCGCATTCGTCTGATCTCCGATGGAGACCTGTCGCCGGGAGTGGCGGCGGCTATGCTGGGTTCCGGCGTACACGCTGTGATGGGCGCGGGCGGCGCGCCGGAAGGCGTGATTACGGCGGCTGCCATTCGCTGTCTCAATGGATATATGGTGGGCCGCCTTACCGGATATACGCCGGAGCAGGCGGAGCGTATGCAGGACATGGGCATCAAGGATCCTAAGCGCATATACACCGCCGAAGAGCTGGCACCGGGAAAGAACATTGTGTTCGCCGCCACCGGCGTGACTGATGGACCGCTGCTGGAGGGTGTGCGCTTCTTCGGCGACGGCGTGAAAACAACGTCGCTGGTGATGAAGCTGCAGAGTCGCAAGGTGCGCTTCATCACCAGCATTCATGTCAGCAAGAGTCCGGACGCGAAGGTGCGGATGCCGTAGTTCCTTGCGGAGATCTCGTGTTGCGGCCTGCGGACGGCTGCTTTATGGTTCGCACGTTCTTCTCCGTTCGCGACCGGCACGGTGGCCTTGCTCGGCGGCGGATTGCTGGGAATAGCGAGATTGGCTCGACCGGGCGCCAAACGCTAACTCCTGCCATTCGCTCCCGTATCCTTTTACGGGAAACTCGTTACAGGAAACGCGATTTCCCGATCTCACCCTTGCCAACAGGAGTACACTCTGCTTAGAGCAATGTAGCTGCTCCATAAAGCGTTCCTTTTTAGAGGTAATCATGAACGTTCATTTCAGCTACAAGATTTGCAAAACCGCCGACCTCGAAAAGCAAGTCAAACAACAACTGGAAAAACTGAGAAAGTACCTGCAGGTATTTCGGCCTGAGCTGGTCCATGTTAAGGGGTTGGTCGAAGAGAGCTCCGGGCGCGAAGGTTTTGTCGTCTCACTCAATTTGCGGTTGCCTTCCGGCCAGATGGCCGCGCAGGAGAAGAGCACGGCGGCAGCGACGGCGATCAGAGCCGCGTTCGACGGCTTGACCGAACAACTGAAGCGTCATAAGCAGGTGCTACGCAGCAAGCACAAATGGGTGCGGCGCCGCGACACGGATCGCCGCGATGCCGAAATTACATCATTCGAGAACACGATTGCAGCCGTTCGGCCCGCAACCGTTTCCGCTATGGATATTGCCGGCTATATTGATGTGAACCTAGCCGCCCTGCAGCGCTTTGTCGAGCGCCAGATCGCCTACCGCGAGAGCTTGGGTGAACTGTCTGCTGACCAGGTTGCACCCGAGGACGTAGTAGCGGAGGCGATCGCCACGGCTTTGAGTGATGAACTGGAGAAACCGGAGCGCATCAAGCTGGAACCCTGGCTGTATCGCTTGGCCGGCGAGGCCTTGGACCGTGTGGTGGCCGGCGATGTCGAACTGGGCACAGTATCGCTGGAGCGCCGTCACGGGGTGCAGAACGTCCAGGCCAGTGACGAGGCTCGTCTGCAATTCCATCAGCCCGATGACCGACTGCTAGAGGAAGACACCATCGCCGACGGTCACGCCGACAACCCGGAGCAGTTGGCCGCGCGTCAGGAGCTGATCAAGCTGGTGCAGTTGGCATTGCGAGGCGCTGCGCGTTCGGACCGCGAAGCTTTCATCTTGTACGCAGTTGAGGGTTTTGGCGATGACGAGATAGCTGCCATCACGAATCACACACTGGAGGAGATACGGGCGTCCATCCGCAAGGCACGCCAGCACCTACAGCGCGCCTTGCCCATGAAAGACCTATTCAAAGAAAGGCCTGTGGAACTGACTCACAGCGCCTGAGGGAATTGGCTAAGGCATTCCCCCAGAGTTCTCGGTCACATCTCAAGTAGGAGAAGCGGAATGATCACTAGAGCTGACATTCAAGAGCTCGCTAACTTTCATTCGCTGGAAGGCTGCGGCGTGACGTTTTACTATCAGCCGACGACGCCACCCAACCGCTCGCACCGCGACGAAGCCATCCTGGTTAAAGACCTGGTCAATAGCGCCATCCGTGAAGCGGAGCGGAAAGGCAGCCGGCACAAAGGGGCCGGTCCCGATCTACAGCGCATTTCAGAAATGATTGATGCGCTGCGCAGCGACGGCCGTAAAGGCAAGGCCATCTTCGCCTGTGCCGGGCAGAATTTCTGGCGGGAGTTCGACCTGCCGCCACGTTTGCCCAAGACGAATCTCATTCTGAACCAGCGCTTTCACCTCAAGCCACTGGCTGCCATATTCGATGGCATGCAGCGCGCTTGCATTGCGCTGGTCGATCGCACCAAGGCCCGCGTGTTTGAGATGAGCAACGGCATGATTGTCGAGAAGCTCGACTTCATCAATGAGCTGACGCGCCGCGGTCGCAGCGATGGCTGGGGCGGGTACGACGCGGGGCATGTCGAACGCCGTGTCATGAACGAGACCTTGCAGCACTTCAAGGTAGTTTCCGACGCCATCGCTAGCCACTTCCTGAGCGGTGGCTGCGACAAGCTGCTCATCGGCTGCCACGACGAGATCTGGTCGGAGTTCGAGCCGCAATTGCACACTTACGTGCGGCAACGGCTGGCGGGACGTTTCCGCATTGATCCAAAAGCCGCCACTGCCCCCGAAGTACACGACATCGCTCAGGCACTGCTACAGCAACACGAGGAGCAGCGCAAGCAGGCGTTGATTACCGAAGTGATCGGCGAAGCTCACCGCAACGGACGCGGCGCGATTGGGCTGCGTCGCGTACTACGTTCGCTGGAAGCCGGAGAGGTACAGACACTGATGATCGCATCGAGTTTCAATGCTCCCGGTGTGAAGTGCTATCACTGCGGGCACATGGACTTCCACATCGCGCCCGACTGCGTGATGTGCAGCAAGCCTAATACGAAGCTGGAGGATTTAGGTGACGCGATTGTTGGTCATGCCATTCGCCATAGCCTGGATCTGGTGTACATCGGCGACGACGAGCAGTTCGACAACATCGGCCGGATCGCGGCGCTGTTGCGCTTCCGCGCCGACCAGAGCACACCGGCGAAAGTTGCTGTCTGAAACCAGCCATGGGCGGCTTTGACCCCGTAACTCGATCGAGTTGCGGGGGCTTTTATTTGACAAGGATTTTTGCGCTGGTGAGGATCGGTGAACTCAACAGGAGAGAGGAGTTCGGGCCATGCAAATCCTGGTAGGGGGATCGCTGCAAGATGTTCCCCGCGAGCCTGAGCTGTGCCGGGAATTCATCGCCGCGCTTGGCAGCGAAATTGTGCGGCAAGGTCATGTGCTGCTCAATGGCTGCCGCGGCTCCCTGGACCAGGCAGTCGCGGCTGCCGCCCACGAGTGGCTGGCGAAGAATGGTGGGAACCCAAGAACCTCAATCATCGGATACTGCGCGAAAGGTTGCGCGCCGGAGCACAATTTCGGCAATATCCGGCGGTCTTCTCTTGTTGATTGGCAGATGAACCATCCCGAACTGAAGGTCCCGGAACAGATTCAACAGGCCGACGCAGCGGTATTCGTTAGTGGCCGGAATGGCACCTTCTGGGCTAAGAATTGGGCATTTTATGCCCGCAAACCGATTCTTGGCATTCCCCGCTTTGGCGGTGCCGGCGAAACCATCTACGACCAGGAGCTAGAGCGCTTGCAGATGGAGTCGCCGTCGTTGGCTCAGGATTACGAGACGCTGAACCAAGTCGGGGGAGAAATCTTGTCCTACGCACGCGAGATCGTGTCACTCGCCGAGCGATTGGCATCGCCGCGCACGGTATTCACCGTCATGTCGTTCAAGAAGGAGTTTCGCGATGTCTTCGTTTCTTGCAGGGAGGTGTGTAAAGAGTTCGATTTTCAAGCCGAGCGCACCGACGAGTCAGCGTCGCTGGAAAGGATTGTGGCCCGGGTTGAAAAAGGTATTAAGGAATCTGCCTTCGTAATTGCAGACGTCAGCGAGCCGAGCCCGAACGTGTTTTACGAGGTGGGCTACGCTCGTGGCTACGGCAAGAGTGTGATTATGGCTGCAAAGAAGGGAACGGTGCTGGCCTTCGACGTGGCTGATATTCCAACCATCGAATGGGAAAGCCAGGAGGAACTCAAAGACGGTCTGAGCAAATGCATCTCCGGAATCAAAGGCAAATATGGACGCCGCTAACCGTCATTGCCGATGTCTGTCCAACACTTGATGCGACTGATCCTCACCATACCCTTGCTGTTGTCCGCGCTCCTCGGCCAAGCCCCGAAACCCATCCCGGCCGCCGACGCCACCCGCATCGTCGAGTTCTACCGCCTGGCGCCTCTCATCGACGACAAAATCTGGCCCGGCTGGAGCAAGATCCCTGCACCATTGCTTTTCGTCACCCACGACACTGAATTCCTTACCCACTTTGAGAATCCGCCTAAGGAATTCCAGAAGGTCGGTGACAACCTCTACGCGCGCGCGCGCCAGTTTTCTCCCGATCTGCAAGCGACGTTTCCGGCGTTTGGATTTCCACCCGTCATCGTGATCGGCGAGCCGACCAATACACAAAGCAAGACCAGCACTCCGTGGCTGTTCGTAGTCATGCACGAGCGCTTTCATCAATTGCAGTGGGCACAGCCGGGATACCTGAAAGCCATAGACGACCTGGGACTCGACCGCGGTGACAAAACCGGCATGTGGATGCTGAACTACCCGTTCCCATACGAGGAGCCTGAAATCGCAGCTTCATTCGCACACCTTCGCGACACTTTGCTTGCGGCGCTGAGCGAGGTCGATCGGCAAAAGTTCGCGCCTCTGGCCAAGGCATACCTGAAAGAGCGCAAGCAGTTCTTCGCACAGTTCCTGCCGGGCGATCGCAAGTACTTCAGCTTTCAGCTTTGGCAGGAAGGCGTTGCGCGCTACACGCAAATCAAAGCGGCAGAGGCGGCCGCCGACTATCAGCCCTCCGAAGCTTTCGCCGGGCTGCCCGACTACACTCCGTTTAGCGCGTACGCTCTCACAGCGCGCGCCCGCACACTGGACGAGCTGAAGCATATCGACATCGCGCAGGCCAGGCGAGAGGTCGTTTATTCCTTCGGCGCCGCGGAGTGCCTGCTGCTCGATCGACTCAATCCCAACTGGAAAGTGGAATACTTTCAGCACCTGATGACGACGGAGCCGCTGTTTCCTAAGGGGTAATGGCGTAAGTATTGTTTTCCCCGGTCATTGACTGGCCAATCAAAGGCCCATCAGGTACCTTACGATACTTGCAAGTTTTGCCCCGCCTATCGAACAATAGAAGTACAAGACAATTTCTCTTGAAGGAGAGAGCTCTTATGAATCAGCGTATTCCGCTTCGGCGGACGACTGTTTTAGCCGCTGTTGTAATCATGTTTGCAGTGACCGCAACCATGGTCGCGCAGACCCAGAAGGTTGAGGGCCTAATCAAAGCGCGCAGTGGCAGTGAGATGGTTGTGCAGACGAAGAACAACACCGACCTGGTGGTGATTTTGACCGACAGCACCGACGTGGCCCAGTTGCAGGGAATGCTCAAGGCTCGCAATAAGCAGATGTCCATGGCTGCCTTGATCCCGGGTCTTGCTGTTCAGGTGGAGGGCACCTCCAACGCTCAGAATCAACTGGTTGCCACGAAGGTCAGGTTTAAAGGCAACGATCTGGAACAGGCGCAGTCCATGGAAGCTGCGATGCACGAAACCAAGCTCACGAACCAACAGCAACAGGAAGAGTTGGCAAAGCAAAATGCTGAGCTGCAAGCGCACAAAGAGGCCCTTCAGGCCCAGCAAGCTCAAATCAACGCCAACAAGGCGGCTATTAACGAGGCCGTTGCCAAGTTTGGCCAGCTTGATGACTACTATATCTTCGATGAAGTGACCGTTTACTTTGGCAACGGCAAAACCACGGTCGATCCGAAGTACGTGCCACAATTGACGGAACTGGCTCAGAAAGCCGCAAAAATCAATGGATACATGATCGAAGTGAAGGGTTATGCCTCTTCGAGCGGCAGCACGGCGATTAACCAGAAGCTGAGCGTCGACCGGGCCAACAATGTAACCACCATCCTCCTGCAACAGGGAAAGATTCCTCTCACCAGAATGTTGGCACCCGGCGCTATGGGCGAAAGTGAGCAGGTCAGTAACAGCAAGAACAGCGACAGTGAGGCAGAGAATCGTCGGGTCGTCGTGCGTGTTTTGCAGAACAAGGCCATCGCAGGAATTTAGCACGTCAATCAGCAGACGAGTCGTCGGTACCGAGTGGTAACATCATCTGCGAACCACGGAGGACAAAATGCAGAGACTCACTCTTGTTACCCTTCTACTCTTAGCGTTAGGCACGGCGTGGGCGAAAGACGGCCCTGCCATCTATAAGTCGAAATGTGCAGGGTGTCATGGATCTCAGGGCGAGGGCAAGGTAGGACCAAAACTGGCAGGCACGTCTTTGAGCGAAGACGACATCGTAAATGTCCTCACTAAGGGCGGGCAGCCCAAAGCACCTCACACGAAGCCGTACAAGGGCATTGACGAGCAAAGCGCGAAACAAGTTGCGGCATATGTGAAAACTCTCAAGTAGGTAGGTAACGGTTGCCGTTCTTCTGTCGGTCGGTCTCCTCACGGCTCGAGGTCGCTGTGTCTTGAGTGAGCATCGAGGTTCTAGCCAAGATGGAAGCGCGCTGTGAGGCGAAAGTTCAGTCGGCAATTCGGGTTGAACGCAAACTAAACGTGCCGCCGAGCCTCTTCTTCAGGTAGTCGGTGCTTTTTTTCAGCAGGATGAACGCTGCGTCAGTCGCTACTATTTTCTCGGCAAATTCGATCAATCTAAGCCGTTCCGGTTCAGACTTAGCCCAGGTTAAGGAGAACGCGAAGGCTGTCGTACTCGTTAAGCCGACTTCACGGGGAGTAACTTCCACGAAATCCGTCTGATCGGTTTCCTGTTGGCCGATGATGGGGGAATTGATCTAGCCCTTTCCAAGCCAAGGAGGGCACCATGGCAAGAGGCATAGCTTACTCCAGAACGTCGAGTGCGCTTACTTCATCGCTGAAAAATCCGTCGGGCGCATGTACAAAACTACGGCCTTCTCGAGAGTCTTTTCGCTCTGTTCGGCTTTCTCTAGCTCTTGAAACTTCGGGTCCTGAATCGGTGCAGTCCAGTTCTTCTTGGCCTCTTCCTGACTTTGGTGCGCCAGCAAAAAGATGAAAGCGTTTTCCGAAGCGGACGGATCAGTCGTCACCCAGTAGCCCACAACGTTCAAATTGTGCTTGGCAAGTATCTTGGAAGTCTTTTCGCGAAACCGTGTCTCCATCACCGAGAGTTTGCCCGGCAAATCGTAGTAGATCCGAAGCTCGAATATGCGATTGCTATCGGCCCTCACACGCTCGGTGCGTACCAGGCGATCGGTAAAGAGCGATCCACAGGCGAACGACATTGTCGCAATCCCCCAAACCGCCCATTTTGGAAATTTCAGGATGGATTTCAGGCGTTTAAGCGTCACATGAACCTCTTCCTAAGTGAAGCAGCGCCGGCGGCCGGTTATTCCCGGGTTTGGTCTTGGTCGAGAGTCGTGGTTTTCGTGGGATGATGAACTGCGAGGCCGAGCCAGACTACGCAGGAAACTGCGTGAGGCTCAGAACGTTCCCGTCCGGGTCCTTAAACCAAACTACGCGCGCGCCTCCTGGAGCGGTCCAGACTCCTCGCTTATCCTGTTCCTTCATGCCGTAGCGCTCGAAATGAATGCCTTTGTCCCCCAACTCGGAGACCGCTTGACTGATGTCGGCGACTTGCCAACCCAGAATTGCGAACGGCTGCGGCTTGAAGTCTGTTGCCTTCGTAACACGGATCACGGCGCCATTTGCGTCCAGGACGAGAGCGAACTCGTCCTCGCTCACAGAGCGCAGTCCCAATAAGCCCTCGTAAAATGCCCGCGCCTTGTTGAGGTCGCGGGTTGGCACGAAACCTATCATCTTCGTGTAAATCATGTTTGATATTCCACCCGCACTAAAGGAGCCTTAAAGGGAATTTACAGATTGAGCTTGATGCGAGCTTTCGCTATTCTGACAAAGAATGCCTCAAAAGCGACAACCCGCATTGTTGGATCATCGCGCGCGGCGCATGGCGCTCGTCACCTCGCTTACTTACGACTATCCGAACGGCTATAGGGTCCCCTTGCATTTTCATGAGTGGGACCAGTTGGTGTATGCGTCTGAGGGAGTCATGAGTGTAAGGACGAAACAGGGTTCCTGGGTTGTCCCGACACTGCGAGCCGTGTGGATTCCAGCAAGGACGGCGCACGAAATTCGCATGTCCGGTCGGGTACGCATGCGAACTTTGTATTTGAAGCCACACCTTGCCCGTGGTTTTCCGCGATCTTGCGAGGTAGTCAATGTTTCGCCCCTCCTGAGAGAACTGATTCTCCACGCTTGCAAGACTCCTGCGCTTGGCAACAGGCAACGGGAGCACACTCATTTGATCGGGCTGATTCTGGGCCAAATGAAGGCTGCTCAATGCGTTCCGCTGCAGTTGCCCGAACCAGTTGACGCCCGCTCACTGCGAGTTGCTAAGGCACTCCTCAATGACCCGAGTGATCAGCGGCCTTTAGATAAGCTGTGCAAATGGGCCGGCGCGAACAAGAGGACAATCGAAAGGTTATTCCATTCGGAAACTCAAATGACGTTTGGAAAATGGAGGCAGCAACTTCGATTACTGCATGCCCTCAGACTTCTTGCGGAGGGCTCCAAGATAACGCGGGTGGCCTTGGAATCTGGCTATAGCACGCCCAGTGCCTTCATCTCGATGTTTCGGAAAACCCTCGGAACGACACCTGGTCGATATTTCAGGAACCCTCCGCAATCAGCCTCGACGAAACGGCGAAAATAACGAAGAGGTCTGCCTCGCCAACATCATGTGCGAAGCGCAAACAGTATCGTTCCAGCTAGGGCTGTGGCGTGATCTCCCAGAAGTTTTGTTTTCGTGAGGTCTGGAGCGCAGTAGTTAAGCAGAACGCGTAGGCGCCCCCTCGTTTGGTATGGACAGGTTCTCGGGTCCCAGGCACTCGGCGGCAACTTCGTGCCGGTGATGCGGCCCACCGAGTCGCGCCTGCGAGACGATGCGACCGCTGGAGTTGGACCGCGCGTCCTCTCGGAGGGTTATGACAAGCCGAAAGTCCGCAGTATGATCTTCAACTAAGCAACGGACATTGTGACAGCGTTCCTTCCTCATCTCCCGCTTGTCTCAACAGCCATGAGGTCGTAAGATTTCGCATTCTCTGTTTCAGGAGAAAATCAGGAGAAATGATGCTGGATCGCCGTCAATTCCTATCACAAACTGCCGCGGG
>Ga0209465_10000816_pt1 | contig 14254 bp, 11 predicted proteins | sample PanSoiPlot1MoBio_FD_188321 | JGI IMG/M metagenome (GOLD analysis project Ga0209465, IMG submission 188321) | Tropical forest soil microbial communities from Panama analyzed to predict greenhouse gas emissions - Panama Soil Plot 1 MoBio (SPAdes)... | ecosystem: Environmental > Terrestrial > Soil...
AGTTCCGGCGGGAGCGCGATTCCGCGCTCGGCCGCGAGATCGACGAAGCTGTTGGCGAGGTCGACGTCGCCCGCGTCGAGCGCCGCCGCGATCTCCTGCTCGGCCACCGCCGGCGTGAAGCTCTTCTCCACCACCCGGTCGGCGAGTTGCACCGGGTCGTCCTGCGCAACCAGCAGCCACCCGGCATCGAAGCCGCGCGGCACCAGCGCGATCGCGCCGGCGGCGAGCGCCAGCGCCACGAGGAGCGGCCAGCGGATGCGCTTGCCCTGCGCCCGGGTTCCGTCCGCGGCGGGAACCGACGGCGGTGTGCCCACATCTTCCACCAGCTCTTCCAGCCGCAGTATGCCCACGTCTGCCATCAAGGTTTCCATATGTGCCGGTACCGCGACCGAATAGGTCGCATTTACGTCAAAATGGGGATTGCGGGCCGACGGCGCTAGGCATCGGACGTCACGCCCGCTATGTTCCCGCCGCCCCCCAGGGTCATCAGGCAGCCGAGGTCACTCTTCCATGGCGGAAACGGTCGTTCCCCATTTCCACAACGAGCCGGGCGTGTCGGTGATCGAGATCGGCGCGCGCGAGTTCATGTGCGTCGGCGCCAGGCCGCCGCTCGACCATCCCCATGTCTTCCTCGATATGGGCGGCGACAACGAGATCATCTGCCCCTACTGTTCGACCCTCTACCGTCATGACGCGTCGCTCGATCCGCGTGCGGCACGGCCGGCCGAATGCGCCCTTGAGCGGGCCGACGCCTAGAAGGTGTCCGGCCGCACGATCGTCGTCGCGGGCGCCGGCATCGGCGGACTGACTGCGGCGCTCGCGCTCGCCCGGCAGGGTTTCCGCGTCGAGGTCCTCGACCAGGCCGCGCGCCTCGAGGAGACCGGCGCCGGCATCCAGCTCTCCCCCAATGCGACCCGCATTCTGTTGGAACTCGGCCTGCGCGACCGGCTGGCGCCGGCGGCGGTCGCGCCCGACGCGATCGTGGTCCGGAACGCGCGCGACCGCGTGATTTCGCGAATGGCGCTCGACGCGAGCGAGCGGCGCTACGGCGCGCCCTACTGGGTCGTCCACCGCGGCGACCTGCAGGGCGCGCTGCACGGCGCCGTCATGGCGCGTCGCGACATAGCGCTCACGCTCGGCGCCGCGGTCGACGGCTACGCGGTCGATGCCGGGGGCGTCACGGTGCGCGCGACGCGCAATGGCCGCAGCGAGGAGGTCCGTGGCGCCGCGCTCGTCGGCGCCGACGGGCTGTGGTCCACCCTGCGGGTGCTCGCCGGCGAGACCGAGGCGCCGACCTTTGCGGGCCGCAGCGCCTGGCGCGCGCTGGTGCCGGCTGATGCGGTCGCGCCGGACGTGCGCGCGCCGGTGGTCAACCTCCGGCTCGGCGAGGACGCCCACCTCGTCCACTATCCGGTCAGGGGCGGCGCCATGATCAACCTCGTCGCGATCGCGGCCGACGCGCGGCCGAGCACCGGCTGGAGCACGGCCGCCACCGCCGACGAGGTGCTGGCGCGCTTTCCGGCCAGCGTTTGGGCGGCGTCGGCGCGCGACCTCCTGGCGCTGCCGGCGCAGTGGCTCAAATGGCCGCTCTACGAGCGCCGGCCGTTTCGCCCGCGCGAGGGCGAGAGCGCCCGCGCCGCCGTGACGCTGATCGGCGACGCGGCCCACCCGATGCTGCCTTATCTCGCGCAAGGCGCCGCCATGGCGATCGAGGACGCCGCCGTGCTCGCCCATGCGCTGGCCGCGACCCCGGACGCGCCCGCCGGCGCCATGCGGCGCTACGAGACCGCGCGGCGGCCGCGCATCGCCCGCGTGCGCGACGCCGTGCGCCGCAACGACGCGGTCTATCACCTCGGCGGCGCAGCCGCGGCCCTGCGCGATGGCGCGATGGGCCTGATGGGCGGCCGGCTGCTGCACTCGCGCTTCGATTGGCTTTACGACTGGCGTCCGGAGTAAAGTGAGGCGTGCCCCGGATGCGGTGCAGCGGCGCGCCCTTGCGCGCTGGTGCACCGCGGATCCGGGGCCTCGCCCGGGACACCGAAGAGAAGAGAACCGATGACTCTATTCCCCACCACCGTCGCCGGCAGCCTGCCGAAACCGTCCTGGCTCGCCGAGCCCAACAAACTGTGGGCGCCGTGGCGGCTCGCGGGCGACGACCTCGCCGCCGCCAAGCTCGACGCTACCCTCATCGCCGTCAAGGAGCAGGAGGACGCCGGCATCGACATTGTCAGCGACGGCGAGCAGGCGCGGCAGCACTTCGTGCACGGATTCCTCGAATTCGTCGACGGCATCGATTTCGCCCGCAAGGTCGAGATGGGCATCCGCAACGAGCGCTACAAGGCGATGGTGCCGACCGTGACCGGCGCGCTCACGCTCAAGGGGCGCGTCCACGCCGCCGAGGCCCGCCATGCGCGCGCGCACACGACGCGCAAGCTCAAGATCACCCTGCCCGGCCCGATGACCATCGTCGACACCATCGCGGACGCCCACTACGGCGACCGGGTGAAAATGGCCTTCGCGTTCGCCGACCTGCTCAACACGGAAGCGCGTGCGCTCGAGCGCGACGGCGTCGACGTGATCCAATTCGACGAGCCCGCCTTCAACGTCTACATGCGCGAGGTGTCCGACTGGGGCATCGAGGCGCTGCATCGCGCGACCGCCGGGCTCACCTGCACGACCGCGGTGCACATCTGCTACGGCTACGGCATCAAGGCCAATATCGACTGGAAGTCGACGCTCGGCGGCGAGTGGCGGCAATACGAGGAGACCTTTCCGGCGCTGGCGAAGAGCCGGATCGGCCAGGTCTCGCTCGAATGCCGCAATTCCAAGGTGCCGATGAGCCTGCTCAAGCTGCTCGACGGCAAGGATGTGCTGATCGGCGCGATCGATGTCGCGAGCGATCAGGTCGAGACGCCGGAGGAGGTCGCAGCCGTGATCGCGGAAGCGACGAAATACGTCGCCAGGGAGAAGATCGTCCCCTGCACCAATTGCGGCATGGCGCCGATGGGCCGCGACATCGCGACCGGCAAGCTCAAGGCGCTGGGCGACGGCGCGAAGCTGGCGCGGGAGAAATTCGGCTGACGTGTGTCCCGGGCGCATTCAGCAAAAGTCGCCACCGGTTTTGCGTGCGAATGCGCCCCGTCCTAACATGGAGCGCTCTTCCGGGCGGCTGACTGGTAACCACTCAGCCTGAAAGCGCTCAGCGCGGCCCCGGAACAGCGGTGCACCAGCGCGCAAGGGCGCGCCGCTGCACCGCATCCGGGGCACACATCACCCCGCCACGAAATCCTGGATCGCCCTGGTGAACTCCGCGGGCCGGTCCATGTTGGAGATGTGCCCCGCGCCGGCGAGCTCGACATAGCGCGAGCCCTTGAGGCGCGCATGCATGTCCTTCATGGCAGCGGGCGTGACGCCGTCCTTCTCGCCGACCATGAACAGCACCGGGCATGTCACGGTCTCGAGCTTGGAATTGTAGTCGTGATCGGCGAGCGCCGCCGCGCAGCCGATGAAGCCGTCGACCGGCGTCGCACGGATCATCGCCCGCACCTTGTCGACATAGGCCGGCTTCTTGGCGAGCGTTTCCGGCGGAAACCAGCGCGCGACGGTCGCCTCCACCAGCGCCTCCATGCCCTGCTTCTGCGCCACCGCGATGCGCTCCTCCCATTGCTGGCTCGAGGCCGGCGTCGACTTGCAGGCGTGATCGCAGATCATGATGCCGTTGACGCGATCGGGGTGCTGCTGGGCGAGACCGAGCGCGGTCGCGCCGCCCATCGAGAGTCCGCCGAACCACGCCTTCCCGACGCCGATCGCATCCATCAGCCTGACCGCGTCGGCGACCAGTGTGTCGAACGCATAGCGCCCGGCCGGCGCATCGGTCGCGCCGTGGCCGCGCTGGTCGTAGCGCAGCACGCGGTGCTTCGACGTCAGCGCCGCCGCCTGCTCGTCCCACATCGCCAGCGTGGTGGCGAGCGAGTTGGACAACACGAGCCACGGCGCGCCCTCGGGCCCGTCGATCGCGTAGTTGAAAGTGATGCCGTTCGCCTCGATGCGCATGAACGTGAGCCCGGTAGGACGAGGAATGAAGGGAGCCGCATACTGTCATTGCGAGCGAAGCGAAGCAATCTCGCTTCGCTCGCAGATGCGGGTGGCGGAGACTTGCTTCGTCGCACGCAAGTCGGGGCGTGCCCGACTTGCGCATCATAATTGCCGATCTCGGGTAAACCCGAGATCGGTGCGCGCTCCTCGCAAGGGATGGGCTCGGCGCCCTACTCCGCTGCAACCTGCGCCGGCACGCTCTCGATCTCGTTTTCGCGCGCGTCGCGTGCGTGCCGGCCGCCCGTGAGCCAGACCTGCAGGCGGTCGAGATAGAGGTAGACGACCGGCGTGGTATAGAGCGTGAGCAGCTGGCTCAGCGCCAGCCCGCCCACCATGGCGTAGCCGAGCGGCTGGCGCAGCTCCGAGCCGGTGCCGTGGCCGAACGCCAGCGGCACGCCGGCGAGCAACGCGGCCGCGGTCGTCATCAGGATCGGGCGGAAGCGCAGCAGGCACGCCTCGCGGATCGCGGCGACCGGCGGCAGGCCGCGGTCGCGCTCGGCGGTGATCGCGAAGTCGACCAGCATGATGCCGTTCTTCTTGACGATGCCGATCAGCAGGATGATGCCGATGATGCCGATCACCGACAGGTCCATGTGGCCGAGCTTGAGCGCGAGCAGCGCGCCGACGCCGGCCGACGGCAGGGTCGACAGGATGGTGAGCGGGTGCACGTAGCTCTCGTAGAGCACGCCGAGGATGATGTAGACGACCACGAGCGCGGCGGCGATCAGCGCCGGCTCGCTCGCCAGCGAGGTCTGGAACGCCTGGGCATTGCCCTGGAACGTGCCGATGATCGAGTCGGGCTTGTGGAGCTCGCGCTCCAGCTCGCCGATCTCCGTCACCGCCTCGCCGAGCGCGACGCCGGCGCGCAGGTTGAACGACAGCGTGACCGCCGGAAACTGGCCCTGGTGCGCGACCGACAGCGGCGCCACGCGGCTGGTATCGACCTCCACCAGCGTGGACAGCGGCACCGCCGCGCCGGTGATCGGCGACTTCACGTAGAGGCGGTCGAGCGCGGAGAGATCCTTCTGCATGTCGGGCAGGATCTCCAGCACCACGAAATAGGTGGTGAGCTGGGTGAAATACTGCGTGATCTGGCGCTGGCCGAACGCGTCGTTGAGGGTGTCGTCGATCATCTGCGGCGTGATGCCGAACCGCGCCGCCTGGTCGCGATTGATCGTGATCTTGAGCTGCGGCGCGTTCGCCAACAGGTCGCTCGACACGTCGGTGAGCTGCGGCAGCGCCTTCATGCGCTCCAGCATTGTCTGCGAGAACGTGCTCAGGCCCGCGATGTCCGAGCTCTGCAGCGTGTACTGGAAGCCGGCGCGCGACACGCGGCCGCCGACCGTGATGTCCTGCGCGGGCTGCAGGTAGAGGTTCACCCCCTGGACCTTGCCGAGCTGCGACCGCAGCCGGTCGATGATCTGCGACGCGCTGAGCTTGCGCTCGTCGCGCGGCTTGAGCACGATGAAGAAGCGCCCGGTGTTGGGCGGGTTGGCGCCGCCGCCGCTGCCGGTCTGCGAGCCGATCGCCGCGATGTCGGGATCGCGCAGCAGCACCTCGCCCAATTGGCGCTGCAGCCGGATCATCTCGTCGGGCGAGACGTCCTGCGCGGCCTCGGAAAGGCCGGTGATCAGCCCGGTGTCCTGGATCGGGAAGAAGCCCTTGGGGATCTGGATCGCCATCGTGATCGTCAGCGCCAGCGTTGCGAAGAACACGCAGAGCGTCACCGCCTGGTGGCGCAGCACGATGTCGAGCGTGCGCCGGTAGCCCGACACGAGCGCGTCGAACATCGCCTCGATCGCCCGATAGATGCGCCCGTGCCGGTCGCTTTCGTGTCGCATGAAACGCGCGCACATCATCGGCGCGAGCGTCAGCGACACCAGCGCCGAGACTGCGATCGACGCGGTCACCGTCAGGGCGAACTCGCGGAAAAGGCGGCCGATGATGCCGCCCATCAGCAGGAGCGGGATGAACACCGCGATCAGCGAGAAGCTGATCGACAGCACCGTGAAGCCGATCTCGCGCGAGCCCTTGAGCGCGGCCCGGAACGGCGTCTCGCCCTCTTCGATGTGGCGGTGGATGTTCTCCACCACCACGATCGCGTCGTCGACCACGAAGCCGACCGCGATGGTGAGCGCCATCAGCGACAGGTTGTCGAGGCTGAAGTTGAGCAGGTACATCGCGGCGCACGAGCCGAGCAGCGCCAGCGGCACCGTGACGCTGGGAATGAGCGTCGCCCAGAAGCTGCGCAGGAAGAGCAGGATCACCGCCACGACCAGCCCGATGGTGAGCGCGAGCGTGAACTCGACGTCGGCGACCGAGGCGCGGATCGTGGTGGTGCGGTCGAGGATCGACTCGACCTTGATCGACGGCGGGATGTTGGCGGTGAGCCGCGGGAGCTGCGCCTTGATCTGGTCGACGGTGTCGATGACGTTGGCGCCCGGCTGCTTGAAGATGATCAGCAGGATGCCGCGGTCGTGGTTCTGGTAGGCCGCGATGGTCTTGTCGGTGGCGTCGAGCACCGCGTGGCCGACGTCGCGCACCCGGATTGGCGCGCCGTTGCGGTAGGCCAGCACGACGTCGTCGTAGAGCTCGGGCTTGAGGAGCTGGTCGTTGGCCGAGACGACGAAGCTCTTGGCCGGCAGGTTGATGGTGCCCTTGGCGGCGTTGGTCGTCGAATTGACCAGGACGTTGCGCACCTCCTCGAGCGTGAGGCCGGCGGAGGCGAGCTTGCCGGGATCGACCTGCACGCGGATCGCCGGCTTCGACTCGCCACCGATCACCACCTGGGCGACGCCGGTCACCTGCGACATCTGCTGCGCCAGGAAGTTGTCGGCGTAGTCGTCGACCGTGGTGAGCGGCAGCGTGTCGGAATGCACCGCGAGGATCAGGATCGGCGCGTCGGCCGGGTTGATCTTGCGGTAGGTCGGCGGCGTGGTCAGCGCCTGCGGCAGCGTCTTGCCGGCGGCGGTGATCGCCGCCTGCACGTCCTGCGCCGCGGAATCGATGTTCCGGTTGAGGTCGAACTGAATCACGATGGTGGTGGCGCCGACCGTCGACTGCGACGTCATCTGCGTCACGCCGGCGACCTGGCCGAACTGGCGCTCGAGCGGCGCCGCCACCGACGTCGCCATGGTCTCGGCGCTCGCGCCCGCGAAGGTCGCCTGCACCTGGATGGTCGGAAAATCGATCTGCGGCAGCGGCGCGACCGGCAGGAACGGAAAGGCGACGATGCCGACGAAGGCGAGCGCTGCCATCAGCAGCGAGGTCGCCACCGGGCGGCGGATGAACGGCTCGGAGAGGTTCATGACGTGCTGCCCGTCGCCGGCACCGCGTTGGTGATCGTCACCGGGCTGTCCTTCTGCAGCTTGTATTGTCCGTCGGTCACCACGCGCTCGCCCGCGCTGACGCCGGACGTGACGATCGTCAGGTCGCCGGTCGCCGGGCCGACCTCGATCTGGCGGGGCTGCGCCACGTTGTCGTCGCCGACCACCCAGGTGAACAGGCCGTCGGGCCCGCGCTGGACCGCGGTCGACGGCACCACCAGCGCGCCGGCGCGCGTCTCGACCAGCAGCCGCGCATTGACGAACTCGCCCGGCCACAGCTTCTCGTCGGCATTGGCGAACATCGCCTTGAGCCGGATCGTCGCGGTCGTCTGGTCGATCTGGTTGTCGATCAGCAGCAACCGTCCGGTGCCGAGCGCGCGACGATTGTCCTGATCGAACGCCGTGACCTCGACCGGGCCGCGCGCCAGCGCGTCGCGCACGTCGTCGAGCGTCCGGGCCGGCAGGGTGAATATGACCGCGAGCGGCTGCGTGCGGGTCAGCGTCGCGATCGAGCCCTGATCGGACGCGCGCACCAGGTTGCCGGGATCGACCAGGCGGACGCCGATACGGCCGTCGGTCGGCGCCGTGATGGTGGTGTAGTCGAGCTGGGTCTGTGCGGTCTCGATCGCGGCGTCATCGGCGGCAATCGACGCCTTGGCCTGGTCGACCTTGGCCTGCTGCTGATCGACGTTCTGCTGCGTCTCGAAGCTCTTGAGCGCAAGCGTCTTGAAGCGCTGGAGGTCCTTCTGAGCGGCGACCAGTCCCGCCTCGTCCTGCGCCTTCTTGGCGTTGGCCTGGTCGAGTGCGGCCTGATAGAGGCGCGGGTCGATCTTGACCAGCACGTCGCCCTTCTTGACGTGCTGGCCCTCGGTGAACTTGACCTCGAGCAATTTGCCGTCGACCTGCGAGTGGATGCCGACGGTGTATTCCGCCTGCGCGGTGCCGAGGCCGCTGAGATAGATCGGCATGTCGCGGCGCGTCACCGACGCGACGCTCACCTGAACGGCGGGACGCGCCGGCGCCCGATCGGCGCGCACGGGTTCGGGCCCCTGCAGCGCATACCAGACGCCGGCGCCGCCGACGGCGAGCACCACGACGCTGAGCAAGACGGAGCGAAGGCGCATCAGACGATCCTCATCGAGATTGAAGGTAGTAGCGCCTGCTTTCCGGCACCTTTCCGCAACATGAAATAAAATTCAGGCCGCACATCGCGCGCGTCGCACGAATCCTCGCCGCGGCGCAGTCCTTTTGCGAAAGCTGCTGCAGCCGACCGGCTTGCGCCCCTGTCGCGACATAACAAGCGGCACGCCGGAACACCACTACGCGGCGGGCCAACAGTGCAGATTTTACGCGGGCTTAAGGCGCCAATTTTATGCAGGCTTAATGTGGATCGCCGGCGCGGGCGTGGGGGTTGCGCCCGGGCGGCGCGGATGCGGCGCAGCGCGAAACGCTTTACTGTAATGGCCTCGCTTGCGCTGAAGCACGGATGGCGGAACCGCATGCATGCCAAACAGGCAACTGAGCGTCCGGCGCCGGCGCGATCCGCGGTTTGGGCGATCCTCGCCGCCGTCGCGGCGGTGGCGCTGGCGTCGGCCGCCGCCCAGGACCACCAAGACTTTCCGGCACGCCCGATCGAGCTGATCGTGCCGTTCGCGGCCGGCGGCGGCTCCGACCTGCTGGCGCGGCTCGTCGGCGACGGGCTCGCCAAGCGGCTCGGTCAGCCTTGCGTGATCGTTAACCGTCCCGGCGCCAACACCAATATCGGCACCCAGTCGGTCGCGCGCGAAGCCGGACGGCCACACGCTGCTGATCGCCAGCGTCGGCCTTGCGGCCAATCCGTCGCTCTACGCCAGGCTCAACTTCGATCCCCTGGCAGAGCTCGCGCCGATCACCCTGCTTGCCAACTCGCCGACCGTGCTGGCGGTGCCGACGTCGCTTCCGGTCACCTCGCTCGCCGAGTTCGTCGCCTACGCCAAGGCGCGGCCGGGCGAGCTCAACTACGGCTCCTACGGCGCCGGCAGCGGCCCGCATCTCGCGACCGAGCTGTTCATGGCGATGACCGGCACGAAGCTGGTGCACGTGCCCTATGGCGGCGGCGGGCCGGCGGCGCTGGGCGCCATGACGGGCCAGGTGCAGGCGCTGTTCTCCAGCGTGCTGCCGGTGCTCGGCATGGTGCGCGGCGGCAAGCTCAAGGCGCTCGCGATCGCGTCCGACCATCGCTCCGCGCTGCTGCCGGACGTGCCGACGTTTGCCGAGGCCGGCCTCGATTATCGCACCGGCACCTGGTTCGGCCTGCTCGCGCCCGCGCGCACGCCGGCTCCGATCGTCGAAGCGCTCAACCGCGCGACCGTTGCGGTGCTGCGCGAGCCGGGCGTGCACGCACGGCTGGCGGAGCAGGGCGCCGAGGTCGTCGCCAATTCGCCGGACGAGTTTCGCGCCTTCATCGGCGAGGAAACCGAGCGGTTGTCGCGGGTCATCCGCGGAGCGAATATCCGGCTGGATTGAGCGCGCACGAGTGGCTATTCGATGCATGTCGACTGAGGGCGGGAAAACGCAATGGATCTCGGACTGACCGGCAAGGTGGCGCTGGTGACCGGCTCGAGCCGCGGCATCGGCCGCGGCGTCGCGCTCACGCTTGCGGCGGAAGGCTGCGACATGATGCTGACCGGCCGCGACGCGGCGGCGCTGAACGATGTCGTCGCCGCGGTCGAGAAGCTCGGCCGCAAGGCAAAGTACGAGACCGTCGACCTGCGCGACGAGGGCGCGCCGGCGGCGCTCGCGGCGGCCGCGAAGCGCGCGTTCGGCCGCATCGACATCCTGGTCAACAATGCGGGCACCACCAAGCGCGGCGATTTCCTCGCGCTCACCGACGCCGACTGGGCGGACGGCTATGCGCTCAAATTCTTCGCCCATGTGCGGCTCGCCCGCGCCGCCTGGCCGATCCTCGCCGAGAGCAAGGGCTCGATCGTCACCATCGGCGGCACCAGCGGCCGCGTGCCGACCGCGAGCTTCACGATCGGCAGCTCGGTCAATGCGGCGGCCGCCGCCTTCAGCAAGGCGCTCGCCGACCGCGGCAAGAGCGACGGCGTGCAGGTCAACACCATCCATCCGAGCTATGTGGAGACCGAGCGCCTGTGGCGCCGCATCAAGGCCGACATGGAGCGCACCGGGAAGGACGAGGCCGCGGTGCGCGAGTGGCATCGCCAGGACATCGGCGTGACCCGCTTCGGCACGCCCGAGGAGATCGGCGGCCTTGTCGCCTTCATCGTCTCGCCGCGCGGCCGCTGGCTGCACGGCGCGACCATCGACATGGACGGCGGCGAGGTGCGGGGGATGTGATGCATCGGCCATCTGCGAAACTTCGTAGGGTGGGTTAGGCGCGAAGCGCCGTAACCCACCGGCTGGGTCGCAGATCGCCAACGCCGCTGGTGGGTTACGCGCCTTCGGCGCTAACCCACCCTACGAAGGTGCAGAGGTACATGAACCCCCTCCTCACCCCGGGGCGCATCGGGTCGGTCGAGATCCGCAACCGCATCGTGATGCCGCCGATGACGACGCGGCTCGCGGACGAGGACGGCCACGTCACCGACGACAGCATCGCGTACTACATGGCGCGGGTGCGCGGCGGCGCCGGGCTGATCACCGTCGAGATGGCCTCGCCCGCCCGCGCGGGGCGCCATCGCCGGCGCGAGCTCGGCATCTTCGACGACCGCTTCCTGCCCGGCCTCACCCGCCTCGTGAACGAGATCCACGGCGGCGGCGCCAAGGCCTCGATTCAGCTCGGCCATGGCGGCGGCCACACCCGACGCGACATCTGTGGCGAGACGCCGCTTGCGCCCTCCGCGATCCCGCATCCGGTGTTCGAGGTGACGAACGAGACCATCGTCCCGCAGGAGATGACGCGCGACGACATCCGCGACACGACCGCCGCCTTCGCGGCCGCGGCCGCGCGCGCCGAAAAGGCCGGCTTCGATTGCGTCGAGATCCATGCGGCGCACGGCTACCTGATCTCCCAGTTCCTCACCCCGTTCGAGAACCGGCGTCGCGACGACTACGGCGGCCCGCTCGAGAACCGCGCCCGCTTCGGTCTCGACGTGCTGCGCGCCGTCAAGGCCGCGGTCGCAATTCCGGTCATCTTCCGCATATCGGTCGACGATTATTTTCCCGACGGGATGCCGGAGCGCGAGGGCAGGCAGGTCGCGGTGTGGGCCGCGCAGGCGGGCGCCGACGCGCTGCACATCGCGGCCGGCCACTATCGCTCGCTGCCCTCGGCGGCGCGGATGATTCCGCCGATGGAATATCCCGACGCGACCTTCCTGACCTACGCGGCCGGCGTGAAGGCGAAGGTCGACGTTCCGGTCATCGCGGTCGGCCGGCTCGGCGATCCCGCCGTCGCGACCGACGTGGTCGCGAGCGGCATGGCCGATTTCGTCTCGCTCGGCCGCACGCTGATCGCCGATCCCGACTGGGTCGACAAGCTCGCGCGCAACGAGCCGATCCGGCGCTGCCTCGCCTGCAACACCTGCGTTAACGAGATGCGCGGCGGCACGCCGCTGCGCTGCGTCGTCAACGGCGCGGCCGGCCGCGAGGCGCAGTTTCGCGACGCCTGCGGGCCGCAGGGCGAGCGCATCGCCGTGGTCGGGGCCGGCCCCGCCGGCCTCACCTTCGCGTCGCTCGTCGCCGCGCGCAACCAGGTCACGGTGTTCGAGCGCGCCGTGCGCGCGGGCGGCGCGTTCCACCTCGCCGGCAAGGCGCCGCTCTTCCAGGAGGTGCGCGCCAATCCGGCTTCGTTCGCCCGCTACATCGACGACATGGTCGCGTTGTGCAGGCAGCGGGGCGTCACCTTCCGGTTCGGCGTGGATGTCCTGCGATCGGCCGACGCGCTCGCGCCCTTCGATCGTGTAGTCATTGCGAGCGGTGCCAGCTATCGCCTCGGGCTCGGCCGCCTTGCCACTGCCCTGCTCGATCGCGGCCTTGCGCACTGGCCGGGCTTGCGCGCCCTCGCCTCCCATCCTGCCGTACGGGAGTGGTTCTATCACTCCGCGCGCCACGGCACGGGCGAGCGGCTGCGCAGGCTTGCCCGGCCCGGGCAGAAGGTCGTGGTGATCGGCGACGCCGCCACGGCCGGCAAGAGCCGGCCCGCGATCGCAAGCGCGTTCGAGGCGGCCCTGTCGCCGCCCGCCCCTCTCAAGGGATAGAAGAGAGCGAGGCCGCTTGTCGCCGCGCGGAGACCGGTCCATGCTCCCGCCTTTCAACCGGGGAGCATTCCATGAAACTGCGTTTTGCTTTCATTCTCCTGCTCGTCTCCACCTCGGCCATGGCGGAGGGCACGTCGCGCGGCCACGGCGGCGGCGGCTGGTACAAGGACTTCCATCCGATCGTCGAGCAGTACAACGCGTCGGGCGAGCTGTTTCGCATCCAGGGAAATTGCCAGTCCGCCTGCACGCTGTTTCTCGGCATCCGCAATGTGTGCATCGAGCCGAGCGCGGTCCTGCGGTTTCACGCCGGCCATGACCAACACCGCATCAAGACCGAGCTGGCGACGAGCCGCCTGATGGCCGCCTACAATGCGCCGCTCAAAGCCTATCTCAACGAGCACCACGCCATGGACCGGGTGGACCCGTTTTTTCCGATCTCGGGAAGAGACATGATCCACAAGTTCGGCTATCACCAGTGCCCGGGACACTGACGGTCGGCGTCATCTCGGACACGCACGGCCTGTTGCGGCCGCAGGCGCTCGACGCGCTGCGCGGCAGCGATCTGATCATTCACGCCGGCGACGTCGGCATTCCCGACCTGCTCGCGCCGCTGCGCGCGCTCGCGCCCTTGTTCGTCGTGCGCGGCAATATCGACTATGGGAGCTGGGCGGACGCGCTGCCGATGACCGCGCTGGTCGATGTCGGCGCGCTCAGGTTCCATGTGCTGCACAACATCGCCGACCTCGACGTCGATCCGCCCGCCGCCGGGGTCGCAGCCGTGGTCTACGGCCATTCGCACAAGCCGTCGATCGAGATGCGCGACGGCGTGCTCTGGCTCAATCCGGGCAGCGCCGGGCCGCGGCGCTTCAGCCTGCCGGTGTCGGTCGCGCGGGTGCGCGTCGCCGACGGAAATCTCGCGCCCGAGATCGTGACGCTCCAGGTGTGATCCAGGTGTGATCCAGGTGTGACCGCGGTGTGACCTGCCGTGATCCGCCTCAAATGATCCGCGTCGCCGGTGGCGAAAAAGGAAAAGGCCGCCAGAGATGCCCTGGCGGCCCCTTGACCACGAAATGGGTTCTCACCCCATGGTCTGCGGAGCGTCTGCAGGCGCTCCCCCAGGTTGCGTCCAACCCGTGAGAGTGAGGATATCGCACATCGGCGGCGAGTCAAAGCAGCAGATGGGCAGTCCCCAGTATCCCCGTTGTTCACACCCGCACGGTCAGTGCAGGATATCGAACAGCACCCGGCCGTCGACCCCGCGCGGCTCCACGCCGAGCAGATGCATGATGGTCGGGGCGACATCGATGTTGCGGATGCGCCGGATCGTCGTGTGTTCGCGGATCCGCGGGCCCGACGCGATGAAGGTCGCGCTCATCGCGGGACCCTCGGGATCGTGGCCGTGGGCGCCGTAGAAGTTGGGCGCCGACAGCGCGGTCGTGGCGGCACTGAACGGCGGATCTCCCTGGCGGGCGACGCCGGGGCTCTGGATACCGTCGAAGTTGTAACCCTCGGCCATGAGCGCGAACACATCGCCAAAATCCTGGCCGATCGTCCGGCTGGTGCACAGTCCGGTGCCGGCCTCGCACTGCAGCGGCCGGCTCTCGACCACGTTGAAGATGTGGGCGCCCGCGAGCG
>Ga0209465_10000817_pt1 | contig 14251 bp, 9 predicted proteins | sample PanSoiPlot1MoBio_FD_188321 | JGI IMG/M metagenome (GOLD analysis project Ga0209465, IMG submission 188321) | Tropical forest soil microbial communities from Panama analyzed to predict greenhouse gas emissions - Panama Soil Plot 1 MoBio (SPAdes)... | ecosystem: Environmental > Terrestrial > Soil...
CGGGTTGTGCACAACCAGGAAGGCCCGCAGCCGAAGCTGTCTTGTCGGCCCATGCGATATCGGCCTCGACCCCGGCAACCCACTGTGGCGCAAACTGCAAATTGTATCCAAAGTAGCCGCCGACGCGGGCTCCCACCGGGTTAAAATCTCTCGGAGAGGTTCCATCTATCGGCCGAGGAAACGACGTATCGGTGAGGGAGGTCGTCGTCCACGTCGTGTCCGCCCATTTTGCGCCGACCTCGCCACCCAAGTAGAACCCGGTCCAGCTAAACGGTGGTGGTACCATAAGCGGCGCCTTCAGCGGCAAATCCGCGGCGAAAGCGGGGCCGGCGAACAGCAATGTAGCCCCGAGCAAACCTAATACTTTACTCATCCAACCCCTCCATCCGGGTACAGAAATGAAAAATGCCTAACGTCGCGGCCCTGTTTCGCCGCATAAACGCAACAATAATGTAAGATTCCCGTCTTTACTGTAGCCAGGCAGCCACAATCATGAAATTGAACACGGCCAAAAATAGTCTTAATTATGTCTGATATTTGTCAGAGTAGCCCCGAAGCCGGGATTGCCGGATAATCGGATCACAGAAAAGCGTGCGAGGGCGCGCGAAATCGCGTTGTGGGCCAAAGGGTTCCCATTGTACGGGCAACGACGGCTTGGCCGCCGATTCGTTCTCGCTGGATCGTCCGCGCGTTTGCGGTCAGAAGGGCACAAGTGCGTCGATTATTGGGATGTCCCCGGGTCAGGGCCCCGTCATCAGCGGTATCAACGCTACACTTCGACATCTCCGCGGCTACTGATTGCCCTCTTTCCGCAACAATGCGGCACAGAACAAAGCCGGCTCGCATCAACAGACTGAAAGCTTGCATTCTCGCACGTCCCACTCGGGGGAGCGTGGGTCGTGGCTTCGCCCAGAAAGTGGCAGTTCGAAGCCGAAACTCTGGAAGCTGCAGGCGACCGGAAAAGGTCCGGGCGACTTCGCCGCAGCTCCTGTAGGGCGCCATAGCCGAAGGCGTATTGCGCCGGGCCCCGCGGCGGATTCGCTGAGCTTATCTTCGGGCCGGCCAAAAGCCGGACCCGGTGGCTTGTCCGCCCCACGCGGGTCGCCGGTTCCGTCAGGTTGGCCGAAGCGATCAGGCAGGGCGGCCACGCACGAACGGCTTGCGGCGAGCGTGCGTTGTGGCTGCGCACGCAAGTGGAAAATTTGGAGCGGGAACCTTGGCAGGCAGCGGGAAAAAGGCCCCGGCGATTTTCGCCGCAGCCTTTTCCGCAGCTCGGGACAACCCGATGCTCGGCTTTTCTTCAGAACTTGTAATTCAGGCCGGCCGTGAGCAAGTCGAAGCGGCGCGACACGGTTATGTTGTCGAACGGAGACAAAGCAACGAAGCCCTGGTGGTTCACATCGCCCAATCCGATATGGTCCCACTCGACCTTCACGGTCCAGTTCTGAGTGATGCCGTATTCAATGCCGGCGCCAACCATCCACCCGCCTCGGGTGTCGGAAGCACTGGCGGAAAATGCGGTTCCCGGGACGCTCAGCGTTGCCGAGTCGCGCACCCAGCCGCCGCCGGCCTTACCATAGAACAGCCAGTTGTTGGCCGCCCAGCCGAAGCGTGCCGCGATCGTCTGGATCCAATCGACTTTCTGGTTGGCTGCAATGATATCGCCGGAGAGGTCTACAATCGTAGTGTCCGTCCTGATATCCGTTGCGTCGAACATCCATTCGACGCCGAGAACAAAGACGGGCGAGAACTGCCAATTGTAGCCGATCTGGCCGCCGCCGATAAATCCGGAGCGGGTGTTGCTGAAGCTCACATCGAAGAAATCATCATTTATTGTCGTCCTGTCCCATGCGCCTCCCAGATTGGCGCCGATATAAAATCCGGTCCAATTGTACACCGGAATTGGCGCCACCATCGGCACCGCGGCGCCGGGCGCTTTTATGGGCAGGTCAGCAGCGAACGCGCCCGGGGCAGCCACCGTCAAAGTCACCGCGGACAGTGCTGCGACGGCGGATGCCCAAATTCCGTTCGTGGCGCTCGTTCGCCGCATAAGCGGCGTATCCGCCGCATACGTCAGCACAGAGTTCATCGCTTAACCTCCAACGTGAATCGTCACAACGCCACCTCCGCTGCCTCTTATACTGAAACACCTCTTAACTGACTGTAGCTTCACGGCAACATCCCCAAAATTATGTATTCATGACAAGTGGTGAAATTGTGAAAACAGTAATGTAATATTCTCGACTTAACTTCGAAAAACATAAGACGGCAAATAATCGAAGTAGCCGGCACGAGCCACGCCAAGACCGGGGAAAGAGTGTTGACACGTCGGTCCCGGTTTCACGGTACGTCCGACTCGTCATCGCCGGGCTTGTCCCGGCGATCTCGCGAGATGGCACGTTGGGGCAATTACCGAGATGGCCGGGACAAGCCTGGCCATGACCAAGTGGGGACCGCCAGGACTTTGGAATTAATTTTGCAGTAATGTAATGTTTTCGACTTAGGTCGTATTTCACATCATGTCGAAACGTTACGCATGTACCTCCGATGCTGGGCCAGCTCCTCGTACGGCGGATGAGCGCCGCGTGATCCGCCGCCCCGCGGCGCAGTACGCCTCTGGCTATTGCGCCCTACACCCGCAGCAGGGTCGTGGCCGGGCTTGTCCCGGCCACCTCGATTATGTTTCCTCCATACCTTAAATTTCGGGGTCGCCGGGACCAGCCCGGCGACGACGCCGTCAAGTGCTTCAATGCGATCGAGAGCCGCTCCAATCGACGACGCTCAGGCGCAAACGCGAGGAAAAAAAAATGTCGGTATTTTCCGTCGGCAAGGTGAGCATCACGCGCATCGAGGAAACCTATTTGCCGGTCTACCGCCCGGGCGAGATTTTTCCCGAATATGACGCAGCGATCGCCGCCGCCCACGCGCACTGGATGGCACCAAACCACTACGACGCCGACAAGGACCTCATCAAGCTCAGCGTGCACAGCTGGCTGCTGCAGGTCGCGGACAAGAAGATTCTCATCGACTGCTGTTGCGGCAACAACAAGTCACGGCCGACGCGGCCGTTCTGGAACATGCTCAATGAGCCCTACCTCGATCGCCTCGCCGCTGCGGGCGCGCGGCCGCAAGATATCGACTACGTGATGTGCACCCATCTGCATCACGATCATGTGGGCTGGAACACCCAGCTTCGCGACGGCTCCTGGGTGCCGACATTTCCGAACGCTCGCTATGTCATCTCCAAGCCGGACTTCGAATACTACCGCGCACTCGACGCCAATCCCGACAAAGCCGAGCCGGTGGAATTCGGCACCTTCCGCGAATGCGTGCTGCCGATCGTCGAAGGCGGGCGCGCCGACCTCGTGACCGGGCCGCACCGGCTTGACGAATTTCTGGACATCATCCCGGCGCCCGGGCACTCGGCTGGCCACGTCGTATTCCGGCTGGAAAGCGCGGGTGACCGCGCGCTCTTCATCGGCGACGTGTTCCATCATCTGTTGCAGGTCTACCACCCGCACTGGAACTTCCCGAAGAATTCCGACCCCGAGCAGGCGCGCCAGAGCCGCCGCATGGTGCTCGGGCTTGCCGCTTCGACCGGCGCTCTGGTGCTGCCGGGCCACGTCGGCGCGCCGTTCGCCGGCTACATCGAGGCGACGGAGGAAGGGTTTAGGCCGCGGTTCGGAGCGTAGGGCGCATCAGCGCCAGCGTAATCCGCCGACCCGCGGCGCAATACCCTTCGCTATCGCGCCCGACGCGGGCGCGCGCCCCTGCGTCACCGCACACGCCAGCTCTTGTCGAGATAACGCTCGCCGCCGACCTCACTCACCTGGATCGCGGCCCGGAATGCGCCGTCGGGGGTCGCGGTGAAATAGGTCGTGGTCTTGGTCGCCACATGCTCTTCGTCCGGCCCGTCCTCGAATGCCTCGGTGATGGCGCGGCCATCGAACGAGGGCAGGTTCGCATCGTGATCGAGCCCCATCAGCGCAACCAGCGTGGGGGTTATGTCCACATTGCTCACCGGGGAATGCACGGTGACACCGCGCTTGAAATCGGCACCCCAGGCCAGGAAGGTGTTATGCACCGTCCACGGGCTCATGCTGCCGTGGTTGCCGGCGTTGCCCTTCAGCGGGCCGGTGGCACCGCGGGTGTCGGTATAATCGGTGCCGGGAACGCCGAACGCGTTCTTGGCCGAGCTCCATGGAAAAGTCAGGACGATATCAGGGCCGCGCTCAGGGTGGTCGAGGTGGACGAGCTGCGTCGAAAACGTACCCGGCTCGATGCCCTCGATCGCCGCCACGCTGCCCCCCTCCTTGCGCTCCCCGGCTTGCGAGTCGGGAAGAGGCGCGGCGGTAAACAGCACGCCGGTCCAGTCCTGGGCCTTTAGAAATTCCGTAATCCGATGAATGCGGTCGCGGTCGTGGTCCTTAACATGGATGAGTTCCGTCTGGCCGCTGCTCGCGAACACCACATCGTCGGAATCGGGTCCCGCCTTGAGGCCGGCCTTGATTAACTCGGCGGTAACGTTCACGCCAAAGGCGCTGTGGCCGAAGCCGTGGTCCGACACCACGATGATGTTGGTCGTTCCGGCGATGCCGAGCGCCTCCAGCCGCTTGAGCAGCAACCCGATCTCGGCATCGTCATTGCGGATGCTGGCCCGCGCTTGCGGCGAGCCCGTGCCGTTGACATGCTGCATGTGGTCGGGCTCGGTGAGCCAGTTGATCACCACGTCGGGTTTCAACTCCGGCAGCACGTAGTCGCGCAGCACGGTTTGAGCCCAGGTAACAGCAGCATCCTGGGGCTCAGCCGTTTCCGGCTTGAGCGGGGCGGCGCCGAAGCGCTGTCGCACGGCATCGTTGACGGCATCTGGAAAAGCTACGCGCACGCCCGGCTCCCAGTAACCATTGATGAGCACGCCGATGCCGCGCGGCGCCCGCGCATTGGTCAGGAGCGCCGAGCCGGTCGAACCGGAGCTGACGGCCGCAAGACGCTTGCCGCGTTCCTGCAAGATTTCGCCCAGCGTCTTGACCAGCACCATGCCGCCGCCGGTCACCTGGTCGAGGCGCAGCAGCTTTCTGTGGTCATCATTGACGAAGGCATGATTAGGGTCGACGGCGCGGACATACTGGGAATTGCCGACCACGCCATTGCGATCGGGCAAGGTGCCTGTGCCGATGGCAGTGGCGTTGACTCGCGTCACGGTCGGAAACACCGAATGGCTGTTGGGGAAGGAGACGCCCTCCTGGCGCAGCCGCCACAAGTTGGGCGTTTCCTCGGGCGTAATGGCATCGGGCCGCAAGCCATCGAGCACAAACACCATGTTGAGGCTGGCTTGGCCCGCGCTTGCAGGCAGCGAGGCGCCCGCGACCGCCGCCGTGGCGGCAAGGGCAGCGAGGCGGATTGGCCCAAGTTTCATAGACGCGCGCATGGCTCAGCTCCTCGTTGAAATCCTGCTAGTCACCTGAAAGATATCGCGGGTTTCATTCGAGCGCGTGACGTTTGAAGATGATCCGCGCCGCAGTTTTCAGACCAGCCAGGATTATGATCCTGTTGTCGGATGCCAGACTTTGTTGTTACGGTGTCAAATTCCCGGCCATGTGTTGTAAATTTGCAACCACTTAAAGCGTCATTTGAGCTATCGTACTTGTTACTCCTCTGACGGAGTTTTCCTCCCTTGGACTTTCCGGCCCCGCGTCCAGCGGGGCTCTTTTTCCCATTGATGGCGGCGATTCAAGGCCTTACCCCCTTCGGGTCGAAGCACCATTGGATGCGGAAGGCCCTATTAATCCCGAAAAAAATCACAATCTCGCCAAATAACGCACAATGCGTTTTGAAATAGTTCAACCAAAACGGTATACTGACTTGCGGAGAGGCGGCCGCATGACGGGCGACATCAGCAGCACGGCCTTAAGGGCGGGCTTTCGAGCCAGAATGGCCGTGCGCGGGCGACGGCTGCTCCGGGTGCCGGCGGCGTTCTGCTGCATTCCTCTTCCCTGTGGGCTTCAACCCCGAACGCATTTCGGGTTCGGACCTGCAGCTTGTTCGGGCTCGCGTCCGCGAGCATCGATCCGCGCGTTTTTCACGCCAAGTTACCTAGCATCTGAATGCCCGTACCGGGGGAGACTGATGCCGTACGGCCAGCATCATAGTCACGGAGGGGATTATGAGTGGGCCGGTTGAAGAGGCCGATGAAGGGCCATCGACAGACGGGCCATTGCATTATGCACCGAAGAAGGCTCGGCATCCCGAGTCGGAGCCAAATCCGCGCGCGCCAATAAAAGGGGACGTCGAACCGCCGGCCCCGGCGTGGGAATCAGCGGAGCCGCCCTGGAAACGATCGAAGCAGGGTGAAGTATTTGCCTGTGAAGTGGCGCTGGCGGCGCGACGCGCCAGTCTTGCGCTGGCGCCGGACCGCCTCCCCGAGCCACCGCCACCTCCTTCGCGTGGCCCGAGATTTGTGCTGGCGCGCCGGCTCGCAGGCGTCGCCGTGGTCGCGGCCGTCGGCGTCGTCGGGTACCACCTGGGTTCCGCTCCGCCAACTCCGTCGCCAGGAGTCGCACTTCGTCATGGCGAGTTCAATCACCAGGGATTGGCGTCGAACCAATCGACATCGAGGGACCTCGACAACGCTGACCTCGATGCCGAGTCGGCCGCCGCGGGGCCGGCTCCACGTCGTCGTCCAACCGTGACGACGGTGAACGATGCACGCGGCGCAACCGCCGCGAATGCGGTGCCGGTCGCTGATCCGCCTGAGTCTACGGAGTTCGCACTTGCATCGCCCGCCGCCGCGACGGAGATCGTGCCTCAGTCCGATGGGCAGAAGTTACGCGACGCTGCGCTTGCCGTTGGTGCGGTGCGGCCGCAGCTGGCCGGCGAGGCGGCAAGGCTGGTGGTTTCAGCTTCAGATGCCGGCGCGAACGCAGCCCTGGAGATCGGCGGACTTGCGCCCGGATCGGTGTTATCAGCCGGCACACAGGTAGCGCCCGATAGGTGGCGACTGTCGGTCGAGGAACTCGCCGGTGCTGCGGTCACGCCGCCCCGCGGCTTTGTCGGCACGATGGACCTCACCCTCGAATTGCGTCTCGCCGACAACGCCGTCGCCGATCACAAAGGTCTGCAATTGGAGTGGTCGGGTAAGGACGTCTCTGTGCCCGCCAAGGCTCAACACCGGCAGGGCGATACGTCCGAGCTTGCCTTGATGATGAAGACCGGCGCCGAGTTCATGGCGAATGGAGACATCTCCTCGGCCCGACTGCTCTACCGGCGCGCGGCCGAAGCGGGTGAAGCGATGGCTGCATTTGCGCTCGCCGAAACTTACGATCCGCTGATGCTCAGGAAATTGACCCCAAAAGGCGGAATCGCGCCGAACATCGGATTAGCCCAAAGTTGGTACGAAAAGGCAAAGGACCTGGGTTCGACCGCGGCCCCGGAGCGCCTGGAGCGATTGGCGCGGCTGCCAGAATAATCTTGGGAACGGTGGACGGGTAAGCATTACTGCGGGTGATGCGCTCATACCACCGCTTCCCACGGACGCGACAACCGCATGGCGCCGTTGATGATGCCGACCATCGAGTAGGTCTGCGGAAAATTACCCCAGGCCTCGCCGGTCGCGGGATCGGTGTCCTCCGACATCAGACCGAGGTGATTGCGGGCCCGCAGCAGCTCTTCGAATTTCTCCCGGGCCTGCTCACGGCGGCCGATTCTGGCCAATGCGTCAAGGCGCCAGAAGGCGCAGATGTTGAAGGCGGTCTCGGGCGTGCCGAAATCGTCCGCCTCCTCGTAGCGCAACATGTGCGGGCCCGCGCCCAGGACCTCTTCGATCCTCTCGACGGTGGCCACAAATCGAGGATCACCGGGCGGCAAGAATCCGACCTCGCCCATCAGCAATACGCTGGCATCCAGATAGGCGCCCTCGAAGCTCTCGACGAACGCGCATCGCTTGTCCGACCATGCCCGCGCCAGAATGGCGTCGCGAATAGTGCCGGCGCGCTCGGCCCACAGGGCCGCCCGCTGCGGCTGTTGGAGACGGGTCGCGATCTTCGCCAGGCGGTCGCACGCCGCCCAGCACATGAGGCTGGACGAAGTGTGAATCCGCGCCCGCGACCTGAGTTCCCACACGCCAGCATCTGGTTTGTCATGGAGGTAGAAGGCGCGCTCGCCAAGAACCTCCAACTGGGCGAATTCGGCGGGCCCCGCCGTCATGAACAGCCGCAAGTCGAAAAATACCGGCGCCGCCCCGAGGACGAGGCTGCCGTAGGTGTCATTCTGAAAATGCTCGTGAGCTTGGTTGCCGACGCGCACCGGGCCCATCCCGCGGTATCCCGGGAGATCGCGGACAGTGCGTTCGGTCAGCCGCCTCTCGAGCGCAATCCCGTATACGGGTTGGATGTGGCCGGCCAGCGCATCGTCGACGATGTTCATGATCCAGCGGAAATAGTTTTCCATCGTCCTGACGGCGGACAGGCTATTGAGCGCCCGCAAGACAAAAAATGCGTCGCGTACCCAGCAGTAGCGGTAGTCCCAATTGCGGGCGCTGTTGGCCGCCTCTGGAATGCTGGTCGTCATAGCAGCCACGATGGCGCCGGTCGGCTCGTAGGCACACATCTTGAGCGTGATGGCAGCGCGGATCACCGCGTCTTGCCAGTCCGGGGGCAGCGCCAGCCGGTGCGTCCAGGTGCGCCAATAGCTGGCCGTATTCTCGTGAAATGCACGTGCCGCTTCGGCCGGGCCTTCGGAGAGCGTCTCGTCCGGCCCGAACACGAGGTGGATTGGCTCCGTTACCTTGAAAGCGGTTTCCTCCAGCACGTAGTCGATAGGGGCGTCCGTCGTGAGGCGCAGCGTCAGCTTGTCCCCGACGTAGCGCACATGATTGGAGCCATAGGTGATGGACGCCGCCCGCGACCCATAGTCGAAACGTGGGCGAACCCGGATTCGCACACGGGGATTGCCGTCGATCGGGACGACGCGGCGGATCAGCATCTGCGGCCGGAATATGCGATCGCGAATATAGAATCTGGGACAGAAATCGGTGATCTCGACAGCACCGCCTTCGGCTCGCAAGGTCGTCTTAAGGATCGCAGTATTGTCGATGTAGGCCTGACTGGCGCCAGTCCGGTTTTCGATCTCGACGGAAAAGACTCCGCTGTCTGGAGCCGATTGAGGCGCGCCGAGCAGAGCATGGAAAATCGGGTCCCCGTCGAAACGGGGTAGACAGCACCACACGATCTGCCCGTGTCTATCGACCAGCGCGCTGACGGAGCAGTTCCCAATGAGGCCGAGATCGAGGTTCCGCAATTCCTGTCATCCTGCGAGTTGCGCCGGCAATCGCCGCAGCCATTCGAGGAACTCGGCGGTTCCGGCCGTCCGGTAGATGGCGTTCGTCGCTCCCGGGCCAACCTTGATCGAAATGCCGTCCCTGGCATTGACCAGAACAAACGCATCCTCGTCGGTCACGTCGTCACCTGCAAACACCGGCCGCCGGCCCGCGAAAGGCGCCTCTTTCAGGAAATCAGCGACGGCGGCCCCTTTGTCACCGCCGATTGCCTTCACCTCGATAACCATTTTGCCGCGCTTGATCTCCGTCTTCTGGAGTTCGCCAACGGCATTCTCCAAGGCCTCAATACTTGCAAGTTCGAGTTCGGGGTGATCGCGATAGTGGAGCGCCAGCGCGCCATATTTGCGCTCAACCAGCAAGCCCGGATATTTGGCCAGCAGCGGACGCACCGCCCGCTCGATGGCGGCCGGAAGTTCGGAATCGAACGGCGATGCATAGGTTCTTCCTTGCGCATCGCGCCGCATGAGTCCGTGCACGCCGGCAACCGACAGATGCAAAGGCGCCAGAAAATGATCGACTGCAGAGATTTCGCGCCCGGTGACGATCGCGAGCGCGCCAGCCAGCAGTCCCTTGAGGTCCGCAAGGGCCTCCAGTGTCTCCGGATCCAATCGCACGTCGTCCGGACGATTGGCGATGTCCACGAGGGTGCCATCGAAATCCAGAAATAGAGCAAGCTGATCGGGATTACGAAGGTCCGGCAGGGTCATTGCAACAGCGTGAAATCCATTCTTTCAGTCGGCAACGCACGGCAGCACGTTTAGACCAAGCCGGCGGTACGTCAATTGTACTGCATAGAGATCTTAATACGACGTGATCAAGCCTGGTCCTCGTCAACTTCGATAGCGTCCTTGCGACAGATTGGCCGATTGTCGCCCGGCCAGTGAAGCCCAGTGAAAAACACGCATTTCGTTCTGAATCGAAATGGCCATATATGCTCTTTACGGGCGGGGACGACAGTACGCCGCAGCATTGCGGGATTGCCTGGGTCGCCAGCCGTGGTTTCGAGGAATACTAAGCGGGGCGACGGCATGGTGGGCGATGTTCGGAAAATTGTTCAGAATGATAGTGAACCGACAAACCCGCACTTGCCCAGCCCGCTGCGGTGCCCTAAGTACGCGGCGCGATCGGGGGGGAGTGTCCCGAGCGGCAAAGGGGGCGGACTGTAAATCCGCTGGCTTAGCCTTCGTAGGTTCGAGTCCTACCTCCCCCACCATCGAAAAATTAAGCCGCTGATCTCACTCCATTTTCGGCTCTGGCTCCCGCACCTTTCCACTAGGTACGGGAATAGATTGTTCACTCTGTGTTCGATCGAGCTTCGCCATTGCGCTCTTTGCAAGCCGCACACGATCGGCTGCGCGCGTGTAGAGTGAGGCCATGCGCCCGCCCTCCCAACCGAAGATGGCTTCGAGCTCAGCGACCGTGGCGCCGTTGTTCGCCGCTCGCGTCGCGCCGATCTTGCGCACGCCATGTGCGGACTTCTCGACGCCAGCGGCGTTGCAGGCGTCGCGGAAAAAGTTCCCGAACGACTCTTTTGTGAGCGGGCAACCATTCTCGCCGCAGATGAAGGCTAAGTCGCCGCACGGACCGGCCCGAAGGATTTCATCGAGTGCCGGCAGCAAGGGGACGGTAACGATAATTCCCGTCTTCTCAGTGCGGAGCGTCACCACGCCGTCGCGGATGTGCTGGCACCCTACGCGCACCGCATCACCGCGGCGCAAGCCCGTGTAGAGTAGCACGCCAAGCCAAACGCGCTCTTTGGTGCCGAGCGGCCATCGCGCTTCGTATCGGTCAACATCGTCCTCGGTCCACGCCGGAAACCCGTCGCCCTTCGCCTTGGGTGGATTCTTGATCCCCAAGGTCGGGTCGGCCTTCACGTGCCCGGCATCGAGCGCCCAGCGGAAAAGACCGCGCATCACGTCGAGGAAATGCCGGGCCTGCGCTGGCGTTGCCGCCCGGCGATCGCGGCCGGCGACGACATGCTGACGCTTGATCGCCGCTGCCGACTCGTGGCCGGACAGGTCGAGCACGCCGCGCATGATGTTCTCGCGCTGGCGCCTGGTCGCAAGCGAAAGCGCCGTCCAGGTGGTCGTTTCGCGGTATCGCTCCCACAACCATTGAAGCGTACCGACCGCCGCTTTCTTGATGTGCTCAACGGGCGTGCCGTCCAGTGCTGCCCGATACTCTGCCTCAAATTCTGGCGTGCCGAATGCTGCCCGGATGCGTAGCCGTGGCCCATGCCCGCGGCGCACGTACCAAGTGGTCACGCCGTGGCGGCTTTCTTCGCGGTGCAGGTGCGGCGGGCGTGGTCGGGGCATGGCCTTACAAAATGATCTCGAGGTCTGCGGGCGCCGGCTCTTGCGGCGCCGCGGGCGCACTTTTCAACAGCACAACAATCGTACCGTCCGGCCGCACTTCCACGGACTCGGCGCCGGCTTGTTTCGCCGCGCGAATGGCGCGGGCAACATCGGCTTGCGTGAAAGCGGCGGGACGACGTGACATTGGTTTAATCAGCTTGGCCGGCAATCGCAATTGCCGCTACGGCATTGATCGTGGGAATCATGGTCGCGCGCGCTCGGAATAGGAATAACCGAAACGCGCGCGGCGACGCGCGAATGTCGTGCCGGCGGGCCTGCCTGTCACGCGGTGCAGTTGCGGGCTTTGAATTTCCGGGCCTTTCGGGAGAAACCGGCACGCGCTGAAATCTGCGGCCCCGCGGCGCGCATTGATTCTCTTGATGCTTTCCCGACCGATAGTGCTGGCTCCTTTTATCTTGCCGTCGATGGGTGGAGTGGGGCGACGCTGGCGAACTGTGTCGCAAACGCACAAGACCATGATGGAGCAAGCGCCGCGAGGCGTCGAACGACGTACAAGTGACGCGTCGACTCCCGCTCATGTTGCGCGTAGCGAGTATCGCAAAAGCAGGGAGGGCGGGTCGCCGTCGCAGGCTGGCCGGCAGCTCGACTGCGAGTCGAACGCCGGCCGAGACAGCTCGAAATTGATCGCCGTGCCAGCACTGACCGTATTGTTTCTTACGTCCCAGAATTAGCGTTATCGAACACAAAGGAGGGGCGCCAACGCTCACGAGTTCAGTGGCCTTGGCCTCGGCCGCAGCAGAGCGCTCGCGCGCCTCAGCATCACGGAAAGCGGCCTCGCGGCGACCCTCGGCTTGCAGTATCTGGGCCTGCTTGGCGCCTTCCGCCCGGAGGATCGCGGACTGCCGTTGTCCTTCCGCAGTCAATATTTCCGCGCGCTTTTGGCGCTCTGCCTTCATCTGGCGGCCCATCGACTGAATGAGATCGGCCGGCGGCACGATGTCCTTGATCTCAATGCGGTTGACCTTGATGCCCCAGGCCAATACCGCAGCATCGACGACGCGCAGCAGACGTTCGTTGATTTCGTCGCGATGCGATAGGATCTGGTCAAGGTCCATGGCGCCCATCACGGAACGGACGTTGGTCATGGCGAGCTTGACGATTGCCGGCTCGAGAGATGAAATCTCGTAGCTTGCCTTGGCGGCGTCGAACACCTGGAAGAACGCGATGCCATCGAACGCGATGCTGGCATTGTCCTTCGTGATGACCTCCTGTTTGGGAACGTCGATTACCTGCTCCATCACGTTCATCTTGCGACCGATCCGGTCGATGAAGGGAACCACCAGATTGAGGCCGGGCCTCAGCATTCTGGTATAGCGACCGAACCGTTCGACGGTCCAGTTATAGCCCTGCGGGACCGTCTTGACCCCGAGGAAGACCGTGAGAATCGCCAGGAAGACGACAATGAGGACGAAAATGTCGGAGCTGCCAAACATTTGTTAACTCCCACGGGCGACCCTATCAGACCTGGAGCAAAGCAAGAAGCGGAGCGCGGAACGTTTAAGCTCCCACCATCTGCGCTTATCAGCCATAGAGTTCCATGATCGTGAGAACCTGCGGACGTCTACATGCTCCAAAATCATGTAGGGCGTTAGTTGCTGCGCACCGGCGATGTCGTTCCAACGCGGGACGCGGTCGAGTTCACCGACGAAGACGGTGAAGATGTGGTGGCTATCCCGTCTCAATCATCCACGAAACTTTTGAGGATTTTCGACCGGCTCGGGTGTTTCAGCTTCCGCAGCGCCTTGGCCTCGATCTGGCGGATTCGCTCGCGTGACACCGAAAACTGATCGCCCACTTCCTCAAGTGTCCGGGCGGCGCCCATCCCGATTCCAAAGCGCATGCGGACCACGCGCTCCTCGCGTGCCGTCAGGGCCGCCAGCGCCCGCCTTGTCGCATCCCGCAGATTCGATTGGATTGCGGCATCGATTGGCAAGGCGGCGTCCTTGTCCTCGATGAAATCGCCGAGCTGGGACTCATCTTCATCGCCTACCGGGGTCGCGAACGACAGTGGCTCTTTCGCGATCTTAAGCACATCCCGCACCTTTTCGAGCGGTATATGGAGCTTCTCGGCGATCTCTTCGGGTGTCGGCTCGCGGCCGATCACGTTGTACAGCTGCCGGCTCGTTCTTACGATGTTGTAGAGTGCGGTCCCGATGTGTCCCGGAATGCGGATGGTGCGCGCGTGGTCGACGATCGAACGGCTGACCGCTTGGCGGATCCACCAGACGGCGTAGGTCCCGAATTTATAGCCGCGTTGATAATCGAACTTGTCTACCGCTTTGATCAGGCCAATGTTGCCTTCCTGGATGAGATCGAGGAACTGCAGGCCGCGATTGGTGTATTTCTTCGCAATCGAGATCACTAGGCGCAAGTTGGCCTCAATCATTTCCTTTTTGGCCTGGTTGACCTCACGCTCGCCCTTCTGCACCCCGCTAGCAATTCTGCGGATCTCGCCGATATCGAGACCGGCCTCGCGGGCGATTCCATGGATTTGTGACCGGATGCTCGCGACGCGCTCGGTATCCCGGGTAGCCAGACTTTT
>Ga0209465_10000819_pt1 | contig 14248 bp, 9 predicted proteins | sample PanSoiPlot1MoBio_FD_188321 | JGI IMG/M metagenome (GOLD analysis project Ga0209465, IMG submission 188321) | Tropical forest soil microbial communities from Panama analyzed to predict greenhouse gas emissions - Panama Soil Plot 1 MoBio (SPAdes)... | ecosystem: Environmental > Terrestrial > Soil...
GTTCTCGGTGGACGAGCCCATGGCGAACTCGTCCATGTTGAGCTTGCCGAGCAGGACCGCTCCCGCCGCGCGGAGCCGGCTCACCACGGTGGCGTCGTAAGGCGGCCGAAAGCCCTTGAGGATCTTCGAGCCGCACGTCGTCTCCACGCCGCGCGTGCAGAAGACGTCCTTGAGGGCGACGGGAACGCCATCGAGGAGACTCCGGGGCGCCTTCGCGGTGAAGCGCGCATCGGCCTCCGCGGCCTGGGCGAGGGCCACCTCCGAGGTGACGGTGAGATAGGCTTTGACCTTTAGGTCGAGGGCCGCAACACGATCGAGGTACTCGCGCGCGGCCTGCGAGGGAGTGGCCGCTCCGCTCCGGAAGCGCGCCGCCAGCTCGTGAATGGTGAGACCGGTCAGCACGGCCTAGCCTTCCGCGCCCTCTTCGATGATCCTGGGCACGCGGAAGAACTCCCCGCTCCGCTCCGGCGCATTGGCGAGCATCTCGTCCTGCGAGAGCGACGGCCGCGGCTCGTCCTCGCGCATGACGTTGGTCATGGGCACGGCGTGCGAGGTGGGCGGCACGTTCGCCGTGTCGAGGGCACGGAGCTTGTCGATGTAGGAGAGGATCCCGTCGAGCTCGCGCCGCATCCGTTCCTTCTCCTGGTCGGTGAGGGCGAGCCGCGACAGCCGCGCCACGTGCTCGACGTCGCGCATGGTGATCTTCGGCTCCCCCGCCACTAGAGCTCCTCCAGGTGCGCGTACTGGAGCGACAGCCGCTTCCGCCCCACGCTGGCGAAGTGGACGGTGGCGATGATGTCCGCCCCCTCCTTCTGGATGCCCACGAGGAGCCCCTCGCCCCAACGCGCGTGACGAAGCTTGGCCCCCACGCGGAAGGGCAGGTCCTCGTCCTCCACGGCCGGCGTGGGCGTCGCGGCCGCGCGCGACATCGCCGGCTCGGAGCGCGAGGCGTTGAGCAGCACCACCTGCTCCGTGGGAATCTCCAGGAGGAAGCGCGAGGGCTCGCCGAGGCCGTAACCTTGGATGCGCCGATGGAGCGCGTAGGAGAGCCAGAGCTGCTGCTCCGCGCGCGTGATTCCTACGTAGCAGAGCCGCCGCTCCTCCTCCAGCTCCTCGTTGTCGTCCATGGAGCGCGAGTGCGGGAACACGCCCTCTTCCATCCCCGTGAGGAACACCGCGGGGAACTCGAGCCCCTTCGCCGAGTGCAGCGTCATCAGGGTCACGCCCGCCGCGTCCTCCTCGAGGGAATCCACGTCGGCCACGAGGGCGATGGTATCGAGGAAGGCCTCGAGCGCGACGCCCTCCAGGCCCGCCGCGGCCTGGCTCGCCACGAACTCCTCGGATGCCGCCACCAGCTCTTCGATGTTCTCGAGCCGCGCGTCCGCCTCGGCGGTGCGCTCGGCCTTGAGGGCATCGCGATAGCCGGAGGCCGCCGCCACCTCGTCGATGAAGGCGGGCAGGCTGAGCCGGCTTCGCTGCTCCGCGAGGCGGCCGATGAGGCGAGCGAAGTCGTCCAGAGCGCGCCGCGCCTTGGTGGTGAGATCGGCGATGGGCTCGGCGCAGGCGGCAAGGAGCGACCGGCCCTGCGCGCGGGCGGCGTCCGCGAGACGATCGAGGCTCGCCTTCCCCACCCCGCGGCTCGGAGCGGCGATGGCGCGCCGGAACGCGACGTCGTCGCCCGGATTCACGGTGAGGCGCAGGTAGGCGAGGAGGTCCTTGATCTCGCGCCGCTCGTAGAAGCGCACGCCACCCACGATGACGTAGGGAATGCTCGCGCGCCGGAGCGCATCCTCGAGCACGCGCGACTGCGCATTGGTCCGGTAGAAGACGGCCACGTCCCCATACTCGAGTCCCTGCGCGTGGAGCGAGCGCACGGTCTGGGCGACCCAGCCCGCCTCCTCGCTCTCGTCCCAGGCGCGATAGACCTGGGCCGGGTCTCCCTCCGCGTTCTCCGTCCACAGCCGCTTGTCGCGCCGCGCCCGGTTGTTGGCAATCACCGCGGAGGCGATGTCGAGGATGCGCTTGGTCGAGCGGTAGTTCTGCTCGAGGGGAATGATCTGGCAGTCGGGGAAGTCCTTCTCGAAGTCGAGGATGTTGCGCAGATCGGCGCCGCGCCAGCGATAGACGGACTGGTCGGGGTCGCCCACCACGCACAGGTTGCGATGCTCCTGGGTCAGGAGCTGGATGATGCGGTACTGGGCGCGATTGGTGTCCTGGTACTCGTCCACGAGCACGTGCGTCCAGAGGGAGCGGTACCAGGCCAGCGCGTCCGCGGAGCTCTCCAGCAGCTTGACCACGAGGAGGAGCAGGTCGTCGAAGTCCACCGCGCCCGCCGCCCGGAGCTTCTCCTCGTAGAGGCGGTAGAGCTGTGCGATGCGCTCCTCGCGAGGCGAGCGGGCGAGCCGCTCCGCCTCCTCCACCGAGAGCATGTGATTCTTGGCGTGGCTGATGCGATGGACGACCGAGGCGGGCGTGGTCTGGCGCTCGTCCATGTCGAGCTCGCGCATGGCCTCCTTCACGAGGCTCAGCCGGTCCTCCTCGTCGTAGATGACGAAGTTGGGCGAGAGCCCCACCAGGCGCGCCCGCTCGCGCAGGATGCGCACGCAGGTGGAATGGAAGGTGGCGATGAGAGGCGGGCGAATGCCTGCGGGGAGGACGAGGTCCTCCACCCGTCGGCGCATCTCGTCCGCCGCCTTGTTGGTGAAGGTGACGGCGAGCACGTGGCGCGGGTGGACCCCTTCCACGCCCAGCAGCCAGGCGATGCGGTGGGCGATGACGCGAGTCTTGCCGCTGCCCGCGCCGGCGAGGACGAGGACGGGGCCCTTGGTCGCCTGCACGGCCTCTCGCTGCACGGGATTGAGCGAGCCGAGGATGCTTTCCGGGGCCACGGCGGGGCGCTGCATGGATAGCTACGATATCACACGGCGGCGACCCTGCGGTCGCCCGGCCCCGCCCTACTCGACGGTGACGGACTTCGCGAGGTTCCTCGGCTGGTCCACGTCGCGCCCGAGGCGCACCGCTACGTGGTACGAGAGGAGCTGGAGCGGCAGCGCCATGAGAATGGGCGAGAGCAGCTCCGTGGTCGCGGGCACCCGCATCACGCGCGCGGCGCGGGCGCCGATGTCCCGGTCTCCCTCGTGGGCCAGCACGATGATGCGGCCGTCGCGCGCCCGCACTTCCTCCACGGTGTTCATCATGCGCTCGTACGAGGCGTCGCGCGGGGTGAGCGCGATGACGGGCATGCCCTCGTCGATGAGGGCGATGGGACCATGCTTCATCTCGCCCGCGGGGTAGCCCTCGGCGTGGAGATACGACAGCTCCTTGAGCTTCAGCGCCCCTTCGAGCGCGAGGGGGTAGTGGATGCCCCGGCCCAGGAAGAGAAAGTTCTTGTAGGCGGCCATCTCCTTCGCGAGCTCCGCGATCTCCGGTTCCTTCTCGAGGGCCTGCTCCATGAGGCGCGGCAGCTCGAGCAAACCCTGGATGTGCTTGCGTCCGTCCTCGGCGAGGAGGGCGCCACGGCGCCGGCCCAGCCAGAGGGCGAGGAGATAGCACGCGGTGAGGGTCGCCGTGAAGGTCTTGGAGGAGGCGACGCCGATCTCCGGCCCCGCGTGGGTGTAGAGCACGCCGGTCGACTCCCGCGCCAGCGCGGAGCCGACCACGTTGGTGATGCCCACGATGGGGGCGCCGCGATCGCGGGCCGCCTTCACCGCGCCTAGCGTATCCGCGGTCTCGCCGGACTGGGAGATCGCGACCACGAGCGTCTCGGGGCCGAGCACCGCGTCACGGTAGCGGAACTCCGAGCCCAGGTCCACGTCGGAGGAGAGTCCGGCCAGCCGCTCGACCAGGAAGCGGCCGACGATGGCCGCGTGGTACGACGTGCCGCAGGCGATGAAGACTACGCGCTGCAGCCCCGCCACCACGTCGGGATCGAGACCGATCTCGGGCAGCACCACCGTGCCGCCTTCCGGCGAGACGCGGCCGCGCAAGGTGTCGGCGACCGCGCGCGGCTGCTCGTAGATCTCCTTGAGCATGAAGTGGCGATAGCCGCCCTTCTCGGCGAGGATCGGATCCCACAGGATGCGCGTGGGCGCACGCGAGACGGGTGCGCCTTCGAGATCGGCGATCTCCACGCCGTGCCGGGTCACCACGGCCACGTCCTCGTCCTCGAGGATGACCACGTCGCGCGTGTGGGCGAGGAGCGCGGGAATGTCGGAGGCGAGGTAGGTCTCGCCCTGCCCCAGCCCCACCACCACGCTCCCCGCGCCGTGCTTGGCCGCCACCAGCCGGTCGGGCGTGCGCTTGGAGAGCACCACGATGGCGTAGGAGCCCTTGAGCTCGCCGAGGGCGCGGCGCACCGCCTCCTCCAGGCGCGGCGTCTCAGCGAGGTGGCGCTCGATGAGATGCGCGATCACCTCGGTGTCCGTCTCGGAGGTGAAGACGTGGCCCTCCGCGGCGAGCCGCTCCTTGATGGGCAGGTAGTTCTCGATGATCCCGTTGTGGACCACCACCAGCGTGCCCGAGCCGTCGGTGTGCGGATGCGCGTTCTCGTCGGTGGGGCGGCCGTGGGTCGCCCAGCGCGTGTGGCCGATGCCCACCGTCCCTCGCACGGGACGCTCGCGCAGCATGCCTTCGAGCACCTTGATGCGACCGGCCGCGCGCCGCACCTCGAGGCCGGCGGGTCCGAGCACGGCCACCCCCGCCGAATCGTAGCCGCGATACTCGAGCCGCTTCAACCCTTCCACGATGACGCCCACCGCGTCCTTGTCCCCGAGGTAGCCGACGATCCCGCACATGGCTCAGTGCTCCTTCTTGGGGGCACGGCGAGCGCGGCGGCGCGTCACCCAGCCTTCCTTCATCACCTGCGGGCTCCGCTCGACCGCGAGCGCACCCGGAGGCACGTCCTTGGTGATGACGGAGCCCGCAGCCACGAAGGCGTCGTCGCCGATGGTGAGCGGCGCGACCACGCTGCAGTTGCTCCCCACGAAGGCGCGATCGCCCACCTTCGTCTCGTGCTTGTCGGTGCCGTCGTAGTTCACGAAGATCACGCCGGCGCCGATGTTGACGCCGTCACCCACCGTGACGTCGCCGATGTAGGCGAGGTGGCTCGCCTTGCTTCCCCGCCCGATGCGCGACTTCTTCACCTCGACGAAGTTGCCCACGCGGGCCTTGGCCCCGACGTGGGATCGCGGGCGCAGATGACAGAAGGGACCGAGCTCGGCTTCGTTCTCCACCACCGAATCGGTGATCACGCAGTATGGCTTGAAGTGCACGCGGTCGCCCACCCGCGTCCCCTTCAGGTGGCAGCCCGTCTCCACCGAGCACTCCGCGCCGATGTGCGTGGAACCCTCCAGGATGACGCCGGGGTAGAGCACGGTGTCGCTCCCGATCTCCACGGTGTCGTCGACGTAGGTGGCGTCGGGATCCAGCACGGTGACGCCCTCCGCCATGTGGCGCTCGAGGGTCCGGCGCCGGAGCGCCTTTGCCACCTGCGCGAGCTGGCTACGGTCGTTGATGCCGAGACATTCGTCCGGGTCCGGCGCGGCCACCGCCTCGGTGACGGCGCCGTCCTGCGCGAGGAGCGCGATGACGTCGGTGAGGTAGTACTCGCCCTGCTGGTTCTGGGGCGTCACGCGATCGAGCGCGCTCCACAGCCGCCGCGCCTCGAAGCAGTACGTGCTCGTGCCGATCTCGCGGATCGCCCGCTGCTCCGGAGTGGCGTCGCGATGCTCCACGATGGCCACGGGCCGGCCGCCCGTTCGGATCACGCGGCCATAGCCGGTGGCGTCATCGAGCACGGCCGTCAGCAGCGTGGCCGCCGCGCGCGCTTCCCGATGCCGCTCGACCAGGCCGCGGAGCATCGTCTCCGACATGAGGGGCTGATCGCCCGGCAGTACCAGGATCGTCTCGTCGCCGTCCCCGCAGACCCCTCGCGCCTGCAGCACCGCGTGCCCCGTGCCGAGCCGCTCCTTCTGCTCGACATACGTCAGGTCCGGCGCCTCCCCTACCGCCTCGCGCACGGCCTCCGCGTCACGGCCGACCACCAGGACCACGCGCGCGCCCAGCGCCCGAGCCACCCGTACCGGGTAGTCGATGAGCCGCCGCCCGCCAAGCATGTGCAACGCCTTGGGACGACGCGAGCGCATGCGCTTCGATTCGCCAGCCGCCAGGACCACCGCGGTGAGACCACTCATCATCGCCTCCAGACTAGCATGCCCCATGCCACCCTCAGGCCCCCGCCCCAATGCCCGCGGGAGGGCCCGAGTATCTCCAAATTTGCACTCCTTCACCTTCCCCCGTCTCGCAGATGAGACAGGATGGCCTCGATCCTGTTGGGCAATGGAGACGAGAGCTCGATGCGCTCGCCCGACGCGGGATGGATGAAAGCCAGTCCAGCCGCGTGAAGGGCAACCCCTCCCAGGCCCTCGACCAGCTCGCCGGGAATCGTATCGCCGGTCTTGCGCCGGCCATAGGTCACGTCTCCGACGAGGGAATGCCCGAGGGAAGCGAGGTGGACACGGATCTGATGGGTGCGCCCCGTCTCGAGACGGCACTCGAGGTACGTGATGCCGCCGAGACGCTCGAGAACCCGGAAGCGCGTGACCGCGCGCTTGCCGGTGCCGGGACGCGCGACCGCCATGCGAACCCGTGAGCGCGAGTCGCGCGCGATCGGCGCGTCGATCACGCCCTCGTCTCGCTTCACGACTCCGTGCACAAGGCAGAGATAGCGGCGCGACATGGTCCGCCGGCTGAGCTGCGCGGTGAGGGCGTCGTAGGCCATGCGCGTCTTGGCGAGAACGATCAGCCCCGAGGTGCCCTTGTCGAGTCGATGCACGATGCCTGGGCGCCGCGGGCCGCCCACGGCCGAGATCTCCGGTGCGTGCGCGAGCGCGGCGGCGGCCAGGGTGCCCGTCGACTGCCCCGCCCCCGGATGCGTCACCATGCCCGCGGGCTTGTCCACCACGAGGACGTGGGCGTCTTCGAAGACGACTCGCAGAGGAATCGACTCCGCGGCCATCTCGTCGGAGGGCGGCGGCGGGACCAGTGCGCGCACCCGTTCCCCCGCCCTGAGGCGGTGGGAGGCCTTGCGTTGAGCGCCGTCCACATGGACGCGCCCCTCGTCGATCAAGGCCTTGACGCGCGTGCGGGAGAGCTCGGGAAGCTGCGCAGCGAGCCAGAGATCGAGCCGCCGGCCCGCCTCGGCCGCGCTCACGGTGGCCGCCACGCGTCGGGCGGCCTCGACGGTCATGTCTCCGAGGGCGTGACCGTCAGCATGTGGAGGGCGAGCAGCGCGACACCTACGCTGATCGCCGAGTCGGCCACGTTGAAAGCGGGCCAGTGCCAGCCGCGCCAGTAGAAATCGAGGAAGTCGACCACGGCGCCGAAGCGCGCGCGGTCGATCAGGTTGCCCGCTGCTCCACCGAAGATCATGCCGATGGCGATGGCGGCGACCTTGCCGCCCTGGGGCAAGAGCCGCGTGGCGAGGGTGGCGAGAACGCCCACCGCGATCATGGACAGCAGGGCCACGACCCAGCGCCAGCCGGTGGGCACGGTGCCGAGCATGCCGAAGGCGAGGCCCGGGTTCATCACCAGCGTCAACGAGAAGAATCCATCGATCACCGTCACCGGCAGACCGAGAGGAAGGCGATGCAGGGCGAGCCACTTCACGACCTGATCGAGGACCAGGACGGCCCCGGCCACCGCGACCACCAGGGTCATGCCCGAGCGAGGATGACGGGCAGGCAGCGCTCGCAGAGCGTGGGGTGACGCGCATCGGCGCCGACCTCAGGGCTCCAGGTCCAGCACCGCTCACATTTCTTCCAGCCGAGCCGCTCGGCCGGCACCACCGCAAGAGCGAGGCCGGGAATGTCCTGGCTCTCGTAGGGAACCCCGACGCCAGCCGGCGGTGATTCGGCAAGCCGCACCGCCGATACGTTGAAGAGGGTGGCCAGGAGCGTCGCCCCCTTGTCCACGAGCAGAGGACGCCACTGCTCCTCGGGCGCGCTGGTCACATACAGCACGGCGTCGACGCCCTTGCCGATGAGCCCCTGCTTGCGCGCGGACTCGAGGGCCCGCGAGACCTCTCCGCGCACCTCGAGGAGACGCTCCCACTCGCCCGCCATGCGCTCGTTGACCCACTCCCCGCGCTCCTCGGGCAGCGTCACCAGGTGCACGCTCTCCGGCTTGCCGCGGCCGGGGATGTAGCTCCAGACTTCGTCCGCCGTGAACGACAGGATGGGGGCGAGGAGCCGCGCCAGCGCCGTGAGCATCTCGAAGCACACCGTCTGCGAGGCGCGCCGCGTCGGATCGTCGGGCGCGCGCGTGTAGAGGCGGTCCTTGATGATGTCCAGATAGAGCGCGGAGAGGTCCACGGCGCAGAAGTTGTGCGCGGTGTGGAACACCACGTGGAACTGGTACTCCTCGTAGGCTCGGCGCGTGCGCGCGATGAGCTCGCCCAGGCGCAGGAGGGCCCAGCGGTCCAGCTCGTCCATCTGGTCGTAGGAGACCCGGTCGCGGTCGGGATCGAAGTCGGCGAGCGTGCCCAGGAGGAACCGGAACGTGTTGCGGATCCGCCGGTAGGCGTCGGAGAGCCGATTCAAGATCTCGTTGGAGAGGCGGATGTCCTCGGTGTAGTCCTCGGAGGCGACCCAGAGCCGTATCACCTCGGCGCCGTACTTGGGGAGCACCTCTTCCTGCTGGACGTAATTCCCCTGCGACTTGGACATCTTGCGCCCTTCGCCGTCCACCAGGAAGCCGTGGGTGAGCACGGACTGGTAGGGCGCGCGGTTCCGCGTGCCCACCGCCTCGAGGAGCGAGGAGTGGAACCAGCCGCGATGCTGATCCGATCCCTCGAGATACATGTCGGCCGGCCAGCGCAGCTCGGGCCGCGTCTCCAGCACGGCGGCATGACTGCACCCCGAGTCGAACCATACGTCGAGGATGTCCGTCTCCTTCCGGAACGCCTCCCCGCCACACTTGGGACAGCGTGTGCCCGGAGGCAGGAGGTCGCGGGCCGAGCGCGCATACCACTCGTCGGCGCCCCGACCGTCGCGCATGATCGCGGCCACGTGCTCGACCAGACGCTCCTCGACGAGGACCGTCTGGCAAGCGTCGCAGTAGAACGCGACGATGGGCACGCCCCACACGCGCTGGCGCGAGATGGTCCAGTCGGGACGATGGGCGACCATGTTGAAGATGCGGTCACGGCCCCAGGGGGGGATCCATGCGACCTCGTTCTGGACGGCGTCGAGCGCGCGCTGGCGAAGCCCCTTCTGGTCCAGGGAGATGAACCACTGCTCGGTGGCGCGGAAGAGCGTGGGGTTCTTGCAGCGCCAGCAGTGCGGATACTCGTGACGGAGCGTCACCTCGGCCACGAGCGCGCCGACCTTCCTCAGGTGCTCGACGATCTTCGGATTCGCCTCCCACACCGTCATACCGGCGAAGAGCTCGACCTCGGGCAGGAAGCGTCCGTCGTCATCGACGGGGTTGTAGATCTTGAGCCCGGCTTTCCGCCCGAGCTCGTAGTCCTCCTCGCCATGTCCGGGCGCGATGTGAACGAGCCCCGTCCCCGCGTCCATGGCCACGAAGTCGGCGCTCACCACGGGTGCGTCGCGATCGATCCACGGATGGCGGGCCACCGTGCCTTCGAGCGCGTTCCCGGCGATCGCCACGGCGGTGGGCACTAGACGACCTTGAACGCCCGGCAGCGCGCCGAACGCCTCGACGAGCGGACGGGCAACCACGAGGGCTTCACCGTTCAGCTCGACCACCGTGTACGTCTCGGCGGGATGCACGGCGATGGCCAAGTTCGCGGGCAGCGTCCACGGCGTGGTGGTCCAGATCACCAGCGAGGCCTGCCGGCCCGCGAGGGCCCGAGCCAGGGCGGGGGAGGCGATCTTGACCGGAAACTTCACGTAGACCGACGGCGTCACCTGCTCCTCGTACTCGACTTCGGCCTGGGCGAGCGCCGTCTTGCAGTGCATGCACCAGTGCACGGGCTTGAGCCCCTTGTAGACGACGCCGGTGCCGACGAAGCGGCCGAACTCGCGCGCGATGATGGCCTGATAGGCCGGGGCCATGGTCAAGTAGGGGTTCTTCCAGTCGCCGATGATGCCGAGCCGCTTGAACTCCTCGCGCTGGATGTCGACGAACTTTCGCGCGTACTCCCGGCAGCGGCGGATCTTCTCGAGCGGGTTCATGGCGCGCCGCACGTCCCCGTCCGCAGTGTCGAGCCCCAGCTCCTTGTCCACCTGATGCTCGATGGGGAGGCCATGACAGTCCCAGCCCGGCACGTAGACAGCGTTGTGGCCGAGCATGGAGCGCGACTTGACGACGAAGTCCTTGAGAATCTTGTTCAGCGCCGTGCCCATGTGGATGTGGCCGTTCGCATACGGCGGGCCGTCGTGGAGGATCCACAAGGGCCGCTTGGCGGAAACCTCGCGGAGGCGCCGGTAGATGTCCATCTCGTCCCAGCGCGCGAGCATCTCGGGTTCGAGCTTGGGCAAATTGGCTTTCATGGGGAACGAGGTCTTCGGAAGGTTGAGCGTGTCCTTGTAGTTCATAGAGGCAGAAACGTAACACCGATGCGCGTTTAGGGCAAGGAAGCCGCCGCCGAAGCTCCGTCGGAGTGAGCCCGAATGCAGGGCCGTTCGCCTTTGATGTCGACGCAGAAATGACCGAGGGACGTTCCGACCAAGGAAAGAGCCGACGCGGAGCGGCGCGCTACTTGGGGGCGATGGTGACGGTGCCGGCCGTGCTGTCGATGGTGACGGTGAACTGATCGAGGAAATCACGCCCGAGGAGACCGTCGCCCTGGGCGAGATCGACGTCGTGGGCCGCCACGCGGAGAGGACCCGAGCGCGCGGTGCCCACCTCGATGCTCTCCACGGGAACGAAGAGCACGTTGGCGGAGCCGGTGGCGCCTTTGACCGAGCCGCGGAGCGCCTGAGCAGAGCCGATGCCCATGCTCGCGAGCACGCGTGGATTGATCACCGTGACAGACGCGCCCGTGTCGAGTATGAGATTCGCCGATCCCGCGCCGTTGACCTTGGCCGACACCATGATGGGCTTGCCCGGCGTGAAGGGAATCTTCGTCGTGGTGGAGGCCGGTGCGCTCTCACCCGCAACGGCGCCCGTCGGCGGCGAGGGTGCGCGCTCTGGAAGGGCCATCATCTGCGCCTTGGATCGGAAGCGCTCGGGCACGCTGTCCGGGCCCTGCGTGTAGTGGACGCCGCCCTGCTCGTCAGTCCAGCGGAACATCTGAGCGAAGGCGGGAGCGGCAGGCAACACGACTGCCGTCAGGAGGCCGAGGATTGCCATGGGGATCGCGAAAGTCGTCATTACGAGAATTATAGCGGCCATCCCGTCTCGCAACGAAGGGAAGAAGCCGCGCCGGGTTGCAGCTAACTTTGCGCGGGAAAAGGAGAATCAGCGGCCGGCGGAGGACGGCGGCTCGGCCGGGCAGGGCTCGGGCGCCTGCCCCCAGCGGTTCCACGCTGTCTGGTAGACGACCATCTCGTCGGCGCCGGCCACCGTGTTGTGCTCGAGCTTGACCCGATGGACCGGGGTGAAGAGGTCGCGCCGGCCGGAGAGCGCCGGGAACCACGCGGGGAAGACGATCAGGTAGTCGGGACAGCTCTGCTGGAGGTAGCGGAGCACGCCGGCCTCGCCGTCGCGTCGGTACGGGATGATCTGCGGCGTGATGAGGCCCATCACGTCGATCACCTCGCGCCGTCCGAGATAAGCGATGGCGCCCACGTCGTTGAGAGCGAGCCGCGCGCTCCGCGGCGTTTCGGCGGCGACCCAGCGTCCGAGGCTCACCTGCATGGTGTCGATGTTCTGCACCGCCCAGGCGTAGCGCGTCGCCCCCGCCGCGAGGGGAGCCAGGGAGGCGGCGAGAACGATGGCGCAGGCCATGCGTCCCCACACGGGCTGGATGCGCGCCGCCCATACGAGCGGCGCCAGCGCGCTCACTGCCACCACGACGGCGAGGGGCAGGAGGTGAATGGAGTAGCGCCCCTCCTGGAAGGCGGGGCCGCGATACGGCGCCAGGAGAGCCATGCCGATCGGATGCACGAGCAGGATCGACGCGGGCCAGAGCCAGAAGCGCCCCCCGCGCCGCCACAGAACCCAGAGGCCAGGCAGGAGCAGGAGGGGCAGGAGCAGGTTCACGGACGCGAGCCAGACGATCCACTCGCGCTCGAATTGCCAGGGGCGCCAGAGGAGCGTGGTGGCAAGCGGCTCGCGGGCTCCAGAGAGAAAGCCTACTAGCCCGCCTTCGACCTTGGCGGCGGCCGTGGCGGGCAGCGGTGTGCCCGCCGTGCGCAGGTTGAACACCACCCACGGCGTCAGAATGGCAGAGGGCACGCCCCAGACGATGGCGGTGCGCGACCAGGTGAGAGGGCCGCCGAGCCACACCAGCGGGACGAGGAGGATGGATTCGGGGCGAGCCAGGGCGGCGAGGCCCAGCAGGGCGGCTGCTGGCACTACCCTGCCCGAGACGTGAGCGGCGAGGGCCCCCGTCACGAGAACAGCCGCCAGCGTGACCTCCATGCCAGAGAGGGCACCCCAGATCATGGGCGCGCTCCACACCGTGGCGAGTGCGGCAGTGAGGCCGAGCGCAGTGTCGCCCGTCCACACCTGGGCGAGGCCGCGGGCGAGCCACGCTGCGCCCAGCGCACCCGCGACCCCCGCGAGCTTGGCCCATGCCGGGTAGATCCCGCCGAGGGCGAAGAACCCTGCGAGGAGGAGCGTCCACAAGGGCGCCGTGGAGCCCGCCACCGGCACGTCCGGGTTGTAGGTGAACCCGTGGCCCGCGGCGAGATTGCGGGCGAACTGGAAATGGATCCAGGAGTCGTCGAGCGGAAAGCTGCTGAGCCCGACGGTGCCCGCGATCAGGCGCTCGCGCTGGAGGAAGAGGCCGAGCGCGGCGGCGAGGGCGACGACAGTGAGGAGAAGGGCGCCCCGCCCCCTCACCGCTTGTCGCTGAGGAAGAGATAGCCCGCGTGCTCGGCGCGGCCGCCCCGGATCGGCAGCACGTAGAGGAAGCGGCCGTAGGGCAGCTGCACTTCCTGGAGACCACGCGGCCGCGGCACCGAGGGATCCCAGTGATCGATGAACCACACGAGCTGATGGATGCGCCGCGGGATGGTGATGGTGGAACCGCGCGTGAGGATCATGGTGGCGGCCGACTGCGGGGCGTAGAAGCCGAAGGGCAGGTCGCCGACCTGGACCTGATAGATCGTGTACTCCGGCATATAGAACATGGCGTGGCGAAGCCAGGGGTACGAGCGCGAATTGCCGATCTCGGTGAGGAGGGCGGTGTCCGAGGGGTCGTAGACGGTACGGATGATGTCCACGTAGGTGCGGATCACCGCCTCGTGCTCGCGCAGGGCAGCGGCGGTGCGGCTCATGATCCAATCGTGCGCCTCGTCCCTGGCCCGCCAGATCCAGGCATCGCCCGTGCGGTGGTTGAACTCCCGCGGCATGGGACGCGCGCTCACGAAGAAGCCCGTGCTCACGACGCAGAGGGGCACGAGAGCGGTCGCGGTGAGGGCCCAGCGCCAGTCGGGTCGCCGCAGCCGCTCGGAACCCGCGGTGATCGTCTCCACGAGCACGCGGCTCAGCAGGATCACGAGGGCGGGAAGGAAAGTCAGGACGTAGCCGGCCTGGCCGAAGTGCACGAGGGTGTAGAAGGCAGCGGGAGGCACGACCCACGCCACGAGGAACCACTCGGCCTGATGCCAGCCCACCCGACGCACATAGAGCGGCAGCGCGAAGGCGGCGAGAGCGAGCGGGCCCAGCCCCACGATGACGGAGGCGAGCACGTAGCGCGCCTGGGCCAGCGTCACGTCCAGCGAGCCGCCGAGCACCGAGGTGGCGAGCACTACCGAGCCGTAGAGCTGGGTCGACGCGCGGAGATACGCGGTGAGTCCTCCCGTGAGCCACAGCATGGGCAGCAACCAGGAGAGGACGGCGGCCACCATGAGGGCGGCGGCGCCGAGCAGCCGACGGCGGTGGCGGATGCCCATGACCGCGCAGGCAACACAGAGCGGGAAGAGCAGCACGAGCACAGACGGGCGGATGCCGCCCACGAGACCGAGCGCGGCCGCGCAAGCGTAGAGGGAGCGGGGATGGCCGCGCAGGGCGCCGTACGCGAAGGCGGCTACGAGGGAGGCACCGAAGGCCTCACCCGCGTAGGTCAGGCCTACGGAGCCGTAGAACCAGAAGAGCGGGCTCACCGCGAGGAGCG